>Ga0082335_1000147_pt1 | contig 186684 bp, 208 predicted proteins | sample Subgrocontami58m_FD_72375 | JGI IMG/M metagenome (GOLD analysis project Ga0082335, IMG submission 72375) | Subsurface groundwater microbial communities from S. Glens Falls, New York, USA - GMW37 contaminated, 5.8 m (SPADES assembly) (version 2) ... | reverse complement strand
TGGCGAGACATGGCGGTACCTCTGGTAAATAGATGTTGATGACTCTCGTCAATTTACCGCAACGCACTGTCTCGCCGCACTTTTTTAAAAACCTACACTTGTAAGTCACAAGCCCCCCCCAATCCAACCTAAACGCTTCACTTATACTCAATCAACCCCTGCCGCCGATTCCTCATCCGGTTGTACCAGTACCCCAACTGCCCCAACGCAATCGGTATTTGCTGAAAATGCGAATGCACACCGTACAGCAATAAAGTCACAGGCTGTCGGCATTTCCATCTGGCTTTGTATGCTGAGCGGACGATTAAAAAGCTATAGGCCAAGACTAAACCCACTAATGGTAACGGGTCGCCAACTAGCACCGTCAAGCCTAGCGCACCTAATAACATCCCCAATAACACACTGACATGAATGGCGTTGCGTTTGCATTCGCTGACCCATAACGGGAAGGCGGTGTTTTTCATGCGTTGTGAGACTTCGGCGTAGGCGTGTCCGGCTCTGAGGGCTCGTTTCCAGTAGGCTTGCCAGCGGGTCATGGCTAAGTCGTGGTCGGTCATGGGCTGGTCGATGTGTAGGATGGTGTGGCCTAGTGCGCGGATGCGTTGGCAGAGTTCCGGCTCTTCTCCGGCGATCAAATCTTCGCTAAAACCATTGACGCTTACCAATACCCTGCGGCGCATCAGCGCGTCGCCGCCGCAAAAATCGGTGATGCCGGGCGCGTAAATCCAATCCAAATCCAACACGCGGTTGTACGGTGTTTGTTCGGGATAGCGTTCACGGCGGTGTCCCCAGACAATGGCGACTTCGGGGTTTTCTGCCAAAGCCTGGAGTGCGGCAGGCAGAAAATCGGGGTGCAGGCGGGTGTCGCCGTCTAAAAATAGGATGAATTCAGCTTGGGATTCGCGCCATCCGGCATTGCGGCCTATCGCCGCGCATGGGCGTTTGGGGATGACGCGTAGGACTTTTGCGCCACGTTTTTCGGCGAGTTCGGGGCTGCCGTCATGGGAAGCGGAATCGACGTAGATGATTTCCAATCCGCCTGTTATATGGGTTTTGTTGATTGAGTCCAAGCATTCGGCGAGGCGTTGGCCTTCGTTACGGCCTATGACGACGACGGAAACCAGTGGTTGGCTCATAAAATGACCTCGGCAAATTGGGCGCGGTAATCTTGCAAACGCGCGTGGCTGGAATAGTGTTGCCATAAGCGCTGCTGGGCATTGTCCGCCATATTATTGAGTTGCGCGGCGGTGGCGGTTTGTAAACGGAGGAGCTGTTTAGCCAAGCCTTGGGGGTCATTGGCTTGGAAATGCAAGCCAGTGGCTGCTTCATCTTCTAAATCAAATGCTGGGATTAAGCTGCCAGCACCGCCGGCATTAGGCAATAACACAGGCACTTTCGCCGCCATCGCTTCCAAAATCGCCAAACCAAACGGTTCTTCAGGACAGCAATGCAACAGCAAATCACTGGCGGTGAGTTCTTCGGCGACTTGCTCGCTAAAACCGACAAAATTGACGTTAGGATGGGTATTTTTCACCCGCTCGCGGAAAGCGTCCAAATCCCAGCCTGTGCCTAGGATACGGAATTCAAGATTCGCCAAGGCAGGTTCCAAATCCAGCGCATCCAGCAGCACGTCAATACGCTTGATCGGATCGACACGCGAAACGACGATGATTTTGCGGATACCATCTTGGCTAAAGCGCGGACGTTGCAATGCCGTGTTGATTTGCTCGTCAGGCAGGAAGTTTTCCAATACTTTGATTTGTTGGTCGCGCACGCCATGCGCCAGCAAACGTTCGCGGACAAAGTTGGAAACGGCGACTAAGGTGATCGGCAAATAGTTGAGGATTTTTTTCCTGCCGTAACTCAGGCGTTCGTCAGTACCGCCATGCACCAGGTGCAGATGGACGTTTTTTAGGCGGTAACGCAGATTGAGGAACAGAAATATCAGCGAATGGGAAACGCCTGTGGCGCAGACGGCGATGCGTTGGTTGTTTTTCAGAACAACGGGCAGTTGTTTGAGCAAATCCTTGCTGCCGTTAAAGATATGGGATTCTATGCCTAAACGTTGCGCTTCGGCGTGTACTGGGCCGGGCGGGGCGAACAATAACGGGGTCAGGTCATTCTGCAAACCTTGCAAAGTCACCAAGGCCATGCGTTCCGTGCCGTAGAGATTGCCGCTGTGTAACAGGTATAGCAGGCGTGTTGCTTGCATTGTCGTTCCTCCTGAATCAAATGGTTATCAACCAGCCGTTATCTCATTCCATGAATTGTTGGTGATAGGGCGTTTCTTGTTATTTCTCCATAACATCCAATTTAAGTCAACATTAATCCATAGTTGATGGGGGGCATCAAGGTTTGCTTTGGTTTCTGAGTAAAATTCACTTTTATTACGGTAATACTTAATATTTTTAATATACATTTTTTGCTATCGTAAAAACGCGGTTGTTGTCCCGTGAATCGCTAAGGAAATTTATGAACTGACCCTACGTCCAATATATGAACAATTCTCAGGGAAGGGTTTGGTTGTTAATGCAAAATTTAAAAATAACAAGAGAGGAAATATGCAAATAAGAACACTCGCAAGTGGCAATATAAACAACCCTATTTACACTAAACTGAGTTTGGGTGCCACCGTGTCAGGCTATAGTAGCGATGAAGCTTTGGGTGCAGGTGACCTCGTCGTAATTGATGCAAGCACTTGTTTCCCTAGTGATGTCAGTGTGGTGTTTGCCTCCCTTGATGCGGGGGCGGCGTTATTGCTGTTAGACCCCACTGATGGGCATAAGCAAGCGGTAGCTAAGCATATTGGCTTTAGGTCTAAAGGGGCCAGCATAGGCTACTATGTGGTTAAGCAACAAGTTGCTACGGGAGTTTCGCGCTACCGTATCGTTGAAGCGGGTGACCGCAAGGGCATGGTGGCATCCGTAAGCCAAGCCGTACTCGGTGACGCCAATGGCGTAAAAGAAACCTTTCCCCCACAAATTGCGTTCCAGGATGTTGAACAAGTGCAACCGCTCACTGACGCCGATGTGGAGTTGTTCCTAGCCGCCATTGATACGGTTGTCGAGCCGGACACCGCGTCTTCGCCGCCATCTGAATTGGTTTGGCAACAGTGGGTGTATTCAAGCCCCCATTCTTATACTGCCAGCGGGTCAGTCAATTCGGATACTGGCATGGGGCCGCCGCCCTCTAAATCTATCTCATTGCTGCTGACTTATACGTTCCAAGGGGCGCTCAACAATGCCCCGCAAAGTGGGGCTTTCCAATATTTGGGGTTATTGGAAACAGGCATTTTCCAAAATAATGGCATGAGCAACACAGATGACGACAATTATGGATGGATTATCGCCGCGCTTTCGCCAACCTATGAAGCACCGGCTTCACTTTTTTGGTATGCCAGTTCACCGAGCAATACCAATGATGTCACCCAAGTCACTACCGGTTCATCCGTCAATATAGGTTTCAATAACAATGGCGTGAGTGGCGGCTATACCTATTCGAGTTCAACAACTGAAAATATAACGGATTGGTATATCAAACAACAAACCGCGTCTAGCTGGCTTTACGCCCAAAATACGCCATTTGACGGTTCCACAACATCGGCCAGTGTGGCGAGCGGTTGTGTGAATTGGTATTCAGGGCATATAAACACCAGTGAGTTCCCGGTCATTTCCACCAGTTCGCTCCAGTTTGCCGTGGACACCGTTTGGAAAACCAACGAAGTCCTCAGCACGGAAGTGGATATAACTATCAGCAATTTCATGCAAACGGATTATATGATGGTTAAGGAGTTCTTGGGCTTAGGCACGAATTTTGTACTTTGGACTTCCCAAAGCACCCAGTCGGACAGTTTTGCCATTGACATGTCGGTGATTGCCTGAGGCTTAGCAGGGTTTGGAGCCAATAAAACAGTCAACGGGGCGGCCTGGGCAAAACAACCAGGCCGCTTGGCTTTTGATCTTAATTGGCCACTAGGCTTGGGCCATCGGCCATGAATAGTGGCCACCCAATTGTTGGCAGGGGTTTATGTTGCAGGTGTTTGGGCATAAACCTTGGAATAATACCCGCCACCTTTAAAAACCTTCAAACGGGTGACGATAAAGCTAATGACTTTGGGATCCACGCGTTCCAGCACTTGCACGGCGCGTTTGATTTCCCCAGGTTGGGTTTCTTGGGCGGCGATCAACAACAGGGTAATGTCACTGATGCTGGCGAAGAACTCCACGTCGGCGGACAATAAAATGGGTGCGGCATCGAGGATGACCATCGCATATTGTTCCGACAATTTCCCCAGCGCGGCTTGCAGGCGCAAATAACCGAACAACAGGCCGTCTTCCGGCATGCTTAGGGCGATACGGTCAGGGTAACCGGAATCGGCCGGGCTGACGATTTGTTGCACGGTTATATCAGCATCTACGATCAAATCAAACACGCCCGCTTTTATTGGGTCTGTGACATAACGGGCATCGGCTTTAAGGGTGTTGACTTCCACGACCACGGCACTGACGTCCATATTGCCAAAATCCCGCGCCAAATCAAATGCCAATGATGTGGTGTTGCTGTCATGCGTGACTGCAGTCAATAAAATCAAGTTGCTGGCTTTGGCAGAGCGCAGGCGTTCGCGGTTCAGGGCCAAGGCCAAGCGGCGTTTCTGGTCGGCGATGATATGGGACGGGACACCGTCTTGGCCGTTTTCCAATAAAGCCGCCAAGGGTTTGTAGCCCAGCAATTTCTCGACTTGTCCGGCGGTTTTGATGCGGCGATCCAACAAATCCATGATGATGGGCACGATTAAGCCGAGAATCCCGCCCAGCACCACAAAGATAATAAAGATTTTTTTCTTGCCGCCGCGTATCGCTTGTTCCGGCGGCCTGGCATAGCTTTCCATACGGATATAACCGGGGGCGTTGGATTCCAACTCAATGAAATTGATGCGGTTTTCGACCGTTTCCAATTGCTGGTAAAAACGTTTTATATCCTGCGTCAAGGTCAGGGCTTCATTGTAATTATTGGAAAACCAAGACGCGCGTTTCTTTTGTTCCGTGATTTGCGCCAACAAGCCCTGTTCGATTTGCCGGGTGAGCGTGACTTTTGAACGGCGCTCTTCCAGCAACATGCGTTTGACATCATTGCTCAATTGCGTCGTCGCCTCGACCACTTCCGCTTCAATCACCGCCAGTTGTTTTTTGATTTGTTCGTGCCACGGATGCTTCACGTCCAAGCCGCTGATTTGTTCGACCAATTTGCTGCGCCTTAAATACATATTGGCTTTCAGGCTGTACAGGCCCTGGTCTTTATAGACTTGTTCGGACACCAGCGATTCGAGCGCGGCGGAGGCCTTCGCGTCTTTAGGGTTTTCGAACAACTGCAAACCGGCTTCCGCCGCCATGCGTTCGCGTTGGGCGACGGAATAAGCTTTTTGGCTGTCCGCCAGCAAGTCATCGTAAGGGTTGGGGGCGTTATCAACAAAGGTCGTGACACTGATTTCTTGAGCTATATCAGACAGGTGTTTTTTCTTCTCGGTAACGATGTCCTGAAATTTTTTACGTTGCCCGTACAAAAACGCCAGCCGTTCTTTCGAGGCATAGAGCATCAAATCCTTACGCGCTTCTTCAAAGTACACGGCAATGACGGTATTGACGATGTCATCCAGATAGTCTTTTTTGTCCGATTCCAATGTCACCGAAAACAAATAGGTGTCTTTGACAGGTTTCACAATCAGCGCCGCTTGCAAGCGTTCGGCGGCACGGCGGTCTTCTTCGTCAGGCAATTGCCAGACATAACGTTTATTGCCCAGCCTTTTTAAGGCCTCCAGAACGATGTCATAGCGTGCCACCGTGCTGGCTTGTTGCGTCAAAAATTGCAGATATTGCTGGTAGGAGGGGATTTCCTGTTCTTTGCTGTCTTGCAGGATGGTGGCGACACGCGGGGCGACATGCACCACGGCGGTGACGGCATAATAAGACGTGCCTTTTTTCCACGCGACGGGGATGCCAAGCAAGGCCATTACCACAAACACCCCGGCACTGATCTTCCAATGCTTTTTCAGGCTGACCAAGGGCATGATCGCCCCGGTCGGCACCGATTCGCTGGCTACGGGGGTGAGCTGGGATTCCGCCATTAAGGGACGACCGCGCCTATTTGGCTAATGGTAAAAAGGGTGCTGAAGGGGTTGATTTGTTGCACGATATAACCGATTTTGCTGACCCCATGCCGAGGCACGAAAATAATGTCGCCTTCGTTGATGGCGACATTTAATTGCTGTTGCGGTTTTAACAAATCGGTCAGGTCGATTTTCATATTGACGTTGGCGCTGGGGCGGATGAGGTGGATGTCGTGGGTATTGCCGTCTTTAGTCAAGCCACCCGCCTGGCCCAAGGCGTCCATAAACGACATTTGTGGCGTTAGCCGTAAAACCCCCGGTGTATTGACCGCGCCCAAGACAAACACCGACGTGTCGGTCGCATCAGGAATATACACCACATCATTACGTTGCAACGGCACGTTTAAGCTGATGTCACCCGTCAGCAAACGTGTCAGGTCTATCCAGAGTATCTTTTCTTTGCGGATAATGGCGCAGCGCGTCAGCACCTGTTCTTTACGCAATAGCGGCATGCCACCCGCTTGGGCAAGGATGTCCAGCAAATTTGGTGGCGTATTGAACAGCAGCTCGCCAGGATGTTCGACACGGCCAATAATGATCACGCGGTTGGAATTGTAATGTTCGACGCGCACCGTGGTGAAAATATTCAAATAATACGGTGACAGGGCGGTATTGATGGTTTCGGCGGCTTGTTCGCGGGTGAGGTTACGCACCGACACCGAACCGACCACCGATAAGGTAATCCGGCCATCCGGCCCTATGCGCTGCACACCCGACAATTCCGGCCTGCCGATAACTTCGATGTTAATGTCATCGCCGTCGTATAACAGGTAATCGGTGATTTTTTTGGTGTCGGCCTTAAACGCCTCAACCGCGCTTATATTGGAATAGCGGGTCGAGCGGTCCGGAACGGTGAATGCTTTTTCAGCATGGCCCGTAGCATCGGGAATGCTTTCCCATGCCCCGCACGCAGACAGTAATGACAGGCAGCAGGCGATGATAAGTCGGGCAAAGGGATGGGCCATAGTGTTTTAAACGGTAAGACTGTAATAATTGTCTGGCGTCCGATTGTAACTAGGTTTCAAAACACTGTCACCTTGTCAAGCCATTAACGGCAATATCTGTAAGCCGTGGGGAAAGCAGTTTCCCTCAAAAACTTGGCCATTTGAAGCGCCGGGATCCGCCATAAGTTATTTCAGCGCCAAGGCGGCACTGAAATGGAGGGGCAAGGGGGGCAAGGTTAAGCAGACAAAAGCGGTTAGGGGGATGGCCCGTGTTAACTACAAGAAGAACCAAGGGTTTTTGGTGACGGCGACTATGCCGATATAAACAAAACACGCCATCGTACCAGCAAATGCCAGCCAGCGGGTTGTGCCGCGTGTGCGCATGGTCACGACGCCCAAACCGATGTAACCCAATAATGCCAGCACCTTGGCCAGTAACCAAGTGCTTTCGCCGGATAGCCATGATCCCTGAAAGACCAGGATGATGCCGCTGAGCAATAACAAGGTGTCGATGATGTGCGGTGCGACTTTCATGACGGGCTGTTTGAGCAGGCTAGGGTGGGTTTCTGACAAGATAACCCGTCCGACAAAGCTGAAAATGGACAGCAATATAAAAGTAAGGTGGATGGTTTTAATCATACGGTTCTCTGGTATGGGAAGCCGGGCTTCCGTTACGGGCTGCAACTTGACCGCTATTATTATGCGCGGTTCAATGCGGATAGGGACAAAAATAGGTTCTGGTCATTTGATTTCCGCCAGTAGCTTTGCCAGCATGTTTTCCGCTTGCCTGCCGTAGCCACCGCCGAACAAATTCAGATGGTTCAGAATGTGGTAGAGATTGTACAGGATTTTCCGTGTGCCAAAACCTTGATCTAAAGGCCAGCCCGATTGGTAGGCGGCGTAAAAATCACGGTCGAAGCCGCCAAACAGTTCGGTCATTGCCAAATCGGTTTCCCGGTCACCGTAATAACAGGCCGGGTCAAAGATAACGGGCTGCCCTTGCGGGTCAACGGCAGTGTTCCCTCCCCATAAATCGCCATGCAATAACGACGGTATGAGCCGGTAGCCGCTAAAGAAAGCGTCGAGGTTCCCGCATAATTGCTCGCCCAAGGTTTGCAGGCGGCCATTGTGCCCGTTAATTTTTGCCAGCTGCAATTGGAAGCCGAGGCGTTGTTCCCGCCAGAAATCAGCCCAGCTGGTATGGCCCGCGTTGGGCTGTGGCGTGCTGCCGATGGTGTTGTCGCGATGCCAGCCGAAATAGGCTTGGGGTTGTCGGTGCAATTGGGCGAGTTGTTGCCCCAGCAAGCGGCTAGCGGAGGGGCTGCCCGCGCCCCAGTCCAGGTATTCCAGTACCAGGAAAGCATGCTCGTCAGTTGAGCCTGCCAAGATAGGGCGGGGGACGCGCAAGGTGTGGGTCGCCGCCAATTCCTGCAAACCCGCCAGTTCGGCGGTGAACATGGGTAATAATTGCGGGCGGTTGAGTTTGACAAAATAATGTCGCTTGCGGCCTTGCAAGCGGAAAGCGGAGTTGATGTCGCCGCCAGATAGCGGCTGTGCGGATAGCAGGTCGAAGGGTTCGCCTAGGCTTGTACGGATTTGTCCGGCGATGTGGTTGAAAGTGTCCGTGTGTTTCACAGGCTTGGCGGTCAAGTCGTTTAGGTAATGAAATGGATTATAAAACCACGATAGAGGCGAAGGCTACGGCGTTTTTGATGGGTCGGTGTAGGTTCCAGGTTTGGAAGGTAAAAATTTAAGCCGGAAGCTCCGGTGTCACGTTTACACGGACAGGTGCATTCCGGCTTATGGTTGGGGTTGGCTGTGAAGCGTGCGTACCCTTAAGCAAGGACGAATTTTACGCCGATCAACAACAGGATGGTGGCTAAAGTTGGACGTAAATAACGTTCAGGGATTTTCGCGCTGATATGGCTGCCGACCCAAATGCCCGGAAAGGAGCCGATCAGTAAGCTGCCTAATAGCACAAAATCCACGTTGCCTAATGTCCAATGCCCAAAACCTGCAACAGCGGTGAGCGGGATGGCGTGGGCCAAATCCGTGCCGACTATTTTGACGGTTTTCATTTTTGGGTACAGGAACAATAAGGCGACTGTGCCTAAGGCGCCTGCGCCGACTGAGGATAATGTCACTAGCACACCGAGCACCGCACCCGTCAAAATGGTTGCGGGGATTTGCAGCTTATGGAAACGGCCAATCACTTCGAGGTCATTTTCCTGGTCTTTAGGGACATCAACTTTTCCCGCCCGGCGTATCAGGAGGCTACGCACCAGCAGTGACACGGCGGTCAGCAATAGGGCGACGCCCAAGGTGAAGGTGATGGCGCCAGTGACTTCTTTGCCGATATCCATCAAATGCTTCAATACCAGCAATGTGGCGATGGCAAAAGGGATGCTGCCTACCGCCAGCCAAGTGACGACTTTCCAATCGACCGAGCTGTGTTTGGTATGGTGTACCCCGACCCCGACCGTTTTGGTGATGGCGGCGAACAACAAATCGGTGCCGACCGCAACTGACGGTTTGAAGCCAAATAAGAACACCAATAAAGGGGTCATCAATGAGCCGCCGCCGACCCCGGTGACACCCACCAATAATCCGACCAGTAAGCCTGAAAGCGAATATTCCCAATTCATAAGTAATAACCTTTTTTGATTGTTAAGATAATATGAAAACATCTTAACAGGGCTTATCTACAACTATTAATGATATGTTATGCTATGGTTATATCATTTAGTTATATAGAGCGGTATTATGAAGTTGCACCAGTTACGTTACGTGCGTGAAATTTCGCGTCAGGGCTTGAACATTTCCCAAGCCGCCGAGGTACTGCATACTTCGCAATCAGGCGTCAGCAAGCAGATCCAGTTGCTGGAAGAAGAATTGAACCTGCATATTTTTGAGCGTAATGGCAAGCGGTTAACCGGTGTCACGGAATCGGGCAAGCTGATTTTAAACTTGGCCGAGCGGGCATTGCGTGAAATAGACAATATCAAGCTCGTCAGTGAAGAATTCAGCCAAAAAGAAACGGGGACATTGACCTTGGCGACGACGCACACGCAGGCGCGTTACCGGTTGCCAGCCGCTGTGCAGGCCTTTATACAGCGTTATCCCGATGTGAAATTGCATATCCATCAGGGCAATCCGACCCAGGTTGCCGAACAGGTGGCGAGTGGCGAAGCCGATATTGGCATCGCGACGGAAGTGATCAGCAATTTTGATAAGCTCCTGTGTTTCCCTTGTTACCAATGGAACCGTTGTATTGTCGCGCCGCATTCACACCCGTTGTTTGATGATCGGCCATTGACCCTGGAAAAAATCTCGCGCTATCCGTTGATCACTTATGATTTCACCTTTACGGGCGGTTCTTTGGTCAACCGCATCTTTACCGAGGCGGGGCTGGCGCCGAATGTGGTGCTGACCGCGATTGATGCGGATGTCATCAAAACCTATGTCAATCTTGGCTTGGGGATCGGTTTGTTGGCGAACATTGCTTACGACCCTGAGCGGGATAGCGGTTTGGGGGTTATCGACGCCAGCCATTTGTTTCCGCCCAGCACCACTTATCTAGGCATACGCCGGGATGCTTATTTACGCGGTTATATGTTTGAATTGATCCAATTGCTTGCCCCGCAATTTGACCGCAAAGCGATAGAGACCGCTTTGCAGGGGATTTCAATAAATAAGATGTTTTTGGGGTTTGTATAGCGTTTGCCGATTCGTGGCTGATTGTGCCGCATTCAAGAAAAAAAAAGGATTCTTGATGCTTTAAGGTATAATCGCCGACTTAAAAAAGGGGGCTTTGATCAAGAATAACCACCCCCGGGCTTCTTAAAGTTATGCGGATATCGAGAGTTATGAAAAAAGTTAACGTTGCGTTAGTCAGGCTGCTTCAGTTTGTGGTTTTTGTGTCATTCACCTTTATGGTGGTGGCTTATTTTGGGGCGATGGTGTTGTTGCCGCTGGATGCTATAGTGTTGCTGACTAAGCTGATGGGTGTGGTCGGGATGCCCGGGTTTATAGGGGCATTAATTGCGGTTCCGGCGGTGGGTTATTTATGCCTTATCGTTTATAAGACGCCAGGATTATGCCAAATGGTCATTGATACGGGTGTCGATTTGGTTAAAACGGGCAAAACCAGGGTTGAAGCGTTTAATGAGATTGTCAATGCAGTGAAGGCGTAATGGTTTATTGCTAAAAAAGGGCGTGCCGTCATTGGCACGCCCTTTTTTTATACCTCATGGAAAAGCGAATTGATAAACGCAGAAATGTGCTGTATTTCTTCAATGCAGACGGAGTGTTCCATTAGGTAATCATGCCATTTGATGTGGTATTCCAGTGCGTCCAGGGCGTCGAAAGCGGCTTTGGCGGTTTCGATGGCGACCACATTGTCCAGGATGCCATGGGCCATGAAAATGGGTGTGCTGTAATTCGCCGCACTGCCTTCTGCTTTTAATTGTTCAGTGGTCGGCAAATAGGCCGATAACGCGACAATGCCCGCCAATTTTTTCGGATAACGCAGGCCTGCGTGAAGCGCTATTACCCCGCCTTGGGAAAAGCCGGCGAGCAAAATATTTTCGGATGGAATGCCTTTGTCCATTTCTTGCCGGATAAGCCGATTGATGGCTTCAGCGGATTTATAAATGCCCGCCGTGTCAACTTTCCTTTCTAGGGAAGCCTCCAGGATGTCATACCAAGAACGCATCTTCATGCCGTTGTTTATGGTCACTGGCTGGATGGGTGCGTTCGGGAATATAAAATGGATGTTCGCGGCGGACTGCAAATGCAGTTCAGGCACAATGCCTTCAAAATCATGGCCATCCGCCCCTAGGCCGTGTAGCCAGATCACAGAATATTTATGTGCCGCAGTCGGCAGTATTTCAACAAGGGTGAGTTCAGAAGGCATGGCGATGTCGGGAGTCGGCGGTTTAAAAAGTTTATGGGTCTAATTTACCATTACTATGAGGCAAATCAATAATGAAACCATGTAAGTTTTACCGTATTGTAAAGGCGGCCGCTGCTTTGGTAGGGAATTTTAGTAGAATATCAGCTTAACTTAGCGTTTTGTAACCAGTGGCGGCCATGATAGACCATCTTGTTTTAATTGCTTTAATATTATTGGGTTTTGGCTACTGGTATCACGGCCAAAAGGTGAAAGAAATTGCTTACCGGGCCACTCAAGCCCATTGCCAATCAGTGCAAGTGCAGATGTTGGATGATTATATTGCGGGAAATGGGCTTTGGCTAAAGCGGGACAACAAAGGGAGGCTGCGCTTGCAACGGACTTTTGTATTTGAGTTCGCTTCCACAGGCGATAGGCGATATAACGGAAAAATCATTATGTTAGGCCAATCTGTCGAATCTATCGTTATGGATCCTTACAGGGTGGATTTGGGTTGATTTTGCTTGGGGGTTAATATGCAAAAATGTCCTTCATGTGGCTATGAAACCGACACGCAGGTAATGCGCTGCCCGGAATGTGGCAGTTTTTACTCGAAAATCATTGAATTGATAGAGCGGGAGGCGGAGGACGAGGCCCGTTACCGATTAAAGTCCCGTCTGCGTCGGGTTTTTCAGGCCGACAATAAAAAACAAGCCGTCAAGCTTGAGTTTGAGCAGTTGAGTGCCGGGTTGACGCTAAAAGCCAAATTGGCCCTATGGGTGATTTTTGTGTTTGTTTTTGCGTTGATTGTTACGGTAGTGTGATCGGTGTCCGCAGGAGGGTTAGAGACGCAAAATGTTGCGCCTCCACCGTCACTAAAAAAGAGGGGCTAAGCTTCTTCTGTTTTGTCCGTTAGTGGCTTTTCCATTTCAGAAACGCGCTTTTCCAGGTCTTCGAGTTTGGAACGGGTTTTTGCAAGCACCATTTTCTGGACTTCAAATTCTTCACGGGTCACCAAATCCAGTTTGCTTAATGCGCTTTGTAAAATGGCGTGAAAGTTTTTTTCCAGATCCTCTTTAAAATTGTTCAATCCGGGCGGGATGGCGCTGGCTAAACGGTTGGCTATGTCATCTATGGCTTTAGGGTCGAACATGTTGGCTCTCGCATTGATAAGGTCGGTTTACTAGGGGGATGGGGTGGTGGATGTGCCAGTCCCATCGACAAGGACATGCTCACGGCATATTTTCTTTGAGTCGGTTTGGCTTAACGGCAGTTGCGTTAAGTTGCACAGGTAGTGGTTTTCCACTTCAATGAAATTAACACAGGAATGGCAGACGCCAAAGCTTTTGGCGTTGTTGGCCTTTTGTAGCTCGGTCAGGACATTGTTCAAGGCGTCTTCAATGGTGGTGAATTTTTGGGACGAGATGATGGCCTGCGCTTGTGCAAAAACATCAATAGGTTTGATTTCGTCCAATAAACGCTTGCCTGCCTCAGACAACGCCAGGTGCACCACGCGGCCATCGCTGCTGTCTTGGCTTTTGGTCACATAGTCTTTACGCTCAAGCACCTGAATCGATTGCGAGACGGTGCCTTTGGTCAGGCCAATGTATTCTGCAACTGCCGCAGGCGTGTCGCTAAAGCGGTTGCAAGTCGACAAATAATCCAAAACTTGGATATGCACGGGTTGCAGGCCAATGGCGGCATATTTTTTTCGCTCTTCAGAACGCAACAGGTTGCTGATGCGTTCAATAAGCCTGAAGGTGTTTAAATCCTGCATCAGCTTATAAAGAAAATGCTTTTTTAAAAAACTCTGGTTGCGCCAACGCTGCCTTGTGGATGTCGACATTGTAATAAGTCGTGTCGAAAGGTTTGTCGGCGGCATCCAATTCACGAAATTTTGCCAAGCTGGTTTTGCTGGCGATGGTCGCGCTCCACCATCCCGATGGGTAGATGCACTGCGGGAAAAAGAGGGTCTGCAAATGCCCAAAACCCGCCGACCCCATGGCGTCACGCATTTCGCCGATTAATTTCAGGTGGTATAACGCGGATTCGCTCTGTTGCACAACCATGCCGTGTTCGGACAGGCAGTTAAAGCAATCATGATAAAACGCTTTGCTGAACAAGCCTTCGGCCGGCCCGACAGGGTCTGTGCTGTCAACAATAATGATGTCAACGGAATTAGGTTCGGCATCCTTGACCCATTTGATGCCGTCGATAAATTTCAATTCCGCGCGCGGGTCGCTGTTGGATTCGCAAAGTTCTGGGAAGTAAATTTCTGCAAGGCGGGTTACCCGTTCATCAATATCAATTTGCACGGCATGTTCAACGGAGCGGTGCTTCAACACTTCTTTCAGTGTGCCGCAATCACCGCCGCCGATAATCCATACCCTTTTGGGTTCAGGATGTGTGAACAGCGCGGGATGGCTAATCATCTCGTGGTAAAAAAAGTTATCGCGGGTGGATACCATGGTGCAGCCGTCTATCACCATCAAATTACCGAAAGTTTCGGTTTCGTAAATTTCTAGAAATTGGAACGCGGATTGTTCTTCGTGTAGTTTCTTTTTGATTTTTAAAGAAAAGGCCGAGTCAGCCCCTGGAAGTTGTTCGGTAAACCATTCTGAGGGGTTCATTTATGTTTCCTGAAATGTAATAAGTTAAGTCGCCATTATATTAGAATTTATTGGCTTTCAAGTATAGTTATGGCAAGTTCTTTTGGGTCGGGAAGTTTGGCTTGATATTTTGGGCGGAGGAATCAGGTGATGCCCGCTGGATTTGTTGGCGGTTGCAATAGCCTTGGGCGGCGCCCATCTGGCTCCGCTATATGCCTGTTGGCGGCTTCCTGATTGTGAAATGTGCCCAGTGAGCAGGTCTATTTGGCGCTATTTTGGCCATTTAAGCCTGTATTGGCTGTTTTGGTTTTTGTATGTCCTGCTTTCTTGGTTGTTAAGGGCGATGGGATAAACTGATCCCTATATACGAATTTTAAATATTTAGTTGACACATTGGTCCTGATAGAAGACAATGAGCAGCTTACCCGATACTGGAGGGGTTCCCGAGCGGCCAAAGGGATCAGACTGTAAATCTGCCGGCTCTGCCTTCGGAGGTTCGAATCCTCCCCCCTCCACCATCTCAAATTTAGTTTAAAGCGGGTGTAGTTCAATGGTAGAACTCCAGCCTTCCAAGCTGATCACGTGGGTTCGATTCCCATCACCCGCTCCAAATTCTATAGGTTGTGCTCATATAGCTCAGTAGGTAGAGCACTTCCTTGGTAAGGAAGAGGTCACCGGTTCAAATCCGGTTATGAGCTCCATTTGCAAAGTCAAAAAGTTAAAGGTATAGATTCATGGCCAAAGAAAAGTTTTCACGTAGCAAGCCCCATGTCAACGTCGGCACAATCGGTCACGTTGACCACGGCAAAACCACCCTGACCGCGGCGCTGACGAAAGTGATGGCCGAGCTGCAAGGTGGCGAGGTCAAGGCCTTTGACCAAATTGACAATGCGCCTGAAGAGCGGGCGCGCGGCATCACCATCGCCACCTCGCATGTCGAGTACGAGTCCGCCGTCCGCCACTATGCCCACGTTGACTGCCCCGGCCATGCCGACTATGTCAAAAACATGATCACCGGCGCCGCACAAATGGACGGCGCGATCCTGGTCTGCTCGGCCGCCGACGGCCCGATGCCGCAAACCCGCGAGCACATCCTGCTGTCACGCCAGGTCGGCGTCCCCTATATCGTCGTGTTCCTGAACAAGGCCGACATGGTCGATGACGAGGAGCTGCTGGAATTGGTGGAAATGGAAATCCGCGAACTGCTGGACATGTACGAATTCCCCGGCGACGACACCCCTATCATTAAAGGCTCCGCGCTGCTGGCGCTGAACGGCGACACCAGCGAAATTGGCGCCCCGTCGGTCGTCCGCCTGGTCGAAGCCCTGGACACCTACATCCCGTTGCCCGAACGTGCCGTTGACGGCGCCTTCCTGATGCCGATCGAAGACGTCTTCTCGATCTCAGGCCGTGGCACCGTGGTGACCGGCCGTATCGAGCGTGGCGTGATCAAGGTCGGCCAGGAAGTCGAGATCGTCGGCATCCGCCCGACCGTGTCCACCACCGTCACCGGCGTGGAAATGTTCCGCAAACTGCTGGATCAAGGCGAGGCGGGCGACAACGTCGGCTTGCTGCTGCGCGGCACCAAACGCGATGATGTCGAGCGTGGCCAAGTGTTGGCGCATAAGAACACCATCAAGCCGCACGCCCACTTCAACGCCGAGATTTACGTGCTGTCAAAAGAGGAAGGCGGCCGCCATACCCCGTTCTTCGACGGCTACCGCCCGCAATTCTATTTCCGCACTACCGACGTGACCGGCGCGGTGAAGCTGCCTGAGGGCGTCGAAATGGTCATGCCTGGCGACAACATCTCCGTCAGCGTGAAACTGATCTCGCCGATCGCGATGGAAGAGGGCTTGCGTTTCGCAATCCGTGAAGGTGGCCGCACCGTCGGTGCGGGCGTTGTTGCCTCTATTATTGAGTAAATTTGGGGGTGTCAGTTTTCTGGCATCCTTTTCAGTAATGCTTGAATAATATAGGTTTGTAATATATTATATCTAGCTGTTTAAAGTTTTTTCTGAATAGGTCAGTAGTTCAATTGGTAGAATAGCGGTCTCCAAAACCGCGGGTTGGGGGTTCGAGACCCTCCTGGCCTGCCACTCAGATTAAAACATATCGATATTTTTCTAATTTAACATTCAAAGGCTCATGAATACCCAAGTAGAAGCTGATGTGTCTGTCCTTGATATTGTCAAGCAGGTTTTTTCCGTGGTTTTAATGGTTGCCGGGATTGCTGCTTTCTATTATTTCTCGGATATTCAGCTTGTTTATAGGGTTTTGGGGCTTTTGGTTGTTGCCTTGGCAGTAGTCGCAATGATGTTGACGACCGCAGTCGGGCAGTCTGTTTGGTCATTTGCGCTTGAGTCAAAGCAAGAAGTAAAAAAAGTTGTTTGGCCTAACCGGGAAGAAACTGTACGGACCACATTGTTGGTTTTTGCTATGGTGTCTGTGGTTGGTATTGTTTTGTGGTTATTGGATACCTTTTTGTTTTGGGGTGTGCGCCTTTTAACGGGTCAAGGCGGGTAATGTAGGATGTCATTGAGATGGTATGTTGTTCACGCTTACTCAAATTTTGAAAACAAAGTCAAGCAGTCTTTAGAGGAAAGGATAAAGCGTGAAGGCCTTGGGCAGTATTTTGGGAAGATACTGGTTCCGACCGAAGAGGTTGTGGAAATGCGCATGGGGCAGCAACGTAAAAGCGAAAGGAAGTTCTTTCCAGGATATGTCTTGGTGCAAATGGAGTTGACTGACCAGACTTGGCATTTAGTTAAGGATATCCCCAAGGTCTTGGGTTTTATAGGTGGCGTATCTGATAGGCCTGCCCCTATTTCTGAAAAAGAAGCGATGGCCATATTGAGTAGGGTTGAAGAGGGTGTCAATAAGCCAAGGCCCAAGGTTTTGTTTGAAGTTGGTGAGGTGGTAAGGATAGTTGACGGGCCATTTAAGGATTTTAACGGGGCTATTGAAGAAGTGAATTACGAGAAAAGCAAGTTGAAAATATCGGTTTTAATATTTGGCCGGTCAACTTCAGTTGAACTGGGTTTTTCTCAAGTCGAAAAAGGCTAATTAAATAGCGGATTTTTTAAAATCCCTGTCTGAATAAGGCAGGGATTTTTGTTTCTTAGGGGAGCTGAAAAGCGTTTGTACCCATATTGGAGTTTAAGATGGCAAAAAAAATAACGGCATATATAAAATTGCAAGTAAAGGCTGGTGAAGCCAACCCTAGCCCGCCTATCGGTCCTGCGCTGGGTCAGCGTGGCGTCAATATAATGGAATTTTGTAAGGCGTTCAATGCTAAAACGCAGGATGTTGAAAAAGGCTTGCCTTTGCCTGTGGTCATTACTGTTTACAGTGATCGAAGCTTTACCTTTATTACCAAAACCCCTCCGGCTTCAATCCTTTTGAAAAAAGCGACGGGTTTGAAAAGCGGCAGCAGCAATCCGAACACGAAGAAAGTAGGCACTGTCACGCGTGAGCAATTGGAAGAGATTGCCAAGATAAAAATGGAAGATTTGAATGCGGCTAATCTTGAAGCCGCAGTAAAGACGATTGCAGGCAGTGCGCGGAGCATGGGTCTGAATGTGGAGGGGTTGTAATGGCTAAATTATCTAAAAAAGCAAAAATCATTAAAGAAAAAGTCAGCCGTACTAAGCAATATCCGATTTCTGAAGCTGTTGAATTGCTGAAAGAGTTAAGCGCTGCAAAATTTAACGAAGCGATTGATGTCAGTGTCAACTTAGGTGTCGATCCCCGCAAGTCTGACCAAAACGTCCGCGGTGCGACTGTGTTGCCAAATGGGACTGGAAAAACCGTCCGGGTTGCTGTGTTTACCCAAGGTCCTAACGCCGATGCGGCTAGGGCGGCAGGTGCTGATATTGTCGGCATGGATGACCTGGGCGATTTGGTCAAAAAAGGTGAGATGAATTTTGATGTGGTCATTGCGTCTCCTGATGCTATGCGCGTGGTCGGTCAGTTGGGCCAGATTTTAGGCCCTAGGGGTCTGATGCCTAACCCTAAAGTAGGCACCGTGACCGCAGATGTCGCCACGGCAGTGAAAAATGCCAAATCAGGCCAAGTCCGTTACCGCACTGATAAAGGCGGGATTATCCATTGTACATTGGGTAAGGTCAGTTTTGATGCGGCTTCCATCCAAGGCAATTTGGAGGCGTTGTTGGCGGATTTGAGAAAGGCCAAGCCATCATCTGCCAAAGGTGTTTATATTAAAAAAATCACCTTGTCCTCAACAATGGGGCCAGGCTTGTGGTTGGACATGAGTAGCTTGGCCAGCTAAAAAGACTTTGGGTTGCCGTGCGAGCGGTGACCGTCAAAGACCGCAGGTGTTGTAAGACTTAATTTCCTGCGTAGACGGAGGCTAGACCTAAAAATTAAAATAGGGAAAGAGCCGTTATGGAGCGCCTGTTCTTAAGGCGCATATTATCAATCTGAATAATTCAGAAACTATCGGAGGTAAGCGTGGCGCTAAATTTGGATGGCAAAAAAGCTGTCGTAGAAGAAGTTGCTGCAATCGCCGCTAAAGCTCACTCTGCAATTGCAGCGGAATACCGTGGCATGTCCGTAACGGAACTGACCGAACTGCGCAAAACAGCGAGAGAAACAGGCGTTTATCTGCGGGTCGTAAAAAATACCCTGGCAAGACGTGCTGTGGCAGGAACCGAATTTGAATGTATGCAAAGTGGCTTAGTCGGGCCTTTGTTGATTGCATTCTCAATGGAGGATCCTGGTTCGGCGGCGCGTCTGATTGGCGAATTTGCCAAAGGTCATGACAAATTAATCCCTAAGGTGGTGGCAATTGGAGGTCAGCTTTATGACTCATCCGAATTGGCCCGTTTGGCAAGTTTGCCAACCCGCGATCAGGCTATCAGTATGCTGATGTCTGTGATCAAGGCTCCAGTAGAGAAATTTGTCCGTACTTTGGCCGAACCGCATGCAAAAATGGTCCGCACAGTGGCGGCGATCAGAGATCAGAAAGAAGCGGCGTAAGCTTTATATCTAACCTGTTAAAACTAAATATATTTCGAGGAACAAAAAATGGCATTATCACAAGAAGAAATCTTGGACGCTATATCTAACATGACCGTCATGGAAGTCGTCGCATTAATTTCAGCGATGGAAGAAAAATTTGGCGTTTCCGCTGCCGCCGCTGTGGCTGTGGCCGCCGCTCCTGCCGCCGCTGCCGCACCAGTTGAAGAACAAACAGAGTTTGATGTCATCCTGACTGGTTTTGGCGAAAACAAGGTTTCTGTTATTAAAACAGTCCGGACCATCACTGGCTTAGGCTTGAAAGAAGCAAAAGACGCGGTTGAAGGTGTGCCAACTGTTTTGAAAGAAGGCGTGCCTAAAGCCGAAGCCGAAGACATTAAAAAGCAACTGTTAGAAGCAGGCGCTACAGTCGATATTAAATAATAATATTGACCCACATCAAGACCTAGGTCTTTTAAGTATGGCTGGTGGCTTTAGTCACCGGCCTTTTACTGTTTACTCTAAATCGTACAGTAGAAACAATCCATGACGAAAAAGTTTGGAAGCGATATGTCCTATTCTTTTACCGAAAAAAAGCGTATTCGAAACAACTTTGGCAAAAGCACCGAAGTACTCGAAGTCCCCTATCTTTTGGCAACTCAGATCAACTCTTATGCCAGTTTTTTGCAATTAGGCGTAAACCCTGAAAAACGTGCCGATATAGGCTTGCATTCAGCATTCTCAAGCGTATTCCCCATTGAGAGCCACTCTGGCTATGCTGCCCTCGAATATGTGAAATACCGCTTAGGTGAGCCAGTATTTGATGTAAGGGAATGTCAGCAACGCGGAGCGACGTTTGCCGCGCCTTTACGGGTGTTGGTGCGTCTGGTCATCTATGACAAAGAAGCCCCTGCGAATGCGAAAGTTGTAAAAGATATTCGTGAACAGGAAGTTTACATGGGCGAGCTACCCTTAATGACGGAAAATGGAACTTTTGTCATCAATGGTACTGAACGGGTTATCGTCTCCCAATTACACCGGTCTCCAGGGGTCTTTTTTGACCACGATAAAGGGAAGACCCATTCGTCAGGGAAATTGCTGTTTAATGCGCGGGTCATCCCTTATCGCGGCTCATGGTTAGACTTTGAATTTGACCACAAAGACTGTGTTTATGTCAGGATAGACCGTCGCAGAAAAATTCCGGCCACTATTTTGCTTAGGGCTTTGGGTTTCGACAATGAAGAAATGATTAGGATTTTCTTCGAAACCAATAAGTTCGCACTGGGTTCCGATCGCTGCCTATTCCACATTGTCCCTGAAAGGATGCGTGGTGAAATTGCCGCGTTTGATATCAAGTTCAACGGGCAAGTGTTGGTGGAAGAAGGCCGCCGGATTACGGCCAAGCATATCCGCGAAATGAACAAAGTGGGTATGACTGAAGTTGAAGTCCCGCGCGAGTACCTTATTGGCAAAATTTTAGGGCACAATGTTGTTGATCAATCGACCGGAGAGTTGGTTGCCAATGTCAATGATGAAATTACCGATGCATTGATTGAAAGATGTATAGAAAAGGGCATTTCTGAAATCAATACCCTCTTTGTTAATGATTTGGACCGGGGGCCGTACATCAGTAATGCCATGCGGCTGGATGTGACAACTAACACGTTGGAAGCGTTAGTTGAAATTTATCGTATGATGCGCCCTGGTGAGCCACCTACCAAAGAGTCGGCTGAAAACCTGTTCCAAAACCTGTTTTTTACCGATGACAGATATGATTTGTCGACGGTAGGGCGGATGAAATTTAACCGCCGCTTGGGCCGTGAAGAAATTGTCGGGCCAGGTACGCTAACTAAAGACGACATTATTGATGTGCTGAAAGAATTGATCAGCATCCGTAATGGCAATGGTAATGTTGACGACATTGACCACTTAGGGAACCGCCGTGTCCGCTCGGTCGGTGAAATGATCGAAAACCAATTCCGTGTCGGTTTGGTCAGGGTTGAGCGTGCAGTTAAGGAACGCCTGACTTTGGCGGATTCAGAAGGATTGATGCCGCAAGAAATTATCAACGCGAAGCCGGTCTCGGCTGCAGTTAAGGAATTCTTTGGCTCTAGCCAGCTGTCGCAGTTTATGGACCAGAACAATCCATTGTCGCAGGTGACACATAAACGCCGGGTTTCCGCTTTGGGGCCTGGCGGTTTGGCCCGCGAACGCGCTGGTTTCGAGGTGCGTGACGTACATGCGACACATTATGGCCGCGTATGCCCGATTGAGACGCCTGAAGGCCCGAACATCGGCCTGATAAACTCTTTGTCCGTTTATGCGCGCACCAATAATTATGGCTTTCTTGAAACACCTTACCGAAAAGTGGTAAATGGTGTCGTAACCGATCAAGTCGATTATTTGTCTGCCATTGAAGAAGGCGAGTTTGTTATTGCGCAAGCGAGTGTCGCGGTCGACGGGAACGGCAAGTTGGTGGACGGATTGGTTTCATGCCGGCATAAAGACGAGTTTACCTTGGCAATGTCGGATACCGTCCAATACATGGACGTGTCATCCAAACAAATTGTCTCGGTCGCCGCATCTATTATTCCGTTCTTGGAGCATGATGACGCCAACCGCGCCTTAATGGGTTCGAACATGCAACGCCAAGCCGTACCGACCCTCAGGGCCGAAAAGCCGTTGGTGGGTACTGGTATGGAAAGGACTGTTGCTAAAGACTCCGGTGTTACGGTAGTTGCCAAGCGCGGCGGTAAAATTGAAGCCGTCGATGCGGCAAGAATTGTTGTCCGGGTAAATGACACCGAAACCGAAACAGGAAGTCCGGGTGTAGATATTTACAATCTAATTAAATATACCCGCTCCAACCAGAATACATGCATTAACCAAAAACCGTTGGTCAAGCCTGGTGATATTGTCAATGCTGGCGACATTGTTGCCGATGGCCCGTCTACGGACATGGGTGAGTTGGCATTAGGGCAGAACATGTTGGTTGCCTTTATGCCATGGAATGGTTACAACTTCGAAGACTCTATCTTAGTGTCTGAACGGGTTGTCAAAGAAGACCGGTTCACCACGATTCATATTGAAGAAAAAACTTGTGTCGCACGTGACACCAAGCACAGCCCGGAAGAAATCACTGCGGATATTCCTAATGTCAGTGAAGAAGCGTTGGCAAAATTGGATGAGTCCGGCATTGTCTATGTGGGGGCTGAAGTTAAAGGTGGCGATATTCTGGTTGGTAAAGTCACGCCTAAAGGCGAGACACAGTTGACGCCTGAAGAAAAGTTATTGCGGGCGATTTTTGGCGAGAAAGCCGCCGACGTAAAGGATACCTCGTTACGCGTCCCTAGCAGTATCGAAGGCACTGTAATTGATGTCCAAATTTTTACCCGTGATGGGGTTAAAAAAGACAAACGTGCTTTGGATATTGAGCATGAACAAATCAAAAGCTATAGAAAAGATTTGGATGACCAGTTAAAAATCCTTGAAGAAGACATCTTCTTGCGTGTTGCCAAGTTGCTGGTAGGTAAAATCGCCATGTCTGGCGTAGGATTGCGTGCAGGCACTGAGATTAGCAAAGACTATTTGGATGGTTTGAAGCGGTCGGATTGGCTGAAAATAAAGATGCAGGATGAAGAGATTAACCTGCAATTGGAAACGGTCGCCGCCCAAATCGAGCAACAACGCAAAGATTTTGATGAAAAGTTTGAAATCAAGCGCAAAAAAATCACGATGGGTGATGATTTGCCACCTGGCGTGCTGAAAATGGTCAAAGTTTATTTGGCCGTGAAACGGCGTATCCAACCAGGTGACAAAATGGCGGGCCGCCATGGAAACAAAGGGGTTATCTCTATGATTAGACCCATAGAAGATATGCCTTATACCGCCGATGGCAATCCTGTTGACATTGTCTTGAACCCTTTGGGCGTACCATCGCGTATGAACGTGGGGCAGGTTTTGGAAACCCATTTAGGGTGGGCGGCCAAAGGCCTTGGCATAAAGATTGGCAAAATGCTCGAAGCGAAAGCGAAGATCAACGAGATCCGCGAGTATCTGGGTAAAATTTATAACAGCAGTGGCCGTAAGGAAAACCTGGATTCTTTTAGCGATAAAGAAATTTTGGAAATGGCCGCCAACTTGGTGGCGGGTGTACCTATGGCGTCGCCCGTTTTCGATGGCGCGGATGAAGAAGACATCCGCACTATGTTGAAATTGGCGGACTTGCCGGAGCATGGGCAAATTACCCTCTACGACGGTTTGACGGGCGAGCCTTTCGAACGTGAAGTGACGGTCGGTTACATGTACATGTTGAAATTGAACCATTTGGTCGATGACAAGATGCATGCCCGTTCCACTGGCCCTTATAGCCTCGTTACCCAACAGCCGTTGGGCGGTAAAGCCCAGTTCGGTGGCCAGCGTTTCGGGGAAATGGAGGTCTGGGCGTTGGAAGCTTATGGTGCAGCTTATACGTTACAGGAAATGCTCACCGTTAAGTCCGATGACGTGACAGGGCGTACGCGCATGTACAAAAACATTGTCGATGGTGACCATAAAATGGAAGCAGGTATGCCGGAATCATTTAATGTTTTGATTAAAGAGATTCGCTCATTGGCTGTGGATATTGAATTACAACGCGAATAACTGCGTGGTTTACCGCTACTACATGATAGCCTGCTCTGGATTATGCCAGAGACTATTTTAAAGAGGACAAGCTCTTGAAAGATTTAATGAACTTCTTAAAGCGTCAAGGTCGTGCAGACGATTTTGACGGAATTAGCATCGGGCTGGCCTCGCCAGATATGATCCGTTCCTGGTCTTACGGTGAAGTGAAAAAACCGGAAACCATCAATTACCGTACGTTTAAGCCTGAGCGTGACGGTTTGTTTTGCGCCAAAATTTTTGGCCCGGTCAGCGACTATGAATGTTTGTGCGGTAAGTACAAGCGTTTGAAGCACCGTGGCGTCATTTGCGAAAAATGTGGCGTTGAAGTCACGTTGTCAAAAGTCCGCCGTGAGCGGATGGGGCATATTGACTTGGCCAGTCCTGTAGCGCACATCTGGTTTTTGAAATCCTTGCCGTCCAGAATCGCCTTATTGTTGGACATGACCTTGCGCGAAATCGAGCGCGTGCTGTATTTCGAATCTTTTGTGGTTTTGGATCCGGGCATGACCCCGCTGGATAAAGGCCAATTGTTGACAGATGATGAATATCTGGATGCGGTCGAGCTGCATGGTGATGATTTTGTTGCAAAAATGGGTGCGGAAGCGATTTATGAATTGCTGAAAGCCATTGATTTGCAAGAGCAAGTTAATGTGTTGCGTGAGGAGATTAATTCCACCAGCTCAGAAACAAAGATCAAAAAATACGCCAAGCGCCTTAAGGTCATGGACGCCTTGTTGAGTTCCAAGAACCGTCCTGAATGGATGATTTTGCAGGTCTTGCCTGTCTTGCCACCCGAATTGCGTCCTTTGGTGCCTTTGGATGGCGGACGTTTTGCGACCTCTGACCTGAACGATTTGTACCGCCGGGTCATCAACCGGAACAACCGGTTGAACAGGTTGTTGGATTTGAACGCACCCGACATCATCGTGCGCAACGAAAAGCGGATGTTGCAGGAATCGGTCGATGCCTTGTTGGACAATGGCCGGCGTGGCCGCGCCATAACTGGCACTAACAGAAGGCCGTTAAAATCCCTTGCGGACATGATCAAAGGCAAGCAAGGCCGTTTCCGCCAAAATTTGCTTGGCAAACGTGTCGATTATTCAGGCCGTTCCGTTATTGTGGTCGGGCCGACTTTGCGTCTGCACCAATGCGGCCTGCCGAAAAAAATGGCGCTGGAATTGTTCAAGCCGTTCATTTTTAGCAAATTGCAGTTCCGTGGTTTGGCGACGACGATCAAAGCAGCCAAAAAAATGGTTGAGCGTGAAGGCACGGAGGTTTGGGATATTCTCGAAGAAGTCATCCGCGAACATCCCATTTTGTTGAACCGTGCGCCAACTTTGCACAGGTTGGGTATCCAAGCGTTTGAACCCATCCTGATTGAAGGCAAGGCGATCCAGTTGCATCCTTTGGTCTGTAGCGCGTTCAACGCCGACTTTGACGGTGACCAGATGGCGGTGCATATTCCGTTGTCCATCGAGGCGCAGTTGGAAGCCAGAACACTAATGATGGCGACTAATAATATCTTGTCGCCCGCAAATGGCGAGCCAGTAATTAACCCGTCCCAAGACGTGGTATTAGGGCTTTATTACATTAGCCGTGAAAAAATTAATGCCAAAGGCGATGGCAGTATTTTTGTGGATGTGGGCGAAATACATAAGGCCTTACAGGCAAAAACGGTCGAGCTGCAAGCAAAAATCGAGTTGCGTATCACCCAAAAAATATTAAATGAACAGGGTGAAATTGAAGAAAAAACTCATCGTGTTAAGACTACGGTAGGAAGAGGCCTGATATGGGAAGTCGTTCCTGGTCTTATGCCGTTTGACTTGGTCAACTGTGATATGACCAAAAAGAACATTTCCCGGTTGATAAATTACAGCTACCGTTATCTGGGCAATAAAGATACGGTGGTGCTGGCAGACCAATTGATGTACCTGGGTTTTAGGTATGCAACGATTTCTGGGGTCTCTTTTGGTATCGAGGATATGGCGATACCGGCCAAGAAAGTTGACATCATTGCTTCGGCCGAGGCTGAAGTTAATGAGATACAAAGCCAGTATTCATCAGGTTTGGTGACGGATGGTGAGCGGTATAACAAGGTTGTTGACATTTGGTCGCATGCCAATGACCAGGTTGCAAAGGTCATGATGGACGGGTTAGGCGAAGAGTCCGTTATTGATGCCGAAGGCAACGCCGTAAAACAAAAATCCTTCAACTCCATCTTTATGATGGCTGAGTCAGGTGCTAGGGGCTCGGCGGCGCAGATCAGGCAGTTGGCGGGTATGCGTGGTTTGATGGCAAAACCGGATGGTTCGATCATCGAAACGCCAATCACTGCAAACTTCCGTGAAGGTTTGGACGTATTGCAATACTTTATTTCCACCCATGGTGCGCGTAAAGGTCTGGCGGATACCGCCTTGAAAACGGCGAACTCCGGTTATTTGACGCGCCGTTTGGTGGACGTGGCGCAAGATTTGGTTATTACAGGCCAAGATTGCGGCACCAAAGATGGTTTGGTCATGATGCCTATCATTGAAGGCGGGGATGTCGTCGAGCCATTATCTGAGCGTGTATTGGGCCGGGTTGTCGTGAACGATGTCATGGCTCCAGATGGTGAAACCATCATAGTTCCGACCGGTACATTGTTGGATGAGCATTGGGTTTCTGTGCTTGATGACCATAGTGTCGACCAGGTTATCGTCCGTTCAGTGATAACTTGTGAGAACAGGCATGGTGTTTGTGCCGCCTGTTATGGCCGTGATTTAGGCCGGGGACACCATGTTAATATCGGTGAGGCGGTGGGTGTAATCGCTGCGCAATCAATTGGTGAACCCGGTACCCAGTTGACCATGCGTACCTTCCATATCGGTGGGGCGGCATCACGGTCAGCGGCTATCAGTAACGTCCAGGTCAAATCTGCCGGTACTGTCCGGTTGAGTAACTTAAAATCAGTTGCCAACCGGGAAGGTAACTTGGTGGCGGTTTCCAGATCCGGCGAAGTCTGTGTTGTCGATGATTATGGCCGTGAAAGGGAGCGTTATAAAATCCCTTACGGTGCGGTGCTGTCCGTGCAAGAAGGCAGCAAAATCAGCGCCGGGGACATCATCGTCACTTGGGATCCGTTCACCCATCCTGTTATTACTGAAGTGGACGGGTTTGTTGAGTTGGTTAACTTTGTCGACGGCGTGACCGTACAAAAACAATCTGACGAAGTGACCGGTTTGAGTTCTCTTGTGGTCACGGATCCTAAGCAACGTGGTAGTGCAGGTAAGGAATTACGTCCAATGGTCAAGTTGATTGACCAAGACGGCAATGGCATTTCGTTGCCAGGAACTGATATACCGGCACAATATTTTTTACCGGCAGGGGCTATTGCTGGCATTAAAGATGGTGGCGAAGTAAAGGTTGGTGACGTTCTGGCCAGGATCCCGCAAGAGTCAAGTAAGACAAGGGATATCACGGGTGGTTTGCCACGCGTAGCAGATCTGTTTGAAGCGCGTAAGACCAAAGACCCGGCGATTCTTGCTGAAACTAGCGGGACAATTTCTTTTGGAAAGGAAACCAAAGGCAAGCAACGGGTTATTATTACTGACGCCCAGGGGGAGCAAGTTGAAACCCTCATCCCAAAATGGAGGCATATTACTGTTTTCGAAGGTGAATATGTAGAAAAGGGCGAAACGATTGCTGAAGGTGAGTTGACTCCCCATGACATTTTGCGGTTAAGGGGTATCGAAGAGTTGGCGAACTATTTGGTTAAAGAAATTCAGGATGTTTATCGTTTGCAAGGGGTAAAAATTAACGACAAGCATATCGAATGTATCATTCGTCAAATGCTTAGAAAGGTTGAAATTACCGCTTCCGGGGACACTGCCTTCCTGAAAGGTGACCAAGTCGAACGTGCCGCTGTAAGGGTCGAAAATGATAGGATGGAAACGGAAGGCAAAATCCCGGCTAGTTTCGAATCTATTTTGTTAGGCATTACTAAGGCTTCTTTGGCGACCGAATCATTTATTTCCGCAGCGTCTTTCCAAGAAACAACCCGGGTGTTGACTGATGCCGCTGTTAGAGGATTAAGTGATAGCTTGCAAGGGCTTAAAGAAAACGTGATCGTCGGTCGCCTCATCCCGGCAGGAACCGGGTTGGCTTACCATGAAAATCGGAAAAATAAATTTATGCAACATCAGTCGGTAGATATGGCCAGTGTTCCGGTTGTAGATACTGAAGAGGCATTGAAGCAAGCCTTGAATATTTAAGTAAACTAAATGATATTTAAAATATGCTTGACCTGCGCGTTATAGCAAAGTAGAATATCCTGCTAACATAAGTTAAAGCGATTTAGATAAGACGAAAACAATTTTGACTGTCAGTAAGTTTTACTTGATGGTTGGTGAAATATTGTCTGGCAGTTAATTGTATATCGGAGAGAAAAATAAATATGGCCACGATTAACCAATTGGTTCGTAAGCCCCGTGCTAAAAGAATTGAAAAAAGTAATGTGCCAGCGTTGGAGGCGTGTCCTCAGCGCAGGGGTGTGTGTACCCGTGTTTATACGACGACACCTAAAAAGCCAAACTCAGCTTTACGTAAAGTGGCCAGGGTTCGGTTGACTAATGGGGCTGAGGTAAGTAGTTATATAGGTGGCGAAGGCCATAACCTTCAAGAGCATTCCGTGGTGTTGATAAGGGGTGGCAGGGTTAAGGATTTGCCTGGTGTGCGGTATCACGTTGTTCGTGGTAGTTTGGATGCTTCTGGTGTAAATAACAGAAAATGCGGGCGCTCTAAGTATGGAACTAAGCGGCCAAAAAGTTAAGAATATTGGATAAAAAAAATGTCTAGAAGAAGAGTTGCAACTAAAAGAGAGATTATTCCAGATCCAAGATTTAATAGCGTGATGCTGACCAAATTCATGAATATGATCATGGATAGCGGTAAAAAGTCTGTGGCTGAGTCGATTGTTTATGGTGCTCTTGATGTTATTGAGAACAAAGGTCATTCGGTTCCTTTAGATGTGTTGTCTAAGGCGTTAGAAAATGTTCAGCCAAGGGTTGAGGTTAAGTCGCGTAGGGTTGGTGGTGCGACTTATCAGGTTCCGGTTGAGGTTAGGCCGTCTAGGCGTATGGCTTTGGCAATGCGTTGGTTGATTGATGCTTCGCGCAAAAGAAACGAAAGGACGATGGCTTCTAAATTGGCAGGTGAGTTAATGGATGCTTTTGAAGGCAAAGGTAATGCTGCTAAGAAGCGTGAAGATACTCATAGAATGGCTGAGGCTAATAAGGCGTTCTCTCATTACCGCTTTTAATTAAATTAGGTCTTATGTAGCGTGGCTCGTAAAACTCCAATAGATAGGTATCGCAATATTGGCATTATGGCGCACATTGACGCCGGTAAGACCACAACTACAGAGCGGATACTTTATTATACGGGCGTATCCCATAAGATAGGTGAAGTGCATGATGGCGCTGCGACAATGGATTGGATGCAGCAAGAGCAGGAAAGGGGTATTACAATAACCTCCGCTGCGACGACATGTTTTTGGAGCGGGATGCAAAAACAGTTCGATCAGCATCGTATAAATATTATAGACACTCCTGGGCATGTCGATTTTACGATTGAAGTAGAGAGGTCGTTGCGTGTTTTGGATGGCGCCTGTGCGGTATTTTGTGCGGTGGGTGGTGTTGAACCTCAGTCGGAGACAGTGTGGCGTCAAGCAAATAAGTACAAGGTTCCCCGTTTGGTCTTTGTAAATAAGATGGATCGGACGGGTGCGAATTTTCTTCGGGTAATTGATCAAATAAAGGCTAGGTTGGGTGCTAATCCAGTCCCTATGCAATTGCCAATTGGATCCGAGGAAAATTACAGGGGTGTTGTGGATTTGGTGAAAATGAAGGCTATATATTGGGATGATGCCAATATGGGCATGAGTTTTTCTGAGCATGACATACCAGATGAGATGCGTCCCGCGTGCGAAAAATGGAGAGAAAACATCCTTGAATCTGCTGCGGAAGCAAATGAAGAATACATGGAAAAGTATCTTGAAACAGGTTTTTTGACGGATGAAGAAATAAAGTCAGGGATAAGACTCAGGACGATAGAAAATCAGATTGTTCCGGCCTTCTGTGGTTCTGCCTTTAAAAATAAAGGCGTTCAGGCAATGTTGGATGCGGTGATTGAGTATTTGCCTTCCCCTATTGATATACCTCCTGTTGAAGGTGTGTTGGAGGATGAGGTGACGGAAGTAAAGCGGTTTGCTGATGATGGACAAGGGTTTTCGGCTCTTGCTTTTAAAATTGCCACGGATCCGTTTGTCGGCACGCTAACTTTTTTCAGGGTTTATTCTGGGGTTTTAAATTCTGGAGACGTACTTTATAACCCGATAAAAAAGAAAAAAGAGCGTGTTGGGCGTATCGTGCAAATGCACGCAAATAGCAGGGAAGAAGTCAAAGAAGTGTTTGCGGGCGATATAGCGGCGGCTATTGGCCTTAAGGATGTGACGACAGGTGACACATTGTGTGACGTAGGTGATGTTATCCTCTTGGAAAAAATGGATTTTCCAGATCCGGTTATTTCGATAGCGGTTGAGCCTAAAACGAAAGCAGATCAAGATAAAATGGCGGTTGCTTTGGCTAGGTTGGCGCAAGAAGATCCGTCATTCAGGGTTAATACTGACGATGAATCTGGTCAGGTGATCATATCCGGGATGGGCGAGTTGCATCTCGAGATCATCGTCGATAGGATGAAAAGGGAATTTAATGTTGATGCAAATATAGGTAACCCCCAGGTGGCTTACAGGGAAACTATCCGGAAAACCGTCGAACATGAAAAAAAGTTTATAAGGCAAACTGGTGGTCGTGGTCAATATGGTCACGTATGGCTAAGGATAGAGCCATTAGAGCTAGGGAAGGGATATGAGTTTGTAAATGAAATTGTTGGTGGTGTTGTTCCTAAAGAATACATACCGGCGGTAGATAAAGGTGTGCAGGAGCAGCTAAAAAGTGGTGTATTGGCTGGTTTCCCTGTTTTAGATGTAAAGGTGTCGTTGTTCGATGGTTCTTATCATGATGTCGATTCGAACGAAATGGCTTTTAAGATTGCTGGATCAATGTGCTTCCGCGAAGGGTTGAGTGAAGCGGCTCCAGTTTTACTTGAGCCAATCATGAAGGTGGAAGTGGTCACTCCTGAAGAATATATGGGCGATGTGGTCGGCGACATCAATAGGCGGCGGGGCATAATTCAGGGGATGGAAGATTTGCCTTCGGGAAAGGTAGTTAGTTGTGAAGTGCCTCTCGCAGAGATGTTTGGTTATGCGACAGATTTGCGCTCGACTTCCCAGGGAAGGGCTACATATAGCATGCAGTTTGAAAAATACAATGAAACCCCAGCGCATATTGCAGATGGCATCATTAAAAAATCTTCGTAAAATTGAATAAATATAAGGTATTAACTCATGGCCAAAGAAAAGTTTTCACGTAGCAAGCCCCATGTCAACGTCGGCACAATCGGTCACGTTGACCACGGCAAAACCACCCTGACCGCGGCGCTGACGAAAGTGATGGCCGAGCTGCAAGGTGGCGAGGTCAAGGCCTTTGACCAAATTGACAATGCGCCTGAAGAGCGGGCGCGCGGCATCACCATCGCCACCTCGCATGTCGAGTACGAGTCCGCCGTCCGCCACTATGCCCACGTTGACTGCCCCGGCCATGCCGACTATGTCAAAAACATGATCACCGGCGCCGCACAAATGGACGGCGCGATCCTGGTCTGCTCGGCCGCCGACGGCCCGATGCCGCAAACCCGCGAGCACATCCTGCTGTCACGCCAGGTCGGCGTCCCCTATATCGTCGTGTTCCTGAACAAGGCCGACATGGTCGATGACGAGGAGCTGCTGGAATTGGTGGAAATGGAAATCCGCGAACTGCTGGACATGTACGAATTCCCCGGCGACGACACCCCTATCATTAAAGGCTCCGCGCTGCTGGCGCTGAACGGCGACACCAGCGAAATTGGCGCCCCGTCGGTCGTCCGCCTGGTCGAAGCCCTGGACACCTACATCCCGTTGCCCGAACGTGCCGTTGACGGCGCCTTCCTGATGCCGATCGAAGACGTCTTCTCGATCTCAGGCCGTGGCACCGTGGTGACCGGCCGTATCGAGCGTGGCGTGATCAAGGTCGGCCAGGAAGTCGAGATCGTCGGCATCCGCCCGACCGTGTCCACCACCGTCACCGGCGTGGAAATGTTCCGCAAACTGCTGGATCAAGGCGAGGCGGGCGACAACGTCGGCTTGCTGCTGCGCGGCACCAAACGCGATGATGTCGAGCGTGGCCAAGTGTTGGCGCATAAGAACACCATCAAGCCGCACGCCCACTTCAACGCCGAGATTTACGTGCTGTCAAAAGAGGAAGGCGGCCGCCATACCCCGTTCTTCGACGGCTACCGCCCGCAATTCTATTTCCGCACTACCGACGTGACCGGCGCGGTGAAGCTGCCTGAGGGCGTCGAAATGGTCATGCCTGGCGACAACATCTCCGTCAGCGTGAAACTGATCTCGCCGATCGCGATGGAAGAGGGCTTGCGTTTCGCAATCCGTGAAGGTGGCCGCACCGTCGGTGCGGGCGTTGTTGCCTCTATTATTGAGTAATATAAATATGTCAAATCAAACTATCAGAATCCGTTTGAAATCATTTGATCATAAATTGATAGATCAATCGGCTGGTGAGATAGTCGAAACAGCAAGAAGGACAGGCGCACAAGTCAAGGGCCCGATTCCATTGCCTACTAAAAAAGAGCGTTTCACTATATTGATATCTCCTCACGTGAATAAAGATGCACGTGATCAATATGAGTTGAGAACATATAAAAGATTGTTGGATATTGTAGAACCGACAGACAAGACTGTAGATGCGTTGATGAAACTGGATCTGGCGGCTGGTGTCGATGTTCAAATAAAACTGAATTAGAAGTAGAGGAATTGGCAGATGTCAATAGGTCTTATTGGTCGTAAATGTGGAATGACCAGAGTATTTTGTGAAGATGGTTCATCGGTACCTGTGACTGTTGTCCAAATTGAAGCAAATAGAGTGACTCAAGTGAAAGGGGTTGAGAGTGATGGTTATCGTTCAATCCAAGTCACGACTGGTGAAAAAAAGTCTTCCCGAGTCAACAAAGCAATGTCTGGTCATTATGCTGCGGCAAATATGACTGCGGGGCGTGGTCTTTGGGAGTTTAGGCTTGAAGACGGGGAAGGGGCTGATTTGACGACTGGCTCTGTTTTGCCGTTAACTGTCTTTTCTGAGGGTCAATTTGTTGATGTTCAAGGAAAAAGTATCGGTAAAGGCTTTGCTGGGGGTATTAAGCGCCATAACTTCCACATGCAAGATGCCACTCACGGTAACTCCCGGTCACACAGGGTATTAGGTTCCATAGGTATGAACCAGACTCCTGGTCGAGTCTTCAAGGGCAAGAAAATGGAAGGCCATTTAGGGGCTGTAAAAACAACAGTTCAAAATTTGACCATTCATTCTATTGACGTAGAAAGAAACTTGATTTTAGTAAAAGGTGCTGTGCCTGGAGCTAAAGGCGGAGATGTTATTATCACTCCTGCTATGAAAAAAAGAAATAAAGGTTAAGTCATGGGTTTTTATATACCTGCATTAAATGAGAAAGATTCTTCCGGTCAATTAGAGGTTTCTGAATCTGTTTTTGGCCAGTCGTTTAACGAAACACTGGTTCACCAGTTGGTAGTCCGTTATATGGCTGGTGCTCGTGCTGGTACAAAAGCACAAAAAACACGTTCTGATGTCAGTGGTGGCGGAGCTAAGCCTTGGCGGCAAAAGGGTACTGGCCGTGCTAGGTCTGGGTCGACGCGTAGCCCTATTTGGCGGACTGGCGGTATTGCATTTGCGGCAAGACCTAGGTCATACGAACAAAAGTTAAATAAAAAAATGTTTCGGGTTGGGATACGGTCTATTTTGTCTGAGCTGTTAAGGCAAGACAGGTTGCTTGTAAGTAATGACATTATTCCTACTTCAGTTAAAACGAAAGAGTTAAGCGTCAAATTAAAAGCGATTGATGCCAAACGGATTTTGATTATTGTAGATCAAATAGATGAAAACATCGCATTATCATCTAGGAATATTCCTTATTTGGAAGTTGTAGAAGCGATAAACCTTAGTCCTGTTTTATTGGTTTCAGCTGATAAGGTAATTGCTACCCCTGAAGCCTTGAAAAGAATAGAGGAGCGGTTGTCATGAAATTGGATGCATATCAATTAACAAACGTTTTGCTTGCGCCAGTTGTATCTGAAAAAAGTGCAAATTCAGCGGAAACTAACAAGCAGTTCGTTTTTAGAGTGGAAAAGCAGTCTACAAAACATCAGATTAAATCTGCAGTAGAAGCAATGTTTAGTGTTGAAGTGGATTCTGTGAACATATTAAATGTTAAAGGAAAACAAAAAAGATCCGCACGTTCCTTATACAAAAAGTCTGATTGGAAAAAGGCCTATGTAAAACTTAAGGAAGGGTTCGACATAGAGTTCACTACTGCTTAATTTAGTTACAATGAAAGGTCAATAGGAAACGGTAGAAAACATGGCTATTGTAAAGTCAAAACCGACATCACCAGGATCGCGGTTTGTTATACGTGTTAAAAATGACGATCTACATAAAGGAAGCCCTTATGCTCCTTTGCTTAGTAAGATCAGTAAGAGCGGTGGACGTAATAACCAAGGACGCATAACGACTCGGCATATTGGTGGGGGTCATAAACAGCACTACCGTATTATCGACTTTAAGCGCAATAAAATGGATATTCCGGCGATCGTTGAACGATTGGAATATGATCCTAATCGGACTGCCAATATTGCTTTGATCTTATTCAAAGATGGCGAGCGTAGATACATCATTGCACCTAAGGGGTTGCAAGTAGGCCAGGAGCTTTTGTCATCAGAAAGCGTTCCTGTTAAGCCCGGCAATTGTATGCCATTAAGAAATATACCAATGGGCACCACCGTTCATTGTGTCGAGCTAAAGCCAGGAAAAGGTGCTCAAGTGGCTAGAAGCGCAGGTACTTCTGTGCAATTGGTGGCTAGGGATGGAGCCCATGCTACGATTCGTATGCGGTCAGGAGAGATGCGAAAAGTTATGGCTGATTGTCGTGCCGTGATTGGAGAAGTTTCTAATGCCGAACATAACTTATCCTCTTTGGGTAAGGCGGGGGCGACGAGATGGAAAGGTGTCCGTCCAACCGTACGAGGGGTTGTTATGAATCCTGTTGATCATCCGCATGGTGGTGGTGAAGGCCGTACATCTGGCGGAAGGCATCCTGTATCGCCTTGGGGTATGCCGACTAAAGGTTATAAAACCAGAAAAAACAAACGTACTGATAATATGATTATCAGACGCCGTAAGTAGAATAGAGAGGGATTAACGTGCCGCGCTCAATTAAAAAAGGTCCTTTTATTGACCACCATCTTCTGAAAAAAATTGAAGATGCCGTAAGCAGCAATAATAGGAAACCAATTAAAACATGGTCGAGAAGATCAATGATTATTCCTGACATGCTAGGCCTGACTATTGCCATACACAATGGTCGGCTCCACATTCCAGTGCTTATTTCTGAGAATATGATAGGGCATAAGCTAGGTGAATTTGCGCCTACCCGAACATACAAAGGTCATGTGGCCGATAAGAAATCAAGGTAGGGCTCATAATCATGGAAATTTCGGCAAAGTTAAGCAATGCCCCTCTGTCAGCTCAAAAAGCGCGCTTAGTGGGGGATCAAATACGTGGGCTGCCTGTTGATAAGGCATTGAACACGTTGAAATTCAGCTCTAAGAAAGCAGCAACGATCATAAAAAAAATACTCGAATCAGCAATAGCTAACGCTGAGCATAATGAAAGCATTGATATTGATGAGTTGCGTGTGTCCACGGTTTTTGTAAACGAGGGGCCCACAATGAAAAGATTTAAGGCCAGAGCCAAAGGACGTGCGAACCATATCCTTAAAAGAACCTGTCATATTACAATTTCAGTTGCAGAATACGAGTAGAGGTATATAGAAATGGGTCAGAAAGTACATCCAACAGGTATTCGGCTTGGAATTGTAAAGGACTGGAATTCAAGATGGTATGCAAATTCCCAAGATTATTCGGTTTTTCTGCATCAAGACTTGACGATAAGGGAGTATATCAGAAAAAAACTGGCTAACGCTTCAGTGAGCCGTATACAGATTAACCGTCCGGCGAATAATGCCCACATCACCATACATACAGCACGTCCAGGTATCGTGATAGGCAAGAAAGGCGAAGACATTGATGTGTTGAAGCAAGAAATATCTAAGATGATAGGTATGCCAGTTCAAGTCAATGTTGAGGAAATAAGGAAGCCCGAGTTGGATGCCCAGTTAGTAGCTGAAGGTATTGCGCAACAACTTGAAAAACGGATTATGTATCGTCGTGCAATGAAGCGCGCTGTGACCAATACGATGCGTTTAGGCGCAGAAGGCATAAAAATCAGTATTGGTGGTCGTTTAAACGGCGCTGAGATTGCACGTACTGAATGGTATAGGGAGGGTCGAGTGCCTTTACATACTTTGAGGGCTGACATAGATTATGCAACAGCCGAAGCAAATACTACCTACGGAATTATCGGTATAAAAATCTGGATATTCAAAGGTGAAGTATTCGATATGGACGCACACATCGCATCCATTAATTCTGAATCTAAAAAATAGTTGAAGGGAAAAAGTTATGCTTCAACCTAAAAGAACAAAATTTCGCAAGCAACATAAAGGCAGAAATAACGGGACGGCTGTTAAAGGTTCTTCCGTGAGCTTTGGTGAGTACGGATTAAAATCAGTAAGTCGTGGCAGATTGACTGCACGCCAGATTGAATCTGCTAGAAGAACAATAACACGTCACGTAAAGCGTGGCGGCAAAATCTGGATCAGAATTTTTCCTGACAAGCCAATTACCAAAAAACCTTTAGAAGTTCGTATGGGAAAAGGAAAAGGTAGTGTAGAATACTGGGTTGCACAAATTAGGCCTGGCACTATGCTTTATGAAATTCAAGGTGTATCTGAAGAATTGGCTCGTGAAGCCTTTACACTTGCTGCAGCTAAGTTGCCATTAAAAACACTCTTTACTGTTCGGACAATAATGTAATGAAAGCAACAGATTTACGTCAAAAAACCAAAGCCGAATTGCAGGCTATGTTACTCGAATTGTCACGCGAGCGGTTTAACCTTAGGATGCAAAAGGCCACAGGCCAGCTATCTAAGTCAGACCAAGTGAAAAAAGTAAGACGTGATATCGCACGTATCCAAACAGTATTGACTCAAATGGTAGGTGCATGATATGAGCGAAAATGTTACCAAGTTGAGAACCATTTCCGGTAAGGTTGTCAGCAATAAAATGGACAAAACTATTACAGTTTTGGTTGAGCGTGTCGTAAAGCATCCTGTTTATGGGAAATATATAAAACGGTCAACCAAGATGATGGCGCATGATGAAAATAATGTTTGCCAGGAAGGTGATATTGTTGCAATTACATCTTGCAGGCCGATGTCAAAAAACAAAACCTTCAAGCTTGTTCAGGTCTTAGAAAGTTCTAACAAATAGCAGTAGCTATTTATACATAGTCAAATTAGGAATAGATCATGATTCAGATGCAAACTAACCTTGACGTCGCCGATAATAGCGGTGCAAAAAAGGTCATGTGTATCAAAGTCCTAGGCGGCTCACATCGGCGTTATGCAGGCATTGGTGATATTATCAAAGTCAGTATAAAAGATGCGATTCCGCGTGGAAGAGTAAAAAAAGGCGAAGTTTACAATGCCTTGGTCGTAAGGACCCGTAAAGGGGTTCGCCGCCCGGATGGCTCGTTGATTCGTTTTGATGGTAACGCGGCGGTCATTTTAAACAATAACTTGCAACCTTTGGGTACGCGTATTTTTGGCCCAGTTACACGTGAGCTTAGAGGGGAAAAATTTATGAAAATTATCTCTTTGGCTCCTGAAGTATTGTAAGGGGAAAATAATGCAAAAAATAAAGAAAGGTGATGACGTTATCATCCGTACTGGAAAAGATAAGGGTAAGAGCGGACGTGTAACCCAAATTCTTAAGAATGATAAGGTGTTGGTTGAAGGGATCAACCAAGCCAAAAAAACGCAGAAAGCGAATCCAAATACCGGAGTTTCTGGGGGCATCATAGTAAAAGATATGCCTATCCATATTTCTAATATTGGTTTGTATAATCCTGTGACAAAGAAGGCGGATCGTATTGGCTTTAGGATATTGGAAGATGGAAAAAAAGTCAGATACTTTAAATCTACCAGTCAAGTCGTTGATAATTAAGGTGTAGATGGGTTATGGCCAGATTAAAAGATACATATAAAGAGACAGTGCTTCCAGCTTTAATGCAACAGTTTTCATATAAATCTGTTATGCAAGCTCCAAGAATTACTAAAATTACCCTAAATATGGGTGTAAGCGGCGCAGTCACAGACAAAAAAGTGTTGCAGTCAGCAGTTGCCGATATGGAAAAGATCGCGGGGCAAAAACCTGTGGTCACGTTGGCCAGAAAATCTATTGCGGGTTTTAAAATTCGTGACGATATGCCTATTGGTTGCAAAGTGACCTTGCGTAGCGAGAAGATGTATGAGTTTTTAGATCGGCTCATTAGTATTTCTATTCCTCGGATTCGTGACTTTAGAGGCCTAAGCCCTAAAAGTTTTGATGGTCGCGGTAACTATTCAATGGGTGTCAAAGAGCAGATTATCTTTCCAGAAATTGATTACGATAAAATTGATGCTTTACGGGGCATGGATATTACCATTACTACGACAGCGCGGACAAATGAAGAAGGTTTGGCTTTGCTGAAATTGTTCAATTTTCCATTCAAGAGCTAAGGTTAGGTTTATCATGGCAAAGAAATCAATGATCGCTCGTGAAGACAAGCGTAAAAAATTGGTAAAAAAACACAGCGCTAAACGTAATGCTTTGAAGGAAGCGATTAGAAGCCCTAATACATCGTTTGAAGATAAAGAGTTGGCTCAATTGCAATTGCAAAAAATGCCGCGGGATTCGAGCGTGTCCAGAGTGCGTAACCGTTGTAATTTAACTGGTCGTCCGCACGGATATTATCGTAAGTTTGGCCTTAGCCGGAATAAGCTGAGAGAAGCCACTATGCGTGGTGACGTGCCTGGCTTAGTCAAGGCTAGCTGGTAATATCTGGTAGATCGAGTTAGGAGAATTAATAATGAGTATGACAGATCCTGTAGCGGATATGCTGACACGCATCAGAAACGGCCAATCAGCGGGTAAGAAGTTTATCAAGCAGCCGTCTTCAAAATTGAAAGTGTCAATAGCAAAGGTATTGAAAGAGGAAGGTTATATAACCGATTTTAGTACGGAAACGGTAGGTAATCACATCGAAATGACAGTCGAGCTGAAATACTATAAGGGTGTTCCAGTTATCGAGAATATTAAAAGAATTAGTAGACCCGGCTTACGCATCTATAAGTCCAAAGATGAGTTGCCAAAGGTTCTTGGTGGTTTGGGTATTGCTATTGTTTCAACATCAAATGGTGTTATGACTGACCGGGCTGCACGTGCTATCGGGCATGGCGGCGAAGTCATTTGTACTGTTTGTTAATGTAGGCGTGTTATGTCAAGAATTGCTAAAGCCCCAATCACTATACCTAAGGGTGTAGATATAAAAATTGAAGACAACCATATGACCGTTAAAGGAGCTAAGGGTCAGTTGTCATTTACGCTTAATCCTGCTGTCAGTGTCGATATTGCTGATAACGTACTTCAAGTGGTTTGGAATAGGGATGATAAGGTTGCGACCGCTCAAGCGGGTACTGCACGGGCGATTGTCAGTAATATGGTTGCTGGTGTTTCTGCTGGTTTTGAAAGAAAGCTGACCTTAATTGGTGTTGGTTATAGGGCTCAAGCTAAAGATAAGATTTTGAGTTTGGCTTTAGGCTATTCCCATCCTGTTGATTTTGAAGTTCCTGCTGGCGTTACGATTGAAACTCCAAGCCAAACTGAGATTATTATCAAAGGTAGCGATAAGCAACAAATTGGTCAGGTAGCCGCTAAAATTAGGGCATATCGTCCTCCAGAGCCATATAAAGGTAAAGGTGTCAGATATGCTGAAGAGAATGTTATCAAGAAAGAAGCTAAGAAGAAATAAGGTGGCGTGATGCAAAAAAAGCAAACTCGAATGAAGCGCGCATTAAAATTGCGTTGCAAAATAAAAAAATTAAACGCCATCCGCTTATCGGTTCATAAAACTTCCCAGCATATCTATGCCCAGATAATCAGCGGTGACGGTTCAAGCACTTTGGTGAGCGCGTCGACAACACAAACAGAGATTAAGTCGCTATTGAAAAATACCGATAACGTACAGGCGGCTATTGAAGTGGGTAAGAAAATTGCCGAGAAAGCTCTTGCTGCTGGTATTACCGAGGTTGCTTTCGATCGATCAGGTTTTAAATATCATGGTCGCGTGAAAGCATTAGCTGATGCTGCCCGTGAAGTTGGTTTAAAGTTTTAGGAGAATAAAATGTCTACAGCACCTGCTCAGGGCAGTATTGATGGTTTGCAAGAAAAACTCGTAAATGTGAGACGGGTTGCCAAGGTTGTTAAAGGTGGTAGAGTTTTCGGATTTACTGCCCTTACTGTGGTGGGTGACGGCGCGGGGCGGGTTGGTTATGGGGTTAGCAAAGCTCGTGAAGTTCCGATTGCAATCCAGAAGTCCCTGGAACAAGCGCGTAAAAATATGCGTAAAGTCTCTTTGAAGGGAGATACCCTTCAGTACCCTATCATGAATACTACAGGTGCCGCTAAGGTTTATATGCAACCTGCATCTGAAGGTACCGGTATCATTGCTGGCGGAGCGATGAGGGCTGTTTTTGAAGTTGTTGGCGTGCATAATGTGTTGGCAAAATGTATTGGCACTAATAATCCAATTAACGTTGTTAGGGCAACCATTAATGGTCTTACTGGAATGCATAACATAAACCAGATCGCTGCTAAACGCGGTTTATCGCCTGATCAAATAATCGGATAAATCAGATGGCTACTACTAAGTTGAATGTGACGATGATTAAAAGTAAGTTTGGTCGCCTTCCTAGGCATCAAGCGTGTTTAAAAGGGCTTGGTTTGCGGAAAATCCATCAAACCGTTGAAGTGCTAAATACACCGGAAAACAGAGGCATGATAAATAAAATATCGTACATGCTAAAAGTTGAGGAATTGTAATGTTTCTGAATACGATACAGGCAAGTGAAGGATCGCGGAAAAAAGCCAAACGAGTGGGTCGGGGAATAGGTTGTACTCTTGGTAAAACATGCGGAAGAGGGCATAAGGGGCAAAAGGCAAGAAGCGGCGGGTTCCATAAAGTGGGTTTTGAAGGGGGGCAGATGCCTCTTCAACGTAGGCTCCCAAAAATTGGTTTCATCTCACAGTCAGGTAAGTACTCTGCTGAAGTGCGTCTAAGTGAATTGAATGGGCTGGACTCAGAAATTATTGATCTGAAAGTCTTAATTGATGCGAATATCGTGCCTATTTTTACGAAAAAGGCCAAGATAATAAAATCTGGCGATCTTACCAAAGCAGTTACCATAAAAGGCATTAACGTAACAAGCGGTGCTAAAGAAGCTATTGAATCGCTTGGTGGAAAAATAGAGGCTTAATTAAGGTGAGTACTTCAAAAGTTCAAATGGCTAATAAGCTCGGCAATTTTTCAGAGCTACAGGCAAGGCTGCTTTTTGTATTAGGGGCTTTTGTTGTATATCGCGTTGGTGCACATATTCCGGTTCCCGGAATAGATCCTAAGGCTCTTGCCATAATGTTTGAACAGCAAAGCGGCTCAATACTAGACATGTTTAACATGTTTTCCGGTGGTGCCCTTATGAGACTTAGCCTGTTTGCTCTTGGTATAATGCCCTACATTTCTGCATCAATCATTATGCAGTTGATGACGGTCGTTATCCCTTCCATGGAGCAAATGAAGAAAGAGGGTGAAGCGGGTAGAAGGAAAATATCACAATTTACCAGATATGGCACAGTTGTTTTAGCTACATTTCAAGCGATCGGTATTTCCTTGGCTTTGCAAAACCAAACTGCAGGCGGCCTTTCCGTGGTTCTGGCTCCTGGCATTGGGTTTATAGCAGTAACCACAATCACGTTAGTGACTGGTACAGTGTTCCTGATGTGGTTGGGCGAGCAGGTCACCGAGCGCGGTATTGGCAATGGTATTTCAATGATAATCTTTGCTGGTATTGTTTCTGGGTTGCCTAAGGCTGTTGGTGGCACATTAGAGCTTGCTAGGACGGGTGAGATGAATGGAGCATTTATTATTTTGCTCTTCCTTTTATCTGTCGGTGTGACGGCTTTGGTCGTATTTGTAGAAAGAGGGCAAAGAAGAATACTGATAAATTACCCAAAGCGTCAGCAGGGTCGTAAGCTTTATGCCGCACAAAGTAGTTTTTTACCCTTAAAGATAAATATGGCCGGGGTTATACCGCCCATATTTGCTTCCAGTATCATATTGTTCCCTGCAACAATTGCTGGTTGGTTCGGAAACGCCGAAGGGTTTAATTGGCTTCAGGATATTGCAACTATGTTGTCTCCTGGACAGCCGGTCTATGTATTGCTGTATGCCTCTGCGATCGTGTTTTTCTGTTTCTTTTATACCGCGCTGGTATTTAACTCAAAAGAAACGGCCGAGAATTTAAAAAAATCCGGTGCATTCTTACCTGGTATTAGGCCTGGTATTCAAACCAGTATGTATATTGATAAGGTTATGACCCGATTGACGTTGATCGGGGCGTTTTATATAACCTTGGTTTGTTTGTTGCCAGAGTTTTTAATAGTGTATTGGAATGTCCCTTTTTATTTTGGTGGCACTTCTTTGTTGATCATTGTTGTGGTTGTCATGGATTTTATTTCTCAAATGCAGACCCATGTCATGTCCCAGCAGTATGAAGGCTTAATGAAAAAAGCCAATTTAAAAAAATAATTTTATTGTAAGAACGCTTAGGGGTTTGTGATGAAAGTTCGTGCTTCTGTAAAAAAAATATGTAGGAATTGTAAAATAGTGAAAAGAAATGGTGTCGTTAGGGTTATTTGTCTGGATGGACGTCATAAACAACGGCAAGGTTGATTTTTTTGTTAACATTATTTCTATTGTGCTATAATTCGGCACTTAACTTTAGAATATTACTCAGGGGAGTAACTGAATGGCACGTATTGCCGGGATAAATGTACCAGATCATAAGCATGCAGTTATTGCGTTAACTGCAATTTATGGGATTGGGCGTCAAACTGCAACTGAAATTTGTTCGGAAGTAGGTATATTACCGTCCATTAAAATAAAAGAGTTAACAGAAGATCAACTAGAAATGATTCGTGGAGTTGTTTCTAAGATGACAGTGGAAGGTGATCTTCGGCGCGAAGTTTCTATGAATATTAAACGCTTAATGGATCTAGGTTGTTATCGCGGTATTAGGCATAGACGCGGCCTTCCTTTGAGGGGGCAAAGAACAAGAACAAATGCCAGGACTAGAAAAGGTCCACGTAAACCAATCAGAAAATAAAATATTCTTTTAAGAGAAAAAGTAATGGCTAGTCCAAATCGTTCAAGAAAACGTATCAAAAAAGAAGTGGCGGATGGCATAGTCCATGTGCATGCATCTTTTAACAATACAATAATTACTATCACAGATAGAAAGGGAAATGCACTATCTTGGGCGACCTCGGGTGGCTCTGGATTCCGTGGGTCCAGAAAAAGTACACCCTTTGCAGCCCAGGTTGCAGCTGAAAAGGCCGGTATAGTTGCTCAAGAGTTTGGGATGAAAAACTTAGATGTGCTAGTTAAAGGCCCTGGTCCTGGACGTGAGTCGGCTGTTCGTTCTTTGAACAACTTAGGATTTAAGATTAACAATATTATTGATGTCACTCCCATTCCTCACAATGGTTGCCGTCCACCTAAGAAACGCCGCGTATAAAGATTTGGAGTAATAATATGGCAAGATATCTTGGTCCTACCTGTAAGTTAAGTCGTAGAGAAGGCGCAGATCTGCTTTTAAAAAGTAGAGGCAAGTCTTTAGAAAGTAAATGTAAATTAGACCAGAAGCCTGGTCAGCACGGTACTAAACGAGCTAGAAATTCTGATTACGCTATTCAGTTAAGAGCTAAGCAGCGTTTACGCCGTATTTATGGTGTGCTAGAAAAGCAATTCCGAAATTATTACAAAATAGCAGATATGAAGAAGGGTGCAACGGGCGAAAACCTTTTGAACCTTCTTGAGTCTAGGCTTGATAATGTCGTTTATCGCATGGGGTTTGCCTGCACCAGAGCCGAAGCCCGCCAATTGGTGAGCCACAAATCCATCCAAGTAAATGGTGGATTGATTAACATCCCTTCTTATCAAGTTGTTCCTGGCGACGTTTTAAGCATTCGGGAAAAGGCAAAAAAACAACAACGAATTGTTGATGCCTTAACTGTAACTGAGCAATATGGTTTTCCTGCTTGGGTTGATGTCAATCCAAAAACTATGACAGGTACTTTCAATTCATTGCCTGATCGTGTTGACTTAGGTAGCGATATTAATGAACAGTTAGTAGTTGAGCTTTACTCTAAATAATTGAAATTCGAGGGATATAAATGCAGAATTCTATTTCTGGCTTATTGAAGCCTCGTCTTGTTGAGGTTGTAAATAAAACCCCAAACCATTCTAGAATCGTCATTGAGCCACTTGAGCGTGGTTTTGGGCATTCGCTTGGAAATGCATTGAGACGAGTTTTATTATCTACAATTCCCGGTTGTGCAGTCACTGATGTGGAGATTGAAGGTGTCCTTCATGAATACACCACTATAGAAGGGGTACAAGAAGACGTCATTGATATACTCCTTAACTTGAAGAAATTGGCTGTTATATTGCATTCAAAAGATGAAGTTGAGCTTACATTGACAAAGAATGGTGCTGGTAGTGTAACAGCGGGCGACATTACTCTTCCCCATGATGTTGAAATTGTAAATCCTGATTTAGTTATTGCTAACCTGACCCAAGCCGGTGTGTTAAACATGAAGCTCAGGGTTCGTCGCGGCAGGGGATACGAGCCAGTAAGTGTACGTAAATCTCTGCCGAATTATAATGCCCCAGTTATGGGGTCTTTGCAATTGGATGCTTCGTATAGCCCTATAGTCAAGGTTTCTTATCAAGTTGAAAGTACCCGTGTTGAACAGCGTACTAACTTAGATAAGTTAATTATTGAGCTTGAAACAAATGGAACTGTAGATCCCGAAGAAACTATTAAACTGGCTGCGACCATATTGCATGAGCAATTGTCCGTCTTCGTTGATTTTGAGAAGGTAAATGACCTGCTTGAAGAGGAAAAGATAGAGGTCGAAGAGATATTTGAGCCTGTTTTACTTCGGCCAGTTGATGATCTTGAGTTGACTGTTCGTTCGGCTAACTGCTTAAAAGCTGAAAATATTTTCTATATCGGTGACCTGATTCAGCGTACTGAAGTTGAATTATTGAAAACCCCTAATCTGGGCAAAAAGTCACTTACAGAAATAAAGGATATTCTTGCCCTAAAAGGTTTGTCATTAGGTATGCGTTTAGAAAACTGGCCGCCTGACAATCTAGCAGATCAATCTCATTCATCAACACATTAATTTTATTAGGTCATCATTACAATGAGACATCGTAAATCAGGTAGAAAATTTAACATGAATAGCAGTCATCGCAAGGCTCTATTCAGTAACATGGCTAATTCTTTGTTTAAGCACGAATTAATCAAAACGACCTTGCCTAAGGCTAAAGAGTTAAGGGGCTTTGCCGAACCTTTAATCACTTTATCTAAAGAAGATAGCGTGGCGAAAAGACGGTTGGCGTTTGCTAAATTGCGTGACCGTGACATGGTGACTAAATTATTTAACGAATTGGGTCCAAGATATAAAAATAGATCAGGTGGTTACTTACGCATTATGAAATGCGGATTTAGGACAGGTGATGATACGCCAATGGCCTACGTTGAACTGGTCGATAAACCTGAATAATTTTAATTGCCATACCAAGGCAAATTAAATAGCTAACAAAAAACCCGATGTTGTTTATTAACAATATCGGGTTTTTTTTTAACTATATTTTATTGGTTTCGTCCATCTGATATTTTTAAATTTAGCTTTATGCCATTTAAAAAATTGTCTGGATTCGCGGACATGACATCAGTTAGTATTTCTTTGATTTCCTTGAGTTTAGGGAAGGGGATTACGCATCGTTTTTAAAGCTTTCAATCCAATTACTACAAGATGGTAGGTACCGCTCATTGTTTATGTTGACAATGTCCTTTTACACTGCCGCCCTTTTTGGAAGCTTATTTTTAGAGGAGGAGTTATGCAAATGTATTTATCCATGATTCAAAATGGTTCTGCTAATGCTGTTGTTTATGGTGTGGCGGGTTTTGTGGTTTTTTGTCTTTTACTGTGCTTGCTAATGGCGTCCGGTTACCGTAAGAAAATATCTAAGTTGAAGGGTGATCTGGTGCTTGCCAAAACCGCCCAAGAACAGCTTTTGGCCTCGGAGGGGAGAATACAACAGTTGGAAGATGAATTCTTAGAATATAAAACCCAAGTTGGGCAATATACCATGCAGGCGATAAGTTTTCTGGAGGCCGCCGGTAACGGCTTGGCTTCCGATTCTGATCAAGATGTTGATATGGATAACCTTGAGAATCTATGGAAAAAACAAGAACACGTTGTTACCCAGTTGTTAGACCGGATAAATGGCCTGCAAAGTAGTGTGCAAGATTACCAGATACAGCTTGAGGAGCTACATAGGACGGTCGGCGAACAAAGTGACTTACAAACAGCAACCGAAAATAGATTGGCAAATGTCCAGATAAAAAACCGTGATTATAAAGCAAGGATTGGTGGGCTAGAATTGGCCAGGATGAAGGAGTTCAATGACCTGAATTTGTCTGCACAAGAGATACGCCGTTTAAATGAGGCGTTGGCTTGTAAATCTGATTACGATGAAATCAAAGGTTCGCTGCTAAAGTTGAAGGAAAAGAATAGGGCTTACAAAGTTCAAATTGAAAAGCTTGAATTGGATCGGATGAAGGTGTTCAATGACTTAAATCTGGCGGTACTCAAAAATAAGGCGTCGGAAGCAAACTTGGCTGATAAAACTGATTATGTGGCTGACGTTATAAAGCCGCATGTGGTTGAGGAACCCCCAGCGGAACCCATTCAAGTTGAAGCGCCAACCGTGACAGGATTGAAAGATGCCGGCCTTACAACAGGAACTCCCAATGGCCCAACGGGTTTGTTCACTAAATGGATAAACAGCATTAAAACAGATTTTAGTCCAGGTGAAAAAGTAAGCCCACAATTTGTATCTTCTGAATCCAAGCAGGCCAATGAGGAAAAAACACTTGGAAACTTGCCAATCGAAGCATTGGGCCCGCCTGGTTTGGAGGAAAAGGCCCAATCCATTTTGGAGCCGCAGCCTGCCCAAAAATCTGATCTTGCATCGTTACAAGATAAGTCGCACTGGTTCAATTCTGTAAAAAAACAGTTTGGGAAAATTCAGCCTTCCTCACGCCAGACAGTTCAGGCGGATAAAGGACAAATTGTCGTCGCTGAAGAAAACAACAATCAAATCCCTAGGCAACTGAAGGATTTTTATCAAAAAATGACGTCTTTTAACGCTAAGCAATAGCAGTAAAAACATTATCAAGTGGTAGGGGCGTTACTGTCCCTACCGTTGTTGTAATCTTTTTGTGGGCATTCTACGTCTTAAGGCTAATTTCGCCGCCTATTGCCCAAATTGTAAATAACGCCGCAGCATGTCCAAAGATAATAGTGCCGCTTGATTTTGTTTGCGTTTAATGGTGCCAGCTATAATGTGGGTAGTTTGTTGATAACCCCCCTTGGCAAGGAGGACATTATAAATGGTAATGGATTGTTTCTTGTCGTTAAAGGCATTACGGCCGCCAGCGTATAGTTGAACCAGCGTGAATTCTGCCTGGCTGGTTTTTTGTAGGGCAACGGCCAATTGTTTGGCCGTTTCGTATAGGTTCCCCGTATCAATGGTAATGCCCATTTTTTGCCCGATACGCTCCAGGGGTTGTCCGAAGCCCGATTCCAACAGCCAATCCGCGCCGATACACATGCTAGCCAATAGGCCTTGGCTAGCCGTTTCCAAGACCGCCAAGGTATGCTGGCCTTTGTTCATCAAATGATCGACAACCCCGGGCAAATCATTTGAAGCCTCACCTTGATGCCCTATTGAAAAAACAGCGTCACCCAATAATCCAACAATGTTATCAATTAAAGTTGTCCGTTCAGGTTTGGGGAAACCGGAAGGGAACAGCAGTTTGGTTTGGACATCCATGAGGCTGGCACGAAAACCTAGTTGGACTGATGCGGGAATTTTAATGGAATCAATGCGTTGCTGAATATCGGACTCACCTATGCCAAAAGTTTTTATACAAACCAAAGGGTTGGGTTTCAAGGCAAAACGGATGGGTAATAGTGGCAGGATTTTTTCAAGGAACATGGGTTTCATTTCCGAAGGCACCCCGGGTAAGAAAACTAGCCAGCAACCGCCGTATTGAAGGGAAAAGCCTGGTGCCGTGCCCCATTCGTTATCCAGCCGCAATGCGCCTAGAGGTAGCATGGCCTGTTTGCGGTTTAATGCAGGCATTACGCGTTGGCGTTGGATAAAAAACTGTTGGATTTGGGCAAAAGCCATTTCGTCGAAAACGAGTGGCAATGCAAACGCTTGGGCAACCGCTTCTGCGGTCAAATCATCAATAGTCGGCCCTAAGCCGCCAGTGCAAATGCAGCAATCGGCACGCCGGGCGATTTCCTTCAGTAACGCCACTAAATCTTCTAGTTTATCGCCTACTGCGGTATGCCTGGTTACGGTAAAACCTAAATTTATCGCTTGTTGTGATAGCCATGCCGCATTGGTGTCTACTGTCTGGCCTGTGACAATTTCTTCGCCTTGCGAGAAAATTTCCAGCGTTGGGTTCATGTCTGTGCCCATTTAAATATGTGGTGTTATCAAAATTTGTACGGCATCATTACATCCCTAATAATAAGTGCCTTTGAGTTTTACTTGCCGCGTTAATTTTTATGGATATCAAGCAACATTGGTTGGCTGATGCCGCCCGCATCGTTTCACCCAATTATGACGAACGCCCTGACCCTTCAGATATTTCCCTAGTGGTCATCCACTGCATCAGTTTGCCGCCCGGTGAATTTGGTAATGCTTATATTGACCAGTTGTTTTGCAACCAGTTGGATCCTGATGGCCACCCTTACTTCAAAGAAATTTATCAGCTTAAGGTATCTGCCCATGTCCTGGTCAAACGGGACGGTGCTTGCGTCCAATATGTGCCATTTGACCGGCGGGCGTGGCATGCAGGGCAATCGAGTTACCAGGGGCGCGACCGTTGTAATGATTTCTCGATTGGCATTGAACTTGAAGGCACAGAGCTAGTTGCTTACACGGACAGGCAATATCAACGATTGTCCACGCTAATCCGCGCCTTATTGGCCCATTATCCAGGCCTATCAAAACAACGTATCGCTGCCCATAGCGACATTGCGCCGGGGAGGAAAACCGACCCTGGCCCGTCTTTTGATTGGCGGCGCTTGTACCGCCTGTTGGAATAATGGCCTTTGCCAAAAGCTTCCAAGCATTCGGTTTTCCCTGTTTGACACATTGGGCGGAGTGGATGGCTAGTGTTCGCCCTCACCCTCTTCTTTGTGTATGTCCTGTAGCGATAAGCTGTTTGCTATGGTCTTGTCGCTAACGGGTGATTTTGATCCAAAGCCTTCGCTTAAGCTGATTTTCAACTTTAAGTTATTGGGCGAATCCGAGTTTTGCAAGGCGTCTTCCAGGGAAATGACGCCTTCTTTAAACAGCCGCATCAAATGGCTATCAAACGTCTGCATACCGATATTTTCTGACTTTTCCATCGCTTCTTTGATATTTTGGATTTCCCCTTTCAGGATCAAATCCCTTACCAATTGCGAAGACAATAGGATTTCAATTGCCGCAACACGTTTGCCCTCAATGGTCGGTACCAGCCGTTGCGAAACGAAGGCTTTTAAATTCAGCGACAAATCCAACAATAGTTGGTTGTGGCGTTCCTCAGGGAAAAAGTTGAGGATACGGTCCAGGGCTTGGTTCGAGTTATTCGCGTGCAAGGTCGACAAACACAAATGGCCGGTTTCGGCGAACGCCAGCGCATGTTCCATGGTTTCACGGCTACGGATCTCACCAATCAGGATCACATCGGGGGCTTGGCGCAAGGTGTTTTTCAGGGCGTCTTCATAGCTCATGGTGTCGACGCCGACTTCACGCTGGTTGACCAGCGATTTCTTGTGCGGATGGATATATTCGATAGGGTCTTCAATGGTGATGATATGGCCGGATGAATGGGTGTTGCGATGGTCAATCAATGCCGCCAAGGACGTCGATTTTCCTGAACCCGTGCCGCCGACAAATAAGATCAGCCCCCGTTTTTCCATAATGGTTTTTTTCAGGATTTCGGGCAAACCCAATTTGTCGGCATTGGGGATTTCCACTTTGATATTACGGATGACCAGCGCGAAATTATTGCGTTGTTTGAAAATATTCACCCGAAAACGCCCTATCCCAGGTTCGGAAATCGCCAGGTTCATTTCTGGTATCACTTCAAATGCTTTTTTCTGGTCGTCATCCATTAAACCGAAGGCGATTTCTTTCAGTTTTTCATTCGTCAATTTCACGTTTTCCAAAGGCTTAAGCACCCCTTGGAATTTGGCGGCAGGTGGGGCATCTACGGTCAGGTAAAGGTCAGAGCCGTCATGACGGACAAGGATGGTCAAATAATCTTTAAATTCCATAAAAAGCTCGCTTGAGGGGAAATGTGCCTAAGTTTAGCAAATAAAGAAGAGGGCGCCAGTTTAAATAATATCCGCGTATAATGCCTGATTTTTCAGATAACTATCAAACAACTACCGTAATCACTTAAAGGATATGAATCAGCAAAGAAAAGCAGTGGCACTTATTTCCGGCGGTTTGGACTCCATGCTCGCAGCCAAAACCGTCATGGAACAAGGCGTCCATGTTGAAGGCATCAATTTTTTCACGGGTTTTTGTGTCGAAGGCCACACCCACGCCATCCGGGACAAGGATAAGGCCAAACCCAAGCGCAATAACGCCTTGTGGGTTGCCGAACAACTCGGTATAAAGTTGCATATCGTCGATGTCATCGAAGAATATAAAAACGTGCTGATTAACCCAAAACACGGTTACGGGGCGCACTTGAACCCATGCTTGGATTGCAAAATTTTTATGGTCAACCGCGCCAAACGATGGCTGGTGGAGAATAACTTTGATTTTATCATTACCGGTGAAGTGATCGGGCAACGGCCTATGTCACAACGCAAAAACACCATGCCTATCGTCGCGAAACAATCGGGTGCCGATGACTTGCTGCTGCGCCCCTTATGCGCAAAAAATTTGCCGGAAACCCTGCCGGAGCGCGAAGGTTGGGTCGACCGGGAAAAGCTCCACGACATCACCGGGCGGTCGCGCAAACCCCAGATGGCGATGGCGGAGCAGTTTGGTATCGACGACTATTCCCAACCCGCTGGCGGCTGTTGTTTTCTGGTTGATAAGTTTTACACGGCAAAACTGGTCGATTTATGGCAGGCGCAAGGCACAAAAGACTACGAACTTGACGATGTCATGCTGTTGAAAGTCGGCCGCCACATCCGCCCTGCGCCGAACTTTAAATTGATTGTCGCCCGTGAAGAAGGCGAGGGACGGTTTTTACAAGGCTATAAGAAAGATTACATCAGTCTGGTGTCGGTTAGCCATAACGGGCCATTGGTATTGCTGGACGGGGAACCGTCAGCGGAAGATTTGTTCCTCGCCGCCCGGATAACGGCGCGTTTTGGGCAAGGGCGCGAAGCGGAACAAGTGGATGTTGCGATCCTCGATAAGGATGGCCTGGAGAGGGTCGTCCCCGTCACGCCGTTACCAAAGGCTGAGATCCCTAAAAATTGGTATATATGATTAAAGAAACCCTAAACACCCGCCGCTTGCTCTGCCCCTTGCCGGTTATCCGCACCCAAGACAAAGTCAAGCAATTGCAGCCTGGCGACGTGCTGGAAGTGGCCGGCACTGACCCGGGCATCATGCAGGACATCCCCGCTTGGTGCCGCATCAATGGGCATAAGGTGTTGGAGACCCGGTCTGGCGACCATGAATATTTCATTGTTTTGGAAGTGGGCACTTAATGGCGGAGATCATGGGTTCGGCAGCAGCCGATAAGCTGAAAAAACGGGCCAGCTTAGTTGGGGCGGCAATCAATGTGTTGCAGACCTTGATTAAATTGACGTTTGGGATTGTGGGGCAATCGGCGGCATTGTTGGCGGATGGTATCCATTCCTTATCGGACTTGCTGAGTGATTTGCTGGTGATTGTCGCGGTCAGGTTTGGCAGCCGCGAAGCCGATGGCGACCACCCTTATGGCCATCGCCGTTTTGAGACCATCGCCACGGTAATTTTGGGGGTCAGCTTAATAGGCATTGGCGCGGCGATTATCTGGCATATTCTGGAACGGGTGCACCATCCAGAAACGTTGCCAATCCCTGAAATGAATACCTTGGGCATCGCCGCCGTGTCGATTTTGCTCAACGAATGGTTGTACCACTACACCAAGCGTATCGCCAAGGCCACCCGTTCGAAATTGCTGATGGCAAATGCCTGGCACCAACGAAGTGACGCGCTGTCGTCGTTGGTGGTGTTATGCGGCATTATCGGTGTTTTGCAGGGCTACCCGTTTGCCGATGCGATAGCGGCGGCGGTGGTTGCGCTGATGGTCGCTAAGATCGGCATAAATTTGGTGTTCGATAGCATCAAGGAACTGGTTGACACGTCTTTGCCGCCATCCTTGGTCACTGAAATCCACAAAGTGATTTTGGGCGTTGAGGGGGTGCAGGGCATCCATTTGCTGCGTACCCGCCGTATGGGCGAAGATGCTTATATTGATGCGCATATTGTCGTCGATCCGCGGATCACCGTTTCAGAAGGGCATTGTATTGGGGATGCGGTCAGGGACCGGTTAATCAGCCGTTTTGACGATGTGCTGGATGTGCTGGTGCATGTGGATCCTGAAGATGACCAGGACTTTATCGCTAATGACCCCCCTTTGTCGCGGGTGATGGTGCAACAGTTGCTTGACAAATATCTGGCCGGGCTGGATGCCACCGTTGCAGAATTCCGTATCCATTATTTGGACAAACACATCGAGGTGGAAATCATCTTGCCCTTTGCTGTGGTTGGACAAGCCGAACAGCTGGCGTTGCTGGAAAAACAATGCCGTCTGCTACAAGCCAATGTCCAGCAACTGCATAATATAGAAGTATTTTTTAAATTATAATGTGGGGGGCGGATGCGCCCCTAGCCTAACAACGAGGATAATTATGGCGGTTGGACAATGTGATTTTCCAGAAATGCCGGCAGTGGCCGGCGTCACTTTAGGTACTGCGTGTGCCGGTATCAAACAAACGGTAAAAGATGACCTGTTGCTGGTCGCCATGCCGGAACAGTCAAGCTGTGCGGCGGTGTTTACGCAAAATGCCTTTTGCGCCGCGCCTGTGCAAGTTGCCAAAGCCCATTTGCCGCACTCGCCGCGCTGGTTGCTGGTCAATTCCGGCAATGCCAATGCCGGTACGGGCGTACAGGGCCTGCAGGACGCGCTGATGGGCTGTGCTGAACTGGCCGGGTTAGTCGGCGGTACGGCGCAGCAAGTCCTGCCCTTTTCGACGGGGGTGATCGGCCAGCCGTTGCCGATGGCGAAAATCACCACGACATTGCCCGCCACCGTGGCGGATTTATCGGAAAGCCATTGGGGCAAAGCCGCAAAGGCGATTATGACCACCGACACCTTCCCGAAAGGCGTCAGCAAGGTGCTGATGGTGGACGGCCATTCCGTCACCATCAACGGCATTGCCAAAGGTGCGGGCATGATCCATCCGGATATGGCGACCTTGCTGGTTTTCATGGCGACCGATGCGTGTGTCAAACCGGGTTTATTGCAAGGATGCCTTGCGGCGGCGGTGGAGCAATCATTTAACCGCATCACCGTGGATGGCGACACGTCCACCAATGACGCTTGTGTCTTGCTGGCGAGCGGCTGTTCAGCCGCACCGGAAATTCTTGCCGGGACTGGGCATTATGAAGCTTTTGCCGCCGCCGTGATGGAGGTGTGCAAGCAATTGGCCGAACTGGTCGTGCGGGACGGTGAAGGCGCGACCAAGCTGATGCGCATTATTGTGGGTGAAGCGGCAAGTGAGGAAGAAGCGGTGCGGGTTGCTAAAACCATCGCCCATTCGCCTTTGGTGAAAACCGCTTTTTTCGCCAGTGACCCGAATTGGGGGCGGATACTTGCCGCAGTGGGCCGCGCCGGTGTCGAGGCCATGGTGCTGGAAGACGTGCAAATTTATCTTGGCGATGTTTGCATCGTCAATAATGGCGGACGTGCACTTGATTACACCGAGGAGGCTGGGCAAGCCGTTATGGATAAGGAAGAAATCACTATCACCGTTAAATTGGGGCGCGGCGAGTTTGCCCAAGAAGTGTTGACCTGTGATTTTTCTTACGATTACGTCAAGATCAACGCCGAATATCGGACGTGATGAATTATCAACCCAGCCTGGCGTAAAATAAAATAGAGGTGTGTGGATGGCGGGACGACGGCTGCAAGTCGCGGTGGGGGTCATCAAAAACGCGGCAGGGCAAGTTTTGATCACCTTACGTGACGAGGCGTTGCACCAGGGCGGTTTATGGGAGTTTCCGGGCGGCAAGCTGGAAATTGGGGAAACGGCCGGACAAGCTTTGGCGCGCGAGCTGAAAGAGGAGTTGGATATCGTCGTGAATGCGGCAACGCCGCTGCTGGCCATAAACCATCAATACCCAGACCGGGCGGTGCAATTGTTGGTGTTTGAGGTGACCGGTTTTTCAGGCCAGGCACGGGGCAATGAAGGCCAGCCTTGGCAATGGGTGGATGCCGCCGATTTGCCGCGTTATGCGTTTCCGGCGGCGAACCGGCCAATAATCGCCGCCGCGCAGTTGCCCGGTTATTACGCAATTTTGGAAACGGACGACCCGTCGCAGGTATTGGGTAACTTGCAAAGGATTTTGGCTAACGGTGTCAAGTTGGTTCAAGCGCGTTTGAAAAACTTGCCGCGCCACACTGTTCTGCAATTTCTTGAACAGGCGTATCCCTTGTGCCAAAAACAAGGCGTGTGTTTGCTTGCCAATTCCAGGTTGGGATTGTCGGATCATCCGGCGTTCCAGGGCATCCACTTGACTAGCCGTGATTTAATGGCTTTAAGGCAACGCCCTGGCGCTGTGCGTTGGTTGGCGGCATCCTGCCATAATCCCGAAGAATTGCGGCATGCACAGGCTATAGGCGTTGATTTTGCGGTGCTCGCACCCGTATTGCCCACACTGACCCATCCGCAGGCCCAAACATTGGGTTGGGAGAAATTTTCGGACTGGGTAGCGGAGGCGAATTTGCCGGTTTATGCCTTAGGTGGGATGACGCGCTTATCGCTTGAGGCGGCGCGTAATGCGGGTGCGCAAGGTATTGCGTCGATCAGGGCTTTTCTTGATTAAGGCCGCCACATAATTTGGCCGTCAATATCCCCTTCATCTTCCTCCAATGGCTCACCCGGTATCCTTTTTTCTTCCATCGCCCATTCGCCAAGGTCTATCAGCTTACAGCGTTCAGAACAAAAGGGCCGGAACTGTTGCTCCGGTAACCAGGCGACCGGGGCTTTGCAAGTCGGGCAAGAGACGATAAGGGGCTGGCTGGAAGCGGACATCAGAATAGACAGCAAGTCAGTTCAAAAGGGATGTCATTAGGGCTTTGGGTCGGGCGTTTGTCATCTTCGGGGGGCACCATAAAGCGGATAGTGCAACGGTGCTTGCCGCCGCTTATTTCAGCAAAACAGGGTAGGGACTTATCCAGGCTCACTTTGAGCAACTGGAAATTTTGGTTGCGGTCAGGCGTGAATTGGAAAAAACCGGCCACCGCAATCTCTTGGGTGGCTGAGTTGCTGGTGCGTATCAGATTAAGGATCAGGTCGATAGCGATACGGATGTCATTGAAAGGGCTGCTCCATAACTCAAGGTCTTTTCTTGATAGCGCGTCATCCTGTTCCAGCCAGTGATGGTATTCAGGCAAGTCAAAAGAGCATGTGCCGCCAGGAATGGAACTGCGCTGGGTAATGCTTTGGAACAAGTCACTTTCCATGATGTTCAAACCGATTTTCCCGGTCACGGCATATAGGTTCTTGCTGATTTGTGCCAATTCAGCCAGGATAGTGTCTAGCTTGGTCGAATCAACCCCTTGGCTGTTTGCAATTTTGGCTAACGTCTTAGTGTTACGGTCAAGTTCTTTTAAGACTTCGGACTTAAGGTCATTGCGCCTGAAGATGGACATGATGTCCAATAATGCACTGATGGCGGCGCGTTTGTCAGCGACACTACTTCCCGCTGAAAAATGGCCAAATTGATGGAAGAGCTGCTCTAACCTAATGAATACACGGATACGTTCGTTGAGAGGGAATTCATAGGTAATGGTGGTGTTCACAGACAAGTTAATCCTGACAATTGCTGATTGAAAGGTACAAATTGTGCAGTTTTTTAACTTGTTCTGCAAGCTTGTCGTTGGTGCCGGTATTTTCGATTAAGTCATTTGCGTTGGCGATCCTAAAATCACGTGGCACCTGGCTGCCGATAATCGCTTGTATCTGTCCGTCGGACAGATGGTCACGCTGTCTGACGCGCATTACCTGGGTTTCCGTCGGGCAGTCGATCACCAGGATACGGTCGGCCAGCCGCGTCATTTTGGTTTCGAACAATAATGGGATGCAAATCACACAATAAGGGGATATGGTCTGCCCCACAGCTGCCAGTATTGCCTGGTAAACCAGCGGATGCAGGATGGACTCAAGCTTTTGTTTGGCCTCGGCGTCGGCAAAAATGATGTCGCGGAGATGGCTCCTGTCAAGTGAACCGTCAGCGTTGAGTATTTTTCCCCCAAACACTTGCCGGATTGCCGCCAGCGCAGGTTGCCCTGGTTGCACCAAGTTGCGGGAAATAATATCGGCATCAATGATTGGCACGTCAAGTTGGGAGAACAGGTTGGCGACCGTTGATTTCCCACAACCGATGCCGCCGGTGAGGCCGATTCTTAACATGGTTTTATAGGCCGATGTAATTGAGGTAGATCCGGTTGATTTCTGTCCCCCAGACCAACGCTATCCAGCCGGCAATGGCTAGATAAGGCCCGAATGGGATGGGGATGCGATGGTCGCGTTTAGTGGCGATGATTACGGCAATGCTGATGATGGTGCCAACCAATGACGACAACAAAATGATCAGGGGTAGCGCCTGCCAACCCAGCCATGCGCCGAATAAGGCCAGGAGCTTAAAGTCACCATAGCCCATGCCTTCCTTCCCGGTGGCTAGCTTGAACAGGTGATAAACGGCCCACAGTGCCAGATAGCCGGCAATTGCACCGATAATGCCCGCGTTGCCGTCAGTAAACAGGCCGAAGGCATTCAACAGCAAACCCAGCCATAGCATGGGAAGGGTAATGGAATCGGGCAGCAGATGGTGGTCAATATCAATAAAGCTTAATGCGATGAGCGACCATGTGAGGATCAAGGCAAACAGTGTTTGCGGGCCATAACCGAAATGCCAGGCAATGAAGGCCGAAGTGATGGCGGTAAACGCCTCTATCAGCGGATAGCGGGCAGAAATGGCTTGCCCGCAGGTGGCGCACTTGCCTTGCAATAGGAGATAGCTGACAACGGGTATGTTCTGGTAGGGTTTGATGGGCGTTGAACAAGAGGGGCAACGGGATAAAGGCAAGACCAAATTGAAAGGCTCTGAGGGTTTTTCAGCCGGGAGTTCCAAATAATCCCGGCATTCTTTACGCCAGCCCCGCTGCATCATTACCGGCAAGCGGTAAATGACGACATTCAGGAAGCTGCCGACAAGCAAACCAATGATGCCTGCCATGGTTGAACAAAGTAATGGCGACGCGAGAAAAATATCCAGTTGCTGAAGCATGGTGAAATGTTTTATGGTGAAAATATCTGTTACGCCAGTAAGTTAACCGACCGCCGCGCCCAGCTTGAAAATCGGCAGATACATCGCCACGATTAAGCCGCCCACTAATATGCCTAAGATAACCATAATAATAGGCTCCATGAGGCTACTAAGGTTGTCGACTAGGTTATCGACTTCTTCTTCATAAAAATCGGCGACTTTTGACAACATCGCGTCCATGGAACCGGATTCCTCGCCAATGGCGACCATTTGCTGCACCATGTGCGGCCACATGCCGACTTGGCCCATCGCAAATTGCAAACGTTGCCCGTTCGAGACGTCTTCGCGCATTTTTAACACGGCTTCGGCATAAATGATGTTGCCGCAGGCACCGGCGACGGATTGCAAGGCTTCGACCAATGGGACACCGGCCGCAGACATAGTCGATAATGTCCTGGAAAACCGGGCGATCGCAGATTTATTGATGATTAAACCGACCACCGGAATTTGCAATAACATCCTATCCAAAAAGTGGTTGAAAGGTTTGGAGCGTTTTTTAAAAAAATCAAAGACATAATAAGCGCCGACCAGGATGCCAAGGACGATATACCACCACTCTTGCAACCACTCCGACATATTGATGACCATGCGGGTGAATGCGGGCAAATCGGCCCCGAAGCTTTTAAACAGGTCTTCAAAAACCGGCACCACAAACAATAGCAAGATCGCCGTCACAATAACGGCAACGGCCACCACTGCAATAGGGTAGGTCAGGGCCTTCTTGATTTTCTTTTTCATGGACTCTGATTTTTCTTTGTAGGTGGCGACCTTGTCCAATAAGGTATCCAGTACCCCGGCATGTTCCCCTGCTTCAACCAGGTTGCAGAAAAGCTCATCAAAATAGACCGGGTTTCTTTTTAATGACGAAGCTAATGTATCGCCGCCCTCGATATCCGCCTTGATGCCCATCAGCAAGGTTTGCATGCTTGGGTTTTCATGGCCTTTGCCAACAATGTCAATTGCCTGCACTAAGGGTAAACCCGCCGCCAACATGGTGGCCAATTGCCTTGCGAAAATGGCAATGTCGGCGGCGGTGATCGGTTTGGTCCTGGCCGTAAAAAACGGTTTAGGCTTTTTCTTGATGTTGGTGACACGGAAACCTTGCCGCCTTAATTCGGCTTTGGCGACGATTTCACTAATGGCGGCAATTTCCCCTTTGGTCTTGTTTTTTGCCTTGTCGACACCTTGCCAAATATAATCGATTTGTTCAGTTTTTTCTGCCATGTTTATTCCTTAGTTACCCGGTCAATTTCTTCCAGGCTGGTGATACCCATACGGACTTTATTTAATCCTGAGGCACGCAAGTCGTTAATGCCTTCTGATTTTGCCAATTGTGTCAGTTGCAGGGAGTTTCCCCCTTCGAGAATCAGTTCGCACATTTTTTCGCTCAGGGTCATGACCTGATAAATGCCAACCCGGCCTTTGTAGCCGTTTGTGCAGTGCTCACAACCGACCGGGCTGAAGATTTGCAGGCCGGGCAATTCATTTTCGGTAAACCCCGCATCAAGCAAAATGTGCTCAGGGAATTTTACCGGGGCCTTGCAATGTTCGCAGAGGCGGCGGGCTAGCCGTTGTGCCATGATCAAGTTGACCGCAGATACGATATTGAAAGGGGCGACCCCCATTTGCATCAGACGGTTAAGTGTTTGCGGGGCATCATTGGTATGCAACGTCGACAGCACCAAATGGCCGGTTTGTGCCGCTTTCACGGCAATATCTGCGGTTTCGAGGTCGCGGATCTCACCGACCATGATGATATCAGGGTCTTGCCGGAGAAAAGCACGTAAGGCATTGGCGAAGGTCAGCCCTGTTTTGACGTTGACATTGACTTGGTTAATGCCTTCCACCGTAATTTCAACGGGGTCTTCGGCGGTGGAAATATTACGGTCTATGCTGTTAAGGATATTCAAGCCTGTATAAAGCGAAACGGTTTTACCGCTACCGGTCGGCCCGGTCACCAGCACCAGGCCATAGGGTTTGTGAATCGCATGTAGGAAAAGTTCCTGTTGTTTAGGTTCAAACCCCAGCTTTTCAATGCCCATTTGTGCGGCGGTCGGGTCGAGGATACGTAATACCACTTTTTCGCCAAACAGGGTAGGGCAGGTGTTGACCCGAAAGTCGATGGCCCGATTTTTGGACAGCATCATTTTGATACGCCCGTCTTGGGGCACCCTCCGTTCCGCAATATCCATCCGGGACATGACTTTAACACGCGATATGATGCGGGTTGCAATGTTGACTGGCGGGCTGGCTACGGCATAAAGCATGCCGTCTTGGCGGAAACGGATACGGAAGTTTTTTTCGTAAGGTTCAAGATGGATGTCCGATGCGCCTTTCTTAACGGCGTCAAGCAATATTTTATTGACAAATTTGACAATAGGGGCTTCGTCAACATCGGGATTGCCATCAACAACAACAGTGCCATCATCAGAGGCTATATCCAGGTTTTCCAGGTCGGCGTCCAACATGTCCATCATTGACGTGTCGGCAACTTCTAAAGCCGTTTCTATGGCATTGGTCAGCTTGTTTTCTTCTACCAGAATAATTTCCGGGCGCATCAGGGTTTGGAACTTGATGTCTTCAATCCCCTGATGGTTGGTAGGGTCAGCCATCGCAATGAACAGCGTTTTGCCACGTTGGAACAACGGTAAGGCGTGGTGCTTACGGATGAGCTTTTCGTTGACCACTCCGACGGGAAGGCTGCGGCAGTCAATGGCATCCAAGTCTAAAAGGGGCAAGCCAAACTCAATGGATGCTTTTGCCGCAATGGCTTTGCTATCAACCAGCTTGTTTGTGACTAGGTAACTGATCAGTTGGACTTTGTTTTGCCTAGCTTCCTTAATACAGGCCCTGGCCTGGCTTTCTGTTAAAAGCTCGGCTTGAATTAATACTTTTGCAAGCCCTCTAAGCTGAAGATCAGTCGATTCAGTAGCCATTCATCATTACTATGGGTTTCATCATTAGGGAAATATAGAGCAAATAAGCACTTTGTCTACCTTGAACGGATAAAAACCAACAATGGACTGGGTTTTTATCCGGAAGTGGGCCAGGTTTTTTTATAACAAGCTAATTTTTTGGTGTTGCAGTTCAAGATTATTGAGCAAAGACTGCATTTCCGCAAGCTTGGACTTTTCTTTGTTGATGACGTCAGCGGGGGCTTTATCAACAAACGCCGGATTGTTGAGCTTGCCTTCCACGCGCGGCAAATCGTTCTTGATGCGCAGGATTTCTTTGTCCAGACGTGCGAGTTCGGCGGTTTTGTCAATAAGGCCAGCCATCGGGATCAGTATTTGCATTTCGCCGACCAGGGCAATGGCTGATTCTGGCGCGGCTTCGTCAGCGGCCAACCATGTTATAGATTCCAAACGCGCCAGTTTCTGCAAATAAACCAAATTGTTGCTGACATAAGTTTTGTCCGCTTCCGTGCCGTTTTGCAGTAACACAGGCAAAGGCTTGCCCGGTGCGATGTTCATTTCGCCGCGTATCCTTCTTACACCCAAAATGACCGCCATCAGCCAATCGGTTCCGGCAACGGCGGTGGTGTCGATTTGCGAATCATCAGCGACAGGATACGCTTGCAACATGACAGTATCCCCAGTCACGCCCAGCAAAGGCGCAACCCGCTGCCAAATTTCTTCAGTGATGAACGGCATGATCGGATGCGCCAAACGCAACACGGTTTCCAATACCGTCAAAAGCGTTTTGCGTGTGCCGCGTTGCAAAGCCGCATCTTCCGATTGCAAAGAAATTTTCGCCAATTCCAAATACCAATCGCAGTATTCGTTCCAGGTAAATTCGTAAATCGCTTGTGCCGCCAAATCGAAACGGTAATGGTCAATGGCGTGGGTGGTGGCTTCGATAGTTTGGTTGAGGCGAGAGAGTATCCAGCGGTCAACTTGCGTAAATTCGCAAGGTGCATCTCCCAAACCACAATCCTGTTCCTCGGTGTTCATCAATACATACCGCGCTGCGTTCCACAATTTATTGCAGAAATTGCGGTAGCCTTCGGTGCGTTGCAAATCAAAGCGGATGTCGCGGCCTGTTGATGCCAACGATGCAAAGGTAAAGCGCAAGGCATCTGTGCCGTAAGATTGGATTCCATCAGGGAATTCCTTACGGGTACGGGCTTCAATTTTAGGCGCATCTTGCGGTTGCATTAAGCCCCTGGTGCGTTTCTCTACTAGCGGCTCCAAATCAATACCATCAATGATGTCGATAGGATCCAGGACATTGCCTTTCGATTTGGACATTTTCTGGCCTTCGGCGTCGCGCACCAAGCCGTGGATGTAGACCTCCTTAAACGGCACTTGGCCTTGGAATTTCAAGCCCATCATAATCATCCGCGCCACCCAGAAGAAAATGATGTCAAAACCCGTGACCAAGACGCTGGTCGGGTAAAATTTCGCCAGTTCCGGCGTTTGTTCAGGCCAGCCTAAGGTCGAGAACGGCCACAGTGCGGACGAAAACCAAGTGTCCAGCACGTCTTCGTCTTGTTTGAGCACATAATCCGCCGCCAAACCATGTTTTTCACGGATCGCTTGTTCGGATTCGCCAACGTAAACATTCCCCAAATCGTCATACCACGCCGGAATCCGGTGTCCCCACCAGATTTGCCGGGAAATGCACCAGTCTTGAATATTGCGCATCCATTCAAAATAAGTGTTTTTCCAGTTGTCCGGCACGAATTTAATGTCGCCATTTTCCACGGCGGCAATTGCCGGTTCTGCCAGTGGTGCGATTTTCACATACCATTGGTCGGTCAACAGCGGTTCGATGACGGCGTTGGTGCGGTCGCCGCGCGGCACCATCAATTTATGGTCGGCGATTTTTTCCAGCAAACCTTGGGCTTCCAAATCGGCGACGATTTGTTTGCGCGCCGCGAAACGGTCTAGGCCGTGGTATTGCGTGGGAATCAGTCCGTCGGCACGGATGCTGGCGTCAACAGTCAGGATATTGAACAAACCGCCGTGTGGCGCATCCATCAACACCGACGTGTGGCGGTGGCGCGTCCAGACTTCGTAGTCGTTGAAATCGTGGGCGGGGGTGATTTTTACGCAACCGGTGCCGAATTCAGGGTCAACATAGTCGTCGGCGATAATCGGGATGCGGCGGCCTGTGAGCGGCAATTCCAAAAACTCGCCGAGCAAATGCTTGTAACGTTCGTCTTCAGGATGGATAGCAACGGCGGCATCACCCAGCAAAGTTTCAGGGCGTGTGGTGGCGACAATCATAAAGCCTTGCCCGTTCGACAGCGGGTAGCGGATATGCCACATCGAACCGTTCTCTTCTTCGGACAACACTTCCAAATCCGATACGGCGGTGTGCAAGACCGGATCCCAGTTCACCAAACGTTTGCCGCGATAAATCAGGCCTTCTTCATACAAACGGATGAACACCTCTTGCACCGCATCGGACATGCCCTCGTCCATGGTAAAGCGTTCGCGTGACCAATCCAAAGACGCGCCCATGCGCCGCAATTGGCGGGTAATCGTGCCGCCGGATTCTTCTTTCCACTGCCAGACTTTTTTGATGAATTCCTCGCGTCCGTAATCGTGGCGGGTCTTGCCTTCGGCGTTGCAGAGGCGTTCGACCACCATTTGTGTGGCGATACCGGCGTGGTCAGTACCCGCTTGCCACAAAGTGCTGTGGCCTTTCATGCGGTGGTAACGGGTCAGCGCGTCCATGATGGTGTCTTGGAAGGCGTGCCCCATGTGCAGGCTGCCCGTGACATTGGGCGGAGGGATCATGATGCAGTAGGATTCTTCGGCTTCTGGGTTGGCGGCGAAATAGCCGTTGTCTTCCCAGGCTTGGTACCAGCGTTGTTCGATTGCGTGCGGTGAGTAAGTTTTGTCCATGTTGATATTCTTATTTTGGTGTTCAGAGCTTATGCGTGGCTATGTCAATGCCCGCTTGTTGGTATTGTCGGTAACGTTGCCGGCCTGCGGCTTTGGTCGTTTCATCGTTGTCGAGGATTTCCAGGATCCGGCCTATCGTTTGGAAATTTTCCGGGCAATGTGCGGACAGGTTCAGCAAGGTGCCCCGCCATGCGTCGGGGGCTTGCCTGTGGCCTATCAGTGTGACGTTCCCAAATTCAGGCGCTTGCCCGTCATAGATCTGGTGCGGGACAAAGCTGCCCGCCCTGAAAGTCCAGAGCAGGTTGTCGAGCAATTGGCTTTGTTCGGCGTGGTCGGTCAGGACATAACAGGCGGTGCCGTTACGGTAGGCTTTTTCGACCAGCTTACAGGCAAACACATAGCGTTCCTGGGCCGATCCGGAAGCTAGCAGGTAAAAACTGACGTCCGGCATCCGTTGTTAAAGCTGGCTGGCGCGGTTGAGCAAATATTGGCTTAACAGCGGCACGGGCCGGCCGGTTGCGCCTTTGGTTTGTCCGGTGCGCCAAGCGGTGCCGGCAATGTCCAAATGTGCCCAGCGGAAGCTTTCGGCAAAGCGGGACAGGAAACATGCGGCGGTGATGGTGCCGGCATCTTTGCCACCAATATTTGCCATGTCGGCAAAGTTGGATTTTAACAATTCCTGATATTCTTCCCACAAAGGCAGCCGCCATAGGCTATCATTAGCCGTTTCGCTGGCGGTGATCAGGTCATTGCAAAGCCCGTCATCGTTACCGAGCAGGCCGCTAGGGATGCGCCCCAAGGCCACCAGGCACGCGCCTGTCAGGGTCGCCAGGTCAATGACGACATCGGGATGGAAACGTTCGGCGTAAGTCAGCGTGTCGCAGAGGATCAGCCGGCCTTCGGCGTCGGTGTTCAAGATTTCGATGGTTTTTCCGGACATGCTGGTGACAATGTCGCCCGGTTTGTTGGCATCGCCGTCAGGCAGGTTCTCTGACGCGGGGACCAAACCGATGATGTTCAGCGGCAGGTTCAGTTTGGCGGCAAACAACAATGTGCCTAACACCGCCGCGCCGCCGCACATGTCGTATTTCATCTCGTCCATGCCCAGGCCCGGTTTCAAGGAAATCCCGCCCGCATCGAAAGTCAGGCCTTTGCCGACCAGGACTATCGGTTTGCTGTTTTTCTCGCCACCTTGGTAATCTAGGGTGATGAGCTTGGCGGGTTGGCGGCTGCCGCGTGAGACGGAGAGCAGGGATCCCATGCCTAAAGCCTGCATGTCGGCTTCTTCAAGGATGCGGGTGGACAATTTGGCGAATTGTTCGCCCAGGGCAATGGCTTGCCCGGCAAGGTAAGCGGGAGTGCAGATGTTGCCGGGCAGATCTGCCAAGTTTTTGGCCAAACTGACACCTTCGGCGATGGCTAGCCCTTGTGCCAGGCCAATTTGCGCGGCGTCTGCCGTTTCGGCGGACGCGCTGATGCGGATGCCGGTAATTTGGCTTTCGGGCGTTTTATCGGATTTGGTTTGGGTATACTGGTACACCGCATCATTGAACACTTCGACAATCTGGCGCGTTTTCCATGCCGTGTCGCCGCCTTCAACCGCGCATTCGGCAAGGCAGCAAACAATGGATTTGACCGGTGGTTTTTTGCAACTGTTGATCGCCGCCGCCAGGGCTTTGATGAAGAGTTTGTTGGATATGGGTTTGTTTTCGCCTAAACCGACCAGCAGGATGCGTTCAATGGAGCTATCGGGTATTGTGGTCAGCAATACGGTTTCGCCATTTTTACCGCTGATGTCGCCACGGCCGAGGATTTTGTGGATTAAGCCTTGCGTGCTGGCGTTCAGGCTGGCGGCGGAAGGGCTGAGTTGTTGGTCTTGGTAAACGCCAACAATGATGCAATCACATTCAAGTTTTTCTAATGGCGCGGTTTCTATAGAATAGTCCATAACTTTATCGTCTAGTTGCGGGTGAAGGTTTTTTCGGGAGCGGCAAGCCGTCGCCGGCCCAAGGTTAAGGTGCGATTATATACCTTTCGGCCTATAAATTCCGCATGGCGGGCAGTGAAAATACACGATTGTGCGCCATTGCCAATACGAAAAAAGACAACAGGGCAGTGAATTTTACCGGACGGTAAATAAACTGTGCCAACCAATAGTTTTTAAGGAGACAGGTTTGTTATCAGATTGCCCCCAAATCTTGGAATTACGGCGGTTTTACAAGTTGACAGTGCTGGATAAATTGATAGCCCAGGAGTTGCTGAAAACCCTGCTGTCAGTTTGGTCGGTGATTGTGGTCATTATTGTTAGCCGTGAATTTATCCGGGTGTTGGATAAGGCGATCCAGGGACGGGTGTCCAGCGAAACGTTGATGACCTTGTTGGCGTTAAAAACCATCATTATTGGCGTGTCATTGTTGCCCGCCGCCTTGTTCATGGCGGTATTGATGGTGCTGGGCAAAATGTACCGGGACCAGGAAATGTCCGCAGTCGGGTCGGCGGGGGGAGGCGCGTTGACTTTGTACCGCGGGGTGTTCCTGCTGGTGTTCCCCTTGAGCGTCGTGGCGGCGGGTTTGTCCTTGTACACCACGCCGTGGGCGGAGGCCACGACCACCAGGATTATGCACGAAGGGGATGAGTCCGCCGATCTGCGTGGCATTGCCGCCGGGAAGTTCAGCGAATATAGCCAGAGCGACCTCGTTTTTTATGTCGAGGACATCACTGACGACAATGTCATGCATGATGTCTTTGTGCAACATCGGCAAGGTGGCACCCCCGGCATCATCACGGCTGAATCGGCGCGGTTACGGGATTTGCCGGAAGGCCGTTATGCCGTATTTTACCATGGCGAGCGTGTCCAAGGCGTCCCTGGCAACTTGGACTTTTTCATTGAAAAATTCACTGAATACGCCGTTAGGGTCGAAGAGCCGGATACGGCGGTTTTCTTCAGCCGCGCCGCCGTCGCCCCCGATGCGCTTTGGGCGTCTGCGGCGGCGGTTGACAATGCCGAATTGCAGCGGCGTTGGTCTATCCCGTTGGGGATGCTGTTGCTCAGTTTCCTGGGGGTGCCGCTGGCGCAAATTTCACCCCGCGGCGGCGCATTCGGCAATATCCTGACCGGGTTTGTGATTTATTTTTGCTACGGCAACTTTTTACGCGTGGGCCAGTTGTGGGTGGCCAAGGCCGTGATCCCCGCTTGGTTGGGAGGGCTGGGCATCAACCTGCTGTTGCTGTCCGTGGGGGGGGCGCTGCTGGCGCGGCTGTATGGATGGCGGTGGTTGTATCTCAATTTAAGGCAGAAGGCCGAGCTATGAATGTACTGACCCGCTACATTGTTTGGGATATTTTAAAAGCCTCATCCGTTGCCGCCATATTGTTGTTGACCTTGTTCGATCTGTTCACATTCAGCGATGAGCTGGACGACATTGGCAAGGGGGAATATGGTTTGTTGGATGTCTGTCATTTCGTCACCTTCACGTCCCCGACCATCCTCTACGAACTGATGCCCGCCTCGGCGTTGATTGGCAGCTTGTTTGCGTTGGGTGGCATGGCCAATAACCACGAGCTGATCGCCATGCGGGCGGCGGGCCTATCGGTGTTCGGCATTATCAGGGCGGTGCTGGTCGCGGGTTGTTGTTGGATTGCCGTGGCGGTGTTGGTGGGCGAATTTGTCGCCCCGGTCGCCGAAAGCAGGGCCCAGGTGATGCGGGCCACCGCGCAACACAACCCGTTTTTCCGCAATTTGAAATATGGGATTTGGCTGCGTGAAGGAAGGCGGTTCATCAACATCCGCCTAATCGAGGACAACGGCGACCTGGCCGACATCAGCATTTATGAAACCGATGCCCAGCGGCATCTGTTGCGTTCTATCCATGCCCAAAGGGCCGTGTATTTAGGCAAGCAACAATGGCGGGTGGAAGGCATTCAGGAGTCGTCCATCTCCACCACGCAAATGCAGGCCGACTCGCCAAAGGAACAAATCTGGAATTCATCCATAGAGCCTAATTTGCTAAAAATTGTCGTCGTCAACCCGGACAATTTATCGCTATATGATCTGGCGATGTACGTGGAATTTTTGAAGGACAACCGGCAAAAATCGCAGCTTTATGAAATGTCCTTTTGGGGCAGGGTTGTCACCCCATTGGTCATTTTTACCATGTTGCTGGTGTCCGCCCCGTTTGTCATCGGTGTCAAGCGCGGTGTCAGCGCCGCCACGCGCATTCTGATCGGCGTGGTCATTGGTATGGGTTTTAATGTCATCGACATGACCATCAGCCATGTCGGCCTGATTTACAGCCTTAATCCGCCGTTGGTTGCGTTTATCCCTAGCCTGCTGGTGTTGTCGGGGGCGGTTTATGCGATTAGGAAGGTGGGGTGATAGCGTCAATGCTTAGGTATTTTTACCTTAATCCCATAGCCCGATTGCTCTAATTTTCCCGTTTTCCCATAATAATCCACCACCCCATGCTCCCAAACCACCCAAACTTCTTCTGCGCCCGCCTGCAAATAAAGCTGCACCTTCTCGGCCATCTCCACTTTTGAATTTGACGGAGAGACAATTTCAACACACAGTTCCGGCGCGTGGGGGTAGGGCGTTGCATAAGCGTATTGTTTGATGAAGGCCTTGGAACACCATGCGACATCGGCGACTTTTACGCCTTCGGTGGTTTGGATGGAGCATTCGGCCAGTGCTTCGCCTCTTTTGAGTTTGCGCTCAAGCAAAGCGCTAATTTTTGACTGTAACCGGCCATGTCGATTGGAAGCGGGGGTCATTTCAACTTTTCCGTAACGGTTCAGCTCAATTTTAAACGGTAGGTTTTGAAAGTAAGGGTTGTCAATGACTTCCGACCATTGCATGGCTTGTTCTCCGGTAAAGGGATGCCCCATTGGCTTAATCGTTTAACGGTACACAACTTCTGGTTTACCGTCACCAGCCACCAGCGCACCGATGCTAAACACTGTTTCGCCTAAGCTTGCCAGCGTTTCCAGCGTCACCGCTTCATCTTCCGGCGCGACGCAAACAATCATGCCAACACCGCAGTTGAAGGTGGTCAGCATATCCGCCAGCGGGACATTGCCTTGGCTTTGCAGCCATTGGAAAATGGCGGGGAAGTCCCAGCTACTCAAATCAATCTCGGCGTTGATCCCCGATTGCAGGACACGAGGCAGGTTTTCGGTGATGCCGCCGCCCGTGATGTGCGCCAAGGCGTGGACGGGCACTTTTTCCAGTAGGGCCAGCAGTGGTTTGACATAAATGCGGGTTGGCGTCAGCAAGGCTTTGCCAAGGGTGGTGCCTTGGAACGGGCTGTCTAAGTCCGCGCCGCTATGGCTGATGATTTTACGGACTAGGGAATAGCCGTTGGAATGCGGGCCGGAAGAAGCGATGGCGACCAGTTTGTCGCCAATTTTCACTTGGCTGCCGTCCAGCACTTTGCTTTTTTCGACAATGCCGACACAAAACCCTGCCAGGTCGTATTCGCCTTCGGCGTACATACCCGGCATTTCCGCCGTTTCGCCGCCGACCAAGGCCGCCCCCGCTTGTCCGCAGCCCGTGCCTATGCCCTCGATGACTTGCGCCGCCGTGTCCACGTCCAGCTTGCCAGTGGCGAAATAATCCAAGAAAAATAAGGGCTCAGCGCCTTGGACAATGATGTCGTTGACGCACATGGCGACCAGGTCGATGCCGACGGTGTTGTGGATGTCCAAGTCGATGGCCAATTTTAATTTTGTGCCGACCCCGTCAGTGCCCGACACCAACACGGGGTGTTGGTAGCGGTCTAAAGGCAATTCAAATAATGAGCCGAAACCGCCCAGTCCCGCCATCACGCCAGCGGTGCGGGTTTTGGCGGCAATCGGTTTGATGCGTTCGACTAATGCATTGCCGGCGGCAATATCTACGCCTGCACTTTTGTAATTTAGGCTCTCTGGTTTTTTCGCGCTCAATGTCGTGCTCTCGCTAGGGATTTAAATGCTGCTATTGTACAAGACAACGTGGGTTTTGTGTGTAAGCAGGGCGGGAATGGCGCGGATAAAGGCTATTTTTAGATTCCTGAACAAAATGCTGGGGAATTAGTTGAATTTGATAACAAAACTCATTAAAGTGCGGGGTGGTGTGATGACACCATCATTCGAATGAGGAGTTTAAAATGACAATAACAACAATCTTTAAGCCCGTGCTTTTGCTTGCCGTGCTATTGGTGTCCGGTACGGTATCGGCTTATAGCCCTGAAGAAACAGAATTGGCCTGTAAGAAACCGAAATTTACCGATTTTAACCTGTCGCCGTATAACGCCGCCGAAAATAATGAAGTGCCTGCCGGAGCAGAATTCATCATCAAGATATCCGCTTATGTTGATCCGACGACCATTAAGTTGACGGCAAAAGGGGAGCCTTTGCCCTTTAAGGTGGAAAGCAATATCTCCTTCCATAAAATTACGGCAAAATTGCCCGCCACGTTAAACGGGCAATATGCCCGGATCAATGTCAGCGCAAAAGCGGTTTTAGGTTGTGATGACCAAACGGGTTGGTTGGTTAAGGTCGCTAAGTAGCCAAGCAACCTAACGCCGGACACCGCCGTTTTGCTGGTTTTGGCAAAGCGGCGGGGTTTTGGGATTTAAGTCAATTACTCTGTATCGCTTTGTGGTTCGTCCATTTCCGGATCGCCCGCTTCGGGATTGCGCACGCCAATATCATTATCATATTTTTCCGCTTCCATATCGGGCACTGGCTGTGCGGGCATCCCGGTCGCATCTAAATCTTCAGCCGCATCCTGTCCGTCATACTCTGGATTGGGCATAGGTTTTGCGTTGGCCGATAATTTAGGTTCAATAGCCCTATCCGGTTTGGCAGTGGCGGGTGGCGTGTCCGTTATGGCCGTGTTGGCACCGTCTTCGGAACCATCACAACCTGATAGGCAGATAAGCAGTGCCAAGGCTGAGAGGGTGAGGGATGATTTTTTCATATCGGGTTCCTTCTGTTAACGGTTAGGGTTAAATCGCCGCCCCACAACATTTTTTATATTTTTTGCCGCTACCACAATGGCAAGGGTCGTTGCGGCCTAATTTGACGGCGCTTATCGGTTGTGCCGCTTTAGGCACGTTCGCCATCATGGCTTTTGTGCCATAGACTTGCAGGGTTTTGACCGCAATGGGCACGTTCGGGAACAACGATGCGGCGAGGATGTCGTCAGTCGGGTCTTGGCCTTGTTCGGTGATCAGTTTCTTGAGTTCGGCGACTTTGGCTTTGTCAAAGTTGCTGAAATCTTTTGTTATCAGGCACATAAACAGCTTCGCGCTGTTGCGGATAGCCAGCAGGTCATGGTCAGTCGGCCTTAGCCGCTCATTTTTTTTGCCAAACCAAAAATCTTCGTTAATCAATAAGCCGATATAAAAACCTTGGCACCAGCCGTAAGCGGATTCCGCTATCGCTTCATCAAGCTGGTCAAAATCAAACGGAAAAGCCAATTGGTTGCTGGCGAACAAGGCCTGATAGGCTTCATGCGTAGCGGCGGCCGTGGTGTCCAAGTTGCTGATCTGCCCTTCCGTAAGCGGCGGGCGTTCGCCATAAAATAACGCCGACAGCCAGACTAGCGGGTTGCTTTTATTGGGCGTGATCATTTGCGCAAAAAACAAACCACGGATTTCGTCTACGCCTAAGTATTGGTCTTCAGGGGCAATCGAAGCCAAACAGGTTTCGAGGCCGGTCAATAATGCTTTATCAATCATAAGTAGTTATTTTAATTATTATTAGGTGTGTTAAACGGTTACGGGCTACATGGTCAATTTGCCGCTACGTAACCAGGCGGTCATTGTAGGGCCGGTTTAGAATATAAGTTAGTGAACAAACGCACCACCACAAACAACATGGTTTTAGTCAAATCCACCGTGCTTTCATCGCTTTGCGTGTCCGCCGCCATGTCGTCAACGCCTTCGTTTAAAAATTGCAACAAGGCATTTTGTTGCAACTCGCCTGCTTTAGGTTTAAAGAAGTCTTCCTTCATTTTTTGGCTGCGTTTGTCATTGATGAAACGGCCTTCCATCAACGGTTTCAGCTCCTTGTCCAACAAACCTGCCTGACGTTCCATCCAAGTGGGGTCATCCTTAAATTTGGGGGTGTTGCCAAAGACTTTCTTGTAAACGCAGGCCACATCAAAACATAAATCCATAAACAAATTCGCCATGTCTTCATTGCGTTCGGTAATGATGGACGGGAAGGTTTTGAAGATGGTTTGGAAGAACATCGGCTGGTCGATCTCAAGCTGGATCATCATCCGTTTGCCTGTGTCCTGGTCTATGCTCCGGGCATATTCGAGAGCCTGATACAGCTCCTGGGTGTAAAGTACGTGCATTTTTTTCCTGTCATTAATAGATAAAATAAAACGCTATCATATCATGACAGGATGGGTTTGCTGGCTTGGGAATCGTAGAAGTCCGGCTAGGGTAGGGATGCGGGCCGGCCAGGGGGAACGCGGTCTTTTTGCATTGCAATCCCTACCATTACAAAACATTCACTTTGGCCCGTCCGCGTCCGCGGGGTCGCCCTCATAAGGTGTGGCGTATTTGCAATCTTTTTGCGGGCAGACTTTTTCTGCGCCATTGCGTTTGGTGGTTTTGACGGTCAGGATGGGCCAGTCACAGGCAGGGCAGCTTTCCTTGATCGGGGCGTTCCAGAGCGCATAGTCGCATTTTGGGTAGCCGGAGCAGGAATAGAAAATTTTGCCGTTACGGGATTTGCGTTTCAGCAAGCTGCCCGTTTTACATTGTGGGCATTCGACATGGGTGTCCAGCGGTTTTTCTAGCGGTTCGATATGGCGGCATTTGGGATAACCGCTACAGCCGATGAATTTGCCATATTTCCCGGCTTTTAAAACCAAAGGTGAAGAACATTCCGGGCAAACCCGCCCTTCAACGACATCGGCCGCTTCGGAATTGCCGCCATCATCGCCCAGATTGCGGGTGTACGAGCACTCCGGGTAGTTCGTGCAACCGATAAAACGCCCGTTGCGGCCTAAGCGTATGGATAGCGGCTTGCCGCATTCCGGACATTTTTCGTCTATGGCTTCCTGGGTGATGTCCTTGCGCTGGACACTGGCCTCTTTATCGGTGATCAATGAAGTGAAGGGGTTCCAGAAATCACGCATCAGCGGGATCCAGTCTTTTTCGCCGCGTGAAACCGCATCAAGCTCGTCTTCCAAATTGGCGGTGAAGCTGTAATCGACGTATTTGGTGAAATGCTCGGTCAAAAAGCGGTTGACGATACGGCCCACATCGGTCGGATAAAAGCGCTTGCCCTCTAACGTGACATATTCACGGTTTTGCAGTGTCGAAATGATGGTCGCGTAAGTCGACGGGCGGCCTATGCCGTATTCTTCCAAGGCTTTGACCAAACTGGCCTCGCCGTAACGGGGCGGTGGTTCGGTGAAATGCTGGTCGGTGAGGATGTCGCTGAGCGGCACGGGGCGGCCTTCCTGCATGTGCGGCAGGAAGCTTTCCTTGTCGTCGCCTTCGCCTTCGTTGCTATCGTCCTTACCTTCCAGATAGACGGTCATAAAGCCAGGAATGGCAATCGACGAACCCGTCGCCCTAAACACATGCTTGCCGTTCGCGCAACTCAAATCGACGGCGATGCGGTTCAGGGTCGCGTGGATCATTTGGCAAGCGATAGTGCGCTTCCATATCAATTCGTAGAGCTTGAACTGTTCGGCGGTCAGATGGTTTTTAATCGCCGCAGGCACGCGCCTAATGGAGGTGGGGCGTATCGCTTCGTGGGCTTCCTGCGCGTTTTTGGATTTGGTCTTGAACAGGCGCGGCTCTTTCGGGACGTTGTCATGGCCATAATTTTCGCCAATATAGGCGCGGATGTCTTGCACCGCTTCTTCTGACAAATTGACGGAGTCGGTACGCATATAGCTAATCAAGCCTTCGGTTTCGCCGCCGATGTCTATGCCTTCATACAATTGTTGGGCGACCATCATGGTGCGTTTGGTCGTGAAACCGAGTTTCCGTGAAGCTTCCTGTTGCAAAGTCGAGGTGATGAACGGCGGCGCCGGATGGCGTTTTTGTTGTTTTTGTTCGAGTTTAGTGACCAGCAATTGCCCGTCAGCGGCATTGAAGAGGGTTTGCTTGGTCTGTTCGGCGCGTTCTTGGTCGGTGATGCTGAATTGGCTGATTTTTTCGTCGTTGAACTGGATCAGTTTGGCTTTGAACGGCTGTCCGTCAGCCGTCAAGGCGGCATTGATCGTCCAGTATTCACGGGTTTTGAACGCTTCGATTTCCAGTTCGCGCTCGACGATCAGGCGCAAGGCGGGGCTTTGTACACGCCCCGCAGACAGGCCGCGGCGAATTTTTTTCCATAACAACGGCGATAGGTTGAAGCCAACCAGATAATCCAAGGCGCGGCGGGCTTGTTGGGCGTTGATAAGGTTAATCGCCAGTTGTTCAGGATGGGCAATGGCTTCAGTGACGGCTTTTTTAGTGATTTCATGGAAGACCACACGGTGCACGGGTTTGTCTTTCAGGAGTTTTTTTTCGTTGAGCAGTTCGTACAGATGCCAGGAAATGGCTTCGCCTTCCCGGTCAGGGTCGGTCGCAAGATACAAGGTGTCAGACGTTTTCAGGGCTTTACTGATGGCAAGCACATGTTTTTGGTTACGTTCGATGACTTCGTATTTCATGGCGAAATCATGCTCCGGGTCTACCGCACCTTCTTTGGGGATCAAATCACGGACGTGTCCATAAGAGGCTAAAACCTGAAAATCCTTGCCGAGGTATTTTTCAATGGTTTTGGCTTTGGCGGGCGATTCGACGATGACGAGATGCTTGCTCATGTAATTTAAATTTACGGTGAAAGGTTCGGCCCTCTAAGTCAAGAGGTAAAAGTAAAGGCTTGGGTTTTTTGGCGTTTAATGTAAATAAGTGGGCACCAAATCGTAAACAATGTCTTCCATCCTGGAAAAGGCGATTTCTTCATCCGGTTGGCTGAGCAACACCATCAACACGATCCATTTCAGTTTTTCCATGGAGATTTCTTCATTTTCCAAGGCCATCGCGCGGTCTATGACGATTTCGCGGTTGGCCGGGGTCAGGATGCCGCTATGTTCCAAAAACATAATGAGGTTGCGGCATTCAATGTCCAATTTGTTTTGCTCCTCGGTGCAGAAAATCCGGAACGCTGACGAAGCGCTGGGTTTGATTGCCCGTTGCAGGCTCAGGGATTCCAGCCAGTCAAACGCCTTGGTCACTTCGCAGGATTCAAAACCCGCTTCCTCAAGTTCGACTTTTATGACATCACTGTCAGGAAGAATTTCAACCTCATCTTCCATATAGTTTTCAAACAGATACATCAGGACATCAAAAATATTTTCTTTCATGGTTCGCTTAAGGTTTGGGTTATTTTATTCGCGTATAGGAACCGCCAGCGGTTGCTTCGACATAACCTTGCAGTTCTAAAATAAGTAACATTGAAGAAACGGCTTCAACGGATAAGCCTGCATTTTCAACTAGATTATCAATGGAAGTTGGGCTGAACATGACTAGATTCAATAATGTTTGTTGCTCCAGGTCAAGCTTTGATTGTGGGGAATGGTGTGAATAATTCACATCTTGTTGAAAATATTGGTTTAATTCTTCGAGAATATCTTGGGTTGTTTCGACAAGTTTTGCTCCTTCACGGATCAAGGCATTGCAGCCACGGGCCAATGGGTTGTGGATTGACCCCGGAATAGCGAACACTTCACGGTTCTGTTCCAAGGCCATCCTCGCGGTAATGAGCGAGCCGCTTTGTTTGGCGGCTTCGACCACCAGCAAGCCTTGGCATAAGCCGCTGATGATACGGTTACGTCTTGGGAAGTGGTTGGCTTTGGCGGTCGTGCCAGGCGGGAATTCGGAGACCATCGCCCCTGTATTGACAATTTGCGTCGCCAAGCCTTTATGTTTGGCGGGATAGACCCGGTCCAGCCCGGTGCCCGCCACGGCAACCGTGTGGCCTTGGGCATGGAGTGCGCCTTCATGGCTGGCCGCATCGATACCTAGGGCCAGGCCACTGGTGATGACGAAACCTGAATGGCTTAAGGCTTTGGCAAATTCGAAGGCGGTTTCCCTGCCGAGTTGTGAGGGGTTCCGGCTGCCGACAATGGCAATTTGTGGTAAAGACAGGATTTCAGGCTTGCCACGCACGAACAATAGGGGGGGCGGGTCGGCAATCTGTTTGAGTTGCGCAGGATAATCCGCATCCAGCACCGTTATTGCCGTGTTGTTGGGTTGCGCCAACCACGCCATATCGCTGTCAATAACGGCCAAGTCCGGCTTTTTAATGGCGTCAATAATGCTGGGTTTTAAACCCAATGCGCTTAACGCTTGGCGCGACTCGGTGAAGATTTGTCCGGGAGTATGGGTGTCCAGTAATTTGAGGAAGCCTCTGCACCCCACACCCGGCACACGCAAGAGCGTTAGCCAGTCGCGGAGGGTTTCGTCGGTTGGTGCAGTGACCTTGCTCAGGGGGTTTTCACTTTGTCTAAAACGTGGATGGCCAGATTGGCTTTCATCACCAGCGCGTAACTGACGCGTTCAAAAGGACGGAAAACCATCAGTATGCCCGCCTTTTCATCAGGCAGTTTCACCATCGCATTTTTAATCGGACTGAAGCGGTCGCTAATCATCCGCCCCTTTCGGTAAATGGTCAGTTCGTGCCCGACTTGCAAGCCGTCCCGGCTGCCTTTATCAATGACCACCGTGTTGTAGAGGCCAATTTGTGAAACACCCCCGGGGACACTGATAATGTTGCCGATAAGCTTTTTCGCTGGCGGCCTTGGGAAGTAGTTCAGCGTGACGTCTTCTTCGATGTTTGGCATCACCCTATCGCCTAGGCGGATTTCCGATTTGGACTTGGTGACCACCAGGGTAGCCGGATCACCGACTTGCTGCAATGTGGTGTCAGCGATGTATTGGGCTTCATACCCTAAGATTTCGCCCGTTTCGGGGTTTTTATAGGTTTGGCCTTGACGGTAGACGGTGTAATTCTGGTTGCTGGATGAGTAGATGGCCCGGACATAAATTTTATCGCCTTCACCAGCGACCAGATGCTCACCCGCCAAATCGACCACATAAGGTGCGGCGTTCAGTTCATTTGGCCCGACGACCCGTGGCGTGGTCAAAAATTGCGATATTCTGTCTGTCGGGATCAATTTGATCGCTTGGTTGAGGTTGCTTTCCCGGATGCAAGGCATCAGTTTGCCATCCGGGGAGACGGGGAATTTAGTCCGGCCGTTTTTCAAGTCTTCTTCATGAAGGACGCAAGGCGACTGGATATTCAATTCGCCTGAGGGCAATTCGTTTCTGGACAAACTTAATTGGGGGCGGCCATTGACCATGGAAAAATAGATGGTATCCCCAGGATAGATCAGATGGGGATTGTGGATCTGGCTGTTAAAACGCCATAGTTCTGGCCATTGTGTGGGATGCTGTAAAAATTTGCCTGAGATGTCCCATAGGGTATCACCGTGGACTACCGTGTATTGGTCAGGATGGGCCGGGTTGATTTGTAATTCATCTGCGCAAGCGTTGATGCTGATAAAAGCAGAGAGTAATATCCCTGAAAGTATGCGAAAAGCCATAGTGATTCCTGAGGGGTCTTTTTTAGTCTGTTTGAATTCAAAGTTTAGATGAATTCAGATAGAATTCCAGTATTCAATTATTATAGTGGAGAGTTTGTTGAGTATTCTAACTATTCTCGAGTTTCCTGATGATCGGTTGCGGAAAAAAGCAGCGGTTGTCGATAAAATCGACAATAACACCCGAAAATTTGTTGATGATATGTTGGCCACCATGTATGCCGCAAAAGGGGTCGGTTTGGCGGCTACCCAGGTCAATGTCCATAAACGTATCATCGTCATAGATATTAGTGAAGAAAAAAATGCGCCGCTTTGCCTGATCAACCCGCAAATTGTTGAGCAGGACGGGGTTAAGGAGTCTGAAGAAGGCTGTTTGTCTGTCCCCAGCTTTTATGAAAAGGTGAGGCGGGCCGAGCATATTAGGGTCAAAGCCCTAGACCGCGAAGGCCGTGAGTTTGAGCTGGAGGCTCGGGAGTTGCTGGCGGTGTGCATACAGCATGAAATGGATCATTTGGAGGGCAAGTTGTTCGTCGATTATCTGTCGCCGTTAAAACGCCAACGCATTAAGACGAAGCTGGAGAAACTCCATAAATTGGAAAAAAGTTGAGCATGAAAATTATTTTTGCCGGAACGCCCGAATTCGCTGTCCCCAGTTTGCAAACCTTGCTCGCTTCAGGCTATGAAGTCTGTGCCGTTTATACCCAACCTGACCGCCCGGCAGGGCGCGGCCGCCATTTGCAGCCGAGCCCGGTCAAACAATTGGCTGTCGCCGCCAACATCCCTGTTTTGCAGCCGTTGACGTTTAAGGCGGATGAGGAGCTGCAACGCTTGCGGGATTTTAACGCCGACCTGATGGTCGTCGTCGCTTATGGCATGATTTTACCGCAAACCGTATTGGACGCGTTGCCTTTGGGCTGCATCAACGTGCATGGCTCTTTGCTGCCGCGTTGGCGTGGGGCCGCACCGATCCAGCGCGCACTCATGGCGGGCGATGAAAAAACGGGCGTGACCATCATCAAGCTTGTCCGCAAGTTGGATGCGGGCGATATGTTGCACAAAGAGGAATGTGCCATTGGTGGGTCTGACACCTCCAGCGATTTGCATGACCAGTTGGCGGCATTGGGTGCAATAGGCTTGGCAAAAGTTGTAGGGCAATTGGAACAAGGCACCGTGCAAGCGGAACCGCAAGATGAGGCCTTGGTTACGTATGCCGAAAAGCTTGGCAAAAGCGAAGCCGTGATTGACTGGGCGCTGCCTGCCGAAACCCTCGCCAGAAAAGTGCGCGGCCTGAACGCTTGGCCTGTGGCGCAAAGCCTCTACCAGGGTGAAGTGTTGCGTATCTGGCGCGCTGAAGCGATTGCTGGTGAAAGGGCGGGGGAGGCCGGCACGGTGCATGGCGACCACAAACATATGGACGTGGTCACCGGCGAAGGCCTGTTACGTTTGTTGGAAGTTCAATTGCCGGGTGGCAAACGCATGGCGGTTGAGGCCTTTCTCAATGCACACGATGTCAACGGGGCAATACTGGGTTGAGTATCAATACACGCGCCATCGCCGCTCGGACCCTGGCCAATGTCCTGGAAAACGGCCATTCATTAACGGCAAGCCTCGATACTACCTTGGCCAATGTGCCAGCCAATAAAGACCGCGCCTTTGTCCAAATGCTCTGCTACGGGGTTTGCCGGCATTATCACCAGCTCACCGCCATCTTGGATGAATTGGTCGATAAACCGCTCAAAGACACTGAAATCAAGGCCTTGATTTTAACTGGCCTGTACCAACTCAAATTTATGCGCGTCAAGGCCCACGCCGCCGTTTCCGAAACGGTCGCGGGCGTTGGCAAAAGGGCTTGGGCCCGGGGGTTGGTGAATGGCGTGTTGAGGACATACCAGCGCGAACAAGAGCGGTTAGACCGGCACTGCCAACAACACCCTTCCGCCGAATACAGCCATCCTGATTGGCTGATTGCAAAACTTTATGAAGACTGGCCAGGACACGCCGGGCAAATCCTCTTGGCCAACAACCAGCAAGCCCCGATGGTGTTGCGCATCAATACCTCCAAAATCGGGCTTGCAACTTACCGGCAACAGCTTGAAGCCCGCGGCATAACCGCGCATGGCGTTGCTTTTTGCCCGTCGGCGCTAGTTCTTGACAAGGCGGTGCCCGTGGATGAGTTGCCGGATTTTGCGGCGGGAGTTGTCTCCGTGCAAGATACGGCGGCACAACTGGCGGCCGGCCTGCTGGACTTAAAAGCCGGGCAACGGGTATTGGACATCTGCGCCGCACCGGGCGGCAAAACGGCACATATCTTGGAAACCCAAGGGCAATTGAAAGGGCTGGTTGCGGTTGATATTGACCCGGCCCGCTTGCAACGGGTTGCCGAAAACCTCCAACGCTTACAGCTATCTGCTACCTTGGTGGCCGGTGATGCCGCTGACCCGCAAAGTTGGTGGGATGGCCAGCCTTTCGAGCGGATTTTATTGGATGCGCCCTGTTCCGCAACGGGCGTGATCCGCCGCCATCCTGACATAAAATTATTGCGCCGTGCCGAAGACATCGCCCCATTGCAAGCCTTGCAACAGAGCATTTTGTCGGCCATTTGGCCGTTGTTGGCTAAGGGCGGCATTTTGTTGTACGCCACTTGCTCGGTATTGAAGCAGGAAAACGAACAGCAAATGCAAGCCTTTTTAGCCGCCCACCCCGATGCCGGGGAGCTGCCTTTTGCGGCGGATTGGGGGATGGCGGCGAGTGTCGGCCGGCAAATTTTGGTTGGCGAATCAGGCATGGACGGGTTTTATTATGCGCGTTTGTGTAAGCTTTAAATCCCCGTTGTTATGGTTTTGGTTGTTTTGCCTGTTGCCGCCAATGGCCCAAGCCGGTTGCTGTAACGCCTATATCAAACAGGCTGGGTTAGCCAGGGAAAGCAACGGCTATTTGTTGTCTGCGGAAATAGACTACCAACTCAGCGAAAAAGCGATGGAGGCGTTGCAAAACGGCGTCCCGTTATTTTGGAATATCCAGGTAAAAATCCAGCGGCCGCGTGAGTTTTTTTGGCCGGAAACACTGGCTGAAGCCACCATCCGTTACCGTTTGCAATATCATGCGTTATTGAAAATGTATCGCGTCAAAAATGAAAGGAACGGCGTAGTCCATAATGTCTCAACGCTGTCTGGCGCCATTGGTTTAATGTCGGTTTTGCGCAATGTCCGGCTTTTTGACGGGGCAGAGTTCTTGCCGGAACCGGGTGCGGTGGTGGCCTTAAAAGTTGATTTTGACCGCGATGCCTTGCCTTTGCCCCTGCGCCCCTTGGCTTATCTTAGCCGGCAATGGTATTTGTCCAGTGATTGGAGTTCATGGCCATTAAAAAATTAAAACTGCCGGCTAACCTGTCCGTATCGGTTTTGTCAGGGTTTATCCTGCTGTCATTGCAGTTGATGAGTTCGGCCACTCAAGAATCTTCACAGCTCGGGGAGATGTATTCCTGGTTGCTGTTGATGAATGCCATCGGTTCAGTGGTTTTGTTATGGTTGGTCGGCGCCAATATCTACACGCTGGCCAAGCAGTTGAAAAAGCATGAAGCGGGTTCCCGCCTGACGACCCGCATGGTGTCGTTGTTTGTGGTGTTGGCTTTGGCCCCGGCGGCGATCGTGTTTTATTTTTCCATGCAGTTTCTGCATCAGGGGATTGATAGCTGGTTCAATGTGGAAATAGACCGTGCCATGGAAGATTCGCTGGAACTTAGCCAAGCCTCGTTAGACCAGCGCATGCGCTGGCATTTAAAACAAACCCAGCAATTGGCCCCCAAGCTCGAGTTCTCGCCGGACAATTTGCTGACCTTGGAAATTGAAAATTTGCGCGAACTGTCCGGCGCCACAGAAATGACGTTATTTTCCCAGCCAGGCACGATCATTGTTTCTAGCAGCAATAACCCCAGCGATATTTTGCCCAGCCTACCGGACGAGCATATTTGGATACAACTGCGCCAGCAGCATTCCGATTATGTTGAGCTATCGCCAGTGCGCGATGACGAGCTGATGATCCGTGTGATTGTCAAAATAAATTCGCAAGAGCCTCTCTACTTGCAAGCTTTGTATCCGGTTCCGGTCAGGATAGCCGATTTGGCCGATTCGGTGGAGTTTGCTTTTGTGCGTTATCAGGAGATGAGTTTTTTACGGCACTCGTTAAAACTCAGTTTTTCGCTGGCTTTGTCCTTAGTGCTTTTAATGAGTTTGCTGGCGGCCATTTGGGTGGCGTTTATCAGTATCCGCCATATCGTTTCGCCAGTGAAAGCCTTAGTTAAAGGTACACAGGCGGTCGCTTCTGGCCATTATGACCAACAATTGCCGGTTATCGCGCAAGATGATTTGGGTTTCTTGGTGGAGTCTTTCAATGAAATGACGCAACGGATCGCCAGGGCCAGTTACGAATCGAGGATGGCGGGTTTTGAGGTTGAAAACCAACGCGCTTATCTGGAGACAATCTTGGCGAATCTGACGGCTGGAGTCATCAGTTTTGACGCGTCATTTAAAATCCGCACCGCGAACCAGGCCGCTTACCGGATTTTCCGTATTCAAGTGAACCATTGCATTGGTTATACTCTCTTGGAATTGGCAAAGAGCGAGGCTGAGCTGGCCGAGCCGTTGAAATCTATCCAGCGCCTATTGGAGCTATCCGACGACATTTGGGAGCAACGCATCGCCTTCTTGGGCCCCAATGGCAGGCAAGAGCTGCTCTGCCGTGGAACCCCGTTGTTCGCACAGGACGGCCTGCGTGTGGGTGCGGTGGTCGTGTTTGATGATGTCACGGATCTGATCCAGGCACAGAAAAATGCCGCTTGGGGTGAAGTGGCGAGGCGTTTGGCCCATGAAATAAAAAACCCGCTCACGCCCATCCAGTTGTCGGCAGAACGCTTGCAACATAAATTGGCGGACAAGCTCTCCGCAAATGATGCATCCATCTTGACGCGTTCCACCACCACCATTGTGCAACAAGTTGAAGCTATGAAAGAAATGGTGGATGATTTCTCCGAATATGCGAAACCATCAAAAAAACAGACGGTAGCGATTGATTTGCCTATACTGGTGCAAGAGGTGTTGGCGCTTTATGTGCTCAAGTCAGGGGTTAAATTTAAGGCCAATTATGAAACGGGCGGCGGTTTGTTGATTAATGGCGATCCGGTCAGTATCAGGCAAGTTTTGCATAATCTGATAAAGAACGCGTTGGAAGCTATAGAAACAGAGGGTTTGATTGAAATCAACCTGCATCGGGTGCAAAAAAATGACACTGATTTTATCGAAATCAGCCTCTTTGATGATGGCCCGGGGATAAAAGAAGATCAAATCGAGAAAATTTTTGAACCTTATGTCACTACCAAGGCCAAGGGGACGGGGCTCGGTTTGGCAATAGTCAAAAAAATCGTTGAAGAACATGGTGGCGCGATTTGGGTTGACGGCCGCCGTAAAGCGGGCGCCGGGTTTATTATCCAGCTGCCCGCCTATATCGTTTAGAAAATTTAAGGAAATGATGGATACACATACACCGCGGTTATTAGTTGTCGATGATGAGCCGGATATTCGCCGTCTGGTCAGTGAAATCCTCGAAGACGAAGGTTACGAAGTGGCTATGGCGGAAGACGCTGAAACAGCCAGGCAATTGAAATCAAAAACCAACCCCAATCTTATCCTGCTGGATATCTGGATGCCAGATACCGATGGCATCACCTTGTTGAAAGAGTGGGTGGCGGAAGATTCCTTGAATTGTCCGGTGGTTATGATGTCGGGGCATGGTTCGGTGGAAGCTGCGGTTGAAGCGACCCGCTTGGGCGCTTATGATTTCCTCGAGAAACCCTTGTCCATGGCCAAGTTGCTGCTGATTGTTGAAAAGGCCTTGGAATCGAGTTATTTGCAGTGGGAAAACGCTGGCACCAGCAGGCCGTCGGCCATCGACATAGAGCCTGTTGGCAAAAGCGCGAGCGTCGCCAGGACTAAAGACCAGTTAAAACGTTTGGCCCAGCATGACGCACGCTTGCTGTTGGTGGGTGAGGCGGGTGTTGGCAAGGAATTGTATGCCCGATACTTGCATAACCATAGTTCACATCGGGACGGCCCTTTTATTGATGTGGCGGTGGGCAGCATTTCGCCCGAAAATTCGGCAGTCGAGTTTTTTGGTAAGGAATGTGGCGGCAAAATTTATCCGGGGTTGTTGGAACGGGCCCATAAAGGCACGCTGTTTTTAGGCGAAATAGCGGGCATGGATAAGGAAACCCAGTTGCGCTTGCTGAGCGCGTTAGAGTCAAGGTCCTTCTTGCGGGTGGGGGGTAGCGAGGCTGTGCGTGTCGAAGTGCGGGTGGTGGCGTCAACACGGATTAGTTTGGACGAAGAGGTCAAGTCAGGGAGGTTCCGGCAAGATTTGTATTATTTGCTGAATGAAGTGACTATGGAAATCCCCCCGTTAAGGGCACATAGCGAGGATGTGCCGGCCTTATTGAGCTTTTATGTCGATTACTTTGTGAGCCAGGACAAGTTGGGGTTCAGGCGGTTTTCGATGGCGGCGCAGAATTTTTTGCGCAATTACTGTTGGCGGGGTAATGTGCGGGAGTTAAAGAACCTGGTGCAGCGCCTGATGATCCTCGGTGTTGGTGAAGATATTGAGTTGGAGGAAGTGAAGTCCGCGTTAGGGTCTGTGATGGGTGATATGGCCATGGCGCCATCCGTGCCGGATTTTTTTAATTTGCCACTGAAAGAGGCCAGGGATCATTTTGAGAAAGCTTATCTGGAATATCATTTTGAAAGGACTGGAGGCAGTGTCGCCAAATTATCCGCCGCAGTTGGCATGGAGCGCACCCACCTGTACCGTAAATTACATTCCTTAAATATTAAATTATGATTGGAAGCGCTTTGGGGATTTTGTTAATAAGTAAATTTTTACAAAAAACGTTGTAAAAAAACCTATTGTCCCGTAAAATTGTCAGTCTTTTATTGAGGCTTTCAGAAAGACTAAGTAACGATGAAAACATTTAGTGCAAAACCAGCAGAAGTTAAGCGTGATTGGTACGTGGTTGATGCAGAAGGAAAGACGTTAGGTCGCCTTGCTTCTGAAATTGCACGTCGTCTACGCGGCAAACATAAACCAGAATATACACCGCATGTCGACACTGGTGATTACATTATTGTCGTCAATGTAGAAAAAATTGGCGTTACCGGGAATAAAGAAAAAGATAAACTGTATCAGCATCATACAGGCTATATCGGTAACCTGAAAACTGTCAGCTTAGGTAAGTTAAGAAAAACGTTCCCTGACCGGATATTGACAACTGCCGTAAAAGGCATGTTGCCTAAGAATCCTTTAGGCCGGGCAATGTTCAAGAAATTAAAAGTCTATGCCGGCCCCGAACATGAACATCAGGCGCAACAGCCAAAAGTTTTAGAATTATAAGCGAGTAGACCATGGCAGCAGCTCAGTATTACGGAACAGGTCGTCGTAAAAGCGCAATAGCTCGCGTTTACGCAACAAAAGGCTCCGGAAAAATTACCATTAATACCAAGACTATTGAAGAGTATTTTGGTCGCAAGACAGATCAAATGGTTTCACGTCAACCTTTAGAATGCGTCGACATGGTCAGCAATTTTGATGTCAATGTTATCGTTAAAGGCGGTGGCCCATCAGGCCAAGCAGGAGCCATCCGTTTGGGCTTGACCCGTGCGTTAATGGAATATGATGAAACGTTACGTCCAGCGCTTAGGAATGCAGGTTATGTGACCCGTGATTCGCGCATTGTTGAACGTAAGAAAGTCGGTTTACACAAAGCAAGAAAACGTCCACAGTACTCCAAGCGTTAATCTTCTTTTTAATCAAGATCACGTTAAAAGGGTTGCGTTATTTAATAATGCAACCCTTTTTTATTGGGATGGCGTTAGGTCATTTAGGGATAATTGACAGTTAAATGACATCCAAAAATGATTTTTTTTCTTAGCAATGCTAGAATGAAGCCAACTTATGATCAAATAGATGTAACGGATGTCGACGGACGCTAATAATACGCTTCATAATGGCTCTGCGCTTGAGTTTAAGAGCAGTACTTTTTCGGTTCCTGTCTTAGTTTTATCCAGCAACGATTGGATAATTATCGAACATCAGCTACAGAAAAAAATCCAGCTGGCACCGGATTTTTTCAAAAACTCACCGATAGTGTTTGATGTGCAGTGGCTCAATAAAAACAAGCTTGATATTGACATTGCCAGGCTGTTGGATACCATCCGTAAAGCGGGATTGCTCCCTATTGGAATCCGTGGCGGAAATGAAGGGCAAAATAAACAGGCCATAGATCTCCATATTCCCGTCTACTCTGTCCACAATAGCCTGTCCAACGAACATAAGAACATCGACCGCACTCCTGCAAAAGCCCAGGCAGTGGCGCCGGAATCTGCGGCAAAAGCCCAAGCCACTATAATTGCCCATCCGGTCCGTTCAGGCCAGCGCGTCTATTCGAGCGGCGACTTGATTGTTTTGGCCCAGGTGAGTGCAGGTGCGGAAATTATGGCGGAAGGTAATATTCATGTTTACAGTACCCTAAGAGGCCGTGCTTTAGCGGGAGTGCAAGGTAATGTCGAGGCGCGCATTTTTTGTTCCGATTTGGAAGCGGAGCTGATTTCAATCGCGGGCACTTATAAAATCAGCGAAGATATGCGAAGTATCGCCCGTAATAAACCAGTGCAGATTTATTTACAAGAACATGCTTTAATTATTAAAGATATTGCTTAATAAAACTACTTAGAGGAACATTTGTGGCAAGAATAATCGTTGTAACATCCGGTAAAGGCGGTGTTGGCAAAACCACAACCAGTGCTGCAATCGCCATGGGACTAGCAAAAAAAGGTCATAAAACAGCCGTCATAGACTTTGATGTGGGGTTGCGTAATCTTGACCTGATTATGGGCTGTGAACGTCGGGTAGTCTATGACTTTATCAATGTCATCAATGGGGAAGCCTCGCTTAACCAAGCACTTATCCGCGATAAACATTGTGACCAATTGTACATTTTACCGGCTTCGCAAACCCGGGATAAAGATGCCTTGACCCAAGAAGGGGTTGGCAAGGTATTGGAGGAGTTGTCTAAGGATTTCCAGTATGTTGTTTGTGATTCTCCGGCGGGTATCGAAAGGGGCGCGCATCTGGCGATGTATTATGCTGATGACGCTTTTGTGGTGACTAACCCTGAAGTTTCATCGGTACGGGACTCTGACCGTATGTTAGGGTTGTTGTCCAGTAAATCACGCCGGGCGGAGCGCAACGAAGAGCCCATTAAGGAATATCTGTTGTTGTCCCGTTATTCACCCGAAAGGGTAAAGATCGGCGATATGCTGAGTGTGGATGATGTGCAGGACATTTTGTCTTTGCATCTGCTAGGGGTGATACCCGAGTCAAAATCAGTTTTGACTGCGTCAAATTCAGGTGTGCCTGTCATCCTTGATGAAAAAAGCGATGCGGGGCAAGCGTATGCGGATATCGTTGCCCGTTATTTGGGCGAAGACAGGCCGCACCGTTTTATTGACGAGAAAAAAGGCCTCTTCGGGAAGCTTTTTGGAGGCAAATAATGAGTTTACTTGACTATTTTAGGATCACTAAAACCAGTTCGGCATCTCTGGCTAAGGAGCGTTTGCAAATCCTTGTTGCCCATGAGCGCTCTTCTCGGCATCAGCCTTCTTATCTTCCCCAATTACAAAAGGAATTGCTGGAAGTGATAAAAAAATATGTTAACGTCGATCAGGAAGCCATATCATTTAATTTCGAGCAAGATGAAAATCAGGAAACGCTCGAATTGAACATCGTGCTGCCTGACCATCATGCAAAAAATCTGTAAACTCTCTAACTACTCTCAAAGGTGATTGAAATGATTGAAATAATTGGTGATGCAGCAGGTAAATTGTGGAAGTATCTGGATGAAAATGGCCCTTCCAGTGTTACTAAAATTGCCACAGAAACTGGGATTAACAAGAATGATATACAGCGTGCTATTGGTTGGCTGTCTAAAGAAGATAAATTGATATTTGAAATGAAAGGCCGTACAGAGACCTTATCATTGAAATAGCAAAGTGACTGTCCTCAACCCAAGATTTGGCAAATATAGCCAGTCTTGGGTTTTTTATGCCCGGAAATTAATGCAGTTCCCGATGGCGGACAATGACGTTGAAGTAAGTGTTTTTGAACTGCTTGACTAATGAGTCCACTAGATAAACTGAACGGTGCTGCCCTCCTGTACAACCGATAGCGATTGTTAAATAAGTGCGGCCTTCAGACTCAAAGCGGGGGATCCAGCGTTCAAGAAAATAGGTGATGTCTTGAAAAAACTCCAGAACTATTGGGTGCCCCTGCAAAAATCCAACCACTTCCTGATCTTTTCCCGTTAGCCCCCGTAATTCGGGAATCCAATAGGGGTTAGGTAAGCCGCGCGCATCAAACACAAAATCAGCATCTAAAGGCACGCCGTGTTTGAAGCCAAATGACTGGAATTGTAAGGAAATATGTTTGGCATCACGTTCGCCGATTTGGTCTTTAATCAGTTCACGCAATTGGTGGTAATGAGTGCGGCTGGTGTCAATGATGACGCTGGCATGTCTGGCGATCGGCGTGAGCATTTCCCTTTCTATTTTTAATGCTTCTTTTAAAGGGATATTGACGTCTGTCAAGGGGTGCTTGCGGCGGGTTTCGCTGTAGCGTTTCAGTAACGTGGCTTCTTCGGCTTGCATAAAAACGACTTCGCAGCTGATGCCCTTATCGTTTATCAGCCTCATGCTTTCGGAAAAGTTGGCCAAACTTTCGCTTTGGTTCCTGGCGTCAATTCCTATGGCCGTTTTGGCGTAGGTCTTGGTGTCGACCAGCATGACATGGTTAATAAAATCTTCGAGTAAGGTGACTGGCAAATTATCAATGCAATAATAGCCACAGTCTTCCAAGGTATCGAGAGCGATACTTTTTCCGGAACCGGAGAGTCCGCTGACAATTAATAGTTTCATAAAATTAGGCGCAAGGTGCGTACATAGTTTTGGGTTTGTTTTGTATGATTGCCGTCTTGCGCCCTATAAAAGCTTTGTTATCTGTGGTTATTCGTTTTTTCTTTGTGTTTGGTTATTTGGCGGTCCAATTTGTCGACCAGGTTGTCGATGGCTGCGTACATGTCTTCCTGATGGTCTTCGGCAAATAACTTGGCTCCGCTCAATTGCAGGGTGGCCTCAGCTTTTTGCACCAGTTTTTCTACGCTTAAAATAACATGTACATCAGTCACATTGTCAAAATGACGCGCAAGTTTGGCAAATTTTGCGTCGATGTGCGTTTTTAACGCATCGGTTATTTCAAGATGATGACCTGTTATTATTACTTGCATGGTAAAACTCCTTAATGAATTGATGGGTTTTAGCTGGAGAGCGTGATGTTTATAAAATCCGTTTTCTCTGGCTTGATGATGCGATAAACATCGCTTCACGATACTTGGCAATTGTCCTTCGAGCAACATTAATGCCTTTTTCGTTTAAAAAATCAGCAATTTTGCTATCACTCAGCGGTTTGGCCGGATCTTCATTGCTGATTAATTCTTTAATAATTGCCCTAATGGCGGTTGAAGAGCATTCGCCGCCACTTTCGGTCGATACATGGCTGGAAAAAAAGTATTTGAATTCATAGATACCGTTGGGGGTATGCATGAATTTTTGTGTGGTCACCCTAGAGATGGTGGATTCGTGCAATTCCAGTTCTTCGGCAATATCGCGCAACACCATGGGTTTCATCGCAACAGAGCCGTGCTCAAGGAAAGCCGTTTGTTTTTCGACAATGGAGCGGGCTACCCGCAACAAGGTGTCGTTGCGGCTATGCAGGCTTTTGATAAACCACCGGGCTTCCTGCAAATGGTCTTTCATGCACGTATTGTCTTTGCTGTTGTCGGCACGTTTTATCATCGCCGAGTAGAAAGGGTTGATCCGAAGTTTAGGGGCAATATCGGGATTTAAGTTGACTTGCCATTGGCCATTTTGTTTGACAACGTAGACATCGGGGATCACATACTCTGAGTCGTGCTCTTGTATGCGGGAGCCGGGTTTCGGCTCAAGTGTCCTGATCAAGGCGACAACGGAATCCAATTGCCTTTCGGTCAGACCCAATTTGCGCATGAGCTTGGATTGCTCATGGGTGGCCAATAGATCCAAGTGTTGGGTCACAACGGCAAGCGCTTCCTCCCTATATGGGGTGGTTTCTGGCAATTGCCGTAATTGCAGGCGTAAGCAGTCGCTCAAATCAATCGCCGCAATGCCGGCGGGGTCAAAATTTTGGATCCTGTGCAAGACGGCATAGACTTCTTCAATATACAGGTCATCCAGCTGGGTTTGTATGGATTGGAAAATGTCTTCTGGTTTGCTGGTCAGATAACCATCTTCATTGATTGAGTCGATAATGCCGATGGCGATGGCATGGTCACGTTCCGAAAACCGGGTCAGTTCCAATTGCCACAATAAATGGTCCAGTAAAGTGGCGCTGTTGCTGCGTTGGGTTTCAAACTCAACCGTTTCATTATTGTGGCTCCCCGATTCCATGACCGTGTCATAAATATCATCCCAGGACGAATCAATCGGCAATTCGTCAGGGATGTCAGTTTGTGAACCCTCACTGGTTTGCGTATCGGTTTGTTCTGTTTTTTTCTCTAGCTGTGGTTCGGGGACGGGTGCATTGTTGTCGTCGTCGCTGATTTCCAACATCATATTGGATTCAAGCGCTTGTTGGATTTCTTGTTGCAAATCTAAAGTGGACATCTGCAACAGTTTAATCGCCTGCTGCAATTGCGGCGTCATGGTAAGTTGCAGGCCTTGCCGAAGATGTAAAGATTGTTTCATTTTGTGTGCAATACTGTGACTAAAGACTAAAATTTTGGCCTAAATAAACCTTGCGTACTTCCTCGTTAGCGACAATGGCCTCAGCGTCACCTTCTGCGATCACTTTGCCGTCGTTCAATATATAGGCCCGATCACAAATACCTAAAGTTTCCCGCACATTATGCTCGGTAATCAGGACGCCAATACCCCGTTGCTTCAAGTGCACGATGATTTTTTTTATATCGTCAACTGAAATGGGGTCTACCCCCGCGAAAGGCTCGTCCAGCAAAATAAATTGCGGTTGTGTGGCCAAGGCCCGCGCAATTTCAACTCGCCGCCGCTCGCCTCCTGATAAGCTCAGCGCCCTTTGGTTGCGCAAATGTAGGATATTAAACTCCTGTAACAGGTCATCGATGACCAATTCAATTTGGCTGTCGCTTAAGTCAGCCCGGATTTCCAAAACGGCACGTAAGTTATCGGCCACGCTCAATTTACGGAAAATTGACGGTTCCTGGGGCAGATAACCGATACCCAGCCGCGCCCTCAAGTGCATCGGGTGGTGCGTTATGTCTTTGCCGGCCAAGGTGATTTCACCGGAGTCCGCTTTGATCAAGCCGACCATCATATAAAAACTGGTGGTTTTGCCTGCCCCGTTAGGCCCTAACAAGCCAACGACTTCCCCGGTATTGATAACCAAGGATACGCCGTTGACGACATGGCGTTTATGGTAGGCTTTAAACAGGTTTGTTGCTACTAAAGTTGCCATGCTTACTGGGTTTCTTTGGCTTTCGGCTTTAATATAACATGGACGCGTTTGTTATCGGATGATTTTTCACCCGCTTTTACTAGCGAACTTTTAATATCATATTCAATTAAGTTGCTCGAATAAGTCGCATTGCCTTGGGTGACAATCGCTTCATTTTGTAAGACCAGGAGATTGCTTTTCGGATAGTAATTGCCGACCAAGGCCTCACCGATAATGTCTTCGGCGCCGGCGCTGGGGGTTTGTTTGAATTTGGCCCGGTTACCGGTAAACACCAGTTTATCGACTTCGCCATTTTTCATATAAACGACCAATTTATCAGAATTGACACGGATGCTGCCTTGGATTGAGACGACGTTACCGGTATACGTGCTGGTTTCGGTGGTGTCGTCATAGGTGGCCGTGTTTGAATCGATTGAAATGGGCTGGTCGGCATCGCTTTCTAGGGCGAAAGCGGCAGTGTTAAACCAACTGCTTAGTAAAATACAGCAAAAAATAATGTGCTTATTATTGTGTTTCATATTTCCCTTGTACATGGGACAGCAATTCAATTCGAATTGGCTGCTTAAATACCAGTTTCATTCCAGTTCCTGTGGTTTTATGGGGCGGGCTCACTAATTCCGCCCATGCATCAGTCTCTGCAAAATGGGTTTCTGGCCTTACTTTTAGGTTGGAGGTGTTAATTTTCAATGCCTTAACGTTGTCAAACTTATCTCTGTCAATAACGACTTTACCTTTGAGAAAAATATTTTTGCTATCGGCGGAAACCGTCCCGGATTCTGATTGGATAACCCATGGCAGTTGTTTTTCCTGGTGAAGAAAAATCAGTGGCTTATCCATATCCGTCGTATGGTCGTCGCTGTAATGGACGATTTTTTCAGCATACAATTGTGTATTGGGTAAGCCGGTGGCGCCCATTTCCCACTTGGTATAGCCAGTGCTGAAGAAATCGGGGCTGTGCGGCGGTATCAATTTGTTATTGTTATTATCTACGTCGGTCAAGTTGACTAGCATCCAGCTGGCGAACGCAATAAAAGCCAGATAAAAATAACTGTACGGGTCTCTTGAATAGGTCATGTCAGATAGGCGTTGACGATGGCGTCATAATGGCCTTGTGCATTCATGATAAGGTCACAGGCTTCACGCACAGCACCTTGGCCGCCACAGCGGCTAGTCTGCCAATGGGCGCGTTGTTTGACGGTATCAACTGCGTCGTGGACGGCAATTGCCAAGCCGGCCCGCGTCATGATAGGCAAGTCCAGTAAGTCATCACCGACGTAAGCCACTTGTTCCGGGCTTAGCTGTAGCGATGTCAACAGTTCCTGGAATGCGGCGCGTTTGTCTTCATGCCCCTGATAGACGTGGCTTATGCCCAGGCTGTTCATGCGTAAGGTGACTGCGGCAGACCGCCGCCCTGAAATCACCGCGACTTCCACGCCCGTTTGGCGCAGTAATTTGATGCCGTGCCCGTCTTGGGCATGGAAGCTTTTGTATTCATTGCCCTGATGGTCAAAAAATAGCTTACCATCGGTCAAGACACCGTCAACATCAAGCACCAATAATTTAATGAGGCTGGCCTTGGCGTGGATGCTGGATAGGGGCTCGTTACCGGACATTAAACAATACCTGCCTTTATCAAATCGTGCATGTTCAAAGCCCCAATCGCACATTGTTGCTCGTCGACGACCAGCAGCGCGTTAATTTTTTTCTGTTCCATAATTTGCATGGCTTCGGCGGCCAGTATATCGGGGGTGATCACCGCACAATGTGGGGTCATGACTTCGGTGATTGGGGTGCTGTGGATGTCCAGGTTTTTCCCTAGCATCCGCCGCAAATCGCCATCGGTAAAAATGCCTATGACCCGGTTGTTGGCTTCCACGATGGCGGTCATGCCTAATTTTTTTTCGGTCATTTCCAAGAGCGCATGGCTAATCAATGCCGATTCGGGCACGGAAGGCATGTCAACGCCGACGTGCATAATATCCCTGACGCGTAACAATAGGCGTTTCCCCAAGCTGCCGCCCGGATGGGCGAGGGCGAAGTCATCGCGGGTAAAGCCACGCGCTTCCAATAACGAAACCGCCAGCGCATCACCCATCACTAAGGCGGCGGTGCTGCTGGAGGTGGGCGCTAACCCCAAAGGGCAGGCTTCCTGTTTGACGGCCACATTTAAATAAGTGGTTGCAAACCTCGCTAGCGTTGAATTGGCGTTGCCGGTAATGGCCACCAATGGCACACCTAGGCGTTTGATGATTGGCAGGATAGTGAGCACCTCTTCAGTTTCCCCTGAATTGGATAAGGCAACCACGACATCATGCTTGGTGATCATGCCCAAGTCACCGTGGCTGGCTTCACCTGGGTGCACAAAAAAAGCGGGCGTACCGGTGCTGGCCAAGGTGGCGGCGATTTTACTGGCGATATGCCCGGATTTGCCCATACCGATGACCACAACGCGTCCGGTGCAATCAAACAATAATTTACAGGCGGCGACGAAATTGCCATTGATTTGCTCTTCCAAATCGGCAATGGCCTGTGCTTCTACCTGGATGACCGCCTTTCCTAATTCGCGGAGTTTTTGATCATTTAATTTCATTTTCTGCCTTCAAGTTTCGGCGTTAATGTGGTCGTGACAAAAAAATCATTAAAAAATAGTCTGATAATCGTATTCGTCATGAAATAGTACAGCAGGTAAGGCCACCCGTCGCGTAGGCTTAAGCAAAGTGGTGTGGCGATAAGCGGGTATAAAAATGTCAACATTATGCCATGCTTATCCCGTTCGCGCTTCATCAGAAAGCGATAAAATGCGTTGGACATTTATGAAGATCGCGGTAACTAACCGTAGGGCAAAGTGTTTGGGCTTTTGATGCGGCTTTTTTAATGGATTATCAATTGACTTGATAAACGCTCGTCATACACAATAACTGATTTTACTTCCCTAACAGCCCCTTGGTAGTATGGATATTAGCGATTTTCCCGAAACGAGCTTGGTTTGTGTCAGGCAATTGTCATTTTCCCGTGGCAACAAAAAAATATTCGATAATATTTCCCTCGATTTCAAGCGCGGCAAAGTGACGGCGATCATGGGCCCCAGCGGCACTGGCAAGACGACTTTATTAAAGTTGATTGGCGGGCAGTTGTGCCCGTCCCAAGGCTCGATTACCGTTGATGGCCAAAACGTCCATCAGCTACGGCGGAATGAGCTTTATGCGTTGCGTAAGCGTATGGGGATGCTGTTTCAAAGCGGGGCGCTGCTGACCGACATGAATGTTTATGATAATGTCGCTTTTCCATTGAGGGAGCATACCCATTTGCCCGAATCCATGATCCGTACCTTGGTGCTGATGAAATTGCAGGCGGTAGGTTTGAGGGGCGCCAGGCAACTGATGCCGAACGAGCTGTCTGGCGGCATGGCGCGGCGGGTCGCTTTAGCCAGGGCGATTGCCCTTGATCCGATGATGATCCTTTACGATGAGCCCTTTACCGGGCAAGACCCCATCGCGATGGGGGTCTTAGTGCATTTGATCAAATCCTTGAATAACGCGCTAGGCTTGACCAGCATCATTGTTTCCCATGATGTCGCCGAAACGTCACAAATTGCCGATTACATTTACATCATTTCCGAAGGCAAGGTGGTTGACCAAGGCACTCCTGCCGAGATCAAGCAATCCTCCTCAGAATGGACCCAACAATTTATGTCGGGGGCCGCTGATGGCCCGGTGCATTTCCATTATCAGGCCAAAGACTATGTTGACGATTTGCTGGCTTCAGGGAAGCGTTACTGACAGCCTACATCGGTAGCATGCCATTACGGGCACTGGCGCGCTATTCCCGAATAAGGGGGCGTGCTAAGGCAACCGCCGCCAAGCGCATATAAAACCAGCGATACTAGGCCATTTTGTGGACATGGCTGTCGGGCAGTTTGGTAAAGGAAAGGGAAGGTTTGGCTTGGAAAATAGATAGGACTGGAGAATGCCATTTTTCGCATGACGGCATATCGCGGTCAATTGCCCCATGGGCACCGCAAAATGATGTCCCAAAAAGCTAAAGCCCGGCCCAAAATTCCCTGCCTGATCTTAACAAACGCTTTGGCAAGCCGTCCGGACACCAGGGTTGTTTGGCAAAGGCTTGGGGGGTTGCCGACGTTTTATATGCTTGTAAGCGCATTGGCATCAAGCGTTTTTAAATTTGATAAAAATAACCTTTAAAACAGTGTGTTATGGTCTGTAGGCCAGATGGCCTTTTCGATTAATCAAGCGTTTTTACTTCTTTATGCCCCTAAGAATAGCCCTGGCCCAAACCAATTTCCTGGTCGGCAATATCGCCGCCAATGTTGAAAACTTAATTTCCGCCGCAATCCATGCCCGGGACCAGCTGCACGCCGGGCTTGTTGTTTTCCCCGAACTGAGCGTCATCGGTTACCCTGCCGAAGATTTGCTGTTACGCGCCGATTTTATCGCCGCCGCCAATAACGCCATTTACCAAATTGCCGATGCCATCACCGGTATTGGCGTGGTGGTCGGCTTTCCTGAATGGGATGGCGTCAAGCTTTACAACAGCGCGGTGGTGTTGCATAACGGCGTGATGCTGGCCAAATACCGCAAACAGGCCTTGCCCAATTACGGCGTATTTGACGAGCAGCGTTACTTTACCGCGGGCAACGAACCATGCGTGTTCGAGTTTGACGGCACGTTTATCGGCCTGACGATTTGTGAAGATGTCTGGCGTGAGGGGATAATCGTAGCGACCCAACAAGCGGGGGCGGATATGCTGCTGACGCTGAACGCCTCGCCTTACCATTCCGGCAAAAGCCAGCAGCGTGAAGAGGTGATTTGCCAGCAAGTCAAGGCGGCGGGCATTCCCTTGGTGTATGTCAACCAAATCGGCGGGCAAGATGAATTGATTTTTGACGGTTCGTCGTTTGTCGCGAATGCCCAAGGCGATATTGTGTTCCGCGCCGTAGAATTTGCCGAGCAGGTCAGCGTGGTTGATTTTGAGGGTGGCCAGCCAATACCTAGTGTTTGTGCCCCGCTGTATCAGGATGTCGCCAGCGAATACCAGGCCTTGGTGTTGGGCATTAAAGATTATGTGCGTAAAAATGGCTTCCACGGCGCCTTGTTGGGATTGTCCGGCGGTATAGATTCGGCGTTGGTGTTGGCTTTGGCGGTGGATGCGCTGGGTGCGGACAAGGTCGAAGCCGTACTGATGCCGTCGCGTTACACGCAGGACATGAGCAACGAAGATGCCGTGTTGGAAGCGCAAGCCTTGGGCATTAAGTATCACACGATCCCAATAGAACCCGCCGTGGACGCGTTTACCGGCATGCTCGCCGATGTTTTTGCGGGTACCCGCAAGGACACCACCGAGGAAAACATCCAAGCCCGTTGCCGTGGCGTGGTTTTGATGGCGATGTCCAACAAACAAGGCAAATTGCTGCTGACCACTGGCAACAAAAGCGAAATGAGCGTGGGTTATGCGACGCTGTACGGCGATATGGCGGGCGGTTTCGCACCGATCAAGGACGTGCCAAAATTGCTGGTATACCAATTGGCAAATTACCGCAACAGCCTTTCTCCTGTGATACCGGAACGGGTCATCACCCGCGCCCCGTCCGCCGAACTTGCGCCCGATCAAAAAGATGAAGACTCGTTGCCGCCTTACGAGGTGTTGGACCCTATTTTGGAACGGTATGTGGAGTTGGACCAATCGGCTGAAGAAATTATCGCCGCTGGTTTTAAGCATGAAGATGTGGCGCGGGCGATCAGTTTGGTGGACAGGAACGAATACAAGCGCCGCCAATCGCCGCCTGGCATAAAAATCACTTCACGGGCGTTTGGCAGGGATAGGAGGTATCCGATTACGTCAGGGTATCGGGGCGTATAACACGGTGTTAAACCGATGTCAGGTCATGCCAAAAAAGCCAAATTAATTTAATGGCTTGCAGATTTAGGTGTTTTTTGATAATCGGTGCCCGCCAAAACCATAAGAAAGCTATTGACATTTTTATTGGAATTGGTAATTTTTATGAGGTTATTTTTAAATGACAGGCCTTAGTTTAGGTTTTGCAGAATTTACGGATTTTGGTTTATCACTCCGAAATTAGAAAGGGGGTCGCCATGAATAAAATTACTCCTCATTTATTACGCGATTTGCATGCCACTCTCCCCGAAGGCACAGAACGCTATCTCTGTTCAACCGTTAGGAAAGCGTTGGCAAAATACCGCAACGATCAGGAACCCTTAAGCTTTTTAGAGCAAGACCAGGCGTTGCTGGTTTTACGCCAACGCTTGGGGCGTGGCCTGGAACGTTTCTTTGTTGATGACGTAAAAGCCGCGTTAAGCTCGTATGTAGGTATGAAATGGAACCAGATGGCGTAATTACATCGGTTCCAGCCGGATAGGGGGTGGGCACAGGTGGTTTGTGCCCACCCTGACACCCAAATTAATCCGCATCTATAAGATTTCCGTCCGTAATCAATAAGTCATAATCTTTAGTTACTATCTCCGGTCTTACCTAAAATATTCTAAGACCGGAGACTGTTAAGTGATTAAAAACAAAAAGTTTTCTCAACCATTGAAAGCAATGTCCATCGTATTGTTTTCAGCCCTACTGGTCAGTGCGCCTTCGCATGCCGCTGATCCAGTTATTTTGAATTTCTCTACTGTGGGCGACTCCCGCCAAGATCCTGTAAATATAGACCCAAGCGCCAAAGACTTAAGTATGGTCGGTGTGGGTAATTGCCAAACACCGTCAGGGACTGGATTAACCGCTAACCCTGGCATATCGGCACAAGATTGCAAATGGCTGCAAAATACCAAAGCTTGGGGACGTATTTTACGTGCTATCCAGGCGCAAAAGCCTAACCTGTTGTTTTTTAATGGTGATATGATTATGGGGTATGGTAAGGCCGGTGTGCCTGTTACCAGAACGTCAAATGGTGTTGGTGAAACCGCCATTACCAATCCTACTGTAAGCGATGTGGCCAATTCCGATTTGATGCAGTTCTACAAACAATATGGCTTCTGGCGGGGTATGATTGCCAATTTGATGGAAAATGGCACTTATCTTGTGCCTGTTCCTGGCAACCACGAAGTGCAATGTAAACGCTGCGGTAAGTCAGCCCAAGTTGAGAACGAAACCGCTTGGAAAGACAATATGGGGGATTTGATTCTTGATACCAGCCGTTTGGCTAAATTGACGGGTGTGTCCGCAACTAATTTTAACCCCTTCAACAACCCGTATTATGACCCATCAACGTTAGCAACCACTCCTGCACCTTATGTTAGCAATCCAGATGGTATTAGCACTGACCAGGCGCAACTGAGCTATTCTTTTGACATTGGTACGTCCCACTTTGTGGTTATCAATACGGATGCAGTTGGCAAAGATGGTTACGCGCCTAACACTTGGTTGGAAAATGATTTAAATATTGCCAAAACGAATGGTGCGAAACACTTTTTTGTTTTTGGCCACAAACCGGCGTTTTTCTATAATTATTTAGGTTCAGCACCATCCAGCACTTCTTCTTTGAATGACAAAGACCCTATAGCGGCTAAAGCCTTCTGGGATATTATTGTCAAGTATAAGGCCACTTATTTCTGTGGACATGAGCACAGTTACAATATCCAAAAAATCAATGGCTTTAATCAAGCGGGTTCCGCTTATCAGGTGTTAGTAGGTGCAGGCGGCTCGCCTTTTGAATCATCTGTTTCAACTGGCAACCCCAAAGACCGAATGTATTCATGGGCGAGAGTTGGTATCCATCAGAGCGGTAGGGTTATTCTCAATACTTACGGTTTTGACGACACATTGGCCAACCCTAAAATCCCTTTAGATTCTGGAATTGTTTTACATTAAGCTTAAAAACTGATCGGTGGTGATGATACGAAGGTAGGGTTCCCCCTACCTTTATCACGCCGCATCATCATCCGCATAACCACGTTAGGTTATGCCTTCCGGGGAAAACCTAACGTTTTTGTTCAAATTGATTGTTCTCCCTGCCTCGTGGCCAAGCCACAGCCCCATCTCATTTGCTGCGTGCCAAACCAATGGCGTTGTGCCGATAAGGTTTGGCAGGCTGATTTTTATTGACGCTTTCCTGCATAATTCAAACACATCGCCAGAAAAAACTGCACGCCGAAGATCATATTCGCCATTAACAAATGCACGGGTTGGGCAACGGGTGGCACGCCAAGCCGGTCAAGGGTCACGCCCGCCAAAATCGCGGTGATGATCAAGCCCGCCAAGGCATATCCTGTGCGTAGCAACAAGCTATCCTTAGCAACGCCCTGGCGCAGTTTCCAGACTATCCACAAATTGGTGAACAAGATAATGGAGGAAAACGAGCGGTGCACATAGAAAATGATGGGGAAATCATCGCGCCAGTATTTGCGGTCTATGTAGCTGTGTTCGTGGGCGATGAAATCCACCGCTTCCCTAACTTGTGTCCCCATTGCCACTTGCAATAAAGTCATCGCCATTGCCACTTTCAAGACGGTTTGGATTTTGGCTGGCAGTTGTCCGGTGTCAAGCTGGCCGATAAAGTCCCGTTGCGAACGGGTGATAGTGTAGGTCAACAACGCGACAATGCCTAAAGCCAACAGCATGTGCAGGGTGATCATGACGGGTTTCAGGTTGCTGGCGACCACGGTCGAGCCTAACCAGCCCTGAAATCCCACCAGGAAAAAACTGCCTAAAGCCAAGTAAAAAATAGTTTTGTCGGTTTTCAGAAAAATCCGCGATGACCAGGCGGTCAGGAAAATCAATATCCCGATCGTTACGCCAACGAGGCGGTTGGTGTATTCCGTCCAGGTTTTTACCGGATTGAACTGGGTGTTTTCATAGCCGCGTTGGGCGTAGATTTCGTGGTAATTGGCGGGCAGTTGGGCTTCGTCGGTTGGCGGTATCCACTGCCCGAAACAGGTTGGCCAATCGGGGCAACCCATGCCCGCCCCCGATGCCCTGACAATGCCGCCCGCAAGTATGACGAGGTACACCGCGAAAATGGTTAATGTGCCTAAGCGGCGGAAACGGATGATGGCTTGGTTATCAATGGGAGTGGGCATGACAGTCAATAAAAACAAAGGTTAAGGGTAGGCTAAAACCAAAAGCGCACGGGTTTTGTGATGGGCGAAGCCAAACCGTCCGCCTTTTACCTTTGGCCATATTCAGTTGTCGGGATGATGTGCAGGGGAGTGCCATCCGCTAGCTTAAGCTGATACTGGTTATCTTCGGCAAGTTGGATGACGATCAACAACTTACAGCTTTGCCCGTCGGTTTGTGCCGCCAGCACTTGCCCTACGGTTTCATCACGACCATCCAATACGTTGGTGTTCGGCTCCGGTGCGGGTATGCTGGCTTCCGCCAACAACATGCCGCGTTTGCTTTTGCCCAGATAATGCGTCCTGGCAATGATTTCCTGCCCTGTGTAACAGCCTTTGGTGAAGCTGATGCCGCCCAATTTGTCCAGGTTTAGCATTTGCGGGACAAATTCTTCTGATGTTTCTGCGTTTAGCCAAGGGATGCCTGATTCAATGTCGAGCAACTGCCAGTTTGCCGGATTTTCAGGCTGGAAGCCTTGCTTGACCTGTTCTGACCAAAATGCGATGGCGGCATCGGGCGGGGCAAGGATCAATGCCCGCGCCCCCCAATGCACGCTGATGAAGGTTTGCCGGGTCGTGGCCAACCATGCGCCGGGGGAGGGCGCAGGGGGGGCCGTAATGCCTAGCAGGCAATACGCGTTGGTGTTGTCGGTGATGGTGACGATGGAGCGTAAGATGAACATCCCCAAACGTTTTTTGACCGTCTCCAGCAAGCCAATGGGCAAGACGAGATGGAAAACATCCTCTTGTTTAATCAATAAAAACATGGCGATGGCACGGCCTTTGGGGTTGCATACCGCGCCCAAACTGCTTTGTTCGTCGGTGATGTCTTTGATGTTGCAGGTGATTTGGCCCTGCAATAAAGTCGCCGCGTCTTTGCCGCTGACGGTCAACACGCCCAAATGCGCCAGGGCAAAAATACGCTGATGTTCTGCGGGTCGGGCTGGAAAACTAATTCCAGTAGGGGAAGGGAAGCCTGTTTGGGCCGATCGCAGGAAGTTTTGCCAGGTTGGGTTCATGATGGGGTTGTCCGATCCTTTAGTTGTGGGCTGCCATAATGGCCAATTTATCAGCCTGTATCCCCAATACCAATTCACCCTTCAGTAAACCGACCAGTTCCTTGCCCGCCATCGTGTATCGCCAGCCGTGCAACAAGGGGCATCCGTCAGCATCATCATTGTCATCATTGAACAGCAATACTTCCAAATCCTTACGGCTTGCCAAGATGCTGGGGTTCAAGGAGTTTTCTTCGGCGCGGATACGCACCAGCGCCGTCAAAATGTCCAGTATCGCTTCTTGTTGCTGGGTCTTTTTGGTGGGCCTTCCCTGCTCATGCAGGGGGATGGGCGGCTGGTTTTTGGCGGCCGTGATGATTTCGCAAAGCTCTTTGCCATAACGGTGGAGGACACGTTCGTTGATGCCGCGGACGGCGGTCAAGTCACTGATGTTTTCAGGTTGCAGCTTGGCAATGTCGAACAATAACTCATCCTTCAATAGCCAGCTTTTCGGGCGGTCTTCACGTTGGGCGGTCTTTTCCCGCCATTCGGTCACCGCTTGGATGATGGACAGCTGTTTGCCGGTGAGTTTATTTTTGCCTTTGATTTTTAGCCAAGCTTTGGCGGGGTCAATGTGGTAGATGTCAGGGTTCGAGAGTTCGGCAAAGTCCTGTTTTAACCAGTCGGCGCGCCCCAGTTCGGCGAGCTTTTTGATGATGATCTGGTAAATCTGGCATAAGTAAATGACATCATCGGCCGCGTATTCAATTTGTGCTTCGGTTAACGGGCGCTTGCTCCAGTCGGCGCGGGTGTGCGCTTTGCTCAGATTGATATTGAGGAAACTGGACACCAGCATGGCATAACCGGGGTTGTCCTGAAAACCCAACAAGGGGGCGGCGACTTGGGTGTCAAAAATCGGTGTGGGCAATTTTCCGGTGACTTGAAAAAAAATCTCCAAATCTTGGCGGCAGGAATGGAAGACTTTGATGATGTTAGGGTTGTAAATGGCCGCAAATAACTCGCCTAAATCCGGCAAGGCAATCGGGTCAATGCAAGCCACCCAGTCGGGGGTGGCGATTTGTAACAGGCAGAATTTAGGGTAATAAGTTTTTTCACGAAGAAATTCGGTGTCTAGCGCCAGCCAGGACGCTTCCCGTATCAGGGCGCACACGGCGGTCAGTTTTTCAGGTGTGTTTATGTAGTTGATAGTGGTCATACAGTTATCGGGCCATCATGGGGAAAAACCGCAGAGAGGTTGTTGGGGCTGGGTGGCGATCAGTCTGCGCATGGGTCGCCAGCAGCTTTGCCGGATTTTACAGGGTGTGGTTTGCTGCGGCGGCGATGTAAGTTAGTGCGTTTTTTATAACGGGATTTTACGCGTTTTATTGCCAGCGGCCGTGCATTTATTTCCACCGTTTTCAGATGCTGGAAAATGTCCGGGGGCATGGAATCGGGCAAGTCGATGAGTGTATATAAACCACGGATGTTGATGTTGTTAATGTTGTTTTTGTCGACGCCGGATTCTTCGACCAGGACTTTTTTTAGGGTTTCGGCGTTGACTTGGTGTTGGCTGCCTACATCCAGGCGGTAACGCACCATTTTGATTATGTTGACGGGTTCCGGTGTCGGGGCAGGGGCGGCGGGTTGCGGTTGGGTCAGGTAAAACAGCGCCGCCGCACAGGACAATAGGTCAATGCCCAGGTCATCAGCCAGGCTTTGTACCAGGGTGCGCTGGGTGTCTAATGGGGTATGGGCCAGGATGTGTTGCAGACACTCCTTCAACAGCTCGGGTTTTTGGTCAGGCTCGACGGCTTTATTGCTGTTGTTCACAATTTTTATAGTTATTTTTTACGTACTGGATAGGATGGCGCCAGGTGTGCTACACCTGGGGTATTCGCGTTTGTGTGGCAATAGCCAAAAAAGCCGTTAGGTTTAACGCCAGGGCGCGGAAAAATAGGGCAACTTAAGCGACGATGCCTTAAAGGTTGCCAGGATTGATTTCCACGTAGGCTTCATCACGCAAGCGGCGTATCCACAACTCGGTCTCTTCTTCAATTTTACGTTTTCTGATGGCGTCACGGACTAAATTTTTCTTATATTCGGCGCTATTATCCTTATTTTCCCTATCCATTACTTGGATTAAATGCCAGCCGAACTGGGTTTGTACAGGGTCGCTGATTTGTTTGATTTCCAAGCGCGACATGGCTTCTTCAAAGGGTTTGACCAGGTCGCCCGGTGACACCCAGTCGAGTGAGCCGCCTTTGATTGCCGAACCTTTGTCGTCGGAATGGGAACGCGCCAAGTTGGCAAAATCATCGCCGTCAAGAATCCGTGCTTTCAAGCCCAGCAAACGTTTTTTGGCTTCGGCGTCATCCACCAGTTCATTGGTCTTGATCAAAATATGCCGGACTTTGGTCTTGGTGATGAAATGGTCGCCAATGCCGCCTTTAAGCTCGAGCATTTTGATGATGTGGAAACCGCTCGGGCTGCGGATCGGGTCGGCGATGTCGCCCGTTTTCATTTTGCTGACACCTTCCGTAAACAGGGTCGGCAAGGTGCTGAGGGTGCGCCAGCCTAAATCACCGCCTTTCAAGGCATTGCCGTCATCCGAGTTGCTGATGGCCGTCTGTGCGAAATCCCCGCCGGCGCGGAGTTTGGCGACCAGGTCGTCAGCCTTGCGCTGGGCATTTTGTATGTCTGCCGGAGAGGCGCCTTCCTTAAGCGCGATCAGGATGTGCCCCAAATGGTATTGGACGGATTCATCGCCGACCTTGCCTTGGGTTTCCATATAGTGTTCAACTTCTTGGTCGGTGACTTTAATGCGCCCGCCGATTTCCCGCCCACGCAACTGGTTGATGGCGATTTCGTCCCGCATATTGTCCAAAAAACTTTTATAGGGGATGCCTTGTTTTTCCAGTTCCGCGCGGAATTGTTCCAAGTTCATATTGTTGCGCTGGGCAATATCGGCCGCCGAATTGTTGAGCATGTCTTCGCTGACGGTAATGCCCGCCCTTTCCGCCATCTGCCGTTGCAGTTTGTCGATGATCAATTTTTCCAGTACCTGTTTGCGCAAAATTTGCTCAGGCGGCATTTGTGACTTGCTGGCGGCTATCCGTTGGATAATCCCCGTCATTTCTTTTTGCAGCTCCCGTTCCAGAATCACATCGTCCTCGACGATGGCGATGATGCGGTCAAGGGGTTCGGCTTTTGCTGTGAAAGTGCCGGACAGCAAGCTCCAGAGCAAGATGGACAATAAAATAACGGGGGTGGGTTGTTGTTTGATCATTTGCCAGGTTTCCGGTAACCATAAATACTTTTTACGAAGAAGTCATCCAATTGCTCGCCGACGCCAGTCAGGCCTTTCAGTTCTATCTGGAAGAATATGCCGGTCAGGGCGGTGCCTTCGACGGTGTTGTTGCTGAGCACGTCAGTGTTATTGATGTTATTGATGCTGTTTAGGTATTGGCGGCCAATGATACGGAAACGCCAACAGCAGTTTTCCTTTTCCAGACCGACAAAACCATCTTGGGTACTATTATACAGCCATGAATACAGCCAGCGTCCGACCATTGACCAGTTGTTGTAAATAGGCCAATGGAAGGACATGTCACTTTGGGTGATGTCGTTGCTGTGGTTAGGGATCAGGGGATTTAGCCGGTACAGGTAACCCAGGTTGACCACTTGGCCGGGTTCATTGACAAAATGGACGACCGCTTTGCCACGGACGATCCTGTTGGATTCAGGATCCCACTGTATCCCGGAATCAAAGCCGACATGCCGGTTGAATTGGGTGCTCAACTCCGCAACCAATGGCGATGTCGGCTGTGTCTCCACCGGGCTAACCGCACATAAGCTGGACGGGTACGCGCCACATAGCGTCACTTCCCGGTTACGGAAATAAAATATCTCGCCCACGCTGAGTTTCAGCTTTTCAGTGCCTGTAACCGGGTCAACCAGGCGCGAAGTGATCGCGGTAGTGATTTGGTTGGCATCCTGAATGCGGTCGGAGCCACTAAAACGGTTGTCGCGGAACATGTTGCTGTACCAGAAATCGTAAATCGAAGAATCGAACAGGGGGATTTGGGTCTGGTCAGTCTTCGGGATGTACAGATAAAACAGCCGTGGTTCCAGGGTATGCACCAAGCTTTGGCCAGCGACATTAAGGTCGCGTTCCAGATACAAGCCCGTATCGGTCGAAAAAATCGGCAATGTCCTGGAAATGTCCTGGGGCAAACCTGCAATTTGGTTGGTCAATAAATATTCCGTATGTTGTAAGGATATTTTGGGTGTCAGGTACGCACTGGCGGTTTGCAAGGGCAAGCTGACCGAGGGTTTGAAGTTAAAGCGTTGGCCATTGACCAAGTTATCATGTTGGAAATACACTGATTCAGTTTCCAACTGCGTGTCGACAGGCACGCTGTTAAAGGAGTGCGCCAAGTTCAGGTTGACTTGCGGCAAGCGGCGGTAGGGGATTTGGATGCCGGATAAGGTGGGGTCGATGGTCTGGTAATTTTCCACCCGTGTTCTGAACATCAGGCCTTCCCTGATGTAATTGATATCCGCCTGGCTCCTCACGAAACTGAAATTGGGGAAGCTTAGGGCATTGCCTAATTCCGCAAAATAGTTTTTGTCGGACACATAATTCAAATCTAAGTTGGCATTGATGTTGGGCGTGAACTGTGTCGTATTTCTCAGTGAGCCCTGGTACCGCGAGGTATTGAGGACGTCATCATGGGGCATGTATTCCAGGTTGATCTTGCCCAGCGATTGCTCGGACATATAGCGGAAATCCGCCGCCAATAAAATGCCCCGCTTGGAAAAATATTTAGGTTTGAGTATGGCGTCATAATTGGGCGCCAGATTCCAGTAATAAGGTGCTGAAAAAAGGAAGCCGCCCGTTTGGGTATTGCCGAAAACGGGCGCAAGGAAACCGGACATGCGCCGGTTGTCAATCGGGAAGCTCATATAAGGCGAATAAAAAACGGGCGTGCCTTTAAATTCAAGCCAAGCATGTTTCGCCGAACCCTTGCCCTTCAGCTTGTTCAATTTCAGCTCTGAAGCATGCAATGCCCAATCCTGGTTGCCCGGACGGCAGCTGGTGTAAGTGACGCCTTGATAATGGGATAAATCTTTGCTGTCCCGGTAAACCGCTTGGGCATGGCCGCGTAGGGGCGTCGCCGGGAAAACAAATAAAGTGTCGCGCAATTTGGCCTGGTCGGAAGCCAATTTCAATGTGGCCGAATCGCTATGCAAAGCCAGTTCATCGTCGCTGTAATAGACGTCGCCATGCAAATCCAGGGTTTCTGAAACGCTGTCATAATTTGCCGAGTGTGATTGCGCGTGTTGGTCAGCCCGGTTCAGCTCCACGTTCCCGGAATAATTGCCGATTTCATTATCAAATATTTCCGAATAGTTCGATTTGACATCCAACGGCGTTTTGTCACGCATCCGGTCGACTGGCGTGTAATTTTTCTGGGTGCCGGTGGGGGCGGTGCAGTTTGCCCACGGGTCATTTTCAAATTGACTGGCCAAGGTGCGGAAAATTTGTTCCTGCTGGTGATCATAAACGGGGCCGAGAAGGCTGAAGCCGAAACCACTTGAGTCTTCCCCATCACCGGTTCCGGCGCATTTGGGGTCGCTGGCGCAGGGCTTTATCACCGGTTTGGTCATCGGGCTTGCCGCCGTGTCGGTGGCGTTAACGGGTGGCGGGGCCATGTCCGGCGCCGGTTTGGCCGCTTCAAGGCTTGCTGGTTTGGGTGGCGTTATGGCAGCGGGACGGTCAATGGCCAATGGGGCGGGTTTAGGGGATTCATTGGGGACTACTGCAAGAGGTTCAGGCCTTGGCTCCTGCTCCGGAGCATCAGCGGGGGCCTCCTGCGGAGCCGGGCCATGGTCATCGACGCAAACCCATTCGTTACTGCTTTTGTCCTGCTGGCACGACCATGCCGATTGGTCGGCAAAGCTGTTTGAGGTGGCCAGGGACGGTAAAAAAACCAGGAATAAGCGGCGAAGCATAGGCGATATCAAGTTTATTAGCGTGATAGTTAGTAAATCGAATAGAATGCTGGACACGCATTCTACCTCAATTTATGACTGCTAGATAACTAATCTACCCGCATCGGACGCCATGTTTGAAGACCTAAGAACCCTCAGTTTATTGGATTGGCTGGAAAATGATCTCTTGCTGACCATTGATGATTTCCAACCCGCATCCAGCGATGCCAGTTTCCGCCGTTACTTCAGGGTCACCACGCCAGAGGGGCAAATGGTCGTGATGGACGCGCCCCCGGACAAAGAAAATATCCCCGCATTTATCAAGGCCGCCACGTTATTAGCAAGCGCGGGCGTGAAATCCCCCATGATTTTCCAGCAAAACCTTGAGGACGGGTTCTTGTTATTGGAAGATTTTGGCAGCCAACCGTTTTTGGATACGGTGGCTAAGGCAGTTGACCCGGGCCCTTTATACCAATTGGCCATGGACAGCCTGTTTGCGTTGCAAACCCGCACCGACCCTGAAACTAGCGGTTTGCCGGGTTATGATGAAGCCCTGCTGAAACGTGAATTGGGGATATTCACCGACTGGTTTGCCGGCCAATTGCTGGATGCCGATCTCCCCGCGAAGCTAACCGAAAAAGTCGAGTCCCTGCTGGTCGCTTCGGCGTTGGCGCAACCGGCCGTTTGTGTGCACCGGGATTACCATTCGCGTAACCTTATGCTGGTTGATGGCGGCACCCTAGGGGTTTTGGATTTTCAGGATGCGGTGGTCGGCCCCATCACTTATGACCTGGTGTCGTTATTGCGCGATTGCTATGTCACTTGGCCCCAAGGGCAGGTCGGGCAATGGTTGGCGCAGTATTACCAACGCTTGCAAGCAACTGGCCTGGTAGGTTGTGGTTTGCCACAATTTAGCCGCTGGTTTGACCTGATGGGCTTGCAACGCCATTTGAAAGCCATTGGCATTTTTTCCAGGTTGCATTTGCGTGACGGCAAATCCGCTTACCTCCATGACATCCCGCGGACATTGGCCTACGTGTTGGCGGTCACTGGCCAATACCCGGAACTGGCAGAGTTTGACCAGGTTGTCCGTGAAGGCCTACAACCAGCCTATGGCCGCTTCCTGCAAACCCTTGGGAGCCACGCATGAAAGCCATGATACTTGCTGCCGGACGTGGCGAACGGATGCGCCCGTTAACTGACCACACCCCCAAGCCCTTATTGAAAGCCGCCGGTAAGCCCTTGCTGGAACACACCCTGGAGCAGTTGGTCGGCGCGGGATTTACAGAAGTGGTCATCAACCACGCCCATTTGGGCCGGCAAATTGAAAATTATTTTGGCAATGGCCAAGCGTGGGGGGCGGCCATCAGTTACTCCCCCGAAGGCGACGAGGGGCTGGAAACGGCGGGCGGCATCATTAACGCCTTGCCTTTGCTGGGTGGGGACGTGTTCCTGGTCGTCAACGGCGATGTCGCCACCGATTTCCCGTTCGCCTCGCTCAAACACCAGGCGGTAGACCTGGCGCATTTGGTGCTGATCAACAACCCCATACACCATCCGGGAGGGGATTTTGCTTTGGACGCCACAGGCAAGGTGTTGGAGAAGGGCGGCGAAAAGTACACGTTTAGCGGCATCGGCTTGTATAGCCCTGAGCTGTTCAAAGGCCAGCCTTCCGGAAAGAGTAAGCTTGCCCCGCTGTTGTGCCAGGCCATGACGGGACGGCGGGTCAGCGGGCAACACTTCGCAGGGTTTTGGATGGACATAGGCACGCCGGAGCGTTTGCAGGTGTTGGACGGCTATTATGGGCAACGGGCTGGCTCTAGGTAAAAGTTCTTCTGATCTGCCAACGTGTTTCCCGGATGTAGGATGAAGTGGCCTTTTGCCGCAATGTATAAGACATAGGCGTTTAGTCTGGCCGCATCAGGTTTGCCGCCTACGCTTCCGGGTTGGATGTTGGGAAGCGGGTTGGACTGCCGTATGCTTTGCCCCGGCTTCCTAAAGGCCTTCGCGTTTGCGCCCGTACATGACTTCAAATGTCGGGTTCAAGTAGCTTTCATCAAGAAACCCCATTTCCACGCAGAGCTTTTTGGTGTCAAGAAAATGCAGTTCAAAATAAGGGTGGTAGGTTTCAAACAGGAACAACGGCTGCCAGCAGGTCATGGTGTCCCAAGGTGAACCTTGGAACGAGAACACCCCACGGGCCAAATCGGCTTGATGTTCATACCAGGCTTGTTGCCAGTTCAGGCGGGCGAAATAGTCTTTGGTTTTGGTGCGCGTGAAGCTGTCGCTCGGAAAAAGGAACACCACCGCGCCATTTTCCGTTAAGGCCGTAGCGATTTTTTCGGCCACCTTTCGCTGGTCTGTGCCGTTATGGATGTAGTTATGGAACCAAGCCGCCGTAATCAGTCCATATTTGCCATCAGGCAGATAGCTCAGGAAATCGGCCTCTTCAAAGCGGATGTGGTTCAGGGCGGGGTTGCTTTGGGCTTTTTTGATCTGTTCGTGTGACAAATCTATGCCCGTCACGGCGCGGGCATGGTCGGCGACCAGTAACGTGTTGTCACCGGTGCCACAGGCAATATCTAGCGCATTCTCAAAATATCCAGTGCCTGCCACCGCTTTGATCCCCGCTTTGAAGCAGGCGGTAACAAAGGCGTAGTAACGTGCCGACAAGCTATTGTTGGTTTTAAATTTGGCGTAATTTTCCCATGTGCCGTTCATTTGGGTGTTATCCGGTTGTTTAGCGATCATAAACACGACTAATCTTCGTGGATGTTGCTGAAGGGATTCTTGCCTTGTAGGCCGTATCCACAATGGGTGCTAGAGCGGCGGCGTATGGGGGCGATGCGGGCCACATCAAACCGTTTTCCAGAACTTTTCCGGCGAAGCGGGAGGGGGCTTAAACATGCCAATGGAAAGCAAGGGGCCGCCCTAGACGTTCCGGAAGAGGCCTGGAAGGTTTGCCGTTCAACCCAAACCCGGCTGGGCGGGCTTTCGCCTATTGTCCAAGGTTTTGGGGCTGGCGGCATTCGCCGGGAACAGGGTCTGGCATCGTCATCGCCAAAATAAAACATTGCAAAAGGCGTTTAAACTTGCCGGAGACGATAAAGCCTATCCGGCCAGCGGTCTTTACGTTGCCTAAGGCAGGGGGGCCGAAGGGGCGTCCTTAATGATGCCCCTGCTGATCAACAAATCGATGACCGCCTGCACGCTTTCTTCCAATGTTTGCTCCTTTGTATTGACCGACAATTCGGGGTTTTCTGGCGCTTCGTAAGGCGAATCAATGCCTGTGAAAAAAGGGATTTGTCCGGCCCTGGCCTTTTTATATAAGCCTTTGACGTCACGCTGTTCGCAGGTTTCAATGGGGCATTGGCAATAAATTTCCAGAAACTCACCATGCGGGACTAGGTTTCTGGCGGCATTCCGGTCTGATTTGAATGGGGAAATAAACGCCGTTAGCGTGATCACGCCCGACTCAATAATCAGTTTGGCGACCTCGCCAATCCTTCTGATGTTTTCCACCCGGTCATGGTCGCTGAAGGTCAAATCGCTACATAGGCCATGGCGGACATTATCGCCATCCAATACAAACGTGGAAATGCCCCTTTTGTGCAACTGGTCTTCCACCGCATGTGCCAGCGTTGATTTCCCCGATCCGGACAGCCCCGTAAACCAAATGATGACACTCTTGTGTTGATGCAGGTTTTCCCTATCTGCGCGGGTAACAGTGGCATGATGCCAGACAGTATTGGAACTTTTCGTGTTAGTCATACATTTATCGGATGAGTGAGTGTTGGAATGATGTTATCGGTATTTTTCTGCAAAAGCTGTGACAAATGTACTTAACTGGTCAAGAGGCAAGTGGTTGATGCCCGCCGCACTTTTACGCCCGCCTCCGGTCGGGAAAGCCGAGCATAATTCATCGGCGCCAGTTTTGTTGGTCAATGGTGCGCGCACGCTAATTTGATAATCGCCTTTTTCCGTAAAACTCAAGACCGCATGGGCGCGGTTGGGCGTTTGGTTGGCAAGCTCATTGCCGAACACGCCATTGATGCGCCGGGCCCAAGCCTCATCCGGTAAAATGTATACGCCTATGGTGTCCGTCTGATGTTCTGGCTTGATACGCAAAGCTTGTGCCATGTCATCCGAATAACCACCTAACAATTGTTGATAAATCGCCGCATTGTCAGTCATAAAATCAAATGGGGATGCGTAAGGGGACAGTTCCCGGAACAGCGCATCCGGTGCGAAATGCAGATCGTTGAGGCTGCCGCCATACCCGTTATAATTGATGCAAATCCCCAAATCATTCAGCTGCCTTAACTGCGCCTCCGATAGGTCTAATGTTTCGGCCGCCTGCTTGGCGCTGGTAATCAGGTTGTCCCCAAAGGCGGCGGTGACCGCCCAAGCACGGTATTTTCCCTCAAGGTGTTGGTCAACCAGCAAACTGGTGCAAACATTCGCATCGGTGTTGATAATGGCTTTAAGGTGGGGATGCTCAGGGATTTCACCAGATTGATGATGGTCGACATAAAACACATGCGCGCCTTTGGCGAGGATCCTGTCCAAAGCGGTGCGGTTTTTTTCCAAAGAAATATCTAGCACAGTCACCTGGTCATCTTTTTCAACGGACACCGCCTCCAACAGCTGGATATCCCTTTTGATGCCCGTAACCAATTTCGTTTCGGCAGGCCGGGCAAGCCGCAATTGCACTAAGGCGCAAATACCATCTGCATCACCATTAAATACATCAATTTGCATAGTTTTATCCTAAGTGTGGTGGGGGTTCTATTGTACGAGATGGTTACGATTAATTCAAAATGGCTTCAAGGCCACTTCAAATGGCATAGGGCGAAACGCTTTATTGGGGGTAGAATATCCCGATCATTTCGCCAAAATAGCCAATAATTCATGTTAAGCCAAGATAAATCAACCAACTTTAGGTTCATGAGCACGGCGCTCCGTCATGTTTTGCCAAACAATCAAGCGGTTTCGTTAGCGATACTCTTAATTGTTATCTTTATGTTGATTTACTTCTTGTCCGATTTGCTCATGCCGGTATTCGCGTCAATCGTCATCGCTTATTTGCTGGAAGGTCTTGCAGGTAATGCCGAAAAACGGGGCCTGCCGCGATTGCTGGCCGTCTATCTGGTCTTTTCCGTATTTTTGGCCTGCTTGATTTTTTTGCTGTTTTATTTAATGCCGATTGTGTCCCAACAGTCAGTTGAATTGGTGCAACATATCCCTGAAATAATCAACCACGCCCAAAATGGCATCATGCGCTTGCCAGACATGTATCCAAAATTTATTTCCGAAAACAAGATCCAGCAGATTATGAATGCCTTACAAAAAGAGCTGCTGACTTATGGGCAGAGCGTCCTATCCTTGTCAGCGGCTTCGGTGTTGGGTTTGGTCAGTGCGTTGGTCTACCTGTTTCTGGTGCCTATGATGGTGTTTTTCTTTTTGAAAGACAAAAGCGTATTTATTGCTTGGTTCCTGCAATTCATGCCTAGGGACAGGCATTTGACCGTGCGGGTTTGGACTGAAGTTGACACCCAAATCGGCAATTATGTGCGTGGCAAGTTTTCTGAAGTGTTTATCCTCTGGCTAATGAGTTATGCCACGTTTGCCACCATGGGGCTCAATTATGCCATGCTGCTTTCTGTGTTGATGGGGTTGTCGGTCATCATCCCCTACATCGGGGCAACTTTGGTGACTTTCCCGGTATTGATCGTCACCTATTTCCAATGGGGGCTAGTCGGAGATGATTTTATGTATATGTTGGTCGCTTATACCATTATCCAAGCCATAGACGGGGTCGTGCTAGTCCCGTTCCTATTTTCTGAAGCCGTCAATTTGCATCCGGTCGCCATTATTATCGCCATCCTATTTTTTGGCGGTTTATGGGGTTTTTGGGGGGTGTTTCTGGCGATCCCATTGGCGACAGTGGTCAAAGCGGTATTAACGGCATGGCCCAGGATTGGTGACCCCGAACATATCATTTGATGGTTGTTTTCATCTGCCAATAGAGCCTGTTCATTACCCTAATAAATCCTTTATAATTTACCAAAAGCTGGTGTAGCTCAGTCGGTAGAGCAACACATTCGTAATGTGTGGGTCGCGAGTTCGATTCTCGCCACTAGCTCCATAAAATCAATTAGTTATAATTCAACTTATGTGGTGGTTTCTGGTAAATTACTACATTCTTACTACACCTTTGGATTTTCCAAAGGATTCAATGCAACGGCTTGATTAAGGTAATCAGGCGATAAGTGCGAATAAATCATTGTGACTTGAAGGGATGAATGGCCAAGTATTTTTTGAAGGGCCAGGATATTCCCTCCTGACATTATGAAATGGCTGGCAAAGGTATGCCGGAGAACGTGGGCAAGCTGGCCTGTTGGGAGTGATAACCCCGAACGTTTAAAAGCCGAACGGTAAGCACCATAGCAATATTTGAACTCGCTATTTTTTAAGAAATCCTGAACACGGTTAAATAAGGCAGGGGAGACGGGAACAAACCTTGATTCACCATTTTTTGTATGGGTGAAATAAAATCCACCGTTGCGGACATTTTCCAGTTTCAGACACTGGCATTCAGACCACCTGGCACCAGTGGCCAATGAAATCTCTGAAACCAGTTTAAGGCTAGGGTTTTTTGAATTGTCGATACTTTCAAATAGTGCCTTGATTTGATCCTTAGTCAAATAAGACAGCTCCATTTTTCTTTGCTTTAGCTTGCGGACATTTAGAAGAGGGAATTCAAAGGCGATAACTTCAAGCCTCTTTAATTCACGGTAAAGCGATTTTAAAACAATCAATTGCCTGTTTAAGGTTGACTCAGTGATACCCGATTCTAACCTTTTTTGGCGGTACATGGCATAATCTGAGACTGACAAAAGCCTCAAGACCGGATCATTCAAAGAATCCGAAAGATGGATTAAAGATTGACGTGTAACTTTGGCACTTCTCAAGGACTGACCGTGTAAATCGTACCAGAGCGTTATAAACTCAGACAGACGACGGTTATCCAGCCTTTCCGTTTTGGTTTGGCCAGACAGGACTTGCTTCTGATAGTGTAAGGCCGCTTTCTTTGTGGTGAAGAGCTTAACCACCCTTTTTCCTGCCCTACCTTCAGGATAGAAATCCAGCTTGTAGTTATCGCCTTGCTTGGTTATCGCCATCTTTTTTAATCGCCGGCTGAATTTCGTAACGATTTTTTAATGAGCCGATAAAACTTCATTTTATGGGCGTCATTACAAAATTGGCGTGGGCGACCCATATAATTACCGTCAAAATGGATTTTTTGACGACAGAATTTACAAGGTTCGTATGAATAAGCCATATTTAAGCCGCTTGTCTGGACAATAGCCGCCGTGTGAGCATGGATTTTTTGATGTTTTCCCTAATGTCGGTTTCATTTAGCCCGCGTTCTTTGTAGTATTGCTTGATCCTGACCCAGACTGGCATGGCCTTAAGGAATATCATCACGTCATCATGGTCATAGCCTTGACGGACGCAGAGGCTTATAAAATTGCCCACCAGGGATGTGATATTTTTGGCCACGGGATCAACACTTTGCTTTTTTTTTCTGGAGACTTCAAAGTTTTGGGCGGGGACGTAGAAATGGACATCTTCCATGAGCAATTGCCAGAAAGGATGCAGCATGTCTTTGCCCTGGATCAGATTAAACCGATTGATTTTAAGGGCATATCGCCAAATGTTGGTCAGGTATTCTGAGACTTGCTCGAAGGATTCCAGCTGGACACCCATCCCCTGGCCAATTTCCCGAATGACTTTGTGGTGTATCCTGGCCTCAATACGCCTGACCACTTTTTCAGGATCATAGACACCGAGGGAATACGTTCCCCATTCATTGTGGAAATAATCCACTTTGTCACTTTTGACGATTTCATAAGATTTATCATAGATGGCCATTTGCACACAATCAGGCTTACCTATCAGATAGTTACGTTCTTGTTTCGGGTTTCCGTAAGTGGTCACAGCCTCGCTAATGTCCGATAGGTCTATCTGGGACACCCCATCATAAGCTTTTATGGTTCTGCTATAGGTTGACAGGTGGTCTAGGAAATTACGGGGGAGGGTGAAGTTCTGGTAATCACAGGCCAGATGGACAGAGCAGCCTTTGGCTTCGTATTTCATTAGCAGCCTACTGGCCAGGGTGTCCATATAGTCCTGGATGCTTTTGGCAGTACGGCAAGAAATAAACTTGGGTGACAGTTCGATTTTTAGATGTTGGCCTTCATTTTCTATCAAGTTGTAGTAAGAGCCAAACAGGATGACAACGCCTAACTCATTGTTTTGTAATTAATTAAGGGTAAACCCCCGGCTCTGCCGGGGGACTCCCAAAGTTTGACAATTCCGGGAATCATCGAGAGTTTCCCAATCTGTGAACCGCCTAAAGTTCTAAAGATTGAGGAAACAAACGATGAATCCGTCAGAAAGTTTAAATCATACAAAATGGGGATGTAAATATCATGTGGTTTGGATACCCAAATACAGGAAGAAAAGCCTTTATAAGGAACTCAGGGAACATTTGGGCGAGCTGCTAAAAGATTTGGCTTCGCAGAAAGAGTGCAAGATATTGGAAGGGCATTTGGTATCTGATCACGTTCATGTCTTGATCTCGATCCCGCCCAAATATTCGGTGTCACAGGTAGTGGGCTTCATCAAAGGCAAAAGCGCGATCGCCATAGCCCGCAACTTTATGGGACGGAGGAAAGATTTCACTGGACAAAGTTTTTGGGCGAGGGGTTACTATGTTTCAACTATCGGCAAAGATGAGGAGGCTGTCCGCGAGTATATCAAGCATCAGGAAGCAGAGGACAGGCGGATCGAGCAACTGAGCCTGTTTTAGAACACCGCCACCCTTCAGGTGGCACACATTTTAACCCGCTTTGAGCGGTTCACATTTACAAGCCTCCGGCTTTGCCGGAGGTATTTTGACTTGTAACGATACCGCGCCACTTTGCCCATTTTGGCAAGGTGAAAAGGTTCTGTATGGAACCGGTCATTTTCATCAGGCATGGATAAATGGAAAAACTGTTCCTTTTGTTCAATTTCTTGCTGGAAACTTTCAATCAAGTAAGGCTTAGGGATACCGAAGTAAAGCTGGCGGATGGTATCGACCGAAGCCCCAACGACTTCAACATTGCTTAAATCCATCATTGCATGATGGTTCATAAATAAACGCCCCGTTTTATCCGGTAAAGAGGACTTGGCTAGGGATTCAGGGCTATATCTGTCTGACAGTTTCATAAATTAACCTTTTAAGGGTTGCGACCGTTGTTAAGCGAGTCAACGGGCTTATCGTTTAAGGTCTAACTAACGTGATACAGAGACGTTAGCCAGACCGATACTTTTTTTAACTTGATCCAATGGGTAGGATAACTAGCCCCGCGCCCGTCCTTTCCTTTACGGGAGCCACCCACCCTAGGGCATGGCGGGCTACCCTGTCATTTTGCAGTCATGTCGAAGTTTTGTTGGCACGGCCACTTTTATCTTTCCTGGCCTATCTACGCGTTATTTTTAGCCGCTGGAAACTCACACTTCCCTGTGCTCAAACAGCCAGCAACTAAAAACAAAGCCAAGATTTTCCAACTCAAGAGAAAACCACCCGCACCTAATAAAACGGGTCTCATTCCTTAAAAAACGCCAGGGTAGCCCGCCATGCCCTAGGGCGGGTGGTCTTTCCCTGCTCTCACAGTCCGGGCGCGGTTTAAACACGCTATCGGTTAGAAACCGTTATTTAATGGCTATATCGGTATGACGGCTAATATTCACGGAGCGGTCAATAGGAAAGGCGGTAACGCTGTATTGGTGCTGGCCATTCATCAGTAGCAGCCCATACGGTTTCCTGACCACGAAATAGCCAAAACCCACGATTTGCGGGATGGTCAGCCGTTCATAAACGCGGTTGGATTCGTCCAGGAATTCAATGATGGCCACCATTTTTGTGCGTTCTTTATTTTCAACCAATCCAACTAGGCGGGGCTTATACTTGGCTAAGATGTCGTCGAGGTAATTGACGGCGGCCTTCGGTTTGTCAGGTGGCTTGTCCGTTGCGACGGTATTGGCGGGCGAGGCCATTTCTGGCGGCTTGTCTTTAGGAGGTTGTTCAATGGGCGGTTTAGTTTTAACTTTAACAACAGGATGGGCACCATGAAAAAAACCATACAGGTAATAAATAGAAAAACATAAAGCCACAAAAAAAGCTGGAAAATAAAATCTAAAAGCGGGCGATTTAAGTATATTTGCCCTATCATCCGCATAATTCCCTTTGTTAAGGGTTGTCGGTTCATGGGAGCTGTAAAGGCCAAAATACTTGGGGTCATATTTGCCGGAACCACTGTTCAGTTTCTCAAACTTGCCTGCCCTTTGCTTGTAGGTTGTCCAGGTGTAGGCGTTGGGTTGGCCGACCGCATCCCTTTTGACAAACGTAATCAGCTGGTCAATACGGCGTTTCCAGAGCATGTGGCAGTCGCGGTGATCCTGAGTCATGACGATGATGTCAAGGCCACGGTGCCCGTGTTGGGTGACAAAGGTTGTTTGTTGTTCATCCAAAGGTTGTTTTGAAATCGGGAAGAAATCCTGCAACTCGTCAATGATAACCAAGGCGTCATTTTCAACGTGCAAATGGATTTGCTTCACATGCTCTTTAGGGACAAAAACCAGTAGCCGCTGTATTTCTTCCAGAGGCTTGTCCAACAAATCCGCAAATTGCTGGTGGTTCAGTCCTTCGATATAGGCGAAGACTTTCCGGCCTTCTTTTAAGGCGGGCAGTATCCGGCTGACAACCGCCTCGTAGGATTTACCGGAACGGGGCAAGCCTTCATGGCAAATGATCATAAGGCCGCCTTAACAAAGGAACTAAAGATTGAAATCAATTTGAAGGCCGACCAGACAATTAGGCCACAGGTCAGAATATACAACGCTTCCTGAACGCCCGCACGGTTTAGACAGTAAAGCAGCGTGGAACCATAAGCCGCTATATCGTCCCAAATGCCATGGAATGACGTACTTATAGAACCTAAGCCCTGAACCGAGCCAATGCAATACGAACAAGAGTCAGAAGCCCACTGGAAAAGCCATAGGACAAATGGGGGCAACTTTTTAAAGACCATAAGAGGCAGGTCGATAAGGAAATTAGCCAGCGACTCAATAACATTAGACAAATAAGTGATAACCGAATCATAGAAATTGCCTATGGTTTGCAATAGGGCATCAAAGAAACTTTTTAACGGCGTTAAGAAGTGATCTTTGATGAAGTTTACAAATACATCAAATTGGCGTTTGTCCCATTCATTCCAGTCCCTAAGCCATTGCTTTATCGTTGTGTCCACACTCACGATAAAATTAATGAAAACGTCAAAATATGCCTTGATGGAGGCGAACGCATCACGGAAAAATGCCGTGATGGCATTGAACAGATTAACCAGCGATTGAAGAGCCGCGTTAAAAAATGACCCTACCGAATTGAAAAAGTCTTTTAGAAACGCAACCAATGCATAGTAAAAATTGACCAGGGTTGTGACGATTGCTTGCATGTTGCCCCCTTAAGAAAGACCGGATAAAGCTATCCGGAACGCCATGAAAACCGCGCTTCCTATCACAATGGCGCGGATGATAGGCCAGAAATATTCCATAAAGTCAGCACAAATCCAGTCTGATGTTATTTCATCCATACCCATGACGGCAGGAAATACAAGCGGACTGCAAGAACCGCCGCCTATCTGGACATCAAATATATCCTGCCCGAACTGCATAATGGGTTGCTGTTGGATGGCAGCGATAGTGTCGGAAAGGACACCCTGATACGTATCGGTGGTTGGCGTGTACCATTTGCCCAGATTCGGATCAGGCGCACTAATCGCAGGCGTAAACTGACCCATGGCCGGCATGCCAGCCGTTGAATTGGACGTCACGCTTGCCCCACTGGAGGTTTGAGCCGATGGCGTTCCCATCCCCGCCCCCAGTGATTCAAAGCTAGGCGGCGTATAGTTTCCGATAGAGCCGCCAGGATTGGTCATTGTGCCCGGGGTTGCTGTTTCGCCTGATCCTGATCCCGACCCTGAGCCGGAACCGTCACCCGAACCCGAACCCGAACCCGAACCCGAACCCGAGCCATCGCCCGATCCTGACCCGTCACCAGACCCTGAACCATTGCCGGAACTGTCAGCGTCCGTACCATCGCCATCGGTACCATTGGGGCCATCGCAGAAGGTTAAGCAAACCTGCTGCCCCCCATAATTGCACTGGACTTTAGGGGCTTGGCATTGATCCAAGGTACAAACGCCATTGACCAAGGTATATCCTGGCTGGCAGGTATCGGGCGGGGTCTCACACACCCGCGTGGCCAGGTTAAGCACTTGGGGGGAAACGCACTGGGGATCAAGGCAAGCGTGCGGGACTTGGCTAGTATCTAGGGTTTGGCCGCCTATGCAGTTGGGTTCATCAGCACAGCTATGGGTTGCCGTGTTCAGATATTTAGGCGGATCACATTGCGGGTCTTCACAGACGTTTGTGTTAGGGTTGCGGACTTGCCCGCCAATACAGGCCGGACATTGTGCGCCTGTTGACGGGTCGATGATTGAGCCGTTGCCGCAATCCAGGTCACAACGTTTCATTTCAACGTTGGCAACCAGCGGGAAATTGCAACTAACCGAGTTAGGCAGACATTGATGGTTGGCTTGGTCTTCAACTTCCCAATTAATGGTTTGGGTTTGGCCTGTTGTGGTTACGGTTGGGGTTGTTTGGCAATTAAGCGGGGCATCGCAGATAGAGGCAACCGTTGCAATACAATTTTGCCCAGACAACGTGTAATCAGTAGGGCACGAATAAGTTTTAGGGCAGGATACGGTGTTATAAGAAAAATAGGCTCCCGTTGACGTTGTGTAAATATCACAGTGATAAACATCAGCAGTTGAGGTAGATGAAAAAAGATTACACGCCCCCGCTGTTTTACCTGAAAAAGTTGCGGTCTTTTGTGTATGTGTCGTAACAGGCGAATTGGAAGGAAATTGACCCGCCACCAAACAACTATATGTCATGGTTGCGGTTAAAGTTGGGCACGTTGTCCCGTTTGCCATCACATTCGAAGAAATGACAAAAAGCAAAATAATGATCAGCCTAGGCATGGGTAAACCCTGCTATCACTGCATAAGCTGAGACTAAGCCGGACAGGAAGAAGAGGACTAAGAAAATCATTGTTTGGCCTTTATGCTGGGGAGAAGAGAGGCCGGAGCCCCTCCCCCAAGGTTTCTGGAAATTAACGGAACCAGCCGATAACTTTGTTGAAGCCCCAGCGTGCAAAGCCTGGAGCCATCTTAACAACGGCTAGCACACCAATAGCAGCAACCAATGTTCCAGAGTCAGCCGCCGCTGTAACATCAGTAAAATCAAGTGCGGCATTGGCAGGGCTGGACAGGATGGCAGAAGCCGCAGTGACGGCCAAGGCGGTTTGGATGGCTGTCACCAGCCGGATTTTTGAAGTTTTCATAGTTTTTTCCTTTCTTTAAGGTTGAATAATTCAGTGTTCTTTGTCACTGAACCAGTTAATGACGACACCAAAAGCCCATGCCGTCAGGTATGCGATGACCGGCAAACCAAAGCCAAGCATCCACATTTGTTGAAGATCACCCGCAACGGGCATTGCGAAAATGTCCGTCAGCGTGGGTAATCCCGTAAATTCTGACGCGGTCAATAGGACGTAATCCGTGCAACTCTCAAGCGTGGTTGTGGTGGCTTGCAGAAGGTCGAAGGTGTCCGAGGGGTCACGGACGGACTTAACACAGGTTGCCATGGTATTGACCCGCCCTTATCAGATTGCCGAGTCTTCAAATTCACAGACAAAACTAAGAACGGTAGAACCCGCCTCATAGAACCAAAATTGATCCCAGTTAGGATCGCCATTGATCAAAAAGGCCTGGTAATCTGGCGTGGAATCGTTAGTAGTGGCGATTGATGTTGGATAAGCCGTATCCAAGTAAAAATTCTGTCCCGTTACCGTTATCAAGTTTTCAGGAGAACCGGAGGCATTAGCCGGTTGGATGCCGCCCAGGTAATAAGCGCCAACAGGCAACAAACCCAAATATTTCTGAACATCAACGGTTTCAGGATGGTTATTAAGCACGGCCAAATGGCCTTGTTTGGACTGGCAAAAGGTTTCAGCCGCGGTGGCGGTCTTTTTTTCAGAATAGGCGACATAATTGTTGCCGGATGACGCGCTATGCATAGCGATATAAGGCGCGGCGTTTGTGGTGGATATGGCAGCAAGCGCGCCGACTGCCATTAATGTTGTCAAGATACGTTTCATTTACGTTTCCTTAGTTTTGTGGTTTGCCGGAGCCGCCGGAACGGTTTTACCCTGAAGGGTGAAATGGATCGTTTTTTCCGGTTACGCGGTTGGGCGTTGGGTTACGGTTTGGTTGCCTGTTGTGGTGGCTGGCGGTTTGCCGTCCGCTGGTTTGTCGGTCGGTTTGGCGGCGAGGTCGTCGGCAGTGGGTAAATCAGGTTTGTAGGGTTTGATGGACAAAGCGGTTAGGGCGGCTTTGTTTTGTCCACCCATATCTATGTCGGCCAAGATTTCAAATACGCCCGGAAGGGTGATTTCTTTTGCTTCCAGTTTTTGGCGTTGTTGTTCAAACATTTCAAAGGGGATGCGAATTTTTATGAGTTCGTCCCCGATGATGCTGGAATTGCGGCCTGTGTTGGGTTTGCTTACCCAGATGGAGCCGCCTTTACTGTTGGCGTCGATTTCGTATTTCGTGATGCAGATGACGTTACCAACTACAGTGGTTTGCATGTTGCCTAGAAATGTGGTGTGGTCTGACATGGTTAGGTTTCCTTTTTTGTGGGTTTTTCAGTGGTTTTTTTGAGCTTTTGAAGGCCGTAGGCTCTAACGGCTTAGGTTAGGGTGGTTGTGGTTGTGGTTGTGGTTGTGGTTGTGGTTTATGTGGTTGCCGGTGGGTAGTAGGCCTAGGTTGATAAGTTCGGTTTCATGGTGGTTACGGCATTGGGTATCACAGTAGAAACGGCCGACTAGGATTTCAGCGCCACAGTATTTGCAATAGGTAGTTTCAGGTTCCTGAACGTCAGTTAATGCGGGTTCGTATAGGTGGTAAGTTGTTGTTGCCATTTTTAGGTGCCTTTTTGGTTGTCCTTACGAAATGATCAAAGTGACGTTGTTAACGCCAATTTATTTGTGTATATAAACCAACTACTTGTACTTGTGTTGGTTTTCCAGCAATTTCCCAAATTTCCGATGAAGGCAAAGTGAAATAATTGCCATGCTCCCAACCGCGAACTGGTTTTTTCATGTGTAAGCACCTTTTTAATGTTGTTTTTGGGCGAACCCTTCGGGGCGGGCTTTCCGTTCCAATGGCTCTTTAAAGCCCTTAACAGGGAGTAAGCAAAAAACGCTTTTCCTGCCGTCAAAGGTTTTTTTCTAACTCCCTGTAACGGCCTTTAATGAGCCATTTCCACTACAATCCCTTTCGCTCGTTTCCGTACGGCATCCGGGGTTACGGTTATTAGGGGAAAAGATGGCGGGAGGCGGGAATGATGTGGGGCTTCATTCTCGGGCGTCCGGTATTGGCCATCTTTTCCGGCTTTGTCAAAACCTAACTCCGTTACGGTTTTGGCTTTTTAAGGGTTACGCTGTCGCTTTATTTAGACGCTTACGCGCTAAATGGTAAGCGGCTTCGCAGTTGGTTTTAGGGCTGGCGGAAATGGTTTCCCTACGATTCCGCTTGCTGTTTAAGGCCTTGATAAGTGGCGGCTTGGCGCGGTTGGATTTAAACCCCTGCCAACCCACCAACCGGCTAGGCTTTTTCCAGTGCGTCCCGTCTATGGTCGGGTTGTCCAGCTTTTCACGCCTTGCGCGGGTGTCAAGGTACGCAGGCTTTACCCCTTGACACCCGCGCAAATGGGCGTGAAGCTTGGCAACAACCCCTATACGACGGCTCCGACTGGCTAGCATCTAACCGCCCTCTATTTCTTTTATCTGGAGTTCACCACGCGCCTGTTGTTTTTGTTGGAGGAAGGCACGGATTTTTATGGCCGCATCATCAGGCAGTTCGTTAAGGTTGACCAGGTCGCCCTTGATGAATAGGGTCAGGACTATTTTGGTCAGGTTGTAGGGTTTGGTGTTGCGCTGTAGGCATTCTTGCTCAAGTTTGAGATAGTCGGCACCGGATAGGGCGGTATAGAAGCGGCGATCCTCAAGGGTTTGGGTCGGGTTGTCTGTCTTTGGCGGTAAAACCATAGTCGATTGTTGTGTTGTCATGGCGGTCTATGATCCTGAGTTTAAGCGGGCATTTGCATACGCCGCGGATGATGATGTATTTCCAGTTAACGGTTTTGCTTACGGTTTGGGTGGTCTGGCATTCCGGGCAGATCCTTTGCATTTTGCTGTATTGGTTTATGCCAGACCCATTAGCTTGTGGTGTCGCAGAAGTTGATGGCGTCATGGTATTGCCCAGGCAAGGTGAAGACGGTCTGTTCCAGTTCGGCCACTTCGTGTTCAAAAGAGTGTGCCAGCCGCTCTTCTGGCACGTTGAGGCCATTTTCAGGTGGCAAGGTTTTATGTACGGAAGCAAGCTCTTTAATTTTTCGGGTGGCACGGGCGGAGTAATCAACACAGAGGCCATCGCTCGAGTTGTCTAAATAGACGGACTCTTCCTTAAGGTTGATAAGGGCTTGCAGGACTGTGCCAGTAGGTTTGTGCGTGACTGTCAGTAGCTGGCCTGGCTCAAGTTCGACATTGATGGTATGGCTAGGTGAAGGTGCCGGTTGATCCAGGGTTGTTTGTTCTGATTCTTGTTGCAGCCGTTCTTCAATGTGATTCAAAAAGAAATCGCGGTAACCTTCAAGGGACGACAGTTCACCAAGAAACATTTTTAGCCATACGCCGGTTAAGGGTGCAGGAAAAAGCGAACGTAAAAAAAGGATTTTATCTTTACAGATATCACATTCAGACAATACACACGCACGGATAAGCGGGATATCGCCTTCATTTCTAGTTTTAATACGGTCAAGCTCAAAAACAAAATCTTCAAAGAGACCGGAAAGGGTGGATCGTAGTTGTTTTTGGGTGATGTTCATTGTATTGACCCCCCAACAAATCCAGCTGTTTTGGAGCTTTCTTGTATTTGGGCAAGGTTGACAAAGAGGTAACGGCCTATTTTGACCGTGGGTATATAAGCCCGGTCTACCCAGCCGCCCACGACGCCTTCCGAAACGCCTATGAGTTCGGCAAATTTTGCGGGATGCACCAGCGGGACGTTGACGATGACCGGGACTCGGTTCAACGCTTCCCGCAATTCTTCTGGTTTGACTTGTTGATTTTGCTGGTTCATGATTGCACCTTAGCCTCGCTTGGCTCTTTGTGGCTCGTTTGAAAGTACATGTACATGTACATGTACATGAATTAATGGCAAGTAATATTTACATATATGATTAATGAATTTGAAATAAATAAGAGATTCAAAAAATTAAGAGACCATCTAGGGATAACTGTGGACGAGCTTTCACTAAGGACAAGTATTAAAAGCAATCAAATAAGCAGCATTGAAAACGATAGACAAAAAGTCTACGGATGGCACATAGAAGCTATATCAAAAATATGGCCTGAATACGCCTATTGGCTTGCGACTGGAATGACAATAGAAGAGGCAGGACAGGTCAGCCCCGATCTGGAGGAGGTAAGGAAAAGTCAAAATCTAAGGACGGGTACAGATTAGCGCACAAAATTTATAAAAAATGGTTCAAATCCAAACACGATGTGAAATAGTTCATAGCTTTTACGGGCTTTAGTGAGCTACATTAAAAGCATTTTTATTTCTTCATGTAAGGGGCTGAATAATGTGGGTAGCAATTTTGCTTGTTTGTTTAGTTGTCTTAGTAATAATAATCGACGCAATCCGTTATATAGCCAGCAGAAAAAAGCCCTATTTAATCTACCTAGCAATAGGTGGATTATTGGCCTATATGGTTTCAACGGGTAAAGAAAGCAATCAGGACAGTTGGCCAAACACAAGGACATTAAGCCTTAACCCAATAACGGAATTACAAAAAGTAGTGATCCATCAAGGAATAGACACTATAGCCAGAGGGTTTGAAGATAAAGGCATGATGAAAAAAGGAGAGTTCGCAAAGATAGAGAGAAAAGTATTCAGGGAAAATCAGCTTAATGAGCCGCAGGAAATAGACTGGGAAAAGGAAGCGGCAAAAATGCGAAGGGACAAAGCGTTCAAGGACTTTTATAAAAAACCTAGCAATTGCGTTAGCCCTGAAAACGAACAAGAAAAAATGGATTGTATCAACGCCCACGTTAGGGCATGGAAGCAATTCATTATTAGCTATAAAGAATAGGTCTTAATTATGAGCAGATACAGCAATAACCGATGGAACCGGGAGATGGAAATCGAAAGGGAAAGAAGGGAAAACAATAACAGAAACAACGGTGTAAACAATAACGTCTATGATTACTATACGGATAATGGTAGAAGACGGGATAATTATAGCGGGCTTATATGGCGGATAGCAGGATTGCTGCCGTTGAAGACAGGCTAATGATCACATCAAAAGTAGCTGGTGGAGCGGTAAGGGAAATAGCCAACGTTTTTGACGAAAGGGAATTAAAAATGCGAAGGGAAAGGGCGCAAATCGAAATTGATAAGGCCAGGGAGCTAGAAACGATAAGGTTAGCCAAAAGGGCGGAAGAAATAGCAAAGGCAAAGAAAGAAGCAGCCTTTAAGCGGTTTTATCAAAAGCCCGATGAATGTGACCAGCCCGAAAGACATAGCATCAGGGTTGAGTGTGCCAACAAATATATAAGGGCAAGGCACGAGTTCGACATTGCTTACCAAGAGTAAATAATTTACTGCTTAAAACTTTCCAGTAAGACGTAACAAAAGCGCGGTAATAATCGTTATCTGCAATAGGCCGACACCGACAACCCAGCGAATAAGGTCAGCTTTAGTTTCCTGTATTTCACGCCTGACCATTTCAATATCACGCTTCAATTCAGAGCGGACAAGTTCAATTTTAAGTTCAGTTTCCTTAATCCTCGCATCCAAATCTTTATTGGTGACGACGTTATCAAGGTTGTGTTCATGCTTGACGTAATCGACAAGGGCGGACGTGGCTTGTTGATGAAGCCGTGTTATGGCCACAGCTTGCGGTTCAGTCAAACCCGCCTGCTTAAGTTCAGTCACAAATTCATGGGTATCAAAGGTTAACGTAGCCATAACGAATTAGGTTTTATCAAAAATTTGCTTATTGTAACTGCAATTAAAGAAAAATGATTGTTTACTACGTTCTGACTACATTGGAGGGCGTTAGTGTTTTTTAATGTGGTTTTCGTTTTTATAGCCCACTGTTTTAAAACACTTTTTAGCACTGTGTAGCACACAACAAAGTTTTCGTAATGTGTGGGTCGGGGGTTCGATTCCCCCCCCCACTAGCTCCAATAAATCAAAGCCTTATGATATATCATAGGGCTTTTTTTATGCTTGTGACATTGTTGTTACTTATAAATGATACATTTTCTGCTTTGACGGCTAAATGCTCGCTTGATAAGGGTGCGTACCTTAAGGCCATATCCATAGACGACCAAGCCACTAGTTCTTTCAAATCGGTTATTTGCGTGCCGTTTTGAATGTGCCAGCTTGTCTATGTATGGCGTAAATCATGCCGACGAAAATCAATAATGCCTCCCCGTTGCCGCCGCCTGCAAAGTGCGCCTGGGCGCGGCACGGTGGCGACGGATACGTAGAGTGCGAAGCGAAAAGCCGCCCGTCTTCGGAATGATCCAGCGCACGGGGGAAGCCGTCATCAGGATGCCCGACAGCGTGCAACAGGCGGCCATCAGACCCTTGGTCTTACAAACCATTATGCCCGACAAATTTATATCAACGAACACAGCATCTATAGCCGCTTGGAGGCGTGGAGTTACCCGCATTTATGTGGGTACAAGACCGTCAACCATTCGGCGGGGGAATACGCCAGCGACGAAGATGGCGGCGGCTTCTGCGGAGTCCATTCAAACACCCTGGAAGGCTTCTGGTCGCTGTTACGTTCCTGGCTGCGCCCGTATCTGTGGCATCTCACAAGCCAAGTTGCCGCTGTACCTGAGCTTTTTTGAGTTTGTCCATAACATCAGAAAAAGGGGCAAAAGCTTGCTGCCATTGGCTGTTTTGGTTAAAAAGACCCCAAAACCCATATAGAGCCACGTTTAATTAATCATAGGTAAACCCCCGGCTCTGCCGGGGGACTCCCAAAGTTTGACAATTCCGGGAATCATCGAGAGTCTTCCAATCTGTGAACCGCCTAAAGTTCAAGAGATTGAGAAAACAAACGATGAATCCAGGAGAAAGTTTAAAGCATACGAAATGGGAATGTAAGTACCATGTGGTTTGGATACCCAAATATAGGAAGAAAACCCTTTACACGCAGCTCAGAAAGCATTTGGGCGAGCTGTTGAAAGATTTGGCCGCGCAGAAGGAATGCAAGATATTGGAAGGCCATTTGGTGTCAGATCATGTACATATACTGATTTCGATCCCGCCCAAATATTCGGTGGCACAGGTAGTTGGCTTCATCAAGGGCAAAAGTGCAATCGCCATAGCCCGCAACTACATGGGGCGGAGGAAAAACTTCACAGGACAAAGTTTCTGGGCGAGAGGTTACTACGTTTCAACCGTAGGCAAGGATGAAGAAGCCGTCCGTGAGTACATCAAGCATCAGGAAGCAGAAGACAGGCGGATTGAACAACTGAGTTTATTTTAGAACACCGCCACCCTTCAGGTGGCACACATTTTAACCCGCTTTGAGCGGTTCACATTTACAAGCCTCCGGCTTTGCCGGAGGTATTTTGACTGCTTAATCCATCGTGACAACATCAAGGAGTATTTTGAAAGCATCAACTTTTGGCCTATAACCGATTGTTTGCTGGCTAACTGGTGGCCTGAAGCTGAAACTACGCCAAAACTTGATTATGGAGAGCTGGAACTCCCCGCTAATGATTCAGCTACGCTGTATCAAGCACTGAAAATATTAGGCGATGATTACAGTCATGAAGAATTCGCCTTAATTTTACTTGATGGCGATATTGTTGCATTTGAGAAACGCAACGAAACAAACACGTTAAGACCGATTACCAATATTAAGGCATGGTTAAACGCCCATTTTAGAGCCGAAGCTTTTAGCGGCGAACCCCGCCACGTTGATTTAATTTTGGAACAGTTCAGGTATTCAAAGCCCGGTTTATCGGATTTTAAATTCAGAGCGTTGCCGGATCATCGTTATATGTCATTCACTCAAGCCTGTGGAAGGGTTACTGAATTCAAGGGCAGTATTGAAGCTGCTGAAACCAAATTAACCCATGCTTTAGATTATGGTGAAATACAAGCCAACCATCCACTTGGAGGCAGGATCACCCCTGAGCAGTCAGGTAACGGGATGTTTTGGAAAAGATGTTATTTTCAAAAATGGAGGCTTGCGAAATGGATCACAACAGAATTTGGTGAGGCGAGCATATCGGACATCAAAAATCAAGTGGATGCAATGGTTCTGTCGCAAATATTTAGAAGAGCCGAGCCCAGCCTGATTGGCGGGCAAAACTAGCCTGCCAAATGGATAAATTGCTGGTAAGCGGGAAGTGTCTTCCCGGCGAGTTGCCCCTTGCGGATCATATGGGCCGTTTCGATCCCATCGAGGGTCGCTTGGGCTGAACGGAAAGCCTTGAACCCCAACATTGGCCCGGTGATCTTTTTGATGAACCGGTGATCCTGTTCCACCCCGTTATTGAGGTATTTGACTTGGCAAATGTCGACCATCAGGAAAAACAGGCCTGCCAGCACCAGAAAGACGTTGATGTTTTCTAACCCGGCCAGGTTGGCACCGCTTTTGTCCATGACCACTTTTTCGGGCAGGCCATTGCCATCAATGGCTTGCTTGAAGAAGGCGGTGGCCGCCGCTTCGTCGCGGCGTTCGGATAGCATAAAGTCAACGGTATCGCCATACTTGTCGACCGCACGATACAGGTAAACCCATTCGCCTTTGATTTTGATATACGTCTCGTCCATGCGCCAAGAACTGGCCACTGTCCGTTTGCGACTTTTTGCCGCCAGGGCGATCAATGGGGAATAACGGACAACCCAGCGGTTCAAGGTCGCATGATCCACGGTGACTCCCCGCTCTGCTAAAATCTCTTCCAGATCGCGGTAGGAAACGCCAAACCGGACATAGAAGAAAACCGCGTACAGGATAACGTCTTTCGGATAGTGGGCGCCTTTAAAGCTGATCGTCATAGTCCGGCAACTAAAATTGTCCGATTATCCCCCAAGATCAGAAAATTTGCGACAGAACCATCGCTTGACCCTATTGAACTGCCCGATGAATTGGAAGCCTTTTTGGGGGAAAAAGCGGCCACAGTAGCGAAACTTATCCAAGCGGAACGGGCTTCCGGCCCGATTGTCAACGCATTCAAAACCATACAGGCCCAACAGGGGAGCGATGCCGCGTTCGAATTTCTGCGTACGGAGGCGGACGGATTCCATGTGACGCCCTATGGGCATTGCATCAATAGTTTCACGGTTGACCCCTGCCCTAAAAACCTGGAATGCTTTTCAGGGTGCCGGCATTTAATGGCAACCGGACTTCCTGAACACCGGAAAAACCTTGAGGTACTGGAACATAAATTCAAAGCCGCCCTGGACGACCTCAACGCCAGGCCTTCTGGAACAGTTGGACACGTCAACCAAATTGCCCATGCCAGTGTCCGTTTGGAAGGTATCCGCCAGCTGTTAACAACCCCTGAAGGCGGGCAAGTTTTCCCCAACGGCCCCGATTTATCGGCCCCGGACAACAGGAGCGTGCTTGATGGCTGACATACTGGTAGGCGATGATGAAATGGAGGCCATACTAAAGTTGATGTTGGACAATAACGAAGACATCACGGCCAGGGCGGTCATTCGCCGTCATACCCAACTGAAAGCGGCGTCGTCAATAACCCGCAGTAAAGATCGTGCGGCCTTGCTCGCCCATTATCAAGAAAAACAAGCCGAACTCAGAAATTGGCAAAAAAGGGTCACAAAAAAATCAAAAGACACAATGGCCAAGGACTTGGCTGAAAGGGATATGCGGATAGCCGAACTGGAGCGCCAGGTGGAAATCCTGACCGCCTCCCATGTCGCCATGATCAGGGCGGTTGGCGAACTGGGCGGCTTCACTCAATGGGTAACATTTTTCGAGGAATACCAATCGGTTCGTAATTATCTTAACGATATGAATATAAAAGTAAACCCAAAATAACCGTCAAAAGCACTGAGAGTTTTCAAGTAAATAGCATCAAAATTTTTGATAATATCAATGCAACCCGTACGAACAGGTTTGGAACGAGGTCAAGGACAACAGCATCGACAAGCAGACGGTGAAAAACAAGGCGGATTTGAAGACCTGTCTCACTTCCGCATTGGATCGGTTGAAACTAAACACCCGGCGTATTATTTCTTTTTCCCCTCTACCGGATACCCAGTATGCGACGGATGTTGCTTAATCAGCCTCGGACGCTATACTTCGTTGGCCGAATTTTGATTTATTCAACAACGCAGTAAAATGATGTATATTCCTCCCCATTATTTACGGTTTAACTTGTGGATTCAATAGGCTATTCCCTGTTGGATGTGCCGGGAGTATAAGATTGTGGGTCTATTCAATAACAACCAAGCGGATGGCTGCTCAGTGGCTTTGCTGGGCAAATTGCTGGCGTTTAGCCAGGCGATCAACCGCGCAGAAGATAAAGCTGAGGTTATCAATGCCTTTTTAAAGTTGTTGGCTGATGAAACTGATAACCAGGTAGTGGGAAGTGTCGGTGTGTTTATCAAGAATCCCGCCAGTAATCGGCTAGACGTTACGATTATAGGGATAAATAACCCTGCGTTAAATGCCGATATAACTGATGAAAACTTAAGATCGGCGTTAAATATTAAAGAATCGACTGTTATTAAACGCAACCAGCATCCGGCAGGTTATCTTGAGGAAAAGCTTTTTCATCATAAACTTGCGGCTTATATACTAACCCCTATCATTTCCGGTAATGAAAATTACGGCACAGTTAAAATTGACTTACTTAAAGGAAAACAGACTTCAAGACCGGAATCGCAGTTAAGCTCAGACGATGAACACTATTTGCAGTTGCTGGTCACGCAACTGGCAAACCGTCTGGAAGATTTAGAATTTCGGCAACAGTTAGTGACCCATCATTGTGAACACTTTTTTGATAAGACCATATTGGCATTAAAAAACAATGCAAATGCCCATAACGCATTGACTATTCTATGCCAGCAGCTTGAGCAACTAGTCAGCACATCTCCGGCATCCCTGTTGCCAACTAAATGGGATTTATATCATAAAGACAGCCCTGCTCAATTAAAACACTGGACATCAAGCAATAATCTCAATAAATCAACATCACCGTCTATCGAACCATATTATTCAAAGAACTCCCATATTTGGCATTTTATGGAAAGCGGTGAAAGCGAACGCATCTACACTATAACAGACCTTAAAAATTCGAGTTTGAATGGATTTAATGGTGATTGGCAGGCTTCCTTGTGTATCCGTACTGAATTACGGGTTAACCAAGTGCCAAACTGGGGTGCATCCAGCGAATGGGTTTATGTAGTATTATGGTCAAAACATCCTGATGCCCTAACCAAATATCAAGTCCGTTACCAAGAACTGGTCTACGAATTGGTGCGGCAAATCCAAAATAAGCCCAATGCCCCCGTTAAAGTTGATGAAAATTACTTTAAAAAAACCCGTGACGTGTTTGATTTGCTTTTCAGCATCAAAAACACTAAACCCTTAAAAGAGTTTTTGGTGAAACAGGCAAAAATTCTAGTGCCTGGGTCAGAAGCAGCTTCATATGGCGAAGTTCATATAAAAGCAGGGCAAGAACCCATTATTTCAATTATTGCCGTCACGGATACGAATGATTGCCCTGATAAATACCGCAAGTTCCCCCACCCGTTAAAAAACGGTGGTTTGTGGGAGCGGCTTTGGGAAACCCAAACGACGATAACCGTCAATAATAATTACGAAAAACCCACATTTGGCGTAATGCCTATAGACAATCCACGCTCAGCAATAGCCGTTCCTGTTTTTCAAGACAATAAATTACATGGTGTCTTAAGCCTATGTTCCAGTAAAGAAAATGTTTTTTTGTCGGATAAAAAAGATGTATTGGAATGGCTCGTGCAGGCGTTTAGCGGCAAGTTACGCGAGCTAACAAAAAACAGAGCAGCCGAGCATCAAACCAGTGATGAAAGCCGCGAAATCCAAGCCATTCAGGCATTGATTAATTTTTTTACCGATGATGATGCTGAAAGCAAGAGGATTGAGGAAATTGACGATTTGGTAAAAGCGGCTTTAATGAAAATCATCCCCTCTATCGGCTGTTCGAGTTGGGGTTTGTTTAAAGGAGACGATAATCGTTATGAACTTTTGGCGCACCAAAGCTTGAACATAGACAATACCGCGCTGAACAACTTGAGATTTACACCTGTAGGCGATGTACTGAGAGGAGAAAGAAAGGAATTATTGGCTGGTACGTTGCCATCGGACAACCGTTTCACCAAACTAAAAAATTTACTGCCAACGGCAACAAATTCTTGCTTAGCATTACCGATCCGCATACAGGAATACCGCAGCCCCGACCAAACCCAAACCGATATACCCCGCGCCCAAACTCGCTTATTAGCCATTTTTTTGTTTCATTTCCATGCTGATCAATTTAATTATGGGGATTTGATGTTTTTAAAACTGGCCATTTCCTTATTAGAAGCGTTAATACAGCAACGAGCCTTCCAGAAAGAAATAGACCGCATCACGCCGTTGGCGTTTTCTGGGGAAGCCGCCGCGTCTATCGCCCATGAAATCAAAAATCCTTGCCAGCCGTTGCGGACTTTTATCACTATGATGGAAACCGCTTGGCAGGAAAACTTATGGGTGCGCGACGACTTTTGCCAAGGCATGAAAACGCGCTTGCAGGATGCTAATAAAGCCTTAGACCGTATTAATGAAAATGTGGTTAAATTAATCCAGCTTTCCGATATTACCCATTTCACGCCCGAATTAGTGCCCATAGCAGATATGCTAAAAAGTGTCAGTGATTATCAATGGTACGGTGAAACTCTCACCATTAAAGAACCGCCGATTAAGATTATGCTCGATGAATTACCCCTTCATTTACCTGCCATCCGTTACAGCAAAGTCCATTTATCCACCATACTGACGAATTTAATCAAAAATGCCGTACAAGCCATTGAAGGCAGCGCAAAGCGTGTCGGGGAAATCCATATTGGCGCTGTTTGGCATGAAACTAAGTCAACAGATGATAAAAAGCTTGGTTTAGAACCGCGCGTTGATAAGCACCATGACACTAAAGAGTTTCAGGAGCATCTCTTGGAAATTTATATTAAAGATGATGGCCCGGGCATCTCTGCTGAAGTCAAGCGCCGAATGTTTTTGCCGTTTGAAACCACCAAAAAAACAGGTACAGGCTTGGGTTGCACTATTTGCCAACGTATGATGCACACGATTGGCGGTGTAATCAAGGTTGATAGCGTGTTAGGACAAGGTGCCACAATGCGTTTGTTATTTCATAGAGATAGTTTGGTTGATTCCAGAGGCAGGCCATGAACGATGATACAAAACAAAACGCCCATATAGTAATTATTGAAGATCAAGAGTATCTCTGTCGAAGTTATGTGGACTTATTAGTTTGGAAGTATGAGTTCAATATAAACAACATTCAATGTTTTATCGATCCTCGTGAGGCTCTGGTCTTTCTGAAAGAAAATCATCAAGCGGTTGATGTGGTGTTGTTGGATTTAAAAATGCCGCATATTGACGGCTTGGATATGCTGCGCCATATCAGAACTATTGGCGATACACTTAAGATCATTGTGATTAGCGCTTTTGCCGGGATTGAATCTGTCAGAAAAGCGGTAGAAACTTCCGAAAAAGATGCCGAAATATTGGAAAAAGCGGTTGATAAGCCGATAGCCGATTTTTCAGAGCTGGTGAAGATGATAGCTGCGGCTTATCAATTAAGAAGGGGGAACAATGACAATTGATACTGTTACTAAAGCTTTGGCTGAAGCAAGAAAAAAAGATACTCAGTTTATTGACCTGTGGCTGACCGATATCCAAGGTAATCTAAAAAGCATTAGTATCCCCCCAGGTCAATTTCGCGCAACGGATGATCGCTCAGAGTTATTGCCGCGCAGTTTTGATGGTTCCTCCGTGATGGGCATGACCGATATTGCCAATAGCGATTTAATGGCCTACCCCGATGCTTGCCGGTTAATGCGTTTTCCGTTTAAGTCCAACAATCTGGTACTGTTCTCCGGAATCCGAGATTGGAAAGGCATGGCCTTTTACCAAGGCGATTGGCGTTATCAACTAAAAACTAAGTTGACGCGGATTCATGAGGATCTTAAATACCAAGTCAAAATCGCGGCCGAATTGGAATTTTATTTGTTCTTGCCCAATCCAGACGGCAGCTTTAACCCCTCTGATGCCAAAGGCTATTTTGATTTGGCAACTATTAGCATTGAACAAGAACTGTTGGCTATTATCGTTACCGATGCTGAACAGGTCGGCATTAGGGTCAATCGTGCACACCATGAAGGTGCTAAGGGCCAGTTTGAAATTGAATTGCAGGCCGAAGAACCATTAACGATGGCCGATAATGTGATCGCTTTACGCCATATTGTCCGTACACGTGCAAAGGAACAAGGCCTCTACGCGAGTTTTATGCCGAAACCGATGATGGCACAGGAAGGCTGTGGCCTACATTTGCGCTTGGCGGTATTCCATAAGAATAGTGACAACAATGCCCTTTATGAAAGCGATCTTAAAACGTTAAGCATCGCTGGTAAAAGCGCGGTGGTGGGTTTATGCCGTTACAGCCGGGAATTGATGCTGGCGACTAACCAGTGGGTCAATTCCTATAAACGCTTTCAACCCAACACCGATGCGCCGAATTACCTGATTTGTAGCGAGCATTTACGGGCAACCAGTTTCCATTCTGGTTTTAGCTTGGATAACGATGCCTACCCCGTACAGCCCTCTATCCATGTCACCCACCCCGATGCGGCATGTAATCCTTATTTGGCGTTTAATGCGCTGATTTCCGCAGCGCTCACTACGCAAGAACCCTACACTTGGTTTGATGATGAGTTTTTTGAGGAAAAGCTCTTAGAGGATTCAAAAATGCCCAAGCATTCACATCAAAAAATCCCAGAAGATTTAGGTCAGGCGATAGAGGCTTTTGAGAAAAGCGAGCTGGCAGTTGATATTTGGGGAAAGGTGTTATGCGTGGCATTAATAAAGCAGAAGCGCAAACAATGGCATAATTATCAAAAACAGGTCTCTGATTGGGAAATTGGGCACTACCGGGAGGTACTGTAAGATGAAAACCGTTGAAGACATTTTGGAGCAAATCAAAAATGATAAGATTTGCGTATTGGAATTTTGGTTTGTCGACTTATTGGGTAATATCAAATCAGTGGAAATTCCGGTTGGTAGTGATGACGAGCGGCTAAAGCATTTATTAGGAGATGGAATTTTGTGCGATATTGCCTCATTGATCCCCGCGCCTTTAATTGGCAAAGCGAAGTACAAGGAAAATTACAAAAATGTCAATCTTGCTCCCGACTTAGCGACTTATCTAGCCTTACCGTGGACTAAGCCCGGCGATGAATGCCATCAGGCTTTGCAGGCATTCATCGGTAATAAACCCAAATTTATTAGACCTAGCATCAGCAAAGCCCGGTTTATGTGCGACATTCGAACAACTAATCCTGACAAATGTTTTAGTTCACGACAAAGCTTAAAAGATTATTTGTTTAAGTTGAAAGCAAGCAATAGTAATTGGGAATACATAGTCGGCCCCGAATTGGAATTCCACTACCTTGATGATAAGGGTTGTGCCTTTGATGAAGGCGGTTACATGGATACGGAGCCTGATAGCGCCAAGACAACTCAGTTAAGGGAAATGACCGCTTTAATGTGCGAGACTATTGGGATTAAAGTTGAGTGCCACCATCACGAAGTTGGGCACGGGCAGCAGGAAATCGATTTTGAAAAGCGGGATGCACTGACGATGGCGGACAACATGATCACTTATAAATTGATAGCCCGTGATGTAGCGCGTTTGTGTGGCGTTCAGGCCTCGTTTATGCCCAAACCGTTCAGCGATGCCCACGGTAACGGCATGCATGTGCATCAATCGATTTGGAACGAGCAGCAAAATCTGTTTTATGGTGAAGGCCGCCGAAATAATCTCTCGCTCATTGCCGAACGATTTACTGCCGGATTGTTGACCTACGCCAGCGAAATTACCGCCATCACTAATCAATGGGTTAACTCTTATAAACGTATCGTCCCCAGCTATGAAGCGCCAGTTTATATTGCCTGGGGTAGCGCTAACCGCTCTTCCTTAATCCGCATTCCTAAGTATTACCCAGTGACTGAGCAATCTGTACGTATTGAATACCGTAGCCCGGATCCGGCCTGTAACCCTTATTTAGCGTTTTTGGTGATGTTGGCCGCGGGCATGGAGGGTATAAAAAACGATTTGGAGTTGCCTTCAGAAATCGCCGAAGATATTTATCACATGCCGGAATCAACTGTGAACGAGCGTAATATAGGCATGTTGCCTAGCAATCTTGGCGAGGCCTTAGCGGCGATGAAAAGGGGAAGTATCGTGAAGGACAAGCTAGGGGAGCAGTTTATGGAAGATTTTGTCAGGATAAAGGAGGCGGATTGGGTGGATTTCAATCGTCATGTTTCGAGGTTTGAGATTGAGGAGATGAGAAAGTATGGAATATAACTTTTTTGTTTTGTTTATACCGTTCAAGCTGCTAGCGGCTCATTAAAAAAACCGGGGGTTAAAGGCAAAAAATCGGTATTTCTATAAGGTTTATACCCTTCTTCTTTTCCCTTATTTGTATCCTTGAAAATTTTATCTGACTGTTCCATTTTTTTTTGTTTCACGTCCTTTAGTCTTGGGATTACGTCTTTAGATAAAACCTCGTTTAATTCGGATGCTTCCTTAGGTAATATTTTTATTTCTAAAGAAGAAGCAGCGTAATAGAACGGTACTTTTGACCCCATTCTTTCACTAATAAAACCAAATGCCATAAGGTCTTGGGTGTCTTTTTCAACAATTTTTTCAGGGTAATTAACAGATTGGGCTTTAGATATGGTATATGATACAACCTCTTGAAAATTCTCTAGAGTCAAAAATAATTTGGCTTCAGTTAAAGCACGGCTAATGTCTAAAATTTTTTGCTGGGAGCTTGTTAAATCTATTAGTTCCGTATTATTCGCAAGCCTATCCAGATGCTGCCTTATGGCGTTCCGTATTTCTTCATCAATTTGTTGCTTATCTGAGGCTAGGCTTACAAAATGCAGTACATCGGCTTTACTAAATGTAAAGCCGAATTCATTTAAAGCATGCTCAAATTCTTCTCCAGCAATGTCCTCTTCGGCAAAACTCGACACCAACTTGTTTGCCAAAAACTCACAACGCTGTTCATCGTTAAAGCTTTTTAACATGCGTTCTAAATTTCCATTTTCGTCAAGCGTTATCCGACTTCTTGACCCAGTTGGGTAAATAGTGCGCTTGGTCAAAACCCAATCTCCCTGTTCATCTTTTAAGGCGAACAAAGGGGAGTTGGAGCGCCCCAACAATTTATCCACAAACCATTTGTCGGCACCTATCTCTATTGAAGCGTTGTTGTCTTTATTGGGTCGGGCTTGGGAATTTAAATCCAATTGATACAACTGCTTGGCTATGCGCTCCACACCTAAGGTATGGGTAAACTCGCTAAAAAAGCGCTTTGGATCAAGATCATTAGCTAGTGTTTTTAGTCCTGGTCTCTGTTTTTCTAGCAAGCTGGGCCAGTTGCCTGGATTTTCAATGACATACGCTAGAAATATCAGGGGGGTAAAGCTAGGCCACCACGCTTGGTCATTGTTTGCTTGCTCAAACTCCTTGAGCAATTCCAAGGCGGCTTTATCTGGGGATAAACCCGCCAAGACGTTAATGAGTATCAAAAGGGCTTCATCTGAGGCAGGTTTATCCTTCAATAAACCCGCAATTAACTCTCTGAGAAGAGGTTTGAAATTGTTTATATGGGCGGTTTCACCCAGCATGTAGACAAGGCCACGCAACGGCCCATAAGAATCTGGCGTAATCAGGCATTTGGTGATAGCTTGCTCAAGCCCTTGGAACAGTTGCAAAGTCGCACGGTCACCAGCCTTGGTAAAATGCCTGACCAATTGCCGTTCTAAGTCCAAATCATCATTAAGAACAAGGGGCTTAAAGGCGTTAGTCAGAGAGTTTTTGATTGTATCGATGTTTTTCATGCCATTGAACAACCAATCAGCGATGGTATTAGCTTCCCATGTATTAGGATTATTACTATTATTTATTGGCATAAAAGCATCTGTTGTCATAGTTTTGCTCTCAGTTCATTTACAACTTCACCGACATCCTTACCTTCCAATAAAGACTCAACATGTTCATCAACAGTGACTTTTAGGCCTTTTGGGTCATTTGTCGTTTGCCCTAGGTATTTAATGCCATAAGATGTTTTATAGGGGATTGGTGATGAAACAGCCTCTTTTACACCCTCATGTTTAATGTCTTTTAGGTGTCTTGTTCGTCCCCAATTTTGTGGGCAGGATGTCCATGTGCGGAAATATTTATGTGATTTGGCTTCAATAAAGCTAGGTGCTGCAAATTTTATTATCCCATCTGACTGATATGTCTCAAAAGCGTTTTTCTTGATGGTGATTTGGATAAGGTGGGCTTTTTCTTCAATCAAATGCGCCAACCCAAGCGCGTCTCTCACCTCTTCAGCAAGAGCCCGCCCAGAACTACTTCCTATTTTGTTCTTCAGGTTATTGATCTCTTCTTTTGGTGCTAGCCATACAGGATAGTTAGGTCTGCCAATTTGGGCATCTGGAATGATGTAGTCGGCATCTTTCATCCAATCAACTAACATATCAATATCAGGGTCTCTTCTTAAAAAATTTTGATTTAGTATATTCTTGTCAATTAACCAAAGGAACTTTGGATCCTTCGTATCAAGTTTGCAAACGCTTATAACTGTAGTTACATCTTCAAAAATTATTGGTTTTTTAAATCTTTTGAAAGCGTAGTCTTGGATAGCAAATCCATCAATAATGGATTCGGTTTTAATTGATGAGCTGTGGTTGCAATAATGCTCAAGCTTTTTTAAAAAATCGATAAGCTCGATTTCATCAATCAGGGATTTTGTTATTGCCAAGTCAATATTCGCTAAATAAACTTGCCCCAGTGGGTCAGTAGGAAAAGTATCGAACATGATTTTTCTTCCTTGTTTTTATAATTTTTGCTGAATCTAACACATTCTAACATGCAAATAAAGTGACATAATTAGCAATTCCAGCCATATATATGGAACCACCCCCATCTGAAATAACTGCGTAGGGATTCAAAGCTCCAATACCCTTTTGAACGGCTTGTTGAGCAGCCCCCAAACCGCCAGCACTCATTTCCGATAAAGGCATGAAAACATTTGTTCCATTTATCTCACCTAAATTCCTGTAAACCCTACCCTCTACTGATATGTTGATTGCTTTATTCCCTGTGGCTTTTTCGAAAGAATCAAGTACAGCTCGGCTTCCAACTTTTGTAACTGTAATGATCAAAACATCGGCGTAGATGTTTTTTAGGTTGGACATAAGCTATACCTTTTTCAAGTCGTATAACGAATCGGATAAATTTTCAGCTACAAGTTTCGGCTAGCTAACGCAACACTCATAAGCATTCGCTTCTGATTTTAGCTTATTTAAACATATAGTGTTGTTGCTATTTTTTTATAGAGAAAAATGCAACATAAATTGATAATTAATATATGCACCATTAAAATACATAATAAATTAATTTTATCTTAAAAAACAATATATTAAATTATACAACAATCGCCGTATATGATAAGTTTCTATAGGAAGGGGCGTAAACCCATGCTACACTTTCGTTTTTCGTTCGTTCGTTAAACTAAAGTTGTAATTGGAATTAAACTAATCATGTAAAAAACACGTAAGCATATGATTTAAATAAGGCTCTATATGGGTTTCAGGGTCTTTTGATAAAATAGTCTGATGGAAACCTCAATCATAACCATCAAACAACTAGTCAGTGAAGCCCAATGCTATGCCACCATCCGCCAGTTACGTTGGGCTGATGGTGTCACTTGCCCGCATTGCGACAGCGGCGACACGATCCGGCGCGGCTTCGACAGCCCGCAACGCACCTGCCAACGCTACCAGTGCAAGGCTTGCGGCAAACGCTTCGACGACCTGACCGGGACGGTCTTGTCGGGGCATCACCAGCCGTTGTCGGCCTGGGTGCTGTGCCTGTATTTTATGGGGCCGGACCTGTCCAACCGGCAGATCGCCCAAGAACTGGACTTGAACAAGGACGATCTACAGTATATGACCGAACACCTGCGCACGGGCATCGCTAAAAAAAAGAGCCCATAACCCTATCTGGGGTGGCCGAATGCGACGAAGTCTACATCGTTGCAGGCCACAAAGGCCAGCCTGACAAGGTCGCCCAATCCGGAAGGAAGCCCCGTTGCCGCCGCCTGCAAGGTGCGCCGGGACGCGGCACCCTGGCGACGGAAAAGCCGCCCGTCTTCGGCATGATCCAACGCACCGGGGAAGTCGTCATCAGGATGCCCGGCAACGTGCAACAGGCCACCATCAAACCCTTGATCCTGCAAACCATTATGCCCGGCACACCCATCTATACCGACGAATACAACATTTATAGCCGTTTGGAGTCCTGGGGTTACCCGCACAAGACCGTCAACCATTCGGCGGGTGAATACGCCCGCGATGAAGATGGTGACGGCTTCTGCGAAGTCCATTCGAACACCATGGAAGGCTTCTGGTCGCTGCTGCGCTCCTGGCTGCGCCCGCATCGCGGCATTTCACAAGCCAAGTTGCCACTGTACCTGAGCTTTTTTGAGTTTGTCCATAATGTCAGAAAACGCGGGAAAGGCTTGCTGTCTTCGTTATTGGCTGTTTTGGTTAAAAAGACCCCAAAAGCCATATAGAGCCAAAGAAGTTTGGTTATTCGCCACGCGAATATAGGGCGCGTCTTACTGCAAGTTATTGAAATATAATATATAAGTCCTAAACAGCTGTAACGCCTGCTGTGAATAAAACTACACCCATACGAATTTCGGCAGGTCGGGTTGTGGCATGTCCATACGCTAAAATATGGATGGTGTCGTAGGAATGCCCGTATTAGCTTCCGCCCATTCCGGTGCGTGAGTACGGCGTGTCCATTGCCGTAACGTTAGGCACTTGTCTTATTTTTGTTCATTAAGCATTACATTTTGTATGGCATTTGCAATTTCGGTGGCTAACGCCTCATCTTTAACCGCACGAGCCAACGTAACGCCACCTATCAGCATAGCTAGATTAACCAGTGTTTTTTCATTGACGGTTTGCTTACTGGTTTGCGATGAACCCTCATTAGCTGCATCCAGAACCTTGAGCAGCTCTGTTTCAAATATCTCACGAATTGCTTCATCAGAGCGGCCTATTTCCGGAGTCAGGCTTTGTAATGCGCAACTTTCAGCCAAGTCGCAGGTGCGTTTTTGGTTCATATAGAACTTGGCAAATTCTGGCCACCATTTTGCCCCGTATTCATTTTGAAACTGCTTGATGCCGACTTCTAATTGACTGAGCCCTGAGATAATCGCCGCTGAGAACGCAGTTTGCTTGGAATCAAAGTGTCCATAAAAAGCCCCAGAAGTTACCCCTGCCTCTTTGGCAAGCCCATCAACACCAATGCCGTTGTAGCCACTTTTTTTAAAACACCGTCCGGCTGCCGCGATAATGTTTTCGCGTGTTTGCTCTTTTTGGTCTTGTTTGTATCTCGCCATCATTCCACCTTAATTTTTGTATAACACATTATATCAAAAAATAACGGTCGTTATTCTTGACAGCATAACGACCGTTATGTAATTATAGATTACGGTCGTTATTTAAAGACCGTGAAAGCAATCTTGACTAACACAACAGGAGAAAAATCATGCCACTTACGCTGACATTTACCACAGGTGTTTTACCTAATGAGGCCGTAAATCAAGTAATCGAAAAACTGACAGATTCCATGTTGAAATGGCATGGGTTGACAGGCAATAAAGTGATGACCCCAGTAGTTACTGGTCAAGTACATATATTGCCAAACGGGGCGACTTTTACAGGTGGCAAAGAACTTCCAGCCGCTTGGGTAGAGTGGAAAGTGCCTTCGTTTGCATTTGCTACTCGTGAAATACAAATTGGCTATATTGAAGAGGCGACCAACATCGTATTTGAAGCCGCAGATGGCAAACTCCCGAAGGATCAGATTTGGGTCAATGTTGTTCATGCCGTTGATGGCGCTTGGGGTATTGCAGGGAAAGCAATGACAAATGATGAACTGAAAACAGCCATATCCCAGGGTTAAGCGCGAAGTAGAAATTGGGTTGGGGTAATGGTAAAAATCAACGTAATGTTGTTTTGTAAAGATGGCATCAAAAAAACCTCTGCCATGTATTCAATTAATTTTTACCACTACCCCATTGGACTTCAAGGGCATCTTCAATTTGAAATCGAACCCACCATGAAATATATAATTTCTGCGCTCACTATTACAGTTCTTAGTGGCTGCACTAGTGTTGCTGGCAACTTATCTTCCCCAGTCATTTTAAGCAGTTCGCCAAGTGAGGAAAAATTAATTGCAACTCAGGTATCCCGAAAAGTTATTGAAAGGGCCAGTATTGCGGGTAGTGATGAAGAACTCAGGTTAATGTTGGTCGAGTTTCCCCCTAAATTTGCCAGCGTAGCACACACCCATCCTGTGATTGGCTTGTGCTATGTTATTAAGGGGGTTGCGGAATCGCAATATGAAGGTGAGAAGTTAAAAACGCTACATGCAGGAGATTCCTATCAAGACTCAGCAACAAAAAAACATTTGTTGTTTAGAAATGCCAGCGAAACTGACACGCTTAAATTCACCTGCGCTGCTAAAATTAAAATAAATCAGGCGGTTATGTTGCCACTGTAGTGGCGTAACAAGCTCAATATTGGGCTTTAATACAAGTTTGGTCCTGGTTTTCTTTTATGACCAACAAGTCGGTCAAAGGGACGCGCCTCCCGTTGGCGGTTTTGAAGTTTAGTTTTTTATCAAGGCCTGGCGGTTTCGCTCAAGCTTACAGAGCGGGTTTCCTTCGTAAATGACTCAAGTTAACTTGTAACCTTTTTGATAGCAACACAGCCAAATTTGAAAGCAAGACCCAGAGTGGTTTATGCCTCAAATTAGCGTAAATTGCTGGCATTCATGATTGCTAGGATCGAACATGCCAAACTCTGCCAACACCATCATCTTGCCGACTAAAGACGATCCCCGTTGGCAAGCCGTACTGGCCCGCGATATAAACGCCGATGGCAAGTTTTACTATTCGGTCAAAACCACAGGTGTTTATTGCCGCCCTTCTTGCCCTTCCCGCACCGCCAAACCGGAAAATGTGCTTTTTCATACTAGCCGGGAAGAAGCCGAAACCGCTGGTTTTCGTCCTTGCCGACGTTGCAAACCGGATCAGCCTTCCTTGCGCGAACAACATGCCGACAAAGTCAGCGACATTTGCCGCTTGTTGGAAACAGCGGAAACAGAATCTAGCCTCGCCGAGTTGGCGGCAATTGCTGGACTTAGCACTTTCCACTTCCACCGAGTTTTTAAGGCAATCACGGGTTTGACACCAAAAGCCTATGCGACAGCCCAGCGCAGCCATCGGGTACGGATACAATTGGTGACCAGCCAGTCGGTCACTTCTGCCATTATAATGCAGGCTATAACGCCAACAGCCGTTTTTATGAACAAGCACCGCAATTGCTAGGTATGACGCCCTCCGATTATCGTAAGGGCGGCACCAATAGCCGGATTCGTTTTGCCTTGGGTGAATGCGCGTTGGGCGCGATTCTGGTCGCTGCTAGCGACATCGGGCTGTGTGCAATTGCCTTGGGCGATGACCCCAACCGCTTGGCGGAGGAATTACAAGACCGTTTCCATCAAGCAGAACTCATCGGTGGCGATAGCGAATTCGAACAATGGGTTGCCCAAGTGGTGAGCTTTGTCGAAGCGCCCGCCATTGGCTTGGATTTGCCACTAGACTTGCGCGGAACAGCCTTTCAGCAGCGGGTTTGGCAAGCCTTGCGGCAAATTCCGGTAGGCGCAAAAGTCAGTTACACCGATATTGCCCAGCGCATCGGTTCACCAAAATCAGTTCGCGCGGTGGCAGGCGCGTGCGCTGCCAATACCCTGGCGGTAGCGATTCCCTGCCATCGGGTCGTGCGCTCAGATGGCAGTTTATCGGGTTACCGCTGGGGTGTGGAACGTAAAGCCGCGTTGTTACGGCGGGAGAGTGAAGAATGAATGCCACCGTTGTGTCATGCACGCTACCCTTGCCAACAAATTATCGAATGATGGACATTCTGACTTTCCATAACCGCGATGCGTTGGCGGTTGCCGAAACAGTCGAGGGCAATTGTTTGGGTAAAGGGATTATCTGGCAGGGCGCCCCCGCTTGTTTGACAGTCCGCTTCTTGCCCTTGTGCGCTGAAATAGAACTCAGCATCGATCATCCGCTTGCTTCAGCTAAAGTTGACGAATTGACCGCATTGGCAACCCGAATGCTGGGATTGGATCAAGCCGTTGAAATTTTTGAGGAAGGCGTTGCCCGACATCCGCAGCTTGGCAAGTTGATCCAGAAACAATCCGGATTGCGGGTGCCAGTTGCACCATCGGTATTTGAAGCCTTAACTTGGGCGATTACCGGACAGAAAATCAGCGTTGCCGCCGCTGTTTCAATACGCCGTAAATTAATCCAGTTGGTCGGCTTACCGCATTCTAGCGGCTTATATTGCTACCCGGATGCACAACTTGTTAAGGATTTAAGCATAAACGAGTTACGCCAGACGGGATTTTCGCAAAGCAAAGCGCAAACTTTGCTGACGGTGAGCCAAATGGTGGCATCTGGTGAACTGGTATTGAATATCTCGAAAGAAGAGCCGTCGATAGCACAAATCCGGCAACAATTATTGGCGGTCCGCGGCATAGGACCTTGGACGGTCAATTACGCGCTATTACGTGGCTATGGTTGGTTGGACGGATCACTGCACGGCGATGCCGCTGTCCGGCGTGGCTTGCAAATGCTATTGGATCACGATGGGGTCATGGATGAAAACCAGACCCAGAAATGGCTTGAGGGCTTTGCGCCGTGGCGGGCATTGGTCGCCGCGCATTTATGGGAGCTGGTCGCTAACGGCGGGTAAGGATATTGTTACTGTCCTAACAGTAAAAGGACTAATCCATACATCAAAAAATATCGATAGCGAAGAACTCCAACCAAGCATCCGACCAATTAATTTAAGCGCAATTATCGGAGTGTTGCCGCCAAACAAACGCGATAACCTGTGGCTGTTTTCAACCACAACCACATCTGCTTTGGAGTCAAACATGCAACACGCCCATATTCTCGGCAAACCCCCGATCCTTTATTTTGGCACTCCAGTCATTTTAATCAGCACCATCAATGAAGATGGTACTGCGAACCTTGCGCCGATGTCTTCGGCGTGGTGGCTCGGCTGGCGGTGTATGCTGGGCTTTACCAACATGTCCCAAACCCCGCAAAATTTGCTCAAGACGGTGAATGTACGCTCAATTTGGCCTCCGTAAAGGAAGTCGACGCCGTGGATAGGTTGGCCCGGTTGACGGGTACTGAAAATATCCCAGCCATGAGGCATGGCGATGGGTTACCGCTATGAACCCCGCAAATTCGAGACAGCAGGGCTGACGCCCGTGCCGTCGCTGACCGTTGCGCCGCCACTTGTATTGGAATGCCCAGTTCAACTGGAAGCCGTCGTTGCTGGGCAATCTGCCATGATGCAAGATGATCCGCGGGTTGCTGGCCTTTTCGTCGCCATTGAAATGCGTATTACCCGCGTTCACTTGCATCCCGACATCTTGCTGGATGGCAATCCCGACCGCATAGACCCGGACCGATGGCGGCCTTTGCTGATGAGTTTCCAACACTTTTACGGCTTGGGTGAACGGGTCCATGAGTCGCGATTAGCAGAAATTCCCGAAGCAATGTATCGGATGCTGGATTAGAATCGGCTAAGATGCCTTTCAATGCCGCCCGGCAGTAACCCCGCCATCTAAAGGCAATACCGCGCCTGTTATCCATCCTGACTTATCGTTATCAGCCAAAAACAGAAAAGCGGCAGTGGTGTCATGTACTTGACCGTTGCGCCCTAAAGGATGGAAGCTGTTAAACCCTGCTAATTGTTCCGGGGTCAGTAAGGGATCAAACAACGGTGTTTCAACCACAGCGGGGGCTATGGCATTGACGCGGATGCTATCGGAGGCAAATTCAATCGCCAAGCTGCGGGTTAGGGCATGCACCCCACCTTTGGCGGTGGCGGCGGCACTGCACGGTGTCGCGGCAATGGCATGTTCTGACCACATAGAAGCGACATTAATAATAGCACCGCCGCGCCCACCTTGACGCATCGCCTGAACCGCTGCTTGGGAGGTAAAAAAATAGCCCTTGAGGACATGGAAATAGGCATCAAAGTCAGCTTCGGTGTGTTCTAAAAAAGGCAAGGTGCGGAAAATACCGGCGTTGTTAACCAGCACATCAACCTGCCCAAACCGTTGCATGGCTAGGGCGATGACTTGTTGGCTTATCGCCATTTGACCTATGTCGCCAGCCAGCCAAGCTACCCGTTCTCCGCTGGGGTCTAGCTTTTCCGCCAGTTCGGCCAAGGGCTGTTCGCGTCTGCCATTAAGCACCACTATTGCGCCAGCCGCAAAAAAACCGATTGCCGCATCTTGGCCCATGCCACTGCCAGCTCCGGTAATCACTACCACTTTGTTTTGCAAACTCATTGTTTTCTCCCGTAAAGTAAATATAAAGCCAATGAAGGCATACGCGGCATCTTGGGTTAAGCTACCGTTGGTAAGCACTTTACGGGTTATTTAACCAATTGAAAATAATGTACAAATTTGAAAGGTGACTATCTTTTATGAAAGAAACGGCAAAATTTGCGGCATCCAAGGCAGGAACAAATGTCGAATTCAAAACAAAGACGGCACTCAATGTCGCCGAAACCATAGAAGCCATCTTCGGCTGTAAATGGTCGCTACGTATTCTTGCACTTATCCGTGAAGGTATTAACCGACCAACCGCAATCGAACGTGCACTGGAAGGCTTAACCCCGAAAGTGCAAAATTATTATTTCCGCCGCATGATGGTTTTAGGGATTTTGGAGCGGGTAGTGTTTGCCGAAGTGCCGCCTAGGGTGGAATATCATCTGACAAGCTTTGGCGAACGCTTGCTACCACTGCTGGATGCCATTCTTGCTTTGCAGCGGGAATTGGAAGCGGAGGTGGACGGCGACTAGCTGCGTCCTGTTGCCGAGGTCAAGCCGTGCCAATTTAAAGGCAATGTTGGACAGGAAACTTTAATTTATAATCCGCCCAACACGTTTGCAGACATCGCTTTCAGTGGCGAATGTTGGTTAAAGAGCGATAATCAGCGTGTTATACTCTTGTAAATCAATTACATATCAAATGGATATTTTCCTATGCATATCGCCATCCTGACCTTCCAAGGCTTTAATGAACTCGATTCGCTCATTGCCCTCGGTTTGCTTAATCGGATTAAAAAAACCTCTTGGCGAGTAACGCTTTGCTGCCCGGAACCGACTGTCACATCAATGAATGGTGTTGTCATTCATGCCCAATCGACCTTGGTGGAGGCGGCTTCAGCGGATGCGGTGATTATCGGCAGCGGCATCAAAACACGGGAAATTGTGAATGACCCGCTTTTAATGTCGGCACTGCGTTTGAATCCGCAGCGTCAGCTTATAGGCGCACAATGTTCAGGGACATTAGTTCTTGCCAAACTTGGGATACTTGGCGCTGTACCGGCCTGCACCGACCTGACAACTAAGCCGTGGGTTCAAGAAGCCGGCGTTGAGGTTTTGAACCAAGCGTTCTACGCATCGGGCAATGTTGCGACAGCTGGAGGATGTTTTGCTTCGCCGTACCTTGCGGCTTGGATGATTGCCCGCACTGAAGGCGAAGGCCGCCCGTTCGGCGCTGCACTATGTAACGCCAGTGGGTGAGAAAAACGCAATCTCTGATGGTCATCTTGTCGTTTACTTTCCTCACATGCTGGTACACCCAAACCATCAAAGGCAAGGTGTCGGAAAGCAAATGATGCAAGCTATGCAAGAAAAGTACACTGGTTTTCACCAACAAATGCTCACCGCTGACGGTAACGCCATTGATTTTTATAAGTCACTGGGGTTTTCCAGGGCAGGCAAAACCGAGCCGATGTGGATATATGCTGGCAGTGATCATTAATGCCAAGACATCATCCCGCCGGAGCCAGCGCGATAAAACCGCGCATCGTCGGTATATTCAGCTGTTAGGCCGTCAATTATCGAGGCACAAATGAACACTATTGAATATGTGAAATTCGTAGAGCTAGATCCTGCGGAATTTATTCCTCTATTAAATAAGGAAAAACTTAGGAAACATCTTATCGATCATGCGTTATTTGATGTGGAATTAGTAAAGTCGTGGATAGCTAGCAAAATTGAAGTTGATGCGTTCGATGGCTGTAAAGTAAGAGCTGTTTTAGTTAACGCTAACTTGGCTGGCTGGTGTGGCATTCAGCTTGAAGATGGAAAATATGAAGTTGCAATAGTCATTGATGAAAGTTATTGGGGCATAGGAGTAAAAATATTCCAGGACATAATGGTTTGGGCTAAAGATTTTAATCATAAAACCGTATTTATCCATTTTCTTTATACCCGTCCGGAATATAAATTTTTGCGTAAAATCGCAAAGAACGTGTCTCAAAGCGAGCTTTATGGCAGTCAATTCACGACTTACGAGCTTGAGGTGGATAGTGCCTAACCAGGCTATACACAAAAAAAACGGAAATAACATTTCCTGTGCAGAAAACCTAGGGGCAACTGGTGTCGTATGTCCGCTGCCCCTATGGCACTTTGGTTGAAATATGCTCGCCGGTAGGCGGCTGATTTTTAAATAAAACCTAAATGATCAATGATCCCTCTGGCTGCTGAATGATGATGAAATTTGACGAAATAATCGCCCGTGCCCAAAAACGTAAAGGCGGGGAAGAAGCTTTAAATGCCTTATTGCCCGAACCGCCAATACGGGAAAAGCTCAAGCAAATCAGCGATGACCGGATTTTGGCGGAAATGACCAAGCGGGTGTTTTGCGCCGGCTTTGTCTGGAAAGTGATTGAAGCCAAATGGCCTGCATTTGAAGAAGCCTTTTTAGGATTTAACCCTGATAGCTTAGTGTTTCAACCTAACGAATTCTGGGATGGCTTGCTGGGCGACCAGCGCATCGTCCGCAATGCGGCAAAGATTTTCTCCGTGCGCGGGAACGCCCTATTTGTCAGGGAAATTGCCAACGAACACGGCAGCTTCGGGCAACTTTTGGCGGCTTGGCCTTCATCCGACCAAATCGGTTTGATGGCGCTTCTAAACAAACGCGGCAACCGGCTCGGCGGCAATAGCGGACAACTTTTGCTGCGCCATTTAGGTTGGGACGGTTTTGTGTTGTCCACCGATGTCGTGGCCTGTATGCGCCAAGCAGGGCTAGACATTGCCCAGGAAGTCAAATCGAAAGGCGACTTGGCTAAAGTCCAGGCACAATTCAACGCTTGGGCAGAAGAAACCGGACTTCCGTATTGCCATTTATCGAAAATTTGTGCGTTTTCGGTGGGTGAAAATTACAGCCAAAATCCTGAGCATTTTGATTGATGGTTTGTGCAAGCTTTGCGCTGGAATCCAAAACCTGTTTTGGATTCCAAATCAAGAAACGTCAGCCATCGCCATTCTTTAAATGCTTTTACAGAACAGGACAACCCTTGCCTTAACCTGCCGGAAGTTTGCCCATGACTACACAATACACCATCGTTCTCATCGCCTATGTTTCCGAATCAAGAATTGCCGCAGAGGATGATTTCTGGAGCCGTGCGACTGCCGTCATTGAATTGACCGACGCTTTTCCAGAAGAAGCGCTCCTTGGCCTTGCCGATTTTTCGCATGTTGAAGTGCTGTTTTTGTTTCACCAAGTTGCCGAAGAGAAAATCGTCATTGCGAACCGTCATCCTAGAAACAACCCGGATTGGCCTGCTGTTGGCGTTTTTGCCCAGCGGGCAAAGTCTCGGCCTAATCGACTGGGCAGCACCATCTGCCGGATTATCTCCGTTTCAGACAGGCGGCTAACCGTGGCGAAATTAGATGCCATCGACGGCACACCCGTCATTGACCTAAAAACCCGTGATGACAGCGTTTCTGCCTCGTCAACGGTCACGCAGCCCCAGTGGACACACGAATTGATGCGGAGCTACTGGTCAAGCCATTCCGATAAATAACAAGTAACACGAGTTAGCCAAACCATTTTCTATCCATTTGCAAGAAACTTCATGAAAAACATCCGCCTAAAATACTTTGACTTGTCATTACCTGCGATAACGGCCTTACGCGAATGCCTGAACGCTGTTGAACAATCAGAGCTAGAAAAAAACTTGCTGGAATTGGTTTACCTGCGGGTGTCCCAAATCAATGGTTGCGCGTACTGCCTCGGCCTGCACGCCAAAGCCTTGCGGGAAGCGGGTGAAACCGATGCCCGCATCGACATGCTAGCAGGTTGGAAAGTGGCGGCTTGTTATTCTGATGCAGAACGCGCCGCGCTTGCTTGGGCGGAAGCGTTGACCGCCATTACAGTCGACGGCGGTAGTGACGCGGCGTTTAGCGCATTAAAAGCATTTTTTACGGATGCGCAAATTTCCAACCTGTCTATTGGTATTGCCAATATGAATGCCCTAAACCGTATCGCCGTCAGTATGCGGGTCTAATTTAATTTTTGTAGTAGCAATACCATGGACAATCCCCGTGTTTTTGATTTCAAGCCTTTCATAATAGGCGGTAGCATTTCGCTCAGGCCGCTTTACTCTGAGGATTTCGAGGCCTTATACGCTGCTGCCGCTGACCCGCTCATTTGGGAACAGCACCCGCATCCGCTACGTTATCAACGCGAAGTGTTCAAGAGCGGTTTTTTTGCCAGTGCCATCGCTTCCCCAGGCGCTTTGGTAGTGGTTGAAAACTTATCGGGGCGCATCATCGGTTCATCCCGATTTTATGACTGGAATGCGGAACAAAAGGAAGTGGCGATTGGCTTTACCTTTCTTGCCAGAAGCCACTGGGGCGGGCAGACCAACCGGGAAATGAAGCAGCTCATGCTGGCACATGCCTTCCGTTGGGCCAATACGGTGTGGTTTCACGTTGGAATCAACAATATCCGTTCACGAAAAGCCATGGAAAAAATTGGTGGGGAATTTTCCCACGAAGCGCCCCTAGCCATTAATGGCGTTACCGATATTTATGCGTTTTATCGGATTAAAGCCCCCGATCATCTGCTGAACGAAAGCGTAGCGCAGTTATAACAACCTCAAGGAAATTACAACATGAACCACATCATCTGGCCCGAAACTTACTTGCCCGGCACGACCGACAATTACGTCTCCAATGAACTCATCATCAGTGGCTTAAGTGCCGCTACGGTGTGGGCGGCGTTGAACGACACCTCGTTATGGCCTAGCTACTACAGCAATGTTTCTGACATTTGTTTTCATAACAGCCCTGACCCGCAATTGTTTTTGAACGCCCGCTTCCGCTTTACCACTTTCAGTTTTCCGGTAGAAGCGGAAGTCACCGAGTACCAACCGCCCATGAACAATGAACCTGCGCGGATTGCTTGGCACGGTTGGGTAGAAGGCACTGCGGAAACTCGGCTGGATGTCCATCATGCTTGGCTGTTTGAAAACCTTTCCGGTGGACGGGTGCGCATCCTCACCCAGGAAACCCAAATCGGCAAACCCGCGAAGATGCTCGCCGCAACCAAGCCCAACCCTATGCTGAATGCCCATCAAGAATGGCTGGAAGGCTTGGCGCAAGCGGCATCCCGTATCTAGGCACGGCCAGTGTAGTCTCCGCTGCCTACGGATTTTCCCCTAGGCGGCTATCAACGGCCTTCTGAGCAGGTACAGGTTGACCAGACCGACCAGCAGTCGAGGTCGGCGAAGCGGGTTTGGTGCTTGGGCGTCTATTTGTCAGGGGGGTGGATCCCGCCATTATCTCATTTCAAGTGATTTATTCAGCGATTCCCTAACGCTGCTGATATTAAGGGACTAGAACCGGTCAGGCCGAATGCCAAACTTCCGGCTGCCAGGCTGATAAATTGTCTACGGTTAACTGGCATAACGTTTAACCTCCGTCCCGCACGATAATTTCCCCGGCCATCTCCTCATGGCCATCGCCGCAAAAAATGTCGCAACGGAAGACAAACGAACCCGCCTTGTCAGGGGTGAAGCTAACCCGCAGGGGATTTCCGGGTTCAATATCGGCACGGACGGCAAAATCTGGCAAGGAAAACCCATGCATCCTATCGCTGCTGGTAAATTCCAAAATAACCGTCTGGCCTTTTTTCAGCTCAATTTTGGCGGGTTGGAATAAAAATTTACTGGCTCTTATGACAATAACCGGAGGTTCGGTATTGGCGGTTGCCGCCAATGGTGCCAACAATAACAAATATAATAGGCATTTTTTCCAATAGTGGTTCATAAGTTAAGTCCTCAGGTAAGCGTCTTTTCTTCAAGACGGTAGTTTTTCCACGGGTAAGCTTCGATAGTTCTAAAGCCCAAACCGTTATAGGGTTTGGCGGGGTTCCAAGGTACTGGGGCGCGTTTCGGCACAGAACCCGGTGCTGGCAATGGAAAAATTAGCGATTTGGCCGCATGGTGCGGGATATGTCCGGTGAGATGATGATGTTCCTGATGAATATGACCATAAAAAACCACGACATTTTGGAAACGCATCAACAAGTCAATCGCCTGTTGGCCATCGCGGGTCGTCCAGTCCCATTTGGCGTATAAATCAAACAAAGGACGATGGGTGAACACGACAATCGGCGCATTGGCAGGTAAAGCCTGCAAATCCGCCTGTAACCAAGCCAATTGCGTTGGCCCCAATTGCGCCGCCGGATCGGAAACATTATCCAAGGCAATGAAATGGATGCCTTTATGGTCGAAGCTATAGTGCAAGTCACCAAAAAACGCTTGGTAAGCTTCGCCCTTATCTAAGGACGCGTCATGTTCACCAGGAATAAACCTGATGTGCTTGACCTTAAGTTCACTGATAATATCCCTAAACTCAGACATCCGGCGGCGGCGTTCTTGGGCATCATCGGTGGTGTGGGTCAAATCGCCCGTGAACACTACAAAGTCCGGCGGTTTGTCCAGGGCGTTGACCGCCGCAACCGCTTTTTGCAAAGTGCCTGCCGCATCAGGGTTTTTATCCGCGCCTTTAAAGCCCCAGTGGGTATCGGACAGTTGCACGAAATAAAAATCCTCTACGGGCAAACCATCCGTTAAGCCATCGGCGGCAAACACATCAAACCCTAAGCCGGAGACAAAGGCCACGCCCCCGCCTATGCCCGCCAAGTGTAAAAATTGTCTTCTGTCGATTAAGTGGGCCATCCCCTTATCCCTATAAAAAATTTACCTGCCGGCCTATTGCCGTCAGTGAACACAACATTTAAAGGGATAACATCCTATGCAAGAATGTTATCCGCCATGTAGGCCAATCGTAAAGCCAAATCTAAGCAAGCAGTAACAATGGTTTTGTAAAGAAACTGGAAAAACTTACAGCAGACGCATGACCGGTGGGCAATTGACAATAAATCCGGTTGAACCAAATTTCGCCCCGCCAGGGCCGGTCAGCCAGCCTTGTTGCACCAAACCCAACAGTTCAAACTCGCCAAGGACACGCGAACGGTAGCCTTTTTTGATGGCGTCCGCCGTCCACTCAACCGCGTTGATGTCCCACAATGGGCTGTAGTCAGTCGCCACAGTCGGGATGCCGCCCAGTACGTTCAATGGCCCGCCCTCACCTGCCAAGGCGCTGTTAAAGCCTTGGCGTTGCGGATTGTCTTTCCCCATCGGGCCATTGACGACCGCGAACAAGCGTTCCACGGCACTGAACGCGCTGTCATCGCGGCCCACCCCAATATCCTGCAAACCCGGTGCAAAAGTGGCTTGTTCCATCGTGGCGGGCAATTCGTGGCTGGCTTCGAGGCTCAAATACAGCAAGGGGCGCGAGAAGGTAAAACCTAGGGTCAGTTTCAATTCGACCGTGCCTTCGGCGGGGCATATCCGGCGGGTCTTATCATGGACTAAGCGTTTGTCGGGGTTTGCATCGCAAAAGGCATTGAGTTGCTCCTCAGTGCCTTTGGCGACTATCGGGGCGTTGTAAATATAGCCGCCGACATTGTCGATTTTCATCAACGGGCTGTAATTCTCCTGACCGATTGAACCGGGTTTGAACTCTTTAGGCGGGAATAAGTTGGGTGCATCCCCAGGCACCACTTTGAACCTGGGGGCGAAATCAACGCCTGCTTGTGCGGTGGTAAACTTGACAGTGCCGTCAAACTGCTGCGTCGCATGACGTACGCCGCGCCCGGTCTCGGCATAAGTCAGCTTGCCGGAGAAGTTCAGGCCCAAAGCTTCAGAATTGGCCTGGTCATTACTGTCGGTCAACACATACCAATAGGTCTCGCCTTCGGGTGACACCGCTTTGTACAACGGCAAAGTGACGGTCAGGCGGTTGATGTTGACCTTACCCGCCGTTAATAACTGGTGCGGGCCGATAAAACTGGGGTTGACGCTGGAAGGGGCGGGGCCAAAATAGGTCAATGGCACGACCGAACCAATAGAAGGCGGTGCCGGGATCACGTTATCGCCCAAGCCCTCGGCGAAGGCCGTAGTGGCTAGCGTGGCTAACAGGGCGGTGGTAAATACATTCGTTTTTTTGCTAAATTTCATCTTGCATGCTCCGGATCAAATTAAAGGGTTTGCCCATCAATCAGCCGATTGGCTGAGGCACGGCTATTGTGCCCAGCCAAGCATCACGAAATGATCACGGAGAATTCAATTAAATGTGATTTGTATAAGGCCGCCAACATTGCTACCCTTCGTTGACATACCCTATGAAACGCATACTGATTATTGGTCAACGCCCGACACACTTTAATCCCTTTGATATGAATCATTATCTCGAAAATAGCCAATATCTGGATTGGCAGCATCCGGCTGTTATTGCAAAAGCGGCTGAGCTGGCCCAGAGTTGCCAAGCCGATGAACAGATTAGCCAGCGTTGTTTTGTGTTCGTCCGCGATGAAATCAAACATAGCTGGGACTATCAATTGAATCCGGTGACCTGTAAAGCTTCCGATGTACTATTGCATGGCACGGGTTATTGTTATGCAAAAAGCCATTTGTTGGCGGCCTTATTACGCGCTAACGCCATTCCCTCTGGGCTGTGTTACCAACGCTTGAGTTTGGATGGTGAGGGTTCGCCGTATTGTTTGCATGGCTTGAATGCGGTTTACCTCAAACGCCACGGTTGGTACCGTATCGATGCCCGTGGTAATAAACTAGGTGTAAAAGCCGAATTTAGCCCGCCGTTCGAGCAATTGGCCTTTGCCATCGTTGACGGTTTGGAACGTGATTTTGCCGAAATTTTGCCTGAACCGTTGTCAGTGGTAACCGATGTTTTGACGCGCTACGCCAGTGTTGAAGACGTGTATAAGCACTTGCCGGATATTGAGGGTATTGCCTCGCCAAATTTATATGTTGATAGGCAATCATCATGCTCTTAGAAGTCGCCATACTCAATATCATTGCGGGTAAAGAAAGCGAATTTGAAACCGCCTTCCGGCAAGCCGAGCCGCTTATTATGGCGATGGATGGCTATGTTTCGCACCAATTGCAATGTTGCCTGGAAAATTCAAGCCGCTATGTTCTATTTGGTCAATTGGTTGACGTTGGAAGCCTATACCCACGGTTTTCACAGTTCCGCCGAATACCAGACTTGGCGGGCGTTGTTACATCATTTTTATAACCCGTTCCCAACTGTTGAGCATTACACCTTGATCAGTGATGGATCTTAGATTATGGATAAACATGTACATCAGATTGCTACAAGCAGCCGATCATACCGAATATACCCAGCTCTGGATTTACGCGCTGACGGAACAACAAACGTATTTCCGCGTGGCTTTGGAAGATGATGCGCAACCGCGCATTCCTACCCGTTTTACGGCTGAAAGTTTCACGCTAGGCACATTGCGCCATTAATAAGGATACAAAACTAACGTGTTAGCCTAGCGATGAAGCTAGCGTGGAAAAACAGGTTCTCCACGCCAATGGGTATGGTAATGCGGAGTCTAATACGCCTGAATTCCCTCCTCCAGCAACTGCCTGAGCCACTGGCCAATATCGTTGGCTTGCCTGGGTTCTGGATGCGATTGGTACAACGCCGCAGCTCTCCGAGCTGCTTCCAATTGCCGGATATGCACCAATACCTGCGGGAATTGCCGGGCTTGTTGCGGCGAGCTGGCAAACTGCAAGTGCGCGGCATCGACCCTACCCAAGGTGATGGCCGTACTGGCCCGTTTATGGCAACGGCAGGCATTGTCGGGATTGACCAATCCGCAATAACCTTGCATGAATGTGATAATGTCGGCCCGCGACCGTGACAGGCGCTTGCGGAACGCGGCGGGGGCAATATCCAGCACGGCCGCCGCTTGGCTGTGATCCAGCTCCATAATTTCGCCCACGATGTAAGCCAGCCGATGCCCCCTGTCCAGGCATTGCAACATTGCCAAGGTACAGCCGATTTTCACCTCTTCCAACAGCACGCTATCGTAGAGGTGGTCATCCCCATTTGCCAAACCCTGTGCCAAATCGGCGGCGAAACCAGCAAAATCCCAGCCTTGTTGTTCCAAGCGTTTCGGGCGCAAACTTAGCAAAGCGTTGCTGGCGACACGGTACACCCAAGTACGGAAGCTGCTGTCACCGCGGAAAGTGCTTAAGCCCGTGATGACACGGATCAGGATTTCTTGGCTGGCATCTTCGGCATCGTGCGGGCAGCACAAAAATCGCAGGGCAAGCTTATGGACATCGGGCTGGATGGCGCGGACAACGGTTTCCAACGCGCTGCGCTCACCTTGTTGGGCCCGGCGTACGGTATGTTCCAACAGTTCAGGATGTTGGGACCCGGCAGGTTTAGGCAAAGGTTTTCCTTAGTCAAAAATTGGATTAATTGGGGCTATTATCGTAAAGCTAAGGGGCGGGCGCGGTAGCGACAGCCGCTTGAGTGCAATCTTAGAACTCGGCATCGAGCACCTCGGACATGAGAGTTGCAACTGCGACCTCAGTTTGATTGCTTGATTGGCCCAACTTCTCAACGACACTTTGTCGGTCTTCAGGCGGGCGGTTTTGACTGAGTTTGAATTTTGCCTGAATGTTTGTGATGTCAATTTCAAAGCCTACAATCATATTGAGAAGTTTTGTTCGCCGTTCACCTGCAAGGTTTGGTCGCCACGGGTTTGGCATGTGAAATTCATAAACATGGGTAAGCCGTTCAACCAGGGCTTCAAGCTCGGACTCACTGTCGATGAGGCGTGGTTTGCCGTGCAAGTGAACCACAGCGTAATTCCATGTTGGAACGCCAAGTGACGAATACCACGAAGGGGAAACATAAGCATGTGGCCCTTGGAACACAGCCAGCACCTCACCGTCTGATGAAAAGTGCTGCCATTGCGGATTTGCCCGCGCCATGTGACAGAGTAGCTTGCCTTTGAGGCCTGCGGTGTGGTCAAAAATGAAGGGCAAGTGACTGACATACGGCACGCCATCAGGCACTGTGATCAGCATTCCAAATGAATTGCCATTGATGAGCGAGGAGATACGTTCTGAATTTGTTTCTTTGAACTGTTCGGGAATGTACATGTTGGTTCCTGAGTTGTAAGGGTTGTAGGGCAAAAACGTCAGTTTATGCCCTACATTTAAAATGGCTGAATTTCAGCAGTATTGCCGTTTAGCCATCCAGCAACACCGAACCATACGGATTGTCGATAACCATCAGCCACTGGCCATCCGGCTGACGGCGGAAAACGGCTAAAGACAAGCCGCTTTGTTCTATCGGATTACCGCTCACCGGGTCTATTGCGGTCATCGTCCACGGGGCAATATGCAGCGCGATGTCGCCTGCTTCGATGACTTCATGTTGGGGCATGGCTAACTTCGGTTGCATGGCAATGTATCCTTGGAACGCTTCACGCAACCCAACACCTGAAACAGGCATACCGGGTTGCGCCACCAACGTGGCATGGGGTTCGTAAGCGGACAGCACGTCATCCAAGCGGCCTTCTGCCATTGCTAAAGCCATCGTGTTGACGGCGGTAATGATCTGTTCACAATTGCTCATCGTTGTTCTCTCAAGTTTAGGGCTTTGGTAATCGCAGCCTTGAACTCAATTAGACGGTTTACATCACTGGGGTGTGACCGATGAATCCAGTTTTTTAACCCGCTGGCCAAACAGCTTTTGCAAAAACTGTATCCAGCGGCGTTTGCGCGATGTGGTTGGTGTAGTTCGAGAGCATTTTTAAGCCCACGCCGAGAATCACATCCAACACGTTTTCCTGTGTATAACCTGCCATATAAAAATTTTGTAAATCCGTCTCCTCAAGCCAACCCCGGCGTTCGACCACCACTTCGGCAAATTGGCGTAAGGCTTCCAGTTTCGGGTCGGCAAGCGGGGTTTGGTTGCGCAAGGCAGTAACCACGTCATCAGGCACACCCCCAGATTTGGCTATGACGGTGTGCGCCGCCATACAGTAACGGCAACCGTTAACGCGGCTGGTCGTCAGTAAAATAATTTGCCGCTCAGCTTCGCTTAATCGGGTTTTATCAAAACTTGCCGCCAAACTCCGGTAGCCTTCCAACAAGGCTGGCGATTCCGCCATCCCGGCAAGCAAGTTGGGAATGAAACCAAAGTCTTGCTTGGCTTTTGATAATAAAGGTTTGCTCGCTTCGGGGGCTGTGTCCAATGTATGCAGGGAAAATGTCTTCATAGCGTTCCCCCGCTCAAGCTAATAAAGTGAATTGGCAAACCATTGCGGCATCACGCAACGGCAGCAACGCTTGGTAAGCCTCCGAAGCATACCAAGCGCTGGCCTCCGTTTTACTTGGAAAGGCAATCAGGGCTTGTAGCGCAAATCCGCTGTCGCCATGCAAATTTTCCGCAGGGCCTTTGGCGAGCATCTCGCCACTGTAGGGTGATAAAGTGGCGGGTACGGCAGCGGCATAGTGCTGGAGTTTATCGGGATTGGTTGGCGTGAAACTGACAAGAATATAAGCAGACATAGTTTTCTCTAAAATAACAAAAGGAAAATCATTGTAGAGCTGGCATTTTTTTAGCACAATCGCTTATATTTTCAATTACTGTTAAGTTTTTATGAACAATATCCGGCATCTTAATAAGCTCATGGTGTTTGCCGCTGTCGCCCAAAAAGGCTCGTTCACCCAAGCGGCGCACTGGCTGGGCATCACCAAATCGGCAGCCAGCCAGCACATCCGGCAATTGGAATCGGAAATGGGGATGCGGGTGCTAAACCGAAGCACACGCGGTGTATCGTTGACGGCATTTGGGGAAAAGTTGCTGTTGCGTTGCCAATTGCTGCAAGACCAGGTCGACCAACTGTTCACCGAAATTGCCAACGCCAGTGGTGACCCACAAGGCCGTTTTGCCGTGACCTTCCCGCACAGCCTGGAAATGGACGTGGTCATCCCTGCACTGGAACAACTTTGTAGTGAATATCCAAAATTAGAACCAGAACTGATCGGCAGCGACACCACGTTGGATTTGATTGCCAACCAGTTGGATATGGCCTTGCACGTTGGCGCATTGCCCGATAGCAGCTACCGCGCCTTGCCCGTTGGCACCATGACCGAAGTGTTTTGTGCCACACCGCTTTACCTTAACCGCAACGCTGCGCCACAAACGCTGGACGATTTGCGTCAACACCGTTGGATTGCCACGTCTTGGCAAGTGCCGAAAGTGGCAGTCTGCGACATTGCTAAGCCAGAAACCACTTACTTGAATCTACCCCCCTGCGCCCGCGTCAGCAGCTTACCTAGTGCCGTGGCCTTGGCGTTGCGCCATATGGGGATTGTCCTGTTGCCCGATGTTGTCGCCAAGCCTCTGCTAAAGACAGGTGAATTAGTGCATGTGTTAGCGGGTGTCACTGGCTTGCAATGGCCGATTTTCACCGTACATGCTTATGGCGGCGAGAAACCGATCCATATCAGCCGGTTTAACCAGCTAATTTGCCGTTATTTTGCCTTGTTGTGAGCCGGGATGATGACCATGGCGATACCACCCAGTATTACCGTTCCCACCACCAAAAAATTTACGCTGACCGATTCACCCAGAAATAGGATGCCGCCTATTGCCACCAGCACAGGCACGCTTAGTTGCACAGTGGCGGCATGGGTGGCGGACAATCCCCACAAAGCTTGATACCACAAGGCATAACCGACACCGGATGCCAATGCACCGGAAAGCACCGCCAAGGCGATGCCCTGGTTATCGAATGAGATGTCCGCCCACCCAGCCAAGCTAAACAGGACGGCAAAGCCAACGGCACGGCAGAAATTACCTGTTGTCATAGCCAGCGGATCACCTGCACCGCGCCCACGTAGCGAATATCCCTGCGCTGAATAGGCTACAGATTTGTCATATCGGCGGCCAAGTATCCGTGTCGTGATCGGGGTGCTGATACGATTTGATATCGTTCAGAAACGGTGCCGCTGCGAGATCGTCCGTCGTAACCCGGTTGGCGAGGGTTGGAATGAGGTCGACATAAGGCAGCTTCCCCTCGACACCAAATTGCACAACGGGCACAATTTTTTGTGGTTCGTCAAAAGCACCGATTGCAAGCGCTATTCCATCCGGGGCATCGTAGGTGAGCGGCGTGCCGCAGTCGCCACAAAAGCCGCGCGTGACAAAATTCGACGACTTGAATTGCTTCGGCGTACCCCTCGTCCACGTCAGCTTTGCGCCGCGCACCGAGACGAGCGGCGCATAAAATCCGCCGAATGCTTTCTGGCACATGCGGCAATGGCAGACCGATGCGTCTCCAAGTGAACCATTGACCTGAAAGCGTACTGCGCCACACTGGCAGCCGCCGGAGTAGCTTGCATTGCTCATGATTGCGTAGCCATAGTTTATGAGCCCATTTCGGTCTGTAAAAAATCAATAAAAACCCGCGTTTTTAATGGCAGATAATCCCTCGAAGGATATAACAACCAGACCGAACTTTCAAAATCAGTTGCTGTAGCTATATAGTCTGTAAACAAATGGATCAAGCGGCCTTCGTTAATATCTTGCCCGACCAACCAATCTGGCAACAATGATAGGCCCATGCCATTCAGCAAGCATTGTTTTATGGCCAGCGCATTAGTGATCAAACATTTGCCGCCGATGGCAATTTCCGTAATATTTTGTTGCCGGTCTTTAAGCAACCAATTCAAACTATGCCCGGCTCTTGGAAACAGTAAACATTTGTGATCTTTGATTTGTTCCGGTCGCTCCGGTTTACCATATTCATCGAGATATTCAGGGCTGGCGCAAATATAAAAATCCATTTTGGCTAGCCGTTTGGCAATATGGGATGAATTTTCCAGCTTGCCCAGGCGGATAGCCACATCAATCCGGTCTTCAATCAAATCCAGGTAATTATCGGTTAGAACTAGCTCAATAGAGACCAGGGGGTAGCGTTTGGCAAATTTTGGCAACAGCGGCACGATGGCTACCTGCCCATACGAAGTTGCCGTGGTCACCCGCAAGGTACCGCGTGGCTCTTTACTGACATCGGCGGCGAACTGTTGGGCGGCTTCGAGTTCGTCAATAAATGGCGAAATGCGTGTGAAATAAATCATACCCGCCTCGGTCGGCTCCAGTTTGCGGGTGCTACGTTGAAACAACCGGATGCCCAGTTCTTTTTCCAAAGCCGCGATAGTGCGTGACACCGACGAGGGCGCAAGGCGATAGGCATTGGCGACATCGGTGAAACTGCGCTCGCGCATGACGGCGATAAATAATTTGAGGGTGCTGATGTCCATTTGTGCGTTTTACGCAATTTTGTTTTGTATATAGCTCTGTTTAATGCGTTATATTATGCGGATATTATGCTGTTGCGTCTAATCAATCACAGGAGATTACTCATGACCGCAACAGAAACCAACATTCCTTCCTACCAAGAAAACGTCAAGGGCCTGATCGAACAACTCGGCACGATGTTGCCTGCAGACAAATTGGCGGTGTTCAATGCCGATGCCCAACAACTGGCGGTAAGCTATCCGTCGCCCCTCAAATTGCAAAAAGGCGAGCAAGCCCCGTTATTTGCTTTGCCTAACGCTAAAGGGGAAACCATTAGCCTAGCGGATTTACTCAAGCACGGGCCGGTCGTTTTGACTTTTTACCGGGGAGCCTGGTGTCCTTACTGTAATTTGCAATTGGCTAACTACCAGCAAATCTTGCCGCAGATCAAAAAAGCCGGGGCAACTTTGGTTGCCGTGTCGCCGATGACTCCGGACAAATCCTTAAGTATGGCGGAAACCAATCAGTTACAGTTTGAAGTGTTAAGCGATATCGGCAACCAAGTCGCCAGCCAATACACTACAGTTTTCAAATATGGTCATGCGCCGATTCAGGCCATGACTGACTTGGGTTACGATTTTCACGGTTTTTATGGCGATGAATCCGGCGAAATCCCCGTGCCTGCAACTTTTGTCATCGCCCAAGATGGTCGTGTGTTGTTTGCCGGCTCCGCCGGCGGCGATTATCGGAACAGGGTGGAGCCGCAAGCTATTTTGGTTGCGCTAGGGGTTTAGTTGCCGTGAATTAAGCTGGTGAGTTATGACGGGTAGGCAAGTGGTTTTGCCTACCCAGAGCATTTGACTTAATCCCAAATAGGCCAAAGTAGTGTAGGCGACAGGAGGCGCATCAACCGCGAACGATGCGCCTCACTCTGTTCAGTATGTCATTATCTCTATGAACTACGGCTTATCGAATGCTCGCCGCATCTAAAAACTAAATTCAATTGTCCGATGTCTGCTACGGAAGCCAGCAGCTTCAAGGCAGGCGCGCGAAGCCAAGTTCTCTATCCCGCAACAACAAATCGGACGAAGGCCTCTCGATAAACAACGCGCCTTAAGGTGACGGACAATATATTCGCCAACCCCCTGCCTGCGCCGGAAAGGATTCACAAGCATGCCGAGATCATAGAAAGATTGACCTTCAATCACAGGCTGAACAAGTCCGCAGCCTAAGAGATTGTTATTTTCCTCATATAAAAGCAGATGACTCTTTTCGATGTAGCTGCTGACTTCCTCGTCGGAGTCGAAAAAACCATCGTTGATCGCCCTTATACAAACCAGATCAGACACCCTGGCCGGACGGACAGTGATTGATTGATTTTGTCGAAAGCTCGTGTCGGCGATAGTCGTGAAGTGTAGCGAAATGGATTTAACCTGCACCGCACGACCTAGGGACAAGGACAAAATCATAGGATCGAAAGTTTTACAAATTGCCCGTGTTATAAAGTGGGCATGCAAGACATAATCAAAAGCGGGTTCGGCAAGGCGCTCGTCTATCGCATAGAATTCGAGAAGCGTAGTGCCAGCTATTAAGAAGTGGCCAACGGCTTCGTTCCCTTTCCACAGAATATAACTGGCCGCGTCCCTATTCAGAAACTCAGAGTGCAAATCCTGCGGTTCATAGATATATTCCAGATATTTAGTCCGAAACTGACCCAGTAATTGATCGGTCGCCGGAACGTTTAAAATCCTCATGCAAAATGACCTCTATGTTTCGTGATGCCGGAGCTTACTAATTAACGACTGTCACAAGGTTCATGCCCCGACTTGTTTTTCATGGCTTTTAACCAGCAAGGCTTCCACCTGCCGCAACAGTTCCGCCTCCACCCACGGTTTGGACAAATAGCCGTCAACCCCTGCATGGCTGGCTTGTTGGCGGTGTTTGTCGCTGGAGCGGGAGCTTATCATCAAAATCGGCAGGGCTTTAGTTTCCGCTTGGTTTTTCAGCAAGGCGGTCAGCTCCAGGCCGTTCATGCGCGGCATTTCCAAATCCGTGACCAGCAAATCCGGGCGGGCGTGTCGTAGTTGTTTAAGCGCGTCCACGCCATCAACGGCGGTGATGACCTGAAATCCGCTGTCGCGCAGTGTGTCGGCAGTGGTTTTGCGCGCGCTTAAGGAATCGTCCACCACCAAGATTAACGGCAGTTTCGGCGCGGCGGCGGTTAGCGCATGGTGGTTGAGTTTGCCGTGCAGACGTTGGCGGCGGATCAACGCGGGCAAATCCAGCACGGGGGCGATGCGGCTGTTACTGAGTATGGCCGCCCCTACCAAACCCGATACCGCAGGCAAATAAGGGCTGGGGCTTTTCAACACGACTTCGCGGTGGCCGATAATTGCCGTCAAATGGACGGCGACCCAATCTTCGACCGCCACTTGCACCAACACCACGCCGGCACGGGCCCTTTTGGTGGCGGGCAACACGGGGCTGCCCCATAAGTTTTCCAGCCGATATAACGGGTAGTTTGCCCCATTGTGCTGATAGCGATTGGCATCAGCCACACCTGCCGACGACTGCATGGATGCCACTACTAAAGGGTGGTCTATGGACAGAGGTAGGGCAACGCATGGAGCAGTTGCCGACATCAGCACTTGCCGGATGCCATAAGCGGTTAGGGCGACGGTTTGCCCGCCGCACTCGACCAGTAACACGTTTAATAACAAGGCACTGGACGGTAAAGTCATCGTAAACAGGCAACCCAACCCTGAGCTGGAGCGAATGTCCAACGCCCCTTGCAAACGGCTGATGTCTTGGTTGACCACGTCCATGCCAATGCCGCGCCCGGACAATTCCGTGGCGGTGGCGCGCGTGGAAAAACCGGGTAGCAGGATCAGGCGGTCGGTTTCGCTGTCGCTAAGGTCGGTGGCCCCGTCCAGCAAACCTTTGCCTATCGCGCTACGGCGCACGGCGGCGCGGTCTATGCCCTGCCCGTCATTTTGGCAAATGACGGTGAGATGGTCGTGTCCGCGGCTAAAACTAATGGTGATTTGCCCCAGTTCCGGCTTGCCGACGGCCAGGCGTTGTTCCGGTGTTTCCAATCCGTGGTCGATGGCGTTGCGGATCAGGTGCATCAGCGGGTCGGCCAGTTGCGCCAGGAGTTGGCTATCCAGCAAGGTGTCCGCCCCGGCGATGTGCAGTTCGGCCTGTTTGCCACTGACGCGCAAAGCTTGGCGGACAGTGCGCTGTAAGCGGGCGGAGACGCTGTCTGCGGCTATCAGGCGTGTGTCCAGCGTGGTTTGTAAGCTGGCCTGATGCAATTGGGCGAAATTTGCCAAGGTGTTTTGGCTTTGCCGCGCCAAGGCCAAGGCGGCTTTGTCGGTCTCAAAACTGTCGGCGATGGCTTCGTACACTTGCGATAACAAGCTTTGCCAGACACCAAATTGCTGCATTTCCAAACTATCGAAACCGCCCGTATCACCCGTTGTCCATTCCGGGTTGCCCAAGCCGCGCTCCAGTTCCGCCAACAGCCGTTGCTGATGCTGGTAATGGCGGCGATGGCCTTGCAATACGGCTTTCAGTTGCCCGTTTTGGGCCTGCAATTGTGCCAAGACATTGTGGTTTTCCCCGACCAGACGGAGCAATTCGTCCAGCAAAGCCATCGGGACGCGGACAAATGCGCTGTCTGCGTTGGCATCGGGTCGGCTGGGTGGTGGACTAGGTACGTTTTCCGAAGCCGCACTGTCCAGCGCAGGCAAGGCTTGGGCAGCGTCGTCGCCAAGCCCACCCCCGTGTCCGCTTTGGAAACGGTAGACGTTATCCAACACCCGTTGCAAGACGGCGACACTGTTGGCGGGTGCCGGTTTTTGTTGCACCAATGCTTCCGCCCAGCCCGCCAAACTGTCGGCACTCGCCAATAGGCAGGCGAGCAGTTCGGCATCGGGCGTTAAGCTCTCTTTGTCCAAGACTTCGAGCAGGTCTTCCAAATGATGGGTCAGGTTGGCGATGCCTAGACAGCCCACCATCGCCGCCAAGCCTTTGAGGGTATGGGCCTGGCGTTGGGCGGTGCGGAGTTGGCTGTGGTCGCGGCGGCGTTGGTAGTTGTCCAGCGTCGCCGCCAATTGTTCGGTCAAGGACGGCAACTCGTCAAACACCATCGCCAGCAAGTGCGGATCGACATCAGCCGCCAGATTCAGCGCGACATCAGCCACGCAAGCCGTTTGCCGCTCGGCTGTCTGCGCGACGGCAGGGTAAACCTGTTGCAGTTGTCTGGCAAGTTCCGCCGTGCTGTCGTCATCCAAACAATACGGCCATTCGGGACTGGCGAAAACCGTCAGCAAAGCGTCTTGGCAAGCGCTGTCATCGGGACTGCGGCAATAGCCTGCTAGCAGCAGCAAGGCTTGCCCTATCAACTGGCCGCCGTCGTCGCTTAAGGCTTCCGGGTCGTCAATGAAGATCACCAGGTTGTCGCCCAACAATTGCAGAAATTGCACCAACCCTGTCCATTCCAGCACCGCCGCCGCGTTGGCGACGGGCGGCAAGGCGGCGCTTAGGACACTGAGGGCGGCTAGGTCGAGATTGTCTTGCCAGTGTTGGTATTGGCTTTGCAATTGTTCGGCTAGCATGGTCAATAAGGCCGGATCGAGGGCGGCAGTTTGCCTATCTTCAGTTTCAGCATCCGCAGGCTTCGGTGCGGCAAGGATGTTGGTAGGCATATCCATACTTTAAGCCTCGGCGAGCTTAAACTGGGCTATCGCCGTTTGCAGCAGCGCGGCGGCGGACACCAAGGTTTCCGATAACTGGGTCTGGTGCTGCATTTTGGCGTTGGTGGAAGCTGCACTGGCTTCAATGCTGACGGCGCGAAAACGCAATTGCTCCGCCACTTCGGTTTGTTCGCTGGCATGGCGGGCGATGTGCGCCACAGCGCTGACCAGCGATTCGGTGTTGTTGCGCGTGGCTTGCATGGTGTCGCCCGCTTGTTGGGCCAGTTGCGTGCCGGCCACGACATCGCCGATAACGGTGTTGATGGCCTGCATGGTGTCGGCGGTTTCCAATTGGATGTTGTTGACCAGGCCCTCAATGTCGGCGGCGGCCTCGCGGGAGTTTTCCGCCAAGCGTTGCACTTCGTCCACCACCACCATCAACCCTTTGCCCGCTATGCCTGCCGCCGCTGCCTGCATACTGGCGTTCAGCGACAAGATGTGGGTACGTTCGGAGAAATTGTCCAGCAATTTGACGATGCCGCCAATTTCTTGCGACCGTTCGCCCAAGCGTTTGATTTTCTTTTCGGCATCCTGGATGGTGGAGCGGATTTTATTGATGCTGGCAAGGGTTTGGTTGACCGATTGTTCCGCCGTTTCGGTGCTGTGGATGGTTTGCTGGGAGATGTCACCCGCATTTTGCGCCAAACCGAAAATGCTTTGCATGGCCGTCACCGCTTGGTTCAAACCAATCAAGGTCTGGGCGATTTCCTGTTGCTCCAGATCGGCGGAATCCATCACGTCAGTGGCTTGGGTTTTTACCGACAACGAGGTGTCGGCAACATCATCGGCGACGCGCCGCACTTCTTGCAACACGGCGGCGAAGGATTCGGCCAGCCGATTGACCGAATCGGACACCACACCCGTGACATCGGCGGCGACGGGTACCCGCACGGTCAAGTCACGCTCGCCCAGCCGGAACAGATTTTCCAGCAAGGCAACAATGGAGCGGTTCAGCTCGGCATTCTCCCGCTCTTTATCCGTCAGGACTTGGATGCGCTCGTCAAGCAGGCGGTCCAGCGTGGTCGCCAAGCGTCCCAATTCATCACGGCTGTGGATATGGCTACGGGCGGTCATGTCGCCATCGGCAAGGTGGCTGATGGTTCGGTGGAGGTCGGCGACCGGCCTTAACACGCCATAGCGGACGATGAGGCCTGCCGTCACCAAGGTCAGTAGCATCAAACCTGCGGCAATGGCGAACCATTCTAGCCTAAGCCGTTGTTCCTGTTTATGGACGGCAGCGTCTTGGGTCTGGTAGTCTTGCTTGATGCGGTAAAAGCGTTCCATCAACGGCGACAAGGCGGCTATCGCGTTTTCCATGCCGACCCGCCATTGCGCTTGTTGCGGGTCATTGGCTTTAGCCGTGGCGCTACGGTGGAAATCATCCTGGTAACGGTCAAGCTGCTGTTGAATACCATCGACCACGCCACGGTCGGCATCGGTGCGGAGCTGTCCGCTAATCAGGCTTAAGGCCTCCTCGACCTTATCCATGCTGTGTTCAAACACATCCACTTGTTTGGGGTCTTTGCCCAGTTGGAAATCCTTTTCGGCATTCCGTGCTTCCAAAGCGTTGATGGTGACCGCATCGACCAAATTGGATAAGGTGTTAAGCTGGTTGTTACGCGCCAAGGCTTGCCCGTTCAGGCTTAAGGTTTGTTGGTAATTCAGCCCCAAGGCCAAAAGGCCAAAACCCAGAAAACTTGCCACCAGCAGGAATTTTATCGGCAAGCGGATGTCGCCGAACCAGGAAAGTAAACGCATGGGAAAAGCTCCAAGGATTGAAGTTAGCGTGTTTGTGGTGATGGCCCGTCTAGGCTTGCCAAGGTTTTTAAGTGCAATAACAAGCCGTCATAGGCTATATCCAACCAGGTGTGTTGTCCGTCGCGGTAGCCGCCGAGCAGATAGGCTTGCAATAGCGGTGGTGCATTCACTTCTATCAATGGCAGGGGTTGCAAAGCCGTCAGACGTTGCGGGTCATTTTTTAAACATAACGCCCAAAAGTGCGGAGCCGTACCCAACACCAGTACACGGTAAGGCCGAACAGCCGATGTAGCCCCCAATAAACTCGCCCAATCAAACACGGGTAAGACATTGCCGTGCCAATTGCTGATGCCCAGACACCACGTCGGTAAATTAGCCAAAGGGGTGATGTCCGGCTGACTGACCAGTTCGGCGGCTTGGCCTGCGGGCAACAACAACCGCCAGCCGCCGATTGGGATGCCGTGGCGTAAACCAAGGGCCTGATTGTCGGCAGCAGATAACATTTCAGAAGTCGCCGCCATATCAATCCAACCTCGCCAGTTCCGCCAAAATCTGAGCATCGCTGTAAGGCTTGCCAACCAGCGTGCAGGCCCCTTGCAGCTTCGCCCACACCTGATCGGCCTGTTGGTTTTTTTGCGAAACGATGACGACGGGGATATGCCGGGTTTCCGCCGCCGTGGTCAGTTGCCGGCAGGCGCAATAGCCGTCCATTTCCGGCATCAGCACGTCCAGGAAAATCAAATCCGGCTGGTGCAATCGGGCTTTCGCCAGGCCTTCCGCGCCGTTGTTGGCGGTTATCACTTGGAACGGGCGACCGGCTGTTTGCAAGATGCCCAGCAACCGATGCTGGTCAGGGACGGTGTCTTCGATGACGAGGATTTTTTTGCTCATGTCTGCTTCGCTATGGGGTGATAAATGGGGCTGGAGTGGCGTACAAATTTGGCTGGCCCACTAGGCCGCCACCTCACCGACGTGCTGCGCCAACCACTTGGTGATGCGCTGCATGGTTTTTTGGAATTGCGCCGGGTTAATCGGCTTGGTCAGATAGGTGGTGCAACCGGCGATGACACCTCTCACCTCGTCCATCGGTGAGGTTTTTGACGACAACATGATGATGGGCAGTTTTTTCAAGGCCGGACGCTGGCGCAATCGGCTACAGGTCTCAAAGCCGTCCAGCCCCGGCATCATGATGTCCAGAAAAATCAAGTCGTAAAGCTGTGCCAGGGTTTGCTGCAAGGCCGCTTCGCCGCTGTCGGCAAAATCAATGCTCATGGCCTCTTCCAATTTGCCCAGTTCCAATGCCAAGGCTTGCTGCATGGCCGGACTGTCATCCACGACCAGCACCCGGTAACAGGGCTGGCGGGTATCGGTGCAAGCAAGCGGATATGGCACAGACGCGGCTGCGCTTGGCGGCGGCAAGCTTTCGCCGATACCGTCCAATATCCGCAACACGCGGGAAGCCACCAAGGGATAAGGGATGTGCAATTGCCCGCCACTAGGCGGCTTGGCTGAAACCACGGCGATGGTGCAGCCGAAACCGTCCGTCGCCTGTGTTAAGGCCGGATGCGCCAAGTGTTGTTCGCCAAACACCAGCACCACGGCGGGCAAGTTGCCGTCCTCAAGTGTTTGCAGGTGATAAACCCGATTTTTGCCCAGCGGCAATAGTTTGGCCAATTTGGCCTGTTCATGGGCAGGAAAACCCAAGGTGCTGATCTTCATTTCCATCTCCTTTACCGGGGTGTTGTCGGAGCGGATTATCAGGACAAAAAGACGGCTTGGCTAATCACATTTATTTGATTTTTGCGTGATAATTTCGTGATAGTTGCCGCCGATAATGGCTTCCGAACTTGCCGATCAGCGTCTTTTTTAATTTGGGAAAAGCTTATGAAAACATCCGCTATTCAATTAACCGTACTGGCGATTGGCTGGGCCGCCGCCAGTACGGTGCTTGCCTCCGGCTCTTACAGCATCAGCGGCGGCGACCAAGCCAACCAATCCTACAATTTGGGCAAGTCGGCGTTTTACCGTAAATTGGCGTGTTCCAGTTGCCCGCTGGCCGGTCAAGAGTTAGATAAGGCCAAGGCTGCCGAATTAGTCGCGCAACTGGCAAAAGCCAGTGAATTGGCGCAGAAACTGTCAGAAACCGAGCGCGACGCGGCTGGCGTGTATCTGAAACGCCGCTATAAACTGGATTAACGGGGGAAAAGACCATGAGCAGACAAAGTATTTCCACGGTGCTGGCACTATTGGCAACGGCCCAGGCCGCACAGGCCAACAACAACCCCTGGTTGCCCGAACCCGGTGCCATCAATGGCTCGGTGTCTTACGTTTACCAAACGACCGACCGGTTTTTTATGGGCAACCAGCTGGTCAAATTGCCTGCTGATTTATCCCAGCACACCGTAAATTTCTATGGCGAATATGGCTTAAGTGACAGTCTTGCCTTAGATGCCAGTTTGGGTTATTCGTCCACCGAATTTATAGGCACGCCTGCGGACGGCCCGTCACCTTATGGCGCTAGCTTGGATGGATTGACCGATACTAATTTAGGCACGCGCTGGCGGGTTTTGGATGAATTGATCGACGCGCCGCTGACGGTCACGTTACGGGCGGGCGGGATTATCCGTGGCAATTATCAAGTCGGGGCGTTAAATGCCATTGGCGACGGCGCATCGGGCGGCGAATTTTCGGCCTTGATTGGACGGTTCTTCGAGAACGGCATTTCCTTGTCCAGCCAGATCGGTTACCGCACGTTGGAAGGCCAAGTGCCGGACAATTTTTTTGCCAGCCTGAAGGGTAATTATTCCATCAATGCCAAAACCAGTATCGGTGTCAACTACCAAGTGCAGGAATCCTTAAGCGGCATCGACATTGGCGCACCCGGTTTCACCTTTGCGCGGTTTCCCGGCGTGAAAGAGGATTATCAAATCGTGGGCGGCAACCTAAGCTACCAACTGACCCCGGCCACTTCAGTCACCGTGGTCTATGCCAAGGTCGTGGACGGGCGCAATACGTCCTACCATGATTTGGCGGGCATCAATCTGGGTTTCAGTTTTTAGGCGGATGAGCTATGTACCAGAATTTACATATCACCGCCATCATCCCGGCCTTGAACGAGGAATTGGCAATAGGCCAAGTCGTCGGTAACTTGTTTGCTTTGCAAGATTTCTCCGGTAGACACTTGGTGGATGCCGTCATTGTCGCTGACAACGGCAGCACCGATACTACCGCCGCCTTGGCGCAAGCCGCCGGAGCCAGCGTGGTGTTTGAGCCACGGCGCGGTTACGGCGCGGCGTGTTTGGCGGCTATAGCCCATATCAAAGCCACCGATGTGGTGGTGTTTGTCGATGGCGACGGCTCGGTCAATGCCCAGCAAGTCGGTTATTTGCTCGCGCATATTACCAATGGTGCCGATTTGGTCATCGGCTCGCGCACCTTAGGTTATATTCAGGCCGGGGCGATGACTTGGGCGCAACAAGTCGGCACGGCAGCGGTGGCAACGATCATTGGCCTACTTTGGTCGGCAAAAGTCAGCGATTTGGGGCCGTTCCGCGCTATCCGCGATCCCGCCTTGCAAGCCTTGGGGATGCAGGACACCACTTATGGTTGGACGGTGGAAATGCAGGTCAAAGCCTTACAATTGGGTTTCACGGTTGTCGAAACGCCAGTGGATTGTCTGGTGCGGCTGGGCAAGTCTAAAATCAGCGGCACGGTGCGCGGCGTGTTCGGTGCGGCTATCAGTATGTTGGGTATGGTGATGCGTTTGCGCTGGCGGCAATGGCGGGGCTGTTTGTGGTGTGACGACCCGTCACTACCGTCTCATCGTTTGCCATGATGGCCGGACATCCGCCAAATTTAGAGGGATGGATGGATGCTAGCGCAGGATGGGGTTTGAAACCCCATCCTTAACGTTTTGAGCCAACTAAGCGTCACTAAAAACGTTAAGGAACGGGGTACAACCCCGTTCCAGCACTGTGAAAACCCTAAAACAACGACTACGCGTCCTTCAATGACGTGCAGTCGTTATCAACTGATATGGGATTAGCTAAGTAATCATTCAAGCGTTTTTTAACAATAGCGGTTGTTGCAATGCTTTGATGCAGGAGTCCAAAACAGGTTTTGGACTCCGACAAAAATGTTAAAGAATTTATGCACGACTACTTATATGTTGGGATTCCCTTACGTCATCCCAGCCTTGTGGGTGTCATAATGAGAATTGCCGAACTTGTCTCTTACCCCATCCCTTTACCACCTATCTACCCACTCACCGCACTGCCCATGAACCTACTAACATCTTACGCCCGCTGGCTGCATCTGCGTTGGCCTGCGGGCATTCCCGAACCGTTGCCGGAAACAGGCCCGGAGGGTTTGACCGCCGTCAGCGGCATCCGTATTGCCGGCGATTTGCTGGGCATTCCTTTATTGAAATTCGCCGTCGATTCCGGCGCCAAGGCGGTGCAGGCGTTTATTGACGAACAGGCGTTTCAGGAGCCGTGCAAAAAACATCCCGACACCTATGATTTGGCGATCATCGGCGGCGGGGTCGCGGGTTTGTCGGCGGCCTTGGCGGCGCACAAGGCCCGCTTGAAGTTCGTCATTTACGAAGCCTCGGAACCGTTTGCGACCATCGCCAATTTCACCAACGGCAAACCCATTTACACCTATCCGAAAGCCTTCCGGCCTTCCGGCGATATCAAACTGACCGCCACCCGCAAGGAAGCCTTGCTGGCAGAACTACAGCAACACGCCGTCGCCGCCAATATCCAATTCCAGTTACGGCGGGTCGACAGCATCGTGCGTGACGATAAACGCTTGGTTTTGCAATTCAACGACCAGCAAGGCAACGCTTACGCCAAACGGGTGCTGGTCTGCACCGGACGCAATGGCGAACACTCAACGCTAAACGTGCCGGGCGAAGGGTTGGCCAAAGTCCATAACCGTTTGTTTGACCCTAACGATTACCAAGGCCGCAAAGTGCTGGTGGTAGGCGGCGGCGATTCCGCCCTGGAAACCGCCATCAGCTTGTTTGAAGCGGGGGCGGTGGTGGCGCTGAGCTACCGTGGCAGCGAGTTTAGCCGCCCGAAACCGGACAATATCGCCAAAGCGCAAGCTTTATTGGGCGAGAACATACTATTTTCCAGCCAAGTCGTCAGCATCACCGAAGAGCAAGTGCAGCTACAGCAATCCGGCAAGATGATCGCCTTGGCTAACGACGCCGTATTCGTGATGATAGGCCGCAAAGCCCCTATCGACTTCCTCAAACGGCTGGGCATTCCGGTGCGCGGACAGTGGTCGGCGGGCAAATTCGCCAGCTTGGCTTTAGTGTTAATGCTGGTGGCGTTTTTATACAGCGGCAAATCCGGCAGCGGCAGCGTTTTCGATTGGCTGTTCGCGCGCGGCCTGACCCCCTCCAATTTGGATTTTTCCGCCTGGCCTGACGATAACCCGTGGCTACGCGTTCTGCAACCGGCGTTGGCGACTACGGGCTTTTACTACGAGTTGGCCTATACGCTGGTGATCGCCGGATTTGGCTGGCGGCGCATCGCCCGCACGCCGACCCCATACATTCGTAGGCAAACCCTAAGTTTGCTGGCGGTGCAGGCCATCCCACTGTTTTTATTGCCGTTCGTGGTGCTACCGATAGCCGGTGAATTCGGGGTGTTCGACAGCGGCGCGGCGAGTTGGTTGGCAGACCAATTGTTTCCGTACAGCGACCAAACCGGCAACCGCGAATATTGGCGTAGCGTCGGCTTCATCTTGGCCTGGCCCTTGTTTATCGCCAATGTGTTCACCGAACAACCGAATTACACTTGGCTAGCGATTGGCTTTTTGCAAACCTTTGTGCTGTTGCCGTGGCTGGTCTACCGCTACGGCAAAGGCGTGTACTGCGGCTGGATTTGTTCCTGCGGCGCGTTGGCGGAAACCTTGGGCGACGCGCAGCGCACGAAAATGCCGCACGGCCCGATTTGGAACAAGCTGAACCTGGCAGGCCAAGCGATTTTGGCGGTGGCCTTGTTGCTGTTGGCATTGCGGATTGCCGCTTGGGTTGGTACGGGTACAACGGTTGGCGAGGGCTTAGCGGCGGTATTTTTGCAGGCGGCTTACCAATTCGAGCTGTTCGGTATCCCGCTCAATTATGCCGAGGTGGTCGATTATTTCTTGGCGGGTATTTTAGGCTTAGGGCTGTATTTTCATTTCAGCGGACGCACCTGGTGCCGCTTTTTCTGCCCGCTCGCGGCCTTGATGCACATTTACGCCCGTTTCAGCCAATTCCGTATTTTTGCCGACAAGGACAAGTGCATTTCCTGCAACATCTGCACCACGGTTTGTCACCAAGGCATCGACGTAATGGCCTTCGCCAACAAAGGCAAGGCGATGGAAGACCCGCAATGCGTACGCTGTTCAGCCTGCGTCAGTAGCTGCCCGACCGGAACCTTGAGCTTCGGGCGCTTGCGTTCCGATGGCACGGTCATGCTAGACAAACTGCCCGCGTCGCCGGTGCAGATGCGTGAAGGCGTGTGAGCGCATGTCCTGATGGCGTTTATCCTAGAAAAAGCATGGTGTCCACGAACGGCACGAAAGACACGAAAAAAGTTTTACGCTGGTTACCAAGCTCCAGTTTCGGGAATGACAGAAAGCCGGAGCTTCCCATCCCGCATTCCCAAACGGTAGTTTGGGAACGAGCGTAACGTTTATATGATGCAAACAAAACTCGCCATCCTCGGCCTGAGCTTATGCTATCTAGGCCTCATGGTTTTCTCACACAGCCCCTATAACAACCAATTGCCGATATTCTTATTGATAATGGCCGGTGCTTTTATCTGTTATGGCTGGGCGTATGCGTCCGCTGCGCATGGCAAGCCGCCCACGGCGAAACAGGTGTTGCTGATGGCGGTCTTGTTCCGCGTCATCGGCTGTTTTGGTTTGCCGTTGTTTGAAGACGATTACTTCCGTTATTTATGGGATGGCTACCGTTTTGCCGTATCCGGTTCGCCCTACGGTGTCGCGCCGGAAGCGTTTTTTACCGATCCCAGCATTCCTAAACTTTGGCAAGCCATTTTAGGGCAAATCAACCACCCCGACATCCCGACCATTTACGCGCCGACTTTCCAACACCTGTTTTTGGCGGCACATTGGCTTGCCAGCGGGCAGGTGTGGGCATTGCAAGCGTTGTTAAGCTTGGTTGATGTGTGGCTGATCTATCTTTTGCTGAAACTTGCCTCGCCCCGCCATGTGTTGCTGTATGCCTGGAATCCATTAGTCATCAAGGAGATTGCCTTTACCGCCCACCCGGATGGTTTGCTGCCTGCATTGCTGATGGCGGCATGGGTGGCAGGTCAACGAAAATACTTGATCCAAGCAGGCTTGCTGTTGGCGTTGGCGGCGGCAGCCAAAGCGGCGGCGTGGGTGGTGGTGCCGTTTTGGTTGGTGAACTGGCGATGGCGGGCTTGGCTGGCGTTTGCACTGGGTTTTGTCGCCTTGTACGCGCCGTTCTGGTGGCAAGGGGCGACCGATGCAGCAGGGCTTAAGGCGTTTGCGGACGGTTTTGAATTCAACTCGGCCTTATACGGCCTAATGTGTTTGCTGTTGCCGCCCTTGCAGTCCAAACTGGTGTTGGGCGGATTGCTACTGGCGGCGGCTTTGGCGTATGGCTGGCGATACTGGCGGCATGAAACCCACTCCCTGCCCCGCGCTGATTTGCTGTTGGGCGGTTTGTTGCTGGTCTCGCCAGTGCTTAACCCGTGGTATTTACTCTGGTTGTTGCCGTTCGCGTGTGTACACCGCAATCCGGCGGCATGGGCGGCATCGGCTTTGGTGCTGTTGGCGTATGTCACGGGCTTGAATTTGGACGTCCCCGGCCTGACTCCGTATCAACATCCGGCATGGGTCAGACCTGTGGAATTTGGAGGGTTGGTGCTAGTTTGGCTGGGGTTTTACGGCAAGCAGTTTGTCAAACCACACATCACTTAGGCCAACCCGCCTTGGCAACTGGAACCTTGCCCCGCCGTGCAGCCGTAACAATGGTCGGCGACGCGGATGTCGTCGGGAATGCTGGCTTGGTTCAGTAAATCTTCGATATGAGTGCGCCTCCCCGCCAATGGCAAATCCAGCAATTGGTTGAAATCGCAATCGTAAACAAAACCCTGCCAATCCACGCTCAACAAACTACGGCACATGACGTGTTCTAGGTTGGCGGGCTGGTGCGCGTGTTTGAGCAAGGCCAGATAGCGGCCAAATTCTCCGCTCGCTTGTAACACCGCACCGAAGCGTTGGATGGGCATGTTGGTGAGGGTGAACAAGCGGTTGAAGCGGATGCCGAATTCACTCTGTAGATACTGTTTGTAGGCTTGTTCCAACGCGGCTTGCGGCGGCGGCAATACTGCGCCTTGCGGGTTGTAGGCCAGATTCAGCACCAAGCCCGTGCCAGCTTGCCCATAACCCAAGGCGTTAAGCTGGCGCAACGCAGTCAAGGAATCTTGGAACACGCCTTTGCCGCGTTGGGCATCGACATTGGCTTCCAGGTAACAAGGCAAGGACGCGGTGATTTCCACCTGTTGCGCAGCCAAAAAGGCCACCGTGTCGTGTTGGCCTGCTAGCAGTAACACCGTCAAGTTACATCGGTTGATGATATGCAGGCCTTGTTGCCGCGCCGCCGTGACCAACCAGCGGAAATCCGGGTTCAGCTCCGGTGCGCCGCCAGTCAAATCCAAGGTGGTCGCGCCGACTTGGGCGGCAAGCTGCAAGGCCGTTTGCATGGTAGCCCGCGCCATCAATTCCGTGCGCTTGGGGCCGGCGTTGACGTGGCAATGTTGGCAACTCAAGTTGCACAAATAACCCAAATTCAATTGCAAGATGTCAGTTTTGCCACGTTTAAGGGCAGGGAAATCGCTATTAAGCAACAAGGCTTTACTGTCGCGCATGGTCGTTACCAAGATTGCGGTGAAGGAAAAGGCAAGCTTGCCAAAAAATCCAGCAATTGGCGTTGTTCGGGCGAGGCTTCTGGCAGTTCCTGCAAAGCCTGTTGCAAGTCAGCCAGATCGGTGGCTTCGTCAACATCACCCAGCTTCGGCAAGTGTTTTATTTCTCCCAAGTGGTTGATGCGCTTAAGCAACTGGCTTCCCGTGTCGGCGCGGCTGTAGCTTACGTCCGTCCAAATCCGTTCATCAATGGCGCAGTTGCCGCCAACCAGCCAAAAACCACCGTCCGTACAGGGGCCGTATACCAAGCGTGGCTGAGTCGAGCCAGCCAGCCACGCAATCCCTGCCGACAAAGTCGCCAAGGTCATTTGCGGGCTGTCCGCACCCACAAACATGACGCTGGCGTAGCATTGCCGCAAATGCCGATACACCTGCGCCAAACGCTCGCCCAAACAGCCTTCGCCTTGCGGGATGCACGGCAAGGCTTGCCAATGTGGGTGGCTTAAGGCTTCGGTTTCGGCGACGGCAAAATAGCCTTGCGCGGCGGGTGACAGTTGGCTGAGCGTGGCGGCGACGGTATGCGCGGCCTGTAAATGGAAGGCTTCCGCCGCGTCTTTGCCCAGCGTCGCCGCCAAACGGGTCTTGACGGGCGACAAGCCGGGGGTTTTGACGAATATCGCCACGGCGGTCATGGCGTTTGGCATCAGCAACAAGCCGCCACGGTGTTAGGCGGCAAACCGGACAAATTGGGCGGCGAGCAATCAAACAGGCCAAAATGCGTAGTCTTGTCGCCTATGATGGTGAAATACGGTGCGTAACGGCTTGAGGCCAACATATCGGCGGTATTACCGCACACCCGTAGCGGCTTGCCGGTTTCAAACCAGTGGTGGTCGTCCAGTGAAAATGCATGGATATGGTTGGGTATCGCGCCATGATAAACGGCGATTTGTCCGAAATCTTCACAGCGGTCTTCCAAGGGCAGCTTGAATGCCCTAACCGTCACTGAGCGGAAGTTCACCATGCCGATTTTCGCGGCAACTTCGTCATCGTCCAAAGTAATGGGCGTGGCGCTGACGATGCGTACATCGGGGCAAGCCAAGCTATGCAGGATGCGCCGGAAATCTTCCCAATACCACGCCCCCGCCAAACATTCACCGAGCAGCACCGGATCATGCCTGAGCGCGTCGGGAATGCGGCGGTCGGCATAGACATCGGAGAAATACAGCTCGCCGCCCGGTTTCAGCACCCGGAATATCTCCGCCAGCACCTTGGGTTTGTCCGCCGATAGGTTTATGACACAATTGGACACCACCACGTCGATGGAATTGTCGGCAATTCCTAAGGCCGCCAAATCTTCAATATGGCCTAAACGGAATTCGACATTGCCCTGGGCATAGCCGTAACGCTGTTGGTGCCAATCAAGATGGGCAGTGGCGACCGCCAATTGCCCGGCGGTCATGTCCACGCCGATCACTCGGCCTTGCTCGCCAACCAAGCGTGACAACACATAACAATCGCGTCCTGAACCGCAACCTAAATCCAGCACCGTACACCCTGTTAATGCGGGTGGCAGCGGGGAGCCGCAACCATAAAACCGCTCGCTGACTTCAGGATGCACATCCGCCAACAACGTCCGCAGATGCTTGGGCATGGCCGTTAAGGTGCAACAGGCACTGGTTTTTAAGTCCTCGCTGGATTGCAGGATTTGTCCGTAGTAGGACTGAATGGCTTCGGTAGGGTTATGTTCGGTCATAAAAAGTCTTTGAAAAGTGGCGGAACGGATAAAGGGGCGGACGAAACTTTATTGTCGCCGGAAATTATCACAAATCCATCACAAAACCTTCAAATGCTTGTGATTTGCCGTGCTGATGGCTTACAAGTAAAGGAGGCGTTGCACACGCCTCCCCAGTTTGCGGCATAACCTATTGGTTCTGCCCCATAACGTTTTAAGCGGCATTAATATCAAAAAACGGAAAATCAATCTCGGTTTTTGCCGCGTTGTTGAAAAAATTGGTGAAGGTATTCATGGCCACATGCGCCAAAATTTCGATGATTTCCTGATCGCTAAAGCCCTCCGCACGCACTGCCGCGAAGCTGTCATCGGAGACATTGCCGCGTTTTTCCAGCAAGGCGCGGGCAAAAGTCAAGGCTGATTGGGTTTTTCTGTCCGCGGATTGGCCTTTGCTGTTGGCGACCAGTTCATCGCGCCCTACGCCCGCCTTGCCACCCAAAAAGACATGCGCCGACGCGCAATAATTGCAGCCGTTGTAGCCAGCTACAGTGACGGCCAATTGCTCCCGCAATTTGGCATCCAGCGTACCGTTGCCCAGCGCGGTTATCATGCCTAAATACGCTTCCAACGCAGCGGGGGCATGGGCAAACGTGGTGAAAAGATTGGGCGTGGCGCCCATCATGTGCCGGACTTTGTCCAGCAATTCTTTAGCTTTGCCTTCAGGATGGGTAACAGGATTAATACGTTGCATAACTTAGCTCCTTAAGTGTTTTGGTTAAAAAGTAAACCAATTTGTTTACCTACGATAAGGGTAAACAAATCGGTTTACTTCGTCAAGCATTTTGTACACTGATGGGTTTACTTTTTGCCTAGCCCTCACCTTATTGATATGCTATCGCTCCAATTAATTAAGACAGCAGCCCGCCATGCCCCCTGAAAAACACCGCCCGAAACGCCAGCTGATTGTCGAAACCGCCTTCCGGCTGTTCAAAGACAACGGTTTTTACGCCACTGGCGTAGACCTGATCATGCGCGAGGCAGGCATTTCCAAGCGTACCTTATACCAATACTTCCCCGGTAAAAATGATTTGGTGGTTGCAGTCTTGGCGCATTACCAAGCCCAATACCAACAACACATTGAAACGTTGTTGGATAGGCAAAACCGTTCGGCGCGGGAAAATATCCTGGCAATGTTCGAGAATGCAAAAAGCTGGTTCGGCGATGTCAATTTCCACGGCTGCTTGGCGGTGAATGCAATGGGCGAGTACGCAGGCAAAGATCAAGGTATTGAACAAGCGTGCCTACGCTTTAAGGAATGGGAGCTGGGCGTATTACGGGAATTGGCGTACGCCATTGATACCGTTAACGGCGAAGCCTTGGCTTACAAGCTGTTTGTGCTGCTGGAAGGGATGGCGGCGATTGCCCAAGTAATGAAAGGCGCATGCCCGATTGACGTGACGGCGATGGCGGCGGCACTGATGGATTAGGTGGGATTGCCGCTGCTGCCAGGACAGCCCTCGGCAATTTCCCGCCACGAATGGGCTCATTACAAAAGGTTGTAAATAGCTTAATCCGGCATTCGGGTCGGCAAACTAAAACTGAATGCCGTACCTCGCCCCAATTGGCTGTCCGCCGTGATGCCGCTGCCATGCAATTGCACAATGCGTTTGCAGATCAGCAAGCCCAAACCGCCGCCACCGTGTTTTTTGCTGGCGTTTTGCCGTAACGGCGAATGGCGGTCAAATAGCCCTGCCAGTTGTTGCGGACTGATGCCTTCGCCGGTGTCGGCAATGCGGAGGCTAACGGTGTCGGAGCCGGGTTCGACGGTTACCGTAATACTGCCGTTGGCGGGCGTGTGACGTAGCGCGTTATCCAGCAAGTTGGTCAATACCCGTTCGATCATGGCGATGTCGGCATACACTGGCGTCAGTTCTTCCGACCAAACTACGTTAATGTTCACCGCTTTGGTTTCGGCGGCGAGCTGGAATTTTTGCAGAACGTCTTGCGCCAATTCCTGGATAAAAAAAGTCTCGCAATTAGGAGAGGTGGCTTCGCATTCCAGCTTGGCGAGTTCAAACAATTCGCCCGCCAATAAGTTGACCCTGCGGCTTTGCCGCACCGCCACCGACAAATAGCGTTGCCGTTCTGCCAACGGCAAATCATCGGCCTTGCGCAACACGGTTTCCAAATAGCCTTGCAGCGACGTCAGCGGTGTCCGCAAGTCATGGGAAACATCGGCGATCATTTCACGGCGCAGCTCGTCTTGGTGTTTGATCAGCTGCATCTGGTTGCCGATGCGCTCCGCCATGCGCTCGAAGGTGCGCGACAAAACGCCGATCTCGTCGCCGCTGGCGGTGATTTTTGGGCAGACGTGCAAGCCGCCGACAAAATCCGCCTCCTCAAACGCCGCCACGGTGCAAGTCAACGCATCCAAACGACGGGTAATCGCCGAAAACACGCCCAAGCCCACCAACAGGGTCAACAGCAAAGCGCCCATCCCTACCCACATCGCGCTCTGGAAAACATGGCCTTGCCAAACCTGCTCCGCTTGTTGCTGGTAAGCGTCGCCCGTCAGGATGATGTACAAAAAACCCAACGGGATGCCGTCTTGCTGCAAGGCCGTCGCGCTAAACACACTGGGCTGTTCCGGGATACGCGGGTTGTCGCCAGGCAGTGGTAAGGGCTGGTGTGCCAAAAAAGCCCGGATGGGTTCCAGCCGTATTTGCGTCAGTTGCACCCGTCCGGGTGGGGCTTGATGCGCCTTAATCACGCCGTCTTTGTCCAACAAATACACCTCAATACTGGGGTTGACCACCATCAGCATGTGGAACAGTTCGCCGATGGCGGGGGTGTCCAGGTTATTGGCTTTCACTAAAGGCCAGTGGTCGGCGATGTGCCTGGCGAGGTCTTGGCTGAGCCGTTGCACGATTTCTTGCTGGTGGCGTTTGGCGGCAAAAAAATCCAAAGCACCGCACAAGCCGCCAAACAACAGGATCAATACGGCAAAAGTCAAGGCGATACGGCTGTACAGGGATTTGAATTTCATTAAACGGCATCCCCTCCGTCGGCAAATTTATAACCCACGCCCCAAACGGTTTGGATGAATTGTGGTTTGGCGGCGTTGCGCTCGATTTTGCCACGCAAACGGTTGATGTGGGAGTTGACCGTATGCTCATAGCCGTCATGCTGGTAGCCCCAGACTTGGTCCAGCAAGGCCAAGCGCGTGAAGGCCTTACCCGGATGGCGGGCAAAAAACAACAGCAATTCAAATTCCTTGGCGGTCAAGGTCACGGCTTGCCCGGCCAATTTAACTTCGTGCTTGAGCGGATCGATCAGCAAATCTTGGTAGCTCAGCACCCCGGTTTTGACATGTAGACTATGTTCCAGGGCATTAATGCGCCGGAACAAAGCGCGGATGCGAGCCGCCAATTCCGACACCGAAAACGGCTTGCCCAAATAATCGTCCGCGCCCAGCTCCAAGCCCAACACCCGCTGGTTTTCTTGGGATTTCGCGCTAATCATGATAATCGGCAGATAATGGGGCATCAGCCGGACTTGCCGGCAAATTTCCAAGCCATCCAAACCGGGCAGCATCAAATCCAGCACCAGCAAATCATAGTGTTGCGATTTCAGTTTATGCAGGCCGCTTAAACCGTCGATAGCCAGCTCGACTAAAAAACCTTCATCACGCAGGTTAATGTCGAGCATATCGCCAATATCAGGGTCATCTTCAATAATCAGCAGTCGTTTCATAGTAAGGCCAAGGTAAAGTTTCCGGCATTATCACCAGCAAGCACAAGCTTGGCAATTCACTTTTTGGGGATGCTTTTGTGATAGTTTTGTGATTTTTCTACCATTTAGGATAGGTAATGGCAATTTTGGTGCGTTAGCATAAGCCAAATCACCCACCTTTTGGGTCAAATAGACGACTGACAATATCAAAGCAAACAACACCAATCGCCGCTCTTTCAGCTCGAACAGCCTGAAGCGGTTGGGATGGGATGTCCGGTACGGACTGAAGCCAGCGATCAATTCCTGCGTGAGCTTCATCCCTTCCTCCTTAAACTCGTACCTTAGTTCTTATTCTCCTACCGTAGGCCAAACCACCATCTGCATATCCGCGTCCCCGTGTTGGACAAGGTAAATATTGGGCGGGAAGTATTCACGGCAGTCTGGCTTGGCGCCCGCTTCTATCGCCGACAACCATTGCTTAAGCTCATTCATTTGCGACATGGCGGCCTCCGCTAATATCAGCCCGGCTAAGCGCGCCATTTCGGAAGACCAATGAAACGTTAAAATGGGCACCACTCCAAGGTCATAACCCTGGCCCGTCTTTCCGGCCTTATAATGGGTTACCGACACCAGCCCCCTTTCCGCCGCGGCCTGGGCCAACGCTTTGTAATGATCTATTTGTTGTTTACGTTCTGATAACGTGGCAGGCAATAATCCAAGCCAATCCGTACGCATTTCCATTATGGCGAGGTCGTAGGGGCAGTGGTAAGCCCAATAATTTTTGACCGTTCCGGGCTGAAAGCATCGCCAGCCGTCACTTGGATGCCTACCCCATGCACACTGGCATTGTTGATTGGGATGGCGGGATTTGAATAGGCAGATTGCCGTTGTTGCGGTGGCCTGAAATGCGCTTAGGCTACCGGCGACAAAATGGGAGAGCTTGTAGAGATAAAACAGCAAATTGGAAGGAAAACTTGCCCGTAAGGCACGAAACTCGGAGGCCACTGGGTGATTGAAAAAGCGGATGTCCGGCTGGACGTATAAAGGCTTGGCGGCAAAGATACCGTCAATTTGCCGGGGGATGGGGGATATCCACTGTAAACGCCCCACCAGCAAATCAAGGTGCTGCCATTGGTAGGTGACATGAAACCGCGAATCCAAACCATGATGGCCAAAGATGCCCAAGCACCCGCTTGACCATTCGGCCAGCAACTTTTGGGTGGCATGATACCAACGCAGAAAGTGTTGGAAAACGCGTGGTTTCTTGGCAGATGCTTTCCCCCCCCACCGCCCATCCGCAGCAACCCAGCCCGGTGCTTTGGCATCCAATAACCAGGCTAGCTTACCGGCTTCGCGGTCAATCCTGGCACAAGGCCCCTGCGGGACGGCTTCCGTGACCAAATCCACGCGGTGGATCGGGCATTGCTTTAGCCAATGGGTTTCATGAAAATGGCTGTGGTAGCCTTCAGCTAGGCATAGGGGGCAATAGGCCAATTTGCCATGCCAAACGCTATCCCTTTGGCCCAGCGAGAAATGCCCCCAACCCATGCCTGTAGGGCCGAACACCGTCCTGACAATCGCTACCGGTTCGTCCAACAGCCGGGCGACATGCCGGATTTGTTCTTCTTTTCGGCCAACATAGCCGGCTTCGACAAAAACGTACCAAAATTCCCTGAATTGTTTGGGCGGAATCTGGTTGAGGCGGCAGAATTTGGCGGTAAAACTGCTGAAAGAACTGTAACCACTCAAACGCCCCCTCCCCCAATTGATTTTGGGTGGGAAACGGCTTGTGCCTGCGCCACCCGTTGGGCATCCATGCCTGCCTGCTAGGATCGCCGGCATCGGGTTCAGGAAATTTTTCGCATATGGTCAGTAAACCCGGTTTTGGCGACCATCACCAGCCAACTTTGGAGGCTGGTCACGGCTTCCCACGTTTCCCCCGAACCTAGGCGTCGCAAGGCATGTTCAACGGCCCTGGCGATATGGAGCATGGGTATCTCCATAGGCCCGGTTTTTTTAGACGGCATCCCAGGCGGCAACAATTGTTCAAAAGCCGCCCACAGCGAACCGGCGCACCCCATTAGCCGGCAGCCTTCCGCAAAAGCCTCCGGGGCAAAGTATTGCAGGAAAGAGATGCCGCTTTTCTTTGGCCACTCCGAATCCAGGTCATAGCCATTGAGGACATACCCCAACTCCGCACAAGACCGGATGCCATGAAACTGGGCGTCACACGCATAAAACCGGGCGGCAATATGCGCGTTGCCCGTCCGGGCAAGATAATCCGGCTGGAATTGGAGGTTATAAGAGCCGATTGATACCACGCTGAACCGGATGCCTTGGTCATCCAAGGCGTTCTGCAGCCCCAGTAGCCATTTCCATTCTTTAAGCATGATCTCTTGGGCTTCGTCAATCAAAAGCACCACATAGTTTTGCCGTGATTGCCGCGCCACCGTGACCAGCCGTTGTTCGAAAATGAACTTGGCCGCATTTTTAGGCTTGGGCTTCAAGGGGTTATGGAACTCGTAGTTGGATGCCCCCACCAACGTGTTCCAAAATTCGGTCTCCCCCATCATGCTCTCCCTACGTATCCACACCACCAATGGCAAAGAGGACTTGAAACGGCATTCCAGAACCTCCCTGAGATACCATTTGACAGCCCTGGATTTGCCAAACCTTGACGGACCATAGATATGGCCACCACTGACCCTCTGGTCTATCCAGTCGCCAATGGTGTTGAGCATTTTATCCATGGGCGGTGTATAGATGGCGTATTCTTGCCGCAGGACGGGATGCCGGGGGCTTACAAGTGTAGGTTTTTAAAAAAGTGCGGCGAGACAGTGCGTTGCGGTAAATTGACGAGAGTCATCAACATCTATTTACCAGAGGTACCGCCATGTCTCGCCATCCAGAA
>Ga0082335_1000146_pt1 | contig 187523 bp, 209 predicted proteins | sample Subgrocontami58m_FD_72375 | JGI IMG/M metagenome (GOLD analysis project Ga0082335, IMG submission 72375) | Subsurface groundwater microbial communities from S. Glens Falls, New York, USA - GMW37 contaminated, 5.8 m (SPADES assembly) (version 2) ... | reverse complement strand
ATACTTATTCTGGATGAGCCGACATCGGCCATTGACGCCGAAGCCGAAGCTCAAATATTCGAAAATCTCTATAAGTTATATAAAAATAAGACTCTCGTGTTAATCTCACACAGGTTTTCTACTGTCCGAAATGCCCATAAGATAATTGTTCTAAAAAACGGGAAAATAGCTGAAGAAGGCAATCACGGATCTCTCATGGCGAAGGACGGAATTTATGCAGAAATGTTTCGAAAGCAGGCCAAAGGGTACATTGAATAATCAAAACAGATATTGCAATATTACAAACTAATAAGTATAATCAGTCAATGCTGACGATAATAACCCTAAATTTCAACGGAGCGGAAAAGACAATCAAGCTTTTGAGATCCTTGAAAGACCAGACAGATAAAGACTTCCAAGTTATCGTGATAGACAATGCTTCCGAAGAGGCAGACTTTGAAAAACTAGACTCCCACACTCGGACTCCGCAAGTCCAAATCATTAAAAATAGCCAAAACCTAGGATTTTCAGGGGGGAATAATGTAGGCATCAAAAAAGCCCTTGAAAATGGCTCGGAATGGTTAGTTTTGCTCAATAATGATACATGGCTAGAAACCGCTTTTATCTCGCAGCTAAAGGCTAATTTAAGCGGTAAGGAGGGTATTGTGGGCATACCCCTGGTGGAAGAAGATAAAACTGCCTATTATGGGCAAACCGAGTGGCTAAAACCGACTCTGGGGCACATTTACCGTCCCATTAAAGATAAACTGCCGGAAAGTTACGCGATCGGGGGAGCAATGGCCATACATAAGACGGTTTTTAATAAAATAGGCCTACTGGATGAAAACTATTTCTTATATTTTGAAGATGCGGATTTTTCGATCCGGGCCAAGAAGGCCGGCCTGCCTTTAACCTCACTGGAAGCGCCTAAAGCAAACCATCAGGTATCCGCAACTACTTCAAAACTCGGCCGGTCTTTATTGCTCCGATATCATTACCGGAACGCTCTTTATTTCAATTTTAAAAATGGGCCGACCGAGGTAAAGATCGCCATTCCGGTATGGAGCTTCTTTTTACTCTTGAAGCAATCCGTAAAGATAGCTCTCGGCATAGAAAGTGATATTTCCGGGGCAATCATTAGGGGTATTCTGGATTACCACCTGGAAAGGATGGGTAAAATAAATTCAAAATGATCAAAATAGGAATCGAGTGCGAGAATATTGAGGATAAGGGGACCAGATACGGAGTCGGGCAGCTGACCCTGAATTTGCTTAAGGAATATGCCGCTAATTCCGAGTGGCAATCGAAATACAAATTGTATCTATATTTTAAAAAGCAGATCCCGGATGATGAATTCATCCAGAATCCTATTTTTATAAAACGGGTTATGGGCCTAAACTCATTCAATATTTTTTATCATATCCTGCTTCCGATCCGGGCAATGCTGGATAGGCTCGACTGGATGTTCTTTCCAAATTATATGCTCCCGCCTTTATACTTGGGCAAGTCAGTTGTTATCCTTACCAACGATATCTATTATGAATTTACTAAGGGCACAATTCCGTTCAGATATAAACTGGCATACAGACTATTCGCAAATTGGGCGGCGAAAAAAGCAACAAAAATAATGGCTATTTCCGAGGCCTCAAAAAAAGAGATTGTCAAACTATTCAAAATGGAACCGGAAAGAATTTTTGTGGCCAGATTAGGAGTAAGCGGCATAGCGGGGGATCAGCGGTCCCTTCCATCGGATCAAGCCTATATTCTTTATGTCGGCCAAATGTTTCCCCGCCGCCATGCCAGAGAATCCATACTAGCCTTCGAAAAGATTGCCCCTGATTTTCCTGCCCTTAAATTTATATTGTTAGGGAAGGATAAATACAACCCTCCTATAATTGACGGACTGGTCCGGGAAACCAATCAGAAATTAGGAAAAGAGGCCGTTATCCATTATGATTACTTGGAAAAGCGGGAAGAGGTGGGAAAATTGTATGCCGGAGCGAAGCTTTTCGTATATATATCCGACAATGAAGCATTCGGTTTGCCTCCGGTTGAAGCAGCCTCATACGGCATACCCGTTGCGGTAAAGGACTCGGATCTAAATCACGAATTGTTTGAAGATGCCGCTTTTTTCGCCCCGGACAGCAGCCCGGAAACCATTGCCGATATATTCAGAGACGGACTGGCCAATAATGAAAAGAGGGAATACTGCATAAAAAAATACCGGGAGATAATACCCGGACTGAACTGGCACAATTTCGCCGATAAATTTTTCAATCAATTATGAAGAATAAACTGCTGAATATAGTTTTTGCAACAGAGGTATTGTTTTTTGCATTGGTGGTAACGGGTATCATCCCCAGGAGTACTGTCCTGTATTTTACGGCTTTTCTGTCTGTCTATGTCCTTTGGGCAAAGACGGAAGACTCAGCGGTATTTTTCACAAGATCAATTCCTCTTTTCCTGGCTATCCCTTTTACCCCGTCATTTGATAATTTCAATACCTGGCGGATCATCTCCGCCCTGATCTTCCTGAAATGGGGTTTTTTAAAGTTCAGGTATTCGGGATTTGAGATACTGAATAAAATTAAAAAGTTCAGGCCAGAAACCAAATTGCTGGTATTGCTCGGGCTATTGGCCACTTTATCCGTAATATCGGCGCCGGATAAAACGGCGGCTATTAAGAGAGTAATTTATTTTGCCAACCTGAGCTTGATGGGCATTGTTATTTATGACTTGTCCCTGAATAGGGATTTTATCAAAAGATTCATAAAGAATCTGGCGGTTCCGGTAATAATAGTCACTGCCGTCGGCTTTATCCAGATTGCCTCGACTTATTTTATGGATATTTATCAATTCATGCGTATCTGGGGTGAAAATATCCAATGCAGACAATTCGGCAATCAATGGTGCAATATTGCCGTCTGGGAGGGAAATACCTGGTTTGCTTATTATGGGAGCCAATTATCCCTCAGGGTTTTTTCTCTCTTTACCGATTCCCACACGTTTCCGATGTTCATTCTTCTGGGCCTCCCCGCTATTTTTGCCTTGTCCCTCCCCAGGGTAATCGAAAGATCCAAAAATTTGAGAGAAATGATATGGACGCGGGGCAGGCTATTCGTCCTTTGGATACCGGCGATATTCTTAATGGCAATTTTGAGCGGAACCAGGGGGATCTGGGCGGCAAGCATAGGGGTGGTCATTCTTTCGGTAATGGTCTTATATAAACTGCCAAAACCCAAAAAACCGGTGTTCAAGTATATCTCTCTTTATTTAATAATTTTCTTTTTGCTCTTTTCCTTAGCCTACCCGATATTCGTCTCTCCTCAATTTCTGGTCAGCAAAGGAAATTGGGGCCTCTTTGGAAACAGGATAAGATCCATAATTGATTTTGGGGAAACCTCTAACGGCCAGAGGCTGGAAATCTGGAGAAAAAGCTGGGAGTCTATCAAAAAGCATCCGCTCCTGGGGGTGGGCATTGGCAATTTCCCGGTCGTGCTGGGACAAGACATCAAATGGGCTAAAGCCGGCTCTTCGGCTCATAATCTTTATATTCAAATTGCCGCGGAAATGGGTCTGATAGCCGCCGGAACAGCAATATGGTTCTTGTGGTCCTTATTCTCAAGAATCTATCGAAAATTCGTAAAAGAGGAAGATGCGTTTATGTCCGTTTACTACGGGGCTTCATTGCTTTTTGTGCCCTGGATACTGATATATCTTCTCACCGATGCCGCATTATTCGATGAGAGGGCCTTTCTCATGTTCGCTGTCATAACCGGCACAATATTAGCCCGGGAATCCTAAGATGATCACTATTAACTATGCCGTAAAAAACGGGGGAAAGTATATTCGTTATTTTTTGGATTCTTTAAAGACTCAAACCTATAAGAACTTCAGGGTGAATATCTGGGACAACGATTCAGATGACGATACGAAAGAAATCGTAAGATCCGCTTATCCTGAATTTAATTTAATTGAGAATCCTGAGAACATCGGTTTCTGGGCAGCCATGGAACAAATGATAAATGAAGATAAGGACAGCAAATATATAATCTGCATGACTGATGTAATACTGAAAGATGACTTTTTGGAAAATGTGGCAGCCGTAATGGATAATGATCCTGATTGCGGAGCTCTGCAGGCTAAAGTATACAGGATGGAATTGTATGGCAGGCAAAATAAAGAGCCGAGAAAGACAAACATTATTGACACCCTGGGATTCAAATTATTCAGGTCCAGGAAATTAATAAATCTGGGGCATGGCGAAGAAGATAAAGGCCAGTACGACAGCCTAAGGGAAATATTCGGGGTCGAAGGAGCTGTGCCGGTATTCCGCCGGGAAGCGTTGGAGAGTTGCCGTATAAACGGCTTCATAATTGATCCCGATTACCGGGTCGGCCCGTTCGGATACGGAGACGATTTTGATCTGGCCTGGCGCCTGAGACTTTTCGGCTGGAAACACGTATTATCTAATAGGGTCATCGCTTATCACGACCGGTCAACCACCAAAGGCTATTCCCGCGGGCTGAAAGATTATTTTAAACGCCTTAAAGAACGCCGGAAAATAGATATCCAAAAGAAGCGTCTGGACTGGCGAAATACCCGTTTTACAATAGTCAAAAATGATTATATAATAAATGTCTGCAAAGATTTACCCTGGATAATAGCCAGAGAAATAGCCGTTCTGGGATATACTTTATTATTCGAACCCGGAGTATTGGCAGAGGCGGGTAATTTCATTAAATATTTACCTAAAATGATTAGAAAGAGAAAGGAGATCATGGCCAAAGCCAAAACCGGCCCCCGGGACATGCGCAAATGGATTACCAGATAGACTTCAACCAACATCTATACGAGAAGAAGAAGAGACGCTGGAGAGGCGTCCTATTTTTAGGTCTGGCTGCTTTGGGCGTGATAGTTTACGGCTCCATACGGCTTGGAATGGCTTCAAATAAAATAGAGGTGGATAACAGCCAAAATCTGTGGGGCAGACTGACCGGAATCTTACAGAATAAAGAGGTTAAAAAAGAAGATCCGAACTATGCCATGCCGGCTGAAGAAAAAGACAGGGTAGATATACTGATTATGGGAATAAGAGGCGATAACGAACCGGATTCCGAAACTGCCGGACCGCATCTGACCGATACGATAATGGTCTTCAGCTACGATAAGCAGACTGGAAAATCGGCAGTAATATCGATCCCCAGAGATCTATATGTAAAAATTTACGACAAAGAGGAAAAGATCAATGCGGCTTACTCCGAAGGAATGGCCAGAGGCGAAGGCCTTGATTTCACCAAAAGGCTTATCTCCCAGATCAGCGGAGTTTACATAGACCACGCCTTAGTTATAGATTTTTCATCTTTTGAGAAGATAATAGACTCAGTCGGCGGAATAGATATTGTCCTGGATCAGCCATTCACCGAAAAAACCCAGTGGGGATATGAGTTTAGCCTGCCGGCCGGCAAAAATCATCTCGACGGCAAAAATGCGCTTTACTACGCAAGATCAAGGTTTTCAAGTAATGATTTTGACCGGGCCAGGAGACAGCAGCAGATAATTTTTGCCCTGAAAGACAAACTGGTTAAGATAAACCTGTTTTCTGATCCGATCAAAGCCTTTGATATCTTTAAGACCCTCAGGAATAATATAACCACCGATATCGGCTTATGGGACATAAAAGGAATGATGGATTTGGCAAATAAAGTAAACGGAAATACCAAGCATTATGTAATTTCTACGGATAATCTGACATATGAATCCCATATCAAAGGCAGTTATGTGCTTCTTCCAAAAGGAGATAATTTCAACGGGATAAAACAGGAGTTTCAAGATATCCTTAAATAAAGATGCTTTCAATCATAATAGTTAATTTTAAAAACCCGGCCCTCTTAAGGCTTTCCCTGAAGTCGCTTAATCATGTTCTGAAAGATGACTTTAAAAAAGAAATAATAGTCATCGACGTAAACAGCGGGCCAGGAACCCGGAATGTGGTCACGGAAGAATTCCCCGACGTAAAGATATTCCCTTTTAAGGAGAACATCGGCTTTACCCGCGGAGTCAACGAAGGCATAAAAAGAAGTTCCGGGGATTTTATCCTTCTCTTAAATGCTGACCTAATACCTCTGCCGGGTTCAATCGAAGATATGTACGATTTCATGAGAACTCACCCGGAGATCGGTATTATTGGGCCTAAGCTGCTTAATTTTGACGGTAGCCACCAGGATTCATGTTTCCGTTTTCCAACCCCGCTTACATTGATCTACAGGAGGACATTCCTGGGCAGACTGCCTTTCGCCAGAAAACATCTGGATAGATTCCTGATGCGTGATGCGGATAGAACCAAGGCATTGGAAGTCGACTGGCTGTTCGGTTCGCCGATCATGATCAGCCAGGCTGGCATAGAAAAGATAGGACTCATGGATGAAAGATTCTTTTTATATCTAAGCGACATTGACTGGCCAAAAAGATTTTGGGAAAATGGATTCAAAGTTGTTTATTATCCGTCCGCCAAGATGTACCATTACCATCTTCGCCATTCAAAAGGCCGGTACGGATTGCTGGATTTTATTTTAAGAAAAGAAAGCCGCTGGCATTTTTTGGATGCCCTCAAATATTTTAAAAAATATGGATTCAGTAAGTAGGAAAATTTTAATTGTCATAATAGTCATTTCCCTAGCCGCCGGATTCGGAGGCGGAGTTCTATTTACCCAGAGAAAAAACCTTGAACCGGCCGTTTTAAAGAATGTAATAAATAGAGACGTATTAAAGCCGAATGATGTTGATTTTAGCCTTTTCTGGGAAACATGGAACGCAGTCCAGGAAAAATATGTGGATCGGGATAAAATAGACACCCAGAAGATGGTCTATGGAGCCATAGAAGGAATGGTCAACAGCCTCGGCGATCCTTACACGGCTTTTCTTGAGCCGGTAACTACAAAGAAATTCGAGGAAGAGATTTCCGGTTCTTTCGGCGGAGTAGGCATGGAGCTTGGAGTCCGGGACGGAGCCATAACCGTTATTTCATCGCTCAAAGACACGCCTGCTTCCAAAGCCGGGATCAAGTCAGGGGATAAAATCCTAAAAATAGACACTAAGTCCACGGTAGATATGAAGATCGAGGAAGCCGTCAATATGATCAGGGGTAAAAAGGGAACCAAGGTAACGCTCACAATATTATCCGGCAAGGATACCAGGGATGTTTTGCTTACCCGGGATATAATAAAGGTGCCGACCGTGGAATGGAAAATCATAGAAAGTGGCGGGACAAAAACAGCCTACATCGAGATCCGGTCTTTCAACCAGATGGTTGATTCTGAGTTCAAAAAAGCAGCCCAGGAAATACTAAAATCGAATACGAACAGGCTGATCTTGGATCTTCGCAATAACCCTGGCGGACTGCTCGATTCCTCAATTGAATTGGCCGGATGGTTCCTGGACAAGAACCAGCTGGTCGTAATCGAGGAGTTTGGAAATAAAACAAGGAATGAATTCCGCGCTGACGGGACCGGAGCCCTTAAGAATTACCGCACTGTTATCCTGATCAATGGGGGTTCCGCTTCGGCCTCGGAGATATTGGCGGGAGCATTGCACGACGATAAGGGCATAAAACTGATAGGCGAAAAGACCTTCGGAAAGGGTTCGGTCCAGGAAATGCAAAAATTCTCTGACGGTTCTTCGCTAAAGGTTACAATCGCTAAATGGCTCACGCCTTCAGGCGTATCAATCATGGAGAAGGGGATAGAGCCCGATATTAAAGTTGAAATACCGGAAGCGGACTATAAGGAACAAGGCAAAATAGAGCTGGGAAATCCCGACAAGGATCCCCAGCTTAAAAAGGCTCTCGAAGAGTTGAGATAACCTTTTTAAAGGGGTTGCATAAAATCCACAATATAGTACAATCTTAAGATTATGAAAGTAATCCTATTAGAAAATATCAAAGGAGTCGGCAGAATGGGCGATGTGAAGAATGTTGCTGACGGTTATGGGCGTAATTTCCTTTTAGCCCGAGGGATGGCCAAAATTGCCACGGAGCAGAACATGAAAGAAGTTGAGTCCTTAAAGAAAAAGGCTGAAGCATCCGAAAAAATTAAAGTTGAAAAGGCCCAGGAATTAGCCGAAAGAATAAAAGACACCGTAATTGAGATAGAGAGAAAAGCCAACGAAAAAGGGACCCTATTCGACGGCATAGAAAAGAAGGATTTGGCCGCTGCTCTACAAAGCAAATTGGGACTCCAGATAGAAGAAGATATGGTAAAACTTGAAGAGCCCATCAAAAGCATAGGCAAGCATACCCTGGATCTTGAATTGGCCCCGGAAATCAAAACTCAGATAGTGGTGGAAGTTAAAGCAGAATAAAAAAGCGCCTATGGCGCTAATCAAGAATTACATTCTTGGATCTTAGGAATACTCCGATAGCAACACCGCCGCAATCCGGTTTTTTTTCTTCTCTATCTTTATTCTTTTTTTTAAATATTTTTTTACGGGCTAGCTGATCCATCAGCTCTAGGGCCTCTTCAACCTCGTACACACAGGAAGTTACATTGAGGTCGGTTAATAATAAGTCCCTGATTTCTTTGGCATCCAGACAAAGGCCATGCCGTTGCATAATTATCTTAATCTCGTGCCTAAAATTCCGCTTTGACAGCTCAGAACCAGCCTTTGCAGCCATACTAAGCCCATTGCGAACTTCCCATATCATATAATAAATATGCAAAAAGTCAAAGCCCGCTGGAAGCGGGCTTTGACTTAAACCGTAAAACTTTTCCTAGTTGACTACATTTACCATTTTAACCAGACGCTTATGACCGTTAAAAAGATCTTTCTTTTTGGTAGTGAATTTGACTTTGCCTTTTATTACTGAGTATATTGTATAATCGGACCCGAGCCGGACACCTTCTCCGGGAATAAATTTAGTGCCTCTTTGCCGGATAATAATATCGCCGGGTTTAGCCGGTTGTCCATCATGGAGCTTAACACCCAAGTATTTTGGCTGGGAATCCCTGCCTAATCTAGTTGTACCGATGGCTTTTGTATGCGCCATAATTAATATATGCTATCAAAATTCCTTCAATTAATCAAGTCCCGCCAGCACTCCATCTTTTTAGGACTTTGCCTGATCTTAATTTCTGTAATTAGCTATAATATCGGCCGGATCAATGCCCTTGAAAAGACGCCTCTAAAAATAACTAATGAAGCTAATATTTATAAGGCTTCTAACGCGCAGTCATCTCAAGGCATTACCAGGGATGCCATAAAATCCTCGCCTAAACCCACGGACCTGCGCGTAATTGTCTCCAAAAAATCATCATCCAAAAAGTATCATTATCTTTGGTGTATAGGGGGAAAGAAGATCAAAGAAGAAAACAAGCTTTGGTTCAATTCGGCGCAGGAAGCCGAAGCCGCCGGGTACACTTTAGCCGGTAATTGCGAACCGTAACTTTCTCATTAATTCTTCAGTTAAGATCGGGATCGTTGTAGTATGTTGGCCAATCCTGCCAATTGGGTGAATCAGAGCGCGAACGGCTACGCGATAAATACCGGTTTTTCAGACGATTCTCTGATGAAAATAGAATTATTGCAGATGGAAATAAAGAATAAATTTCCTGATTTAGTGTGGCTTACGCCCTCTCAAGCGCTGCATATTTCACTCATGTATGTGATTAGCCCCTTTATAGATTACGAAAAAGATAAAAATGAGATATTCATAGAACTGTTCCGGGAATATGACGAAGTGCTCCGGGAGATCTTTAAAACTGAAAAAAGATTTTTTGTAAGATTTTCCGAGCTTAGGGTCACCTCTACGGCAATAATAATAGTTTGGGAAGACAACGGAAGCTTTAGCAGGATCAGAAAAAGATTTTTAGAGAAGACCGGTCTTTTTCCCGGAACCAAATCTCCGCCGAATATTATTTACACCACCATAGGCAGGTATATAAAAGGGGCCGATCTGTCGGAACTTCAGCAATTTGTATCAAATAAAAGAATAGACATAGCCGAGAAGGTCAATACTTTCCGCTTCATCCAGGAAAAAGTTATCCCAATGCTCCGTTACGAGGTCATTAAATTCTACAAACTGAGTTAAAACCTTGCGGAGGCAACACGATCCAGCCAGTATTTGTTTTCCCACTCCCATAGATCTTTGCAGGCAAGAAAGGCTTTAATATCGTGGTTAAAGTCCTTTAATTCCTGGATCTCGCATTCGCCCTGCATTTCAGACCATTGATGCTCGCAATGATATTTTTCGCCCCTGATCTTCTCCCGCCCGCCCTTATCTCTCAGGGTCGCCGGGCACTTAAGGCATTTTTTCATCTGATTGATCCTCAGTATCCACCGGGTTAGGGGAGGGAGGCTGGCATCTTCTTTAAGAGCTTCTATGTATGCCGAAGTTTGAATGCTGTAATCCCGGTAGATAGAAACAGATGTTTTTATATCGAGAACGCCAAGCTTTCCGTTCAGCTCGGCAAGCACATCCATAGTCCCGGCATATCTGTGTTTTTTACTGACAACCCTCTCTTCGATCTTATGGGCAATAAGATCGTTCTTATTATAAAAATCTAAAAACGCGGATATGGCCGGCCTAATGCTGTCCGGGATGCCAACAGGCTCTTTCCTCAGTATAGCCTCAACTGTCTCATGAATAAGCGTGCCTTCCTCGGCAGATTTGGCCTTAATAGCTTCTCCAGTCTTATAGTCGGGCAATCCGGCATAGAACATATATAAAGCCGGTTTCGCCTTGATACTGACAATGGATGTTACCCTTGGATACCAAACTCCGCCTTCATCATAACCGTTCTCTTTTTTGAAAATTTCCAAATTAGCATACCACATCTTTCCATAGTACTATTCATGCTCTTTTAATCAAGAATTTATATATAAGACTTAAGCTTCATAATTAAATTAACTAAACGGCATCTATGGCCAAGAAAACATTAGCCTTTTTTGTGATATTAGTCTTAGCAGCTAGTCTTTTGCCGCTAAAAACCGATGCGGCAATTTCAGGTTGGCAGCAAGGCGCAAGCATTGCACCGTGCAGCCGTCCAAATTGCGATCCCAAAACAGATTTTTCAAGCGGAACCTTCCAGCAATCCTTGCGGGATTTGAAAGCTACGGGCGCAAACTATGTCACGCTCATAATCCCTTATTATCAGTCGAATATCTGGAGCACGGACCTTAACCCAGGCTGGAATACGCCTACTGACCAGTCTCTGATTGATGGCATTAATTTCGCCCATTCTCTTGGCTTGGCGGTCAATCTTAAGCCGCATGCGGAAAGCTATGACGGCCAGTGGCGAGCCAACATCAATCCCAGCGACCGGAACGGCTGGTTCACCGCTTATGGCAATATCCTGAATCACCTGGCTGATATCGCCGCCCAGAGAGGTGTCGAGGAGATCACTATTGGCAGTGAGCTTATAAAAATGGCGGCCGCAACCGAGAACAGCACGAATACCCAGCACTGGCTGGACCTTATAGCGGCAGTGAGAAGCAGATATGGAGGCCAACTTACCTACAGCGCAAATTGGGGCGGTTCCGGCTGGACAGACGAGAAGAATCATATCCAGTTCTGGAACGCGCTGGATTATATAGGGATAGCGGCCTACTTCAATCTTCCTTCCGGCGACAATTCCGTGGGTTCCTTGTCTGCCCAATGGAGTAATTGGCAGAACAATGACATTGGTCCGCTGCAGGCCCGATGGGGTAAACCAGTCATCTTTACGGAAGTAGGCTATCGCAGCCTTTCTGGAACCCGCTATGAACCCTGGAATTCCTGGAACGGAGGCGCTTATGACGGCACTGAGCAGGCCAATCTTTATACCGCCCTCTTTTCGTTCTGGCAAAATCAGTCTTATTTCAAAGGCATTCAGCTTTGGGATTGGTCCAGTGATCCGAATGCGGGCTGGCCCGGCAATATCGACTACACGCCCCAGCATAAGCCCGCCCAGGATGTGATGACCCAGTGGTTCAGCAATTCAGCACCGACCCCGCTGCCTCCGGCAAATATTTCTTTTAATACCACGGGATCATTAAGCCAGTCCACCGCTTCGGTCAGCGTTAAAAATAATGGTTCAGCTATAAGCGGCGTAATAACCGATATTGAAATTTATAATTCAAGCGGCCAAAAAATATTACAGAAAGTATATCAAAACCAAAACTTCGCAGTCGGTGAGACCAAATCTTACAGCGAAGCCTGGTCAGCTCAGGGAAACGGCGTCTATACTCTAAAAGTCGGCATATTTGATGCGAATTGGAATTTATATAAATGGAACGATAATGTCAGCCAATTTACCGTGAATAGTACCACTCCTCCGCCGGCCAACAGCCAGGTTGAGATATGGTGGCCGACCAATGGCGTGACGGTTTCAGGCACTCAGCCCTTTAAAGCCATGCTTTCAAATCGGGACATCTCCCAATATAAAATGTTCTGGCAGGTAGACGGGGATCTATTGAATGAGATGGCGAACAGCAGCCAGGATTATCCCCACAAAGAATCCATCGTTGATCTGTCCGGATGGACCTGGAAAAACACAGGCCCTTATGGATTGAATTTCCTAGCTAAAGACCTGAGCGGGAACACTATCGCCCAGAAGCTAATCAATATCTATGTCGCTCACTAAATTTTTAAGCTTAATTGCGATAGTTTCGCTTTTGACGCCCAATGTTTTAGTTTACGCCAAAGTTGATACCTGGCAGAAAGGCGGTTCTCTTGTACCTTTATCTCCAACTGATTTTCAGGGCGATCTTTTTAAACAATCGCTAAAGAATTTGGCGGCTATCCATGCTGACTATGCCACTCTGGTCATTCCCTGGTATCAGGATAACGCTTACTCCACCCTGATGGGTCCCGGGCAATACACGCCAACAGACGAATCTCTTATATCCGCCATAAACTACGCCCATTCTTTGGGACTGAAAGTTAATCTCAAACCCCACCAGACGGTAAAGACCGGGGGATTCTGGAGAGCCCATGTTACACCTTCAAACAGGGATGAATGGTTCAAAAATTACGACGCAATGCTGAACCATTATGCCCAGATCGCCCAGCAGAATAATGTTGAGCTCATTACTTTGGGAACAGAACTAATCAATATGACTTCTCCTTCCGTGGATAGCACCAACACTGAACACTGGAGAGCCATGATCAGGCAAGTAAGGCAGATATATTCGGGCAAGCTGACCTACAGCGCCAACTGGGGGGATTGCTGCTGGTGGAATGAAAAAAACAATATTGAATTTTGGGATGACTTGGATTATATCGGAATCTCCGCTTACTTCTACATGACCCCGACCGTCAACTACACCATGGATAGCCTGAAGAGCCGCTGGAGTTTCTGGAATGATACGCAGATCAGGCCCTTATCCCAGAAATTCAACAAGCCCGTCCTCTTTACCGAAGTCGGCTACCGAAGTTCGGACGGAGCCCTGATGAGGCCGCCGAAATGGGATAATACGGGAATACCGGATGAACAGGAACAAGCTGATGGATATGAAGCACTTTTCTCTTACTGGGATAATTTCGATTACGTGCAAGGTATCCAGCTTTGGGACTGGGAAACAGATCCAAACGGCGGCGGGCCGGGTACGAGCAGTTTTACACCCCAGAATAAATTGGCTGAAAGCGTAATTACCCGTTGGTTCGGCAGCGGCAAGCCGATAGGAGATAAGTTAGCCTTCTCCGCATCAGTAGGTACTTACCCTCTTAATCCGGCTACCGGCCAGCCTGTTGATATGCGCTACACCGTTAAAAACATCGGCTCCGTTACGGCCAACATAACGACGGATCTGGAAATATTTAATTCCCAGGGAATAAAAGTTTTCCAAAAATTCATGGAAAATGAAAGCATAGATCCCGGCCAGGAAAAACAATTTTCCGCTCCCTGGACTCCCGACGCAAGCGGCTCGTACAAAGTAAAGCTGGGCATCTTTAAATCTGACTGGTCCATGCTTTATTTCTGGGGAGACAATATTTTAAATTTTCCCGTCATTAATGGGGTCGGTCAACAGCCGACTGCCGATAATGTAGTGATCTATGCTTCGGATATTTCATCCATAAACGGAGACTGGGGCAAAGTAGCCGATCCAAAAGCGGCAAACGGGATAAAAATAAAAAATGCCAACAAGAATGAGCCTAAGATAACCCAGGCCTCAGCCCAGCCTAAAGATTTCATAGAAGCAAAGTTCAACGCAAAAGCGAACACCCTCTATCATATTTGGCTGAGGATGGAAGCTCAGAATAATTATTACGGAAATGATTCTGTCCATGTCCAATTCACTGATTCCCTAAACGATAGGGGAGAGCCTGCTTACCGCATAGGCACGACCGGGAGCCTTGAAATAGTATTAGAGGAAGGGCAGAATGCCGGGATCTCCGGCTGGGGCTGGAATGATAATCATTACGGATTGCTGGGATCTAATTTCATGTTCGCCAACGACGGGGAGCAGACAATAAGGATACAGCAGAGAGAAGACGGGGTATCAATAGATCAAATTGTCATAAGCCCGAGTGATTATCTTTCCCGCCGGCCCGGCCTGACAAAGAATGATTCAACAATAATATCTAAGCCCTCCCCGGCACCTACGCCTATACCGCCTACACCTACGCCAACCCTAACTCCTACGCCGAATCCCGCTCCCAGCCCAACCCCGGTCTCTACGCCTATTCCGACTCAACTAGATATCTGGTGGCCAACTAACGGCGCGATAGTTTCAGGCACTCAGCCGTTTAAGGCCATGGTAGAAAACCTACCTGCCACAGAATATGAAATGTTCTGGCAGGTAGATGGAGGCGGACTGAATCCTATGTATTTCAGCCCCATTGATTATCCTCATCAAGAAACTATGGTCGATCTGTCCGGCTGGACTTGGAAAGGCGCCGGACCCTATAGCGTAAATTTCATAGCTCGCAAAAACGGCCAGGCAATACTTGAGAAAGCAATTAATATATTTATAGGCAACTAAAAACCGCTTTTCGCGGTTTAAAGATCGTACTTCTTCATCAATAAAAGAAGATTCTTATAGCTTACTCCCAAAAGAACGCGCGCCTTGCTTCTGTTCCATTTCGTTTCTTCAAGAACTTTTATTATTAAAGTTTTCTTAGTTTTGTCTACGGCTTCCTCTAGATTTACTGGGCCGGCAATCTCTTCCGTTGGCGCCGGATCTTCTCGCGGTTCGCATTTCTGCCGCTTTGGAAGCAGTATCTTGTTAATTGTCTTATCATTCCGGCAAAGAATAACCGAGCCTTCAATGACATTCCTAAGCTCCCTGACATTGCCGGGCCAATCATAATCCAAGAGAGCCTGGATATATTCCCGAGAAAATCCTATTCCACATATATCAAATTTTTTACTGAACCAAGCCAGGAAATATTCAGCAAGAGGCAGAATATCTTCGGGCCTCTCCCTCAGCGGGGGAATATAAATATTGAAAACATTCAGCCTATGATAAAGATCTTCCCTGAAAGTTCTCGGGTTACCGTATACCATATCAAAGAGATTCCTATTGGTAGCTATCACAAACCTTGAAGCGAGGTGCTGAACATGGAGTTCCCCAAGCCTCCGGACCTCACCCGACTCCAGCATTCTCAAAAGTTTTCCCTGATTTTCCAAACTTAATTCCGATATCTCATCCAGAAATACGGTTCCGTTCTTGGCGCATTCAATAAGTCCCGGCTTTGTTTCGATTGAACCGGTAAAAGCGCCTTTCCTGAAGCCGAAAAGTTCGGTTTCAAAGTGATCGTGTTTGATATTACTAAGTTCTATTATAGCCAGCGGACTTGAATGCCTGCCGCTTAGATTGTGGATGGCTTTAGCCACTAACTCTTTGCCGGTTCCGGTTTCTCCGGTTATCAGTACGGTGGCATCCGTATTAGCCACTTGCCTGACCATATCACAGACAAATTTCATTTTTTCGCTGTTCATAACAGGCAGAAGCGCATCGGACGAAGTCACTGCGGTAAACATGCTTTCCCCGATTTTTTAAAGAAATAGTTGTTAAACTTTACAACAAAGTACAAAGCTAGTCAATACCAAAAAATTCACTATGGATTCACATTCATTATATAAAGTTTTGTATACATAAAGATTATTTTTTAATCAGAATAAATTCAGAATAAATTTCATTTCACAATTTATCTGTTTGCGAGGGGAGTGTACCCCTTTGGGCCAAATATTATTGCCCAATATCAAACGGGGAGGATGCCCCTCCTCGTAAACAGATAAAGAGTAAAGCCCGTTAAGCGGGTTTTACTTTTTTAAACAATCATGCTATAAATATCGAATCAATTCCGATACGCGCAGAGGGAGGGGACATGAGCATGAAGGACAGAGGCTTTGCCTCCATGGATCGGGCCAAGCAGAGGGAGATCGCGAGCAAGGGCGGAAAGACCGCGCACCAGAAAGGCGTCGCCCACGAGTGGACCAGCGAAGAGGCCCGCGCCGCGGGCCGCAAAGGCGGCTTGGCCAGCGCCGACCGCAAACGGCTGGCCCGGGAGGCCCGGGAAGCTTCTGCGCCTCAGCCGACGGCGGAAGTGCAGTAGAGTGAAGGCCCGAGACATCGCACCACGCGATTGCCTCGGGCCTGTTTTAGTTGTAGGGGATGCTGACTTTATTCTATAGACTGTCGCACAATGTAGGTTATGCGACTTTAGTATTCAATTAGAGCTGGCTTTGTAGCTATTCAAATATCCTGATAACCACTTAAGCATATCTATAAATATATATAGGACCAGGGACATCAAATTTATTGACGCCTTAATGAAATCCATCACTACGTCCCGTACAGGCATATCTTTATGGTCTGAAGCCTCTGTTTTTGATTGATCTCCTTGGTTAGGCTCAGACAGGACCGGCAAACCATTTATGCCTGCCGGCTTCAATATATTTTCCATAATTTGCTTTAAATCCAAATTTAAAATTTCTTTGTTTTGTTCTGATCCTGAAGAATATGCAAGGATAGGTTTTGCTTCGTAAAAATAAAATGCCAAACCCAGTGAAAAAGCCGCGATTAATATTTTTATTTTATTTTTCATTGAATCCCCTTTTATAATATGACACGAAGATTAAACTTGTCAAATATACTCCGGAATCCAATCCCTCTCCCCTGCCCTACGGCAATCCCGCCAAAAAATATCTAATCGTTTTTGGTGAACAGGGTTATTTCCTCCCAGAAAATTGAAAACGCCTTGAATAGCGGGAGTATCTGAAGCATATAGCGCAAATCGACAGCTTCTCTTATAGCCCAGCCCCAGAAACCGGATATGGTAATTTTACCGACATGGGCTACGGCGTATTTCCCTCCCACGGGAGCAACCCAGGCATCATATGACGGAATATATTCTTTTAATTTTTTATTCCTTACTGAGCGAAAAATATTCTGGGCGACAACTGCCCCTGATTTATATGCCGGAAGAGCCATGGCTGGAACAGGTCTTTTGGTTGCCGGGTCTATGAACTCCATATTATCACCAATGGCAAATATATTATTCAGGCCGTTCACCAGCAATGTCCCGCCAACCGGAATCTTCCCTTTTTCGGTCAGGGGCAATCCGCTTATGGAACCGATCAGTTCGCTCGGCTTTATGCCTGCCGTCCAAACAACCAGGTCGCCATTTATCTTCTGCCCCGTTTTTAATTTTACGAAATCATTCCCGACTTCTTCGATCATGGAATTTTCCATGACCACAATACCGTGTTTGGTAAGCCGTTTCAGAATGACTGCCCTTTCTTTGTCGGAAGCCATCGGTAATATCTTCGGTCCGGCTTCGAATAATATGATTGATGAGCACTTGCCTTTCAGTCCGCACTTATTAGCGATCTTTTTGACAGTGCAGGCCAGCTCCGCGGCAACTTCAATCCCGGTAAAGCCCGCTCCGCCCACAAGAATATTGATAGGCAAAGCTCTTCTGCCGTTAGCCATATCATTTATCATGGATTCGATCCGGTCATTCAATATCAGCCCGTCTTCAAGAGTTTTAAATTTATATGCGTATTCTTTTACCCCCGGAATTCCAAAATCCGATGATTGGGCCCCCAAAGCCAGAACAAGGTAATCAAAGTCATGCTGTTGGCCTCCCTTGGTCTTTATGAATTTATTATTTAAATTTACCTCAGCCGCTTCAGCCTCGATGAATTGAATTGCTTTCCCCTCAAAAATATCGGCATAGGGAATGCAGACGGTTTTTTTAAGAATTGTCGAGAAAGGATCTTTCTTCACGCTTGCAGCCGAAGCGACTTCATACAGAGCCGACGCAAAGAGATGATAGCTGTTCTTATCTATCAGAGTAATTTGTGCTTCACCTTTTTTTATCTCATCCCTGAATTTCTTTTCCAGATCCAAAGCCACGCGTACTCCGCCAAAACCGCCGCCAAGGATGAGTATTTTTACCATATTTTAATTTTATCACCTGCAGTTATAAGGTCTAATGCATTATAAACAAAAAGCCGCCAAAAAGCGGCGTTAAATCTAAGGATCAATATGGCTTTCCCATCTTATCTTTTTCTCTTTAAAGATTGCCCTTGCTTCATCTGCGGCAGCCGAACCTAAATTCTTTTTCACGCATTCCAATAGATCTTCTTCTGTAGATTCGGACATGACAGCATCGTCATTCCCATATGTCCTGACCATGGAAAAGATCTCATCTTTCGTCAGCCGCCTGCCTAAAAATTTTGCCAGATTTTCTGCTTCCCTGATCCAAACATGATTTTTAACGATTTGAGCTAATACTGTTCCGAGAATTCTATCGCTGGCTCCCAATTTAGAAAAACGGGCCGCCCAACGAAGATAGTCCTCATCTAAAACTCTGTTCCGGTATCGCTTCAGAAAGACCTGGACAATAGCTCCGATATAGGCGCAGGGCAATCTGCATTCAGCCAGTTTCAAAGCTGAACAATAATAGGCGCCCCTATTATTAACATCGGCCTCATTCCCCTCTTCGACCAATATTTTTACGCATTCAAAAATTGTTCTGACCCTTACTGCTTCTGCATTCTTGAACATGCCTATTTTTTAATTTACTTCCCTTAAAATACATCGTGAATAGGCGTTTGTCAAAATCTAAAGATAATCCCTTGGATTTAATGAACCGTCAAAATAGTTAAAATAAAGCTGGTCTTTTCTATCGTGAATATAGGTGAAGAATTCTTTGTAAATGCTCAGGTGAAGATGGGAACCGGTTGAATTGCCCGTTGAGCCTTCATAGCCTATCACCTCTCCGGTCCCGACATTAGTCCCGACCTTTAAGAATGATAACGAGCTCATGTGGCCATAGACGCTGACAAGATTATAAGCGTGCTTTATTGCCACCCAATTCCCCCATCCGTCATTATATCCGTTCGCAACGATCTGGCCCTCACCGATCGCCTTGACCGGCGTGCCAAATCCGCCGGCCATATCTATGCCATTATGGGGAGCTCCGCCATAAGCTCCGCGGCGGGCATAAGCAGTCATGCCGTAGCCCTGAGTGATCCTGGGATCATCTTCCGGCCATTGAAAGAGCTTAGTCCCCTTTGGCGGCAAATTTTCTGCTTTGATCCGGACAATATACAATCCTCCGGATATAACTTTTAATTCGAGCTCTCTGACCTCTTTAAAGAATGCTGCTTTCTTTTTCTCAACGTTTGCCAGCATCTTTTGATACTGCGCCTCCTGTCCCTTGGTCTGGGCGAGAATATTATTTTTAGTTGCGGTGGCATTGGAAAGCGAAGCTTTCTGGGCGCTTTGCTCCTGCTTCAGATTCTCAAGCTCGTCCTTTTTGCCTTCAAGCTGATTTTTGTTGTTCTCGAATGAAGCCTTCGTTTCCCTAAGATCGTTCACAAGATCAAGCAAGCTGCTATTGATGTTGGCGACATATTGCCCTTCTCTGAAAAAATCCGACAGACTTTTATTTTTTAAAACTGTAGCCAGGAGAGGCTCGTTGTCTCTTTGATTCAAAACCAGCAATAATCTTCCGATGGCATCTTTCTGGGTATCGATTTTGTCCTGAGTTGCGGATATCTCATTTTCCACCCCGCCTATTTCAATACTAGTTTTGTCTATCTTCTTACTGGTAGCTGATATCTGCGCCTGAAGTCTTAAGATCTGGTTTTTAAGAAGATTGATCTCCTTCTTTAAGGAATCTGCCTTAATCTGCTCGCTCTTGATATTAGACCGGTATTGTTGGGCTTCTTTTTCCAGTTGTTCTATTTGTATCCTTAGCTGCGCGAGCCTCTCTTCGTCAGTCTGGGCATGAACATTTGAGGCAAGCAATAGGCCTGAAAGCAGCAAGCCAAAGATAATGATAACTTTAGAAATCTTGAACATTAGTGATAAATAACCGTATTAATACCTACAGCGCTTTTCTAATCCTTGCCAATGTCTCTTCCTTTCCCAGGACAATAGCAATATCAACCGGATCAGGTGATCTTTCCTTCCCCGTTAAAGCCACCCTCAGCGGCCAATAAACCAATCCCCTATCCCCGCCCAGACGGCTCAGATTATCAAGAGCTTCTCTGATCTTCTGCGGATCGAACTCGGTTTTTTCTAAAACCTGTTCGGCTTTTTTTAGCATTTCTACAGATTCTTCAAGGCTGGATTTTTTCCATTTTAATAAATTTTTATCGTATTCGGGCTCTTGCCAGAGGTAATTGAATTCTTCCGCTTCTGAAAGCTTCTCCAGCCGTTCGGTCATCAGCGGCACAGCCCCGTCCGGCAAATCCGTTCTGCCGATAATCCTCCTGAACTCCTCCGGCGGCAATCTTTTAATGTGTTGCGAATTGATCCAGTTCAATTTTTGAACGTCAAAGACCGCCCCGGATTTGTGGACTTTGCCCAGCTCAAACTCTCCGATCATTTCCTCTTTTGAAATTATTTCTTTTGAAAATGTGTAGCTTAGGCTGCCGAGAAAATTTATGACCGCTTCGGGCAGATAATCTTTTTTATAATCCAAGGTCGCCGTACCGCCATGCCGTTTTGACAGCTTGGAACGGTCGGAACCCAGGATAAGAGGCAAGTGGGCAAATAAGGGAATGGGCAGACCAAGAGCTTCATAAATAAGGATCTGCTTCGGCGTATTGGAAATATGGTCCTCTCCTCTGATAACGTGGGTGATATCCATTTCAGAGTCGTCCGCGACAACCGCAAAATTATAGAGAGGATCATCGATTGCCCGGGCAATGGAAAAGTCGCCCAGCAAGGAAGCTTTAACATTGATCGCGCCCCGGATCTGGTCATCAAAAGAAACAATGCGATCCGAAGCGGAATCAACCGCTAAGCGGATTATTCCCCCTGTTTCGATCCCCTGACCCGTATTCTTATGGCTGCATACATGGCGAGGCGGTTCTTTTAACTCTTCCTGCTCTTTTCTTTCTTTTTCAAGCTCCTCCTGGCTGTGGTGGCAATAAAAGGCCTTCTTTTCCGCTATCAGCTTCTCCAATAAGATCTTGTGTTTGGATAAATTATCGCTCTGCCTCACAAGATTCGCATCGGGCTGCAAATCCAGCCATTTGAGCGCTTCAATTATACTACTTACCGATTCTGCGGTTGAGCGGACTTTATCTGTATCCTCAATGCGTACAAAAAATTTGCCATTATTTGCGCGGGCAAACAGCCAGTTATACAAAGCTGATTGGGCATTCCCGATATGAAATGCTCCGGTCGGACTCGGGGCAATCCTTACTTTTATTTTTTTATCGCTCATTTAAATCCAAGGTAGCACAAAATCGGACCGATTTAAACCCCGTAATTTGCTTACGGGGTTACCTGGCCGGTATTTCCGGGATACCGACCTTAATAGTCTTTTTGACCCAATGCTTTTCACCATTATCCCGGTACAACGTGGCAACTACTTCGCATGTACCTCTGGTAAAATAGATATTCCTTGATATTTGCTGAGTATCAAAAACTTCGGGTGAATTTTCTCTGTCAAGCTGCTTGCTGGTCAAGGAATAAGAATCTTCGCAATCGATCTCAAGAGTGAAATATTGATTGGCCGGATGCCGGGAAACATATATTAAAAAATTTATAACCACAGTATAGGAATGAACATAGATGTTCTCCTTCAGTCTTTCTATTGAAATGGGGTTGGAATCGGAAGGCGGATCTTTCCCCGGAAGAGACGGCTTGCTATTGCCTGCGCAGCCTAAATTATTTAAATTAAGGAGCAAAACGGCTAGGAGAACGCAAATGGCCCTCATGTTCTTCCTATCCTCTTTATGCAATAGTCCCACTTGAGCATATTTAGTCAACACCGATGTTCATCATTGAAGTAATACCTTTAACCAATCTGCCCCAAAACGTTCCCCAATTATTGAGCTACTTTTTCGATTCGCATCTTGAAAGAGGAGCCCTGGTCGAGGTTATGATCGGAAAAAGAAAAGTCTCGGCCATAGTGATATCCTCAACTCCTCTGGAACAACAAAAATCCCTTTTAAAGAAATCTCAATTCCAATTAAAAAAACTTTCCCGGGTTTTGTCTTCTGAGCCTAAGGCAAACGATATGCAGATCAAAACAGCCGCCTGGATATCCAGAAATTATTATTCCCCCCTCGGACTGACCCTAAAAACGGTTCTTTCAGATTCTCTGACCAGGAAGACCGGGCCTGCCGTCATCAAAGTTTCCGGCAAGAACGAGGACAAACCGGAAATGATCGTAGGCTGCGCAAAAGAAATACTAAGAACGATACCTCAATACATAAAAAGCGCTCCAGGCCAGGTTTTAATGATCGTTCCCGATAAAACTGTCCAAAAGAGCCTTGAGCTGGAACTCAGGCCGAAATTCGATAATGAAAAGCTGATCATCGGAACCAGGCGGACTCTATTCATGCCTTTTAAAGATCTGCAGTTGATCATCGTTGAGGATCCTCTGAACGAAGCCTATAAATCCGAGATGACGCCTAAATATAATACGCCGGACCTGGCCGAGAAGATCGGCCGGCTTCACGGAGCAAGGATCATTTATATTTCGCCGGCAATCGGAATCGAAAATTTCCTTAAGATCAAGAACAAAGATTACAGAAGCATAAACAGAGAAAAAAGACTGCCGGAAATAAAGATAATAAACATGACCGGCGAAATAAGGAATAATAATTTTGATATATTCGGCGAAGAGCTGAAAGAAAATATTTTGGAAACTCTCGATGCCGGAAAAAAAGTCCTTCTATTCTCCCCGCGAAGAGGTTTTGCCGGACTCTTAATATGCCGGAATTGCGGCTCGGCCGTAAAATGTCCGAATTGCTCCGCTCCGCTTAAGGTCCATAAGTCCACCGATCTTAATTTAAAATGCCACCGCTGCCCCCATTCTCAGCAATTCCCCAGTTTTTGTTCGAACTGCAATAGCTATAAGCTCAAGACTGCCGGCCCGGCCGGAACTCAAAAAATATATGACCGGGTAAGGGATTTTTTAAGCCAAAATAATTTAAAAACTCCCGTTCTGGTAATGGATTCCGATATCGCCAGGAACGAGACTGAAGAGGAAGAGATCATGGACACCATATCAAAACAAGAACCTTCGGTGCTGATCGCTACCCAGATGATATTCAGCTACCGCTATGCTTTAGAATTTCCGCTGGTCGGAGTCATTAACACTGACTCCCTCGGAACGATCCCCGATTTTAATATCGAAGAAAAGCTGCTATACCAATTGAAAAAATTATTGGATTTTAATCCAGACAGAGTGATTCTCCAGACATATAATCCCGATAGTGAGGTTTTGAAAAGTATTGTATCAAATAATTGCGCATCGTTTTATGATAACGAGCTTGAAATGAGAAAACTATTCGGCTATCCGCCTTTTTCACGGCTTACAAAATTAACTTACAGGAATAAAGACCAAAAAAAGGCATTTATATCGGCAAGGGCATTGGTCGAAAAATTAAGGATGGCGGCAGTCCAGCTGAAACTTGATGATAAAATAAAAATTTCCGATTCGTCGCCCGGGTTCATGGAGAGGGAAAGAGGCCTGTATAATTATCATATTATTATCAAATCACCAGCTGGCGAAACTCCCAGGGAGATACTGAAATTCGTCCCCGCCGGCTGGTCGATCGATGTGGACCCAAAAAGTACTTTATAAATAAAAAAGCCCCGCCTGGATTCCAAGCGAGGTCACAAGCAGAGAGAGGCTTATCAGCCTCTGATACCTGAAGCCGTATCGTCCTCCACTTGCACATTGAACACTTCCGGATGTCGGCAAACGAGGTCCCCAATCGCTTCCGCCCTGGTTCCCCCGCGACCGCCGACGGTCTGATTGTCCTCCAGTATGGCGACGAATCCGATGTCGCCGCGGCCGTAGTCTTCTGTCTTCAAACGAATCTTTATCACAGAGCACCCCTCTCTTATTGTATTATTATACCATATTTTAGAAGAAATTGCAATAGATTGTCCTTATGGCCAAATTGGTCTATTATTTGCACATGGAAATAACTAAGATACCGGAAAAGATATTGGCGAAAAAGGTTGGGGAGATAAGCCAGGAAGCTATAAAAAAAGGTGAATTTGACTTGCTGTTTTCGGATATGAAAAAAGCTATGATCGAAAATAAGGGAGTCGGCCTGGCCGCCAACCAGATCGGCAAAGACCTTGCCGTTTTTGTTATTGATGAGAAACTGGCCAAAGACAATAATGTTCCCTCCGTCTATATTAATCCCGAGATCACGGAATTCTCGCGGGAAAAGGATGAGATGGAAGAAGGCTGCCTCTCCATCCCCGAATATTTTATCCCGATACAACGCTCCAAAAAAATAAAGATAAAAGCTCTGGATGATAAAGGCAATAAAATTAAATTCAAGGCCCGGGGATTCCTAGCCCGCGTTCTCCAGCACGAAACCGACCACTTAAACGGCTTCACTATCAAAGACCGTGCAAAATAAAGATCTCAAAATTATTTTCTGGGGAACCTCCTCCTTTGCCGTTCCCGCCCTCCAAAAGTTGATAGAGAACGGCTACGATATACCCGCTGTTTTTACCGGGCAAGGCCCCATAAAAAGCTTGGCCCAAGAACATGGCATAAAAATATTCCAGCCTAAATCCCTAAAAGACGATCAGGTATTCGGAGAGTTTAGGGATTTAGGTCCGGATATTTGCATTATCGCCGCTTATGGCAAAATCATACCCCAAAAATATCTTGAAATTCCCAAGCATGGATTCGTAAATATCCACCCTTCGCTTCTGCCTAAATATCGCGGCCCATCCCCCATCCAGGCAGCCATACTGAATGGCGATGAAGAAACAGGGGTGGCTATCACGATCGTAGATAAAGAAATGGACCATGGCAGCATCTTAAAGATCGAAGAAATTAAAATTAAAAAGGATGCGTATTATAAGGGGTTAGAAAAAGAATTGGCTGACATTGGAGCCCGGATGTTAATTGAGGTTCTTCCTGAATATATTAACGGAAAGATCACCCCCCAGGAGCAAGACCACCCCAAGGCCACTTTTACAAAGATGATAAAAAAAGAAGACGCCAAGATAGACTGGAACCGGCCCGCAGAAATAATATATAACCAAATCCGCGCCTTTCATTCTGAACCGGTTGCCTGGACGATTTGGTCCGCCCGGCCGGGAAATAATAAAATTTTAAATATTAAACAAGCCGAAATATCCTGTTCGGCATCGCAAGGCGAACAGCCGGGAATCGTTATGAATGTTGATAATAAAATTGCCGTGGCTACCGGCAAATGCTATCTAATACTTAAGACTATCCAGCTTGAGGGCGGGAAAGAAATGGATGCAAAAGACTTCTTGAACGGTCATCCTGACTTTCTCAACTCTAAGCTGGGGAGCTAGTACATTGAAAAGGAGAAGAAGTGCTTAGAAGGCTCATCTTCAGATACCTCATTATCGCGCTCATACTTTTTTTGGCCCTCCTGGCCATGATGACCAGGCAGAACACAAAACCGGATCTCCCTATTCCGCCGCAACAGGCGCCCCAATCCTTCCCGAATCTTGAGAAGGCGAAGAAAATTAATTTTGAAGATATAGAATTTCCGGAAGAATTTTTCTTTGGAACGGCTTCTTCCGATTTCCAAACCACCGGCGGCAACGGCCGGACAGACTGGGATGCATACATTCAGGAATGCATTAGGTCCGGCAGGTGCCGGGAAAAATCGGAAACTCCGTTTGTCGGTCCTGGAAACGGGACTGATTTTTTAAACAGATACACAGAAGATTTCGATCTTGCCGAAGGCATAACGCAAGTCCATCGCTTATCCCTTGAATGGGCAAGGATCGAACCGGAAAAGGGAAAGTTCAACAGCGAAGCCATTAAAAGATACAAAAAGATATTCAGATATATGCGGGCCAAAGGCATCGAACCCATGATCTGCCTCAATCACTTTGCCCTTCCTAACTGGTTCGCGGAACTCGGAGGATGGGAAAGTCCGCAAGCCGCATTTTATTATTCCAGATACGCAGAGTTCACAGCTGCAAATATCGGGTTGCCCTTGAATATAAAATGGTGGCTCACATTCAACGAACCCCAGCTGGTTGCCTCCATCCCCTACGCAAAGGGAGGCTGGCCGCCGCAAAAAGGCATAAAGGATCTGGGCGATAAAGAAGGAACAAAAAGATTCCTTTTGGTCATTTCGCATATTTTTGATGCCCACCGCCTGGCATACAGGGTTATCCATAAGACCATGGACCCCAAATTAAAGCCCATGGTCGGATTCGCATCGGCTCCTGGTTCTTTTTCGCCGAATGACCCCGACTCCAAGCTCGATCAAACAGCTTACAACATATACAACACGCTATACACGATGTCCGGAGACTATCTGATGGGCACCGTAGATAAGGATTTCATAGGCTTGAATTATTACGGACACTCCCCCCTTAAGCTCCATATTTCAACAGGGCATGTCCTGCCCTGGCTAAGCGAAGAAAAGCCTTTCTCGATCGAATGGATAAAGCCTAATCCCGCCGGCTCAAGACCTAAATATGTTAAACCTTCAGCATTACGGGATCTGATAATGCAGTTCAAAGATCTGGGCCTTCCGATCATAATCACCGAGAATGGATTAAATGACGGTACTGACCGGTTCCGGGAAGAATTCATAGTAGTGCATCTTAAGGCTATCCACGACGCGATAAAAGAAGGAGCCAATGTCATCGGCTACCAATACTGGGCCCTGGCTGACACCTGGGAATGGGACGGATTTTTCTCCCAAATGGGACTGATAAAGATAGACAGGGAAAATAACCTGAGCAGATCGCTGAGGCCGAGCGCGCTTACCTACAAAGAGATCATAAAGACAAAGAAAATCAGAAAAGAATTATTGGAAAGATACAGCGAACTTTTATTAAAAAAATAGAGACCGGAATGGTCTCTTTTAAATTATGATCAATAAGCTGGCACTGAGGATAAGCGCTCCCCCGATCCAGATATTTCTGGTTATCTTTTCTTTGAATATCCAGGCGCCTAAAGCAATAGCCCCGATACGGTCAATATAGCTTAAGATGCCCCGGTCCAGATCGCTTACGCCGGGATCTGCGGAACCGGTAAAATAGAGAACGAAGGACAAATACAGCAAAACGCCTCCCAAGGCGATCTTGAGCATATCTGATCCTGACCTGATGCCGATAGATTCTTTTGCGGTTACGGAAACTGCCAGCATCACTATTGCCTGGAATAAAAGTTTTGTGAATGAAGAAATCTCCGGAGCTATATTTAATTTCTGAGACAAATATCCGGCCAGAATAATCTCCAGGCTATAGAAGATAGCTGAACCGGAACCTAGCAATATTAATTTCCAGTTCCCCTCTTTCAAGCTGGGAGCGGCTACATAAGCCGTGCCGAAAAAACCAATAATCAGAGCCACAAAAGCTATAAACGGCACAGGAGCGTTGAAAGCGGGTATCAAGAGTATCCAGACAACTATAAGCAGCGGCGCCATATAATGGAACAGAGCGGCATTGGGAATAGAAATTTTCAAAGCCGTATAATAACAGGCGTTATTTAAACCCGCGAAAACTCCTAAACAGGCCAGTGCCAGGAGCTGGCTTTCGTTTAAGCCGTAAAGATCGCTTATTTTAAACTTATCGCCAAGATAAAAAATAACGCCCATTACAGCTGTCCAGAATCCGACTCCGACTCCTGATGTTTTGATGCTCTTTACCAAAACACCGTTAAAGAACGCCCATATCAGAACCGCGCCAAGGATATAGAGCATATGCTGTTTTCAATTTGCTGCCGGGAGCATAGCAGAATTAACCCGAATATAAAAGCGGCTCCCGAGGGAGCCGCTTTTATATTAGTAGAGTACCGGTTCTCCGGTCTTATATGCGTTGAACTCGGTGGCATTCACCGGCACCACCTGGCTTCGCAGGATGCCGAGCCGGACTGCCGCCATCGGGGTAAGATATCTTTTTATGTCCCCTGAGATTAAATAGATATCGGGAGTAAAGGGCTGATCCAGATAAACGTATTTGTTCTCGGGATAATAGTTAAATTCTTTCCTGCTTATGACAATGATATCTTCCGCTCTCTCGCCGTAAGATTTGAGGACGCTTTCATTTAAGATTCTCCTTATTAATCCGCTCTCGGTTATATAATATACAGCCTTTGTTTTATCGCCTTCCATCTTTACCAAGCTTACCCTGTCATATTTATCCAGCTGAGATTGGCTGATGAATTGTACCTGCCTCGGATCAAATCCGTAATCAAAGAATATGTCCAAGTTAGGGATAAGATGTTTCTTGCCCCGGATTATCTCATAGACTGCTTCATCGGGTCTTAGCTCTCCCGGTATACTGTCGAAACGGGGAACCCTGACCAGGGTAATTTCATTTTTAGTATAGTCTCTGACGATAGTCGCTCCGTAAACGATTGATGAAGGGTTATTTGACCGGCCAGTGCCGAAAAGACTGCTGAAAAATCCTCCGGATGAGCCGGAGTTGGCAGTCTGGGAACTTACATAAGTATTATTGGCATTAGTATTGCTTCCGGCCCCGGTTGCCGTATTTGGAGCTGCGGTCGTATTATCTGATGGGCATCCCAAATTCATGGAACATAAAACATAGTCCACTACATTTGTGGGATTCAGATCATTCGGCCCGGATTGGGCATTGGCGCCAGCCGGCATGATCAAGCCCAAGCTGAGTATAAAAGCGAGGATAATTAGATATAGTCTGCCAATTTTCATATTTAATATTGTACCATATCCTTATTTAAAAGTCAAATTGGATTTGCCCGGGCAAATTGTTAAAATAAATGATAACCATGGAACCCGTATTAAAAGCTGAAAATTTAAGTGTTAAATTCCACGACCATCAGATCTTGAAAGACCTCAGCTTTACCGTTAACAAGGGTGATGTCTTAGCCATCGTCGGTCCCAACGGCGCCGGCAAGTCAGTCCTCTTCAGGGCTCTCCTTGGCCTGATCCCCTACTCCGGCAAAGTCCAATGGGCCCAAAATATCAAAGCCAACTATGTACCCCAAAGGTTCAATATCGAGCGCGATATACCTTTAAGCGTGGCTGAATTCTTGAAATTCAAAACTAAGAATTATGGCAGCATTATAAAAACCCTCAAGGCCGTAGGCCTGACTGATCCCGACCATGATGACTTTCATGTTAAAGAACATATCTTAAAGCAAAGACTCGGGTGGCTGTCCGGCGGACAATTGCAGCGGATATTAATAGCTTGGGCAATAATAGATAACCCGGACGTCCTCCTTTTCGATGAGCCTACATCCGGCATAGATATCGGCGGAGAAGAAACGATATACAATTTATTGGTTAAGCTCAATAAGGAGCGTTCGATGACTATCCTGCTTATCTCCCACGAATTAAATATCGTTTATAATTATGCCAATAATGTGATGTGCTTAAATAAGGAAATGATCTGCTATGGACCCCCGGACGAAGTTCTGGACTCAAAAGCTCTGGCTAAACTATACGGCGGAGAAACTAAATTCTACAAACATGAGTCTTGATCCTTTATATTTACAACTGATAGTAGGGGCATTGATCGGCTTAGGCGCCGGCTATGTCGGATCATTCATGATATTGCGCAAAATGTCCCTGGTAGGAGACGCCTTGTCCCATGTAGCCTTGCCGGGAATAGCTTTGGCATTCTTATTGCATATTAATCCTTTCATCGGCGCCTTTGCCGCTTTATTTGTAGCCACTCTGGGTATCTGGGCCCTTGAGAAAAGGACCGAACTCCCATCCGAGACATTAGTCGGCATATTCTTCACCTCCAGTCTTGCCCTTGGATTATTGCTTACTCCTCAGCCTGAACTCCTTGAAGCCTTATTCGGCGATATCAGTAAAATAACTGCTGCCGACTTATGGATCACGGCTGCTCTGACGGTAGTCATCATCGCTATAATGGCAAGGATCTCAAAAGCAGTAATGCTCGGGATCATATCCAAAGACCTTTCCCGCTCCATGCGGATCCCTCTTGGCAAAATGAATTTTTTGTTCTTATTTCTGGTATCAATAATAGTCGCCCTGGGATTAAAGGTCGCCGGCACCCTGCTTATGGGCTCCCTTGTCATAATCCCGGCCGCGGCAGCCAAGAACATATCTGCCAATCTTTCAAACTACAATAAACTGGGAGGATTTTTCGGAGCTCTCTCAGCCGTTGTCGGAATATTCATTTCCAATTATTACGGGCTCCAGCCCGGGCCCATAGTCGTCCTCTCGGGCGGCATCATCTTCCTGGCCACATTATTGTTCAAAAAATAGTACTCTTGTAATATCCTCAAAATTTGATAGAATACTCGAGTTATGTCACTTGGAGTAAATGAGCTAAAACCCAAAACATTCTTTATCTATGAGGGACAGCCCTATATTGTTTTATCGACCCATCATTTAAAGATGCAGCAGCGCCGGCCGACCGTCCAGACCAAGATGCGCAACCTCATCAACGGCAAGGTGCTTGAGCGCAATTTCGCCCAGTCTGATGTCTTTGAGGAAGCAGACGTCGCAAGACAGAGTGTTAAATATCTTTACAGCCACCGGGATGAATATTGGTTTTCGGAAGAAAATAATCCGTCTAAACGATTCCTGTTATCCAAAGATATACTGGGCGACCAGACCGCATTTTTAAAACCGAATACGGTTCTGGAAGCTATTTCGTTTGAGGGTAATATTATCACCGTCCAGCTGCCGGTTAAAATGGAATTCAAGGTCATTGAAGCTCCTCCGGCGATCCGGGGCGATACCGCCCAGGGCGGAGTTAAGCAGATTAAACTTGAAACCGGTTCCTATATCAACGCTCCCCTCTTCATCAACGAAGGTGACACCATCCGCATAAATACCGAAACCGGGGAATATGTGGAAAGGGTAGAAAAAAGCAAATAGCTGCCGCTTTTAAATTTTATTCGGCTTGATATAACTAATTCAGTACATTAAAAAATTCTTTGACCAGAATATTCTCTCGGCTAGCGATAGTGGCGATAGTTTTGGCTTTGGTAACATTGCCAGTTTTTGTTTTAAATATTATTGATGAGATGCACGCGGAAAGAATTTTAGAAGATTATTATTTTTCCACAGGATCCCGTTCTCATGAACATGATTACTTTATCCTAAAGGCTAAAAAACATTTAAATATCACCGGCGAAGAAATAATATTTCTGATTATCCCCTCGCCCACAAAAGGAGCAGTAATTTACGGCCCTCCCAAAATCGCGTCTAAGCTAGGCCTGGTTCCCAAACTATACCGGATCGTCTTTACTGATACATATAACAATATTCTTACCCAAGATGAGAAAAAGGCGCTGATTGCTCACGAAATAGCCCATCTTAGGTATCCGACCAATAGCTTATCTGATCAAATTGCCTGCGACAAAGCAGCAGTTGATCTGGTTGGCCCCGAGAACCTAAAATCGGCTTTACTAAAAATTTTTATACCCAATAATCCAAGTTTTGAGGATAATCTAAGGTTAGATATTCTAGACAGGATACAAAAACAAGGGTCCCGCCCATAGGCGGGTTTTGATTTTTTAGGCTAGTCCTTTCTGATAAAAAGTATGGCTATGACCGGCAACAGAAACCAAAAGAATAGTGGCTGAGCTCCGGAGAATAACGGCAAAAGAACTCCGGGTATTTTCGTGATCATCCCGGCGGGCAGAATATTCACGATGATAGATATCAAAAGCCCAAGCTGAAGCATGCTGATCAGCCCGACCAGAAAAATCGAAGTTTCTTTCATGGACAAGCGAACCTTAACCAAAGAACTATTTAGGATCCCGAAAACTAGAATATATACTGCGAAAAAGAGGCCGACTCTCAGTAAACCCTCTTCAGCTTTTAAATTTAGCAGCGAGGAAACATAATCGAGATACGGGAATGCCGATTCAAGAACAAACGCAATATATATTGCCAGGAGGGATACAAGAGCCCGCGTCCGGCCGAGACTCAACCCCCATATCAGGACAAAAATAACTCCAAGCGCAACAAATAAAACTCCCGGCCCGAAATTCAGAATATTCATATCGGCTAAAGATAGGAAACGGCTAGGATCAAAGCTCGGCATATAAATATATTGTAACACAAAGCTTGATAACCCACATCTAAGATGCTAAATTTGATTAGGTTTTTTGAGAATAAAAAATGCTGATACTTTCAGGAAAAGAATTAACCGCAGACAAACTCCGGCAGATGCTGAAAGAATTTGAGGATAATAAGACAAAAACGGAAGTAATAAGAAAAGCTCTGATCTTAACCGGCATTCCTAAAAGGCTTACAAAGCTTCGCAATAAGATCCTAAAAGAGAGGATCAAGGTAGCAAATCCGAATATCCGGGTGATTACCCGGAGAAAATTGCTGGCCCAAATCAATAGCCATAGATGCGAACTGGAAAACTTATGTTCTCATCCCGTGATATATCAGATTCAGGGCTACGGAGGCTCCCGTTCTGAAGAATTTGAGAATGCATATCCGACTCGCAGATATTGCCTGGCCTGCGGCTTGTTTGAGAACGCCGCTGATTTTAAATGCAATATCATGGTTTCAAATACCGGAACTGTTTTTTCTAAACTCTCCTCAAATGATGAGCGGATAGTCCTCCCGGAACCCTTCAGGCAGCCTAGAAATTATATCGATATCTGGCAGCCTCTTGAGGCATTGCTTCATCCGGTTGAACTTGAAATAGCCAAATCATTAAACCTAAACACGGCCTAGAGCCGTGTTCTTTAATAACGAATTCATATTTAATTCACCGCGTTATATTTAATTGGGGTATGGCTAATGTTACTATTTTAACCGATGACGAGGTTAGGCAAAACTTAGAGCTCCTTCCCGGCTGGGAATTTAAAGACAAGATGCTATTCAAAGAGTTTAGATTTGATGATTTTCTTGAATCTTTTAATTTCTTAAATGAGCTCGCCCCTTATTTTGAAAGCGTGGACCACCATCCGGAAATACATATTTCTTACGGTGTTATCCGGTTTGATCTCCAGACTCATAGCGCCGGGAATGAAATAACTGATCTGGATATCGAAGTTGCCCAGGAGATAGAAACCCGGTATGACACAAGGGGCGGCCTTTAAAGAGTATTATTTAATTCTGATATTAACCACGAGATCGCCGGAAGGCATACCGTTCTTGCCTGCATTACCTCCCTTTGGCACAACTACATTGTAACCATCCTCCATATTCTCCGGAATCCTTATTTCCATTCTCCTTTTTGTTTTAACCCGGCTTTCGGCATGGCATTTGGGACATTCTTTTTCGGGCATCTTTCCTTTCCCTCCGCAATTCGGACAGACTGAAACTCTGGTTATGAAAGCAAAACCGCTTTTTGAAGAATTCTTTATCTGGCCGGTTCCTTTGCAAGTCTTACACTCGACTATTTTATAGCCTCTGGCCACGCCCGTACCTTCGCACTCCTGACAAGTTCCAAGCGTTTCAAATTCTACTATCCTATTGGTCCCCAGATCTTTTTTACTTATCCTAACTTCCAAATATACATCCTCGCCCTTCCGCGGCTCATCATAACCGGCCTGCCTGAAACCTCCGAATGCTTCGGAAAACATATCGAATATGTCTTCAAATCCCCCGCGCTGCCCGGCTCCCCTGAAAAAATCCCAGGAACCTTCCCCCTGATTGAAATCGTAGCCGCCTTGAAATCCGCCGTCGTTGTAGGCGAAACCAAAATTGTCATAATTGGAACGCTTCTTAGGATCGGATAAAACCTGATAGGCCTCATTTATCTCTTTGAACTTAGATTCATCGCCGCCTTTTTTATCCGGATGATGCTGGTGAGCCAATTTACGATAGGCTTTCTTTATCTCATCCTGACTGGCAGTTCTTGATACTCCGAGGATTGTGTAGTAGTCCTTATTCATTTTGTGGATCAATATATTATACCTCTCTTGACAATTAATGACAAGATATGCTATGAATATGAAAACAGTTCTTAAAAGCTCGGCTCGGCCGTGCCGGCGCGAATGGCGTCGCCAATGGCCGATCCCGGGGTCCGGACAAGCCTGCTCCACCCATCCCGACAGGCATCCCTCCGGATAGACCGGGAGGGGCGGCTGCCTCAGCAGCCACCCCTCCCTGACCGCACGCCGTCCGGCACGCGGTTTTTTTATTTAAATAATCAATACTTCCGCTTTTATATCTTTCTCCTCGATCCTAACGAATTCTGCTTTCTTTAATATCCAAAATATTAACACGCCGATTCCGACGCTTATCCACATAAAGATCCAGCTGAGGCCCCATAAGATAAGGAATAATGCAAAAGCCAAGACCGGCGGAGCATATCGGAAGTAAGGCCCGAGAAATGTATTCAACTCATGGGTTGTCTCCTGGCTCACCTGACTAATGACCAAATCCCTCTCTTTCTCATTTCTGACCTGGATATTCTTGCCAATCGTATTTTGAACCACCAGGCGGATATATCGTTCCGTTCCTGAGGGCAGCGCGTTCATATCCTTAAATTTATCAAGCGCCGGGCTTTTATATGCCCCAAAAGACCCCAGGATAAATAACCCGAGTATAAAAGGCATCGCGCCTCTCCTTAAAATTACTTGGCTGCTTATTTTTGTGCGCTGAGTAGCTTCGCCGGCAATGGCAGTAAAAGAATTCAATCCGGATAAAACCAAAATTCCCAGCCCGATCAAGTAAAGATTGGGCCCGTTGGTGAAATTAAGGATAAACCCCAGCCATATCAATCCGCCGAATGATAAGGTCAGCCATTTTTTCCGGAAGATCAAAAAACCTAAGCCAACCAGACTAACCAGCAAGCCAAAAAAGAGCACGGCATAAGAAACAAAATCCTTATCCAGACTGATTGCCTCCAGCCACCTTGCCACATCCCACCATAAGATCCACCCGGCTAAGGCTACCATCCCGTGCCACATTATCAATTTAAGATTTTTATTCATGGCTAGGCTTTTGGCTCTTCCTTGGGAGGCTCCTCCTGGCTAGGCTGTTCTTGTTTCGGCGGCTGCTGAGTCTTGTATAACTCTCCGCCAACCCGCTGGGCAATTTTAGACAGTTCATCCGTAGCCTTTTTGACATCCTCCACATTTTCTCCTTTTATGGCAGATCTTACCGCCTCCATCTTGTCGTTCAGCTCTTTTTTATCCTCCTCCTTTATTTTATCGCCATTGTCCTTGATCATCTTTTCGGAAGTATACACAAGCGTTTCGGCCAAATTCCTGGCTTCAGCTAATTCTTTCTTTTTAGCGTCTTCAGCTGCAAACTTTTCGGCATCAACCGCCATTCTCTTTTTTTCGTCTTCAGTTAAGCCGGATGAACCTTCTATTTTTATAGACTGCTCCTTGCCGGTTGCCTTATCTTTAGCTCTGACATGTAATATTCCGTTTGCGTCAATGTCAAAGCTGACCTCGATCTGAGGAATACCCCGGGGCGCGGGCGGGATCCCGTCCAGAATAAATCTGCCCAAAGTTTTATTATCACCGGCCATAGCCCTTTCACCCTGCAAGACATGTATCTCGACTGACGGCTGGTTATCAGCGGCAGTTGAGAATGTCTGAGTTTTAGCCGTAGGGACAGTCGTGTTCTTCTCGATCATTTTCGTGGACACTCCTCCAAGAGTTTCAATTCCAAGAGACAAAGGGGTGACATCAAGCAATAACACATCCTTTACATCGCCCTGCAGGATACCGCCCTGGATAGCTGCGCCCAATGCGACAACTTCATCGGGATTAATGTCTTTATGCGGTTCTTTGCCGAATAATTTTTTAACCTCGTCAACGATCAAAGGCATTCTGGTCTGTCCGCCGACCATTATCACTTCCTGGATATCGCTTAATTTAAACCCGGCATTCTCGACTGTTTCTTTGGTCAGTTTTACCGACCTTTCCACCAGATCCCGAACCAGCTCTTCAAGCTTGGCTCGGCTGAAGTTGATATTGAAGTGCTTGGGTCCGCCGGCATCAGCTGTCAGGAAAGGAATATTCACTTCAGTCTGGAGAGTGCTGGATAATTCATGCTTTGTTTTTTCAGCCGCATCTTTCAATCTCTGGACGGCAAGCTGGTCGCCCGAAATATCTATTCCGCTTTCCTTCCTGAATTCCTCCTGAAAATATTTTATTATTCTCTGATCGATATCGTCTCCCCCGAGGTGGGTATCTCCGCCCGTGCTCCGGACTTCGATCGTATCATCGCCTATCTCAAGTACTGAAATATCGAATGTACCGCCTCCAAAATCATAGACGACTATCTTTTCGTCTTTTTTCTTATTGAAGCCGTAAGCCAATGCCGCTGCCGTAGGCTCGTTTATGACTCTTTTTACATTGAGTCCGGCTATTTCCCCGGCATCTTTGGTTGCCTTTCTTTGAGAGTCGTCAAAATATGCCGGCACCGTAATGATCGCGTCAGTTATCTTTTCTCCGAGCTTATCTTCAGCATCAGTCCTAAGTTTCTGCAAAACCATTGCTGATATTTCAGCCGGTTTATAAAACTTGTCCCCCATTTTAACTTCAACGTCGCCGTGAGCCCCTTCCTTGATCTCGTAAGGCAGAAGTGTTTTGTCATGCTGGACTTCCTTATCGGAATATCTCCTTCCGATCAGCCTTTTCACCGAGAATATCGTATTTCTCGGATTGGTTACAGCCTGTCTTTTAGCGGTTACGCCGACATATCTTTCTCCGTTCTTGCCGACCGCAACTACCGAAGGCGTTGTTCTCATGCCTTCCTTGTTCTCGATAATTCTTGGCTGTCCGGCCTCGACAATAGCCATTGCCGAATTAGTTGTACCCAGGTCTATGCCTAATATTTTTGCCATATTTATTTTACTTCAACGTTAATTTTAGTTGGTTTCTTAACTTCGACTTTTGGAAGAGTTATTTTTAAAACACCGTCCTCATATGTAGCCTTGGCTTCATTCTCCTTCACGCCGACAGGCAAGGCAACCGACCTCGCAAAGCTGCCTTTCCGAATTTCTTTTCTGTAGTAATTCTTTTCTTTTTCCTCTTCCTCTCTTTCCTGGCCGCCCCGGACAGTAAGGACACCGTCCTCGATCGAAACATCCACTTTATCAGCTACTTCTTTAGGAACCTGAAGTTCCAAGATCAGGTCCGAATCGGTCTGATAAATATCCATGGGCGGGGCAAAATGCCTTCTTACCGCCGGAAAAAAACCGAAGAAATCATCATCTAGGAATTTCTCTATTTCCTTGATCGGATCGTATTTTGTTATAGCCATATTTCTGACATATCGCCGGCCGACTGCCAATCACGCCGTGCTTGGCAGACAGAAAGCGATACTTTAATTACTTTTTAATTTATTATTCTGACCCGCGCCGGTCTTATCACTTTTCCGTGCATTATGTATCCGGCTCTTACCTCCTCGATCTTTTTTCCTTCCGGTTCAACCTCAACTGCCTCATACAGGACCGGATCGAATTTATCCCCTATCTTAATTTTCTCAACCTCATATTTATTCAAAAATTCCTGAAACTTACTTATGGTTTTATCAAATGCATCAAGCCAATCTTTTACTTTGCTCCCTTGATATTGAGGAAAATTCTTACGGACTATATCAAATTCATCTATGATTTCTATGAGCTCCAGGACTATGCTCTCGTTGCCGAATTTAACTATCTCCTCAACTCTTTTGGCTTCATCCTTCTTATAATTCACGAAGTCCGCCCTTTCCCGTTTCCAGTTATTTAAATACTCCTCAGCCTGCCTTTTGGCTGTTTCTAATTCCTGATCCGGTTGATTCTGGTTATCTAATTGGTCCTGATCCTGATCATTCATATTTTTGCGCTAATTTATTCAATTCATCGGTCGTATATTTTACCAAAGAAATATTTTTCTCATAATCCATTCTCATCGGTCCGATTATTGTCATCGATCCCTGCAGATCGCCGGGAAGATAATATTTGGCAAGGATCATCGTCTCCTGCATGTCCTTAAGCGGATTCTCGTTGCCGATAAAGATCCTGAATTCATCATCAAGCTGCTCAAAGAACTGGCCCTCTATGCGATTAAAGACAGATTCAAACCTGTCGAATAAATTTGCTATTTCAAAAACTTTGTCCATCTCCCTGAATTCCGGAAATTCGAATAAGCTGGACAGCCCGATCTTATAAAAATCAGAGTCATCCAGAATCTTGGCAATTACCGCAGCTCCGCAAAGATCGGACAGAGCTCTAGCAACTCCCTTATTAAGCTCGTGGGGATCATCCGTAGAGTTTATAACGGATCTAATCCTTCTTTTTTCATCCGATAGAGGCTCGAGCTCTTCCTTTACTATCAACTTATCCACAAACTGCCTATAAGCCTTATCGGTCGGAACCCGGCCGCCTGAGGTATGAAGCTGATCTAAGTATCCCAATCTTTCCAGCTCGTACATTTCGTTTCGGATAGTTGCGGAACTCAAATCAAAGCCGGCTTTTTTGGCTACAAGTTCGGATCCCACAGGTTTTGCGGTCTTCACGAATTCTTTGATTATGAAGTCCAGCAAGTTCGACTGCCTTTCAGTTAACATACCGCCATTATATACCCGTTAGCACTCAGAGGTCAAGACTGCTAATTACGGGGGCTAGGGAAAGAAATACCACCCCCAAAACCCCAATATCTCTTCGCTGTATTCTCCCCAATCCTCAAAGACCACTAACCCTATAAGCGCATAGCCAAGCCAAGTAGCCATCGCAAGTGGAAAGAATAAAATTTTTAACAGGAATTTTTTCATAAGAAGTTATTATATCACACAAAAAAATATGAATATATAATGTACATAGTATATAAAAAGCGAGCTATTGCTCGCCTCGGGAAACCGCTATCATGAACTCAAGTTTGCGCAACTCTCCCCAGGCCCGATTTCTTTCTTCTGATCTTTTTTCTATATCTTCACCGGCTTTTTTTATTTGAACCTCGAGGACTTCTTTTTTGTATAAAAGATCCGGATCTTGGGATATGCATGACTCAAGTATCGATATCTTGTCGTCCAACCCTTTTATTTTTTCGGACAGCATGGCCTCATCGGCAAGCATTCCTCCGGCGCAAAGTTCGCTGCCGTATGTATCCCAGGCTCCCAAATGCATACTCTGCATTGATACCAGTTCTGCCTGTTTCTCGATCCGTTCTCTTTTCAGACTGTCAATCTTTACAATAACCCGGGCTTTTTCCACTTCAGTCATGGGATTTTACCAAAGAGCGTAATTTATTTTACTAACATCTGCGCCAGCGTCAATTGAAAAATTATCCACATGTCTTAAAATTAACTCATGCCTAACCGAGTGAGAAAATTCTGGAAGTCTTTGGGACCGGGCTTGATCACCGGCGCCTCCGATGATGAACCGTCGGGAATAGCTACCTATACCATAGCGGGAGCCAAATATGGATTATCGGTTTTATGGATGGCGCTTTTTACTTTGCCCTTGATGATCGTAATCCAAGAGATGTGCGCACGAATAGGACGGATTTCGGGCAAAGGCCTGGCCGGCAATATGAAGACCCATTACCCGAGATGGCTTTTGCTGTTCATAGCTTTTCTTATAGTCGGAGCAAATACTATAAATATAGGAGCGGATATGGCCGGCATGGCCGAATCCGTAGCTCTAGTCATGCCCTTTCCGGAAAAATTATCTGCCATCATAATGACCTTAATAATATTAGTAGTCATTATAGTATTTCCCTATAAAAAGCTATCGGCTATATTTAAATGGCTTTCGGTCAGCTTATTTTCTTACATATTTGCCACATTCACTATTACCCAAGACTGGGGTACGATTTTTAATTATTTAATAATTCCCAGAATAGTTTTAAATAGAGATTTTCTCTTTGTAACCGTGGCCTTTTTCGGAACCACTGTTTCCCCATACTTGTTCTTCTGGCAGACTAATCAGGAAGCCGAGGAAAGGATAATCGAAGAGTGCAAACCCGGCAAGATATGCCGTCTAAAGCCGATCAGCGGTGAAGAGCTGGCAAGTATAAAATTGGATACCCGGGTTGGAATGACATTCTCCAACTTGATCACTTTCTTTATTATCATTCTTTCTTTTTCCACTCTATATCAGGCCGGCATCCATAATATTGAAAGTCTCGAAGACGCTGCCCGCGCATTAAAGCCCCTGGCCGGAGAATACTCTTATGCCTTATTTACTATGGGGCTGCTAAGCTCCGGGTTTTTAGCCATTCCTATCCTGGCCGGCTCCGCCGCCTATGTCATAGCCGAGATAATGGGCTGGCCTAAAGGCCTGGATAAAACCTTCACTAAGGCTAAAGAGTTCTATGGAATAATAATCGCCTCCACGATCGTGGGATTAATGATGCCTTTGCTGGACTTCCATCCGGTGAAAGCGTTATTCTATACAGCCATCTTGTTCGGACTTATTGCGCCGATAATAATTTCCATTATCATTCATATGGCCAATAATAAAAAGATCATGGGCGAACATGTTAATACCCCGACTCTGAATATTTTAGGGCATATCACTTTAGTCATCATGAGCATTACCGCCATACTGACTTTATTCATATTTTAACCGATGCTAATAACGAATACCCTTACAAAACAAAAAGAAGAACTGATCCCGCGGGAAAGCAATAAGATAAAGATGTTCGTCTGCGGACCCACGGTTTATGACTATATCCATATAGGCAACGCCCGGACTTTTGTATTCTTCGATGTGGCCGCAAAATACCTCCGGCATAAAGGATTTGATGTCGAATACATACAAAATATTACTGATATTGATGACAAGATACTCCAGCGCGCCAAAGAGAATAACCGGGACCCCCTGGATTGGGCCAAAGAATATGAAAAGTACTTTCTTGAAGATACGCAAAATTTGGGCGTGACCGCTGTAACCCGCTATGCCAAAGCCACCGACCATATAGAACAAGTGGTGAAACAGATAAAAACTCTCATCGACAAAGGCAATGCCTATCTCATCGAAGGCGACGGATATTATTTCGACCTGAAAACTTTCCCCGAATACGGAAAACTGTCCGGCCGAACTGCTCAGATGGCCGATGATGCCGTAAGTAGGATAGACGAGAATGAAAAAAAGAAAAATCCGGGTGATTTTGCCTTATGGAAATTATCCAAAGAAGGCGAGCCGGCATGGGATAGCGAGCTGGGCAAGGGCCGCCCCGGCTGGCATATTGAAGATACGGCCATTACCGAGCATTATTTCGGACCGCAATATGATATCCACGGAGGCGGACAAGATTTGATGTTCCCTCACCATGAAGCCGAGATAACCCAGCAGGAATCCGCCTCAGGATTAAAGCCTTTTGTTAAATACTGGCTCCATGTGGCATTCCTGATAAACAAAGAAGCAAAGATGTCTAAATCTCTGGGCAATTTTGAAACCGTCCGGAATCTTCTCCTGAAGTATTCTCCCGAATCTTTACGGTTTTATTTATTAAGCGCCCATTACCGCTCTCCTTTGGATTACAGCGGGAAACTGCTTAATCAGTCCGCTGCTGCCGTAAGAAGGATCAAGGAATTTGTTCAAAAATTAGACATGATTCCGGATGGGTCCGAAACTCATGGTCTAGCTTCCGCCTTAGAAGCTGCGGGAAAAAATTTCCTGGGTGCCCTAGATGATGATTTTAATATTCCCAGGGCATTCGGAGTTTTATTTGAATTAATAAAAAATGTAAATACGGATTTATCAAGTAACGCTCTGAACAGAGAAGAGGCGGAAAAAATAAAAAAATGGTTCTATGAAATAAATTTGATCCTCGGGATCATTCCGCAAAAGGAAGAAAATATCCCGGAACAGGTCCAAAAGCTTGCCGAAGAGCGGGAAAAATACCGCCAAAATAATAATTTTGTCGAAGCGGATAAAATAAGAGCCCAGATCAAAGACCTGGGCTATCAAATCGAAGATACTATCTACGGTCCGTTGCTTCTTCGCATCTCATAAGCTTTGTAAAATAGGACCGATAAGACGAACATACCGAGAACCGCGAGTCCTATATTGTTTATTGAATACCTGCTAAGATCGTCAAATTGAGAGACTTGGTATATGAATACCAAGCCGGCCAGGGAGTTGGCTAAAAGAGCCAACGACATGTACTTAAGCCATTTACTTTTTTTGACAAAGCTGCAGATCAGGCTTATTAAAAACAATGCGGTCCCTATTATTAAAATTGCCAAAGGAATAAGCCCGTTAAACTGGCTCATATCCGCATTCTGATGGAACTCGACTCATACTAGTACTCTATTCACAATTAATCAACTGTTTTTCTATTGCTTAAGAATTTTTATTTATGGATAATTTGGATATGCCGAAAGAGCTTCCCGACAAACTTCCTCCCCAGAGTATAGAAGCCGAGAAATCATTACTTGGCTCTATCCTTATCGACAGAGAGGCCATAAACAAAGTAGCAGACCATTTAAGCGCCGATGCTTTTTATAACCGCAGCCACCAGATTATCTTTGAGGCTGCTTTTGCCCTATTCGAAAAACGGGAACCTATAGATCTTTTGAATCTGTCCAATAAGCTCAGCGAGATGGGCTATCTTGACCAGATCGGCGGCCGGTCCTACCTTGCCTCGCTGGTCAGCTCGGTTCCCACCTCAGCCCACGTGAACTCATATGCCAAGATAGTCCAGAGAAAAAAAATGCTCCGGGATATGATAGATGCGGCCAATCACATCATCGGTCTAGGCTACCGGGAGGAAGAAGATGTTGAAAATCTTCTGGATGAAGCTGAAAAGAGGCTTTTTTCCGTTTCTCAAAAGTCCCTGACCAAAAACTTCGCGGCCCTCAAGAGTACCCTTGCCGAAGCCATGGAAAGGATCACTAACCAGGATTCCGGTTTATTGAGGGGCCTTAAGACTGACTATAATGATTTAGATAATCTGCTTGGAGGCTTACAAAAATCAGATCTGATAATTTTGGCAGCCCGTCCTTCCGTAGGTAAAACGGCTTTTGCGGTAAACCTGGCGATGAGAGCCGCTAAGCAGGGCGTTCCCGTCGGCGTATTTAGCATGGAAATGTCCGTAGACCAAGTCGTAGACCGTCTCATCTCGATCGCTTCGGGAGTAAGCTTATGGAAACTGAGGACCGGGAAACTCTCGCATAAAGATGAACAGGATGATTTTTTAAGGATAACAATGGGTTGCGACGAATTAAGCCAGCTTCCTATTTTTATCGATGATTCCCCTTCTCCTAACATCCTTCAGATGAGAGCAATGGCCCGCCGCCTTCAGGCAGAACACGGACTTGGCCTTTTAATAGTTGACTACCTTCAGCTTATGTCGGCGCGCAAAAGCTATGAAAGCCCCGTTCAGCAGGTAACTGAGATATCCAGGGGCCTGAAAGGGCTGGCTAAAGAGCTGAATATTCCAATAATTGCTCTCTCCCAGCTGTCCAGAGCCATCGAACAGCGGGACGGCCACAAACCTAAATTATCCGATCTCCGGGATTCCGGCAGCATAGAGCAGGATGCTGATCTGGTCATGTTCATACACAGAGAAGATAAGACTAATGCCGAAAGAGCCAGAGAGAATAACATGATCAATATAGCCCAGCTTATAATAGCCAAGCACAGGAACGGACCGACAGGAGAGATAGAGTTCAGGATCGATCCGGACAGCCTGCAATTTTTAGAAACAGATAGAAGCCATGAACAACTTATCTGATGAATCCTAAATTTAAACAAATCCAAAAATTATTCCAAAAACTGCCGGGCGTGGGGCCAAGGCAGGCCGCCCGCTTTATCATCGCCCTTTTGGATAAGCCCGAATCTGACCTTCAGGAATTGGGTGCGGCCATATACAATCTCAGAAAAGAGATCGGGCTTTGTCCTATCTGCTTTAATATCAGCGATAATCATGCCTGTTCGATATGCCATGATCCAAAACGCGACCAGTCCAAAATATTGGTCGTAGAAAAAGCTACCGATCTTGATTCCATAGAAAAGACCGGATTGTACCGGGGCTTATACCATGTTCTAGGCGGAGCCATCAACCCCATAGACGGATTTGCCCCTGAAGCCCTTAAGATCCGGGAGCTCGAGAACAGGGTCAAGACTTTAACCAGCCAGGGAAGCCAGATCGAACTGATTATAGCAACCAATCCCAATGCGGCCGGCGAGACCACTTCGCTTTATCTCAGGGAATTATTTCAAAAAAAAGAGCGGGTCGTTCTGACCCGCCTTGGCCGAGGCTTAGCCTCCGGCTCAAACGTTGAGTACGCAGACGAGATCACCCTTCGCCATGCGCTTGAATTTCGTAAATAGAGAATCACTTCAGCCATGGGGATCGGCCCAGGGTGCTTTTCTCAGGCGCAAACGCCTCTTCAATAAATCCGTTCTTGGGCCAGTACCACCAGGCCCACATTATGGTCTTACCGCAGTAGCTCTCCCATACTCCATCGCATCCCGGGGGGTGATTGAGGCTTAGAGTATGCCCCAGTTCATGAGCCACCAAACCCCTGGAGGCATTGGGAGAACAGTTCCAATTCCCAAAGGGGGCGCCATTGGAACACTTCCCGGTCTTCGGATTAAGTACGTCGGGCTCCAGAACAGTTTCGCTTATCCAAGCATCCCCATTATTGTTTGCGGCATACCATGCTCCGCAAGATCGGCTTGCCGCCATCCCGCGGAAGATAGGCTTGCCCAAAAAAATAACGGAGATGTCTTTTGTGCCGCAATTCAGGCCCAGCTCTTCCATTATCTTTACCCAAAAATCTTCGCCTTCGTAATAGTCACTGCGATATTTACCGCGAATAACTTTAACCGGCTTGATGGTAAGGGTCTTACCTGTTTTTTTTACATACCATTTCCGGATGTCTTCCAGAAAAGGGTTAATTTCTTTAATGTACTTGCGATTGGCTTTCTCCCCCCTAGCGTAAAAGTAATATACTTTTATTTTGTAGTCATTGGGAGCCGGGCTGATCTTTTGCATTTGCGCAGTTTGCGCGTATGAAGGCACAGGAAGATACCAGACGCTTAAAAAAGTGATTAAAAGAAAGAATTTGAAGACCCGGGTGAACAGCTTCATGGCATTTCCTTATAGAAACCAACCTGTTCAATGTTAGAGTCAGCACATTAAAACATAATGAATTTAAGCAAAGTCAAGGAACGGCTTCAAATAAAAATCTCGGCTTTTAGGCCGAGATTTTTGTTATTTGGATTTTAGTGTATGGCTGGCGATGGCCTTTTTTCTTGTGTTGGCGTGTTTTAGCCTTATACCGGAATACCATCTTCTTTTTGCCTTTTCCTTCCTCAATTATCTTAGCCTCTACTTTAGCTCCGGCTATCTTTGGAGCGCCCACCTTAACATCTTTATCATCAGCCACGAGCAGTACTTCCTCAAAGGTGAAACTACCCTCTTTTTGGCCTTCGGCCGGGGTTAATTTTTCTACGCTCAAAGTGTCCCCTTCGCGGACTTTATATTGTTTCCCCCCTGTTTTTATCACGGCAAATGTCATATTCTAAATAGTTTATATGAAAATAGGTATTTTGTAAAGCAGTCCTTAAAATAAAAAAAGCGGCTTGATATCATCGCCCCGCTTTGGAATAGGCATCCCTCTATCTTCTGATCCGGGCCAAGGGAAGATACAACCTGAACGTACTGCCCTTTCCCGGCTCGCTCTCAACTTCTACGCGGCCGCCATGAGCTTCGGCAACCGCTTTTACTATAGGCAATCCGAGTCCGGTTCCCTTTACGTCTGAGGTCCTCGCAGAGCGATAGTATTTCTCAAATATCCTGCTCTGCTCCTCTCTCGCAATTCCCGGGCCGTTATCTGAAATTGATATCAGGATAAGATCGCTTGCTTCTTCCGCTGTCAGGTTGGCTTCAAACCTAACAGTGCCGCCTACCTGGGTAAAGTTAATGGCATTCTGAAGAAGATTGCAGACTGCCCGTTGCATAAGCTCTTTGCTTATGAAAACACTGGGCAGATCCGCTATCTGAGTCTCGAGAGTTACGCCCTTTTCCTGGGCTATCCTCTCCATATCTATCTGTATCTCCTTTAGCAAAGATCTCAAATCCGAAAGAGAAAGCTTCAGTGTCAGCCTCCCCGCCTCTAATTGGGATAACGCCAAAAAATCATTAACCAGATTATGGATCTTCCTGGCACCCCTTTTAATGGAGTCTATCATCTTGGCCATTTCCGGGTCCAGGTCGGGCTTTGAGGAAAGCACCTGGGAGTAGCCCATCACGATCGATAAGGGCTGATTAAAATCGTGCGCGACCATGGCATAGAAATCGTGCTTTTCCCTTTCCATTCTTCTTAGTTCCGTTATATCCTTGCCAGAACTTAAGATCAGAATCCTGCCTTCCTCGTCATGGATCATCGTTTTCTGCCATTCAATTATTCTTTCTTCGCCGCTTTTGGTCAGTACGGAATTGACATGAGACAGCGCTGCCCCGGCTTGTCCGGTTATAAGTTTCTGAAAAGCAAGCCTGGATTCGTCCCGGTCGTTTTCCGGAATGAACGTATCTACCCAATTTTTGCCGACTATCTCCTCTTTGCTATAGCCGAGAACTTCACAGCCTTTCTTGTTGATCCTTATGACGGTTTCATTGGAATCTATTACCAGCAATATTACCCCGGCTACTTCAAAGTACTCCTGAGCCATTGAGTTGTTCGGCATCTATGCCCTCCATTTGGCTCAGATATTATAGCACACTTTTATTACAAGTTCAAGTCAATGAGGTCCGATGAGAATTGGCTTACCAAATTTAATAAGATTTAATTTCTTCTCACGCCTCCAGCCTTTAATTTGTGCCTCTCTTTTTAGTGCTTGGGACTTACTAATATATTCTTCTATATATAAAACTTTTACTACCTTTCTTGCTCGTGTATATCGAGCACCCTTACCAGCCTTATGCTCAAGAAATCTTCTCTCGACATCCTTGGCAATTCCAGTATAAAAAGTGCCGTCCCCACATTGAATAAGGTATACAAAATACATAATAAATTATAAGAGAAGAGCCCTTCGATAGACTCAGGGTGCTTCTCCAACTCAGCTTGTACTGAGCTTGTCGAAGTGCAGCCCTCGCCCGCACGAATCTGAACGCTCTCCTTGCAGAGATTCGTAGGTTCCTAGCCATCATACGGCACACCAATGTAGCTGCCGAGAGAGCGGCATAGCTGATTCATCGTTCCCGCTGTGCCTTAGTAACGGTCATTGACTTCGAACCATCTACAAGTAGGGGTGTGGCTGCTCGGTCCCCGTCATTAGCCCATTTGCTCTTGTGGATGGCGAGTAATACCTCGGCCAACTTCTGGACTTCAACATATAGCTGCTTGAGCTGTTTACGAGTATATTGCTTGGCATACGAATCGAGCATTTGTACAAAGCAGTTGAATTCAATCATTCTCCTACGGAAATATTATGTTGACTACGTCTTCTATAAATGCGGATACACGCTTAGGTCCCGGACTATATTTGGCAGGGTGGCCACACTTGTTTCTTAGATCTAAATCCTCTTCAAGCACCTCTCGCTGTGACTTATCAAACAAACCCAGATCCTGAGTTGCAAGAAGAAGGACAGAGTCCTTAATGTATGAAAAGTCGTCGATCTTCTTTATAGTCCTAGCCTTGGGATCGTATTTGCGGAGCGTAGCATTCAAGTCAGTCAACTTCTTCTTGATTAACCGCTGTCGTATCAGGTATATGACGCCAGACCAGATAAATACCACCGCTGCCCGAAGCCGACCAATATTAAGGCAGTCAATACCCTCCTTAAAGTATTCGGCAGTAAGTACATCGTCTATCTTGGCCGTAACGACACCTTCAAGAGTTGTCGTGTCATTCTCAGATCCTATCTCCTCAGGTGGCAGATTAAGAAGTGTACGAATACGAGTCTCACCTGAAGGTGTTATTTGCCACATTCCTTTAGAAGGAGAATCCACATACTCCTTGAGGTGCTCAAGTGCTCGAGGGTAGTTAACAGTGCCTCGTTTGTGGACTCTGCCACGTTCTACCAGTAGATTTTCAATCTGCTTTATTGGGGCGACCTCAACTTGGAGATTGTGTTTCAGATAATACAAAGCACTAAGACACTGGAGTGATTGTGTAGAATTGCGAATTGGAGCAATGAATTCAACAAATAGCACCTATTCGGAGCGCTTACCCGGCCTAAGATTCATTTCCTGCTTGAAATGATTTTCCGCATAGACCGTTGGGCGATATTTCCCGTACCCGGCATTCGTGAAGAACTTCTTACCCTTTCGCGAACACGCCCTGAGCGTCATATCTAAACGTGCCGGACGTGGCACCCCCACTTCGTCGAAGAGGTCTTCAAGCTCTATAAGTGAGAATGGCTCAGAACCCCTTTGGGTATATATCCAGGCCGTTAATACAAGCACGGAGTCAGCGGGTTTCTTGGGATCTAAAGATACGAAGAAATCCCTAGCATGTCCTGCATGTGTGGATATACCTGAAGCTGGCATGTCTGTATCAGCTGGTGTGCCGCCAGACACCGTGGCGATTCCAAGAATAAAAGGTTTAAGCAACTCGAATGCAGGAATCTTTATAGCCGGATCAAGCTTAGAGATTATGAGGTTCACCTCCACTAACCTCGACCTAATTGTTTGTAAGTCCTTCTGGTCCATTTGCGCCCACCTTATACCTTCTACTGAAAAAAGCAAGGAAACAGGTGGTTCAAAATAGACCGCTTTAGCAGCGCCAACCGGATTTGAACCGGTGTTACATGGATGAGAACCATGTGTCCTAGACCGGGCTAGACGATGGCGCCAAAATTTCTATACTATTATATCTGATTTTCGGCCAGAATACAAAGCCTGGAACTAAGCGAATATCCTCGAAAACACTACCGTGAATTTGCTGCCTTCTCCTACTTTGCTGGCAGCAGAAATAGTCCCCCCGTGTATGTCGACTATTTTCTTGCAGATTGCCAGACCCAATCCGATGCCTTTTTTGAATTCTCCGTTTTGAACCTGGTAAAATCTTTCGAATATAAAAGGAAGATCTTTTTCCGGGATCCCGATTCCGGTATCCTCAATAGACACACGAACCTCATTGGCATCAGCCTCTAATTTGATTGTTATCTTTCCTCCGGAACCGGTAAACTTAATGGCATTGCTCAGCAGGTTTAAAAACAATTCCTTTATCAGCCGGCATTCTGCCTCGATCAGGAAGGATTCATCCGGAGACTCCAGCGAGAGATTAATATTCTTATCGGAAGCGATAGGTCCGAAGCTGTCGTAGACTTCTTCCAATAAATTATTCAGGACCATGGGTTTCTTGTTTATCTTCTCTCCAAAATCAACCCGGGCCAGAGCGAGGATATTATTCAATAAGACCGACATATTATCAAGCGTTTGGTCTATTAACTCCAGAGCTTTCTTATGGCTGTCTGTCTCAACTTCCTTGGAAAGCATAGCCGCATTTCCTTTTACGATTGCGAGAGGAGTTTTGAGCTCATGGGAAATATCGGCTAAAAATTTAGATTGGGCCTCAAAAAGCCTTTTCAATTCCTGCGTCCTCTCCTGAACTTTAGATTCTAAATTGATATTTGAATTCTTCAGCTCCTCATAAAGCTCAGCATTATTCAGGGCAACGCCGATATGTCTTGAGAGTATCGTAAGGAGTTTGATATCCTGCTTGTTGAACAAGTCATGGGAGAGCTTCTCTCCCAGTAAGAATATCCCCTTAAATGCATCCTGATAAAAAATAGGCATAGTACCCCCGATTCCTAATTCTTTCGTAATTTTTCTCAGCTCTAAATAGATCTTATTTTTCTCGGAATTATTTTTCTTAATATAGTCCAGCTCTTCACATATGATTATTTGATTTTTAAGTATTCTACTGTTCAATAAATCCAAGATTTTATTATACCGGCCGTCTCCCTGGTTGGGTTTATTGACAGACAGGAATTTTAAAAATGAAATTTTCAAATTCCGCCTTAATATCTCTTCGACTTCCTTTAAGAGGCTTACCCTGTCGATCTTAGATATAAGCGCTTTGCTTAAGCCTCCCAAAACCTCCAGATAGTCATAATGCTCCTTAAAAAATATGTGGTCAGTCCATCTATTAAAAAACTCTTTGAAATGCGGGTAACTTAGGATTAGGATGCTTGAAGTTAAGATTGAACTTAAGAATGATCCGGCCTGGCGGTCAGTCAATAAATTTTTTGCCGCTTCTCCGAGTCCGATATATATGGCCGTGATTAATATCACCAGTATTGAATATAATAAGCTCCTTTGGATGATCACCCGGATATCCAAAAAACGATACCGGGTAATCGCATAAGCAACCATGATGATCATAACGATCGTGAATAGCGGCCCCAGGTTATTGTATTTGAAAATGCCGAATATCGGTAAGATCAATTGTGTTATGAACAGCGGGATAAAGAATAAGATAATGCCGGAACTTACATATTTCAGCTGCACTCTTTGTATTCCCGTAGAATGATAGTGGGTATGAAGAAGTTTACAAAAAGCCGCTATCAAGAACCCGAAATAATAAAGGAGGTATAAGAAATAAAGCGGACTAAGCTCTCCGCTGATATAAGTCCGATCCACTATAATGACGCTTTTTATTAATAGGTCGGAGAGGGAAAGGGTAAAGAATATTGCGGATAAAGAAACTATCAATATCACCCTTAGGAGAAAGAATTTTGCCTTGCGCGGAAAAACCAGAGAAAAAAGATAAAGCCCCAAAGGCATTAATGCCCCAAAAGAAAAAGCCAATCTTCCCCAGAGCAAAGATTGGCCGAATCCGCTTATGGCTTCGAACAAAGAGAGGTTCCATCCCGCAACACCTACCGTTAATATCCAGAAGAACCAGGAAGTAACAGACTTTGGCCTCTTGGATAAAACAAATAATCCCATCAATAAATTAGCTATAAAGGTAAAGAACTGAATAAAAAGGATAATTCGAGGCATCATTTTAATATATAGATCATCGGGACCGATAATGTATTGTGGTATATCTTTGGCGCTTCGCCCGTATATTCCCACCCCAGATTTTCAAGAATTTTACTAAATTTACCAACGCCTGCCGCCCCAATGCAGATATTGTAGCCACGCGGCTTCTGCCATTCTTTAGCGGCTAACCAAATAAATTTATATAATCCATTATCTCTATAATTTTTTTTAATTATTCCCCTTGAATGCTCCAGTATCCCTGAACGATCCACACTCGAGGGTATCGTGAACCCATCCTCCATTACAAATCCCAAACGGCTGTCTTTAACCAGTCTTAGCGTTCCGATTATTTCCACCCCTAATTTTATCATTATGATTATTGAGTACGGGTCGTAATCGTCCCATTCCTGTTTGCCGGGATAATTTTCAAGATTAAGAGATCCCATCTCAAGACAATAGACCTCATACCTTAATCCGTGTATTTCACCTATATCCGCTTGCGTATGGGCTACTAAGGCCTGAATCTTTCCGAGTTCTGAATCGAAGAAAACGGTCTTTCTTGCCACTGCCAGGACATCGGTATCGGCATAAGCCAATTCTAACTTGACCAGTTGGAATCCGCCCCGGATCAACTCATCCTTCAGTTCGCTCCCATCCATAAAATGGAATTTCCTCCTCCTATTCATAAATTTTACTACCAGATTCATTCCGGTCAAAAATACAAACCGGGAATTAGCCGCCAAAGCTCTGCAAAGATAGAGCCATCGCAAACCTTTGTCCCCGGCCGCCCTTACATGAGCTAAAATTATTGAGCTGATCTTCGCGTTCCGCCGGGGATTTGCGACTATGAGGATCCCGTCAAACTTTAGGACCCTATGGCATTCATCGATAAGGCCGCTGGGTAAAGAAACCGAATACAATACATTTACCAGAGTGATCGCATCCAATGAATTATCCAGGATCGGGAGGGTATTATTTATATCTCCAAGTAAGAACTCGCCCTTGCCGACCTTCCTCTCGGCTCTTCTCAGCATAGACAAGGACCGATCTATTCCCCAGAAGTTCCATAATCTGTTCCTGCTCTTGATTTCCAGAAGAAGATTCCCGGTTCCGCATCCTACATCAAGCAAAGCAATCGCCGATCTTGAATCGAGAATAAGATCGTCTGCTACCTTTCGCATCAATTCTTTATAGGGCCAGAGATCTCTTACTGAATCATAGAAGAAAGAAAACAGATTCCAAAATACCTTAAGCATCCATGCTTCCGGTTTAGGGATCTTCCTTTTTGCTTTCAAGGATCTAACTCTCTCTAGCAGTCAATTTAACTATACCTTATTCTAATAACGAAAGTCTAAAAAATAAGTTAAATCTTTCTAAAGCCTATTCCAACTTATAGCCATACCCGTGAATAGTGTGGATAAGCTTACGCTTATGGTTTTTATCTATCTTTTCTCTCAGAAGCTTGATATGGACATCAACAGTATTCGTAAAAGGATCGGCATTCATATCCCAAACGTGTTCCAAGATCATGTTCCTTGTCAGGAGAATACCGGCATTCCTCATCAAATATTCAAGCAGAGAGAACTCTTTCCGGCTTAGTTTGATTGGCTTGCCTTCGCGGGTTACGCTGTGGCCCAGAATGTCCATCTTAAGATCATCTACTTGGAATGTCGAAGAATCAGTAATGTCTTTCTGGCGTCTTAATAAAGCTCTTACGCGGGCAACCAGTTCTTCAAAAGAAAAAGGCTTAGTCAAATAATCATCTGCCCCGCTATTTAGGGCCTGAACTTTTGTGATTGTGCTGTTATCTACGCTTAACATTAAAATAGGAGATTTCACCTCTTCCCTCCTAAGCTCTTTACATAAAGTCAGCCCATCTTTCTTGGGTAACCGTATATCGAGGATCATAAAGTCATATTTATTTGTCCGGCCTAAAAAATAACCTTCTTCTCCATTCTGAGCCCAATCCACGGCAAAATGCTCAGCTTCAAGGCCCCGTTTAATGAACTTGGCTATTTCCTTTTCATCTTCGACTATTAATGCTCTCATATTTGAGATAAAACCTATTCTATCATATTATCAATTAAATCTTTCTAAAATATTTTTAAATGGCTCTCCATTTTTTGGACTGGCGGACAAGAAGGTCTTTTTTTCTCAATGGTTCAGCCATTATTTCCTCGACTATCCTCTCCATCCTCATTCCCTGGGAACCTTTTACCAGGACCAGATCGCCTAACCGAAGCAGTTCCTGCACTTTTGCCTTACCCATGTCCGCTGTTTCAAAAGTAAATATATTTCCCGCAGGCATTTGGTTCCCGGCCGAGTCGGCAATGAATCTGGCTCTGGCGCCCACGCATACTAAAATATCCGCAAATGCCGCCGCAAAATTTCCCGTTTCACGATGGGCGGATTCGGTGTACTCGCCCAGCTCAAGCATGTCCCCCAGGACGACCACTTTCCTTCCGCTGAATTCTTTCAGGGTTTCTAATGCCAGATGAGTCGAAGCCGGAGACGCGTTATAGGTATCGTCTATGATTATGGTATCTTTTATCCCCTTTAATATTCTCATCCTTCCCTTGGGCCCCTTATAATCAGCCAGAGCCGAACTTATATCCACAATATTCATATTGAAAATTAATCCGACCGTAGCCGCCGCAGCGGCAGCCCAAGCCTGGGATTTACCCAAACTGCCGTCTATTTTGACCGGCACGAACGCATGCTCTCCCTGGTTAAGCTTAAAAGACACTCCCAGAGGCAGGCCTTCGTCATCTGACCGCAAATCAAAATTGGAAACTCTGACGTCTGCAGACAGATCGAAGCCGAATGTATGGATATGGGCTTTAGTTTTTTCTTTCATACTGAGCACAGGTTCATCATCATGGTTCAAAACGGCATGATCGCCGGCCTCCAGACATCTGACCAGCTCCGCTTTCTCTTTAACCAATGCCCGCGGGCTTTGGAAGAATTCTACATGCACCGGCACTTCGCCTATTGCGGTTACTACCCCGATATGAGGCTTGAACTTGCGGCACAGCTTTCGTATATCTCCCGGTTTGTCGGCTCCGTATTCAAGGACCAGTACTTCAGGATAGTTTTTAATGAACGGGAATTTAAAAAACGAGTTCCATAACACCCTGGCCCAGAACAACGGGCCGGATCCTTCTTCATAGTACTCATCAGACCAGTCGCCAAGTATGGTCAGGGGCACGCCAAATTCATTATTGAGATTCCCTTTGCCGTAACGAACTCTTTTCACCCGTTTTAAAACTACCGCAATCGCTTCTTTAGTTGATGTCTTGCCCGTATTCCCGGTTACCGCTACAATAACAGGTTTAAAGCGCCTTAAATACGCCCGGGCCAGAACTCCCAGCTTCCAAACAATTAATTTTTTAATTAGATTTTTCATCTACTGCCTGGTTGGGGGAATATTATAATAATTCAATAAATAGGCGGTTATATCCCGGAACGTCGGGGATAAGCTGTCCGCGGCAAAGGTAATGCCTTTAGGTTTATCCATCTTTATCAATATCACGAATTTTGGATCATACGCCGGAGCAAACCCAAGGAAGTCATGGATATATTGATTTTCCAAATATCCCCCTTTGCCATCAGCTATTTGGGCCGTGCCTGTCTTTCCAGCTATATCATAACCCTTTATTCTTGCCTTATCAAAACCGTTATTTACGACGCTTACGAGCATCGATTTGAGTTTATTCGCAGTTTTTTCGGAGATCGGAATTCCGACTATCTCTTTTTTAGTATAAACCTCCTCGCCTCCGTCTTTAACTATTTTTTCGACTATATAAGGTCTCATCAGTTTTCCTCCGTTAGCTATAGCTGAATAGGCATTAATAAGCTGGATCGGCGTCACGGCTATGCCCTGGCCGAAAGCAGCTGTTAAATAATTTATTTTTCTTCCGCTGTATAAGTTGGTTATATCACCGCTAACCTCTCCCGGCAGATCTATTCCGGTTTTTTGGCCGAAACCCATGTTAATTGCGTAGCTTAAAAAGTTTTCGTCTCCAACCATATTTTCGACATACATGGCTCCCGTATTGATCGATTTTTCCAAAACCTGGGACATTGTCTGGAGTCCGAATACTTTCTCGCTGAAATTCTTTATTTTATATCCCGCTATGTCCACAAATCCGGTATCGGTGTATGTCATCTCGGGATTTACTTTATCCAAGTCTAATCCCATCGCCATTGTTATCGGTTTGAATGACGATCCCGGTTCGAATACCTCTTGCACGCTTCGGTTTAAAAAATTATGCTCCTCTGCGTCTTTATAATTATTAGGATCGAAAGTGGGCCTGTCGGCCATAGCTAATATTTTGCCGGTATTGGGATCCTGGACTATTATCGTGCCTCCGGAGGCATCCCGCTTTTTAATAAGCTCCTCAAGCTTATTCTCGATCATCAGTTGTATATTTTTATCAATGGTTAAAACTATATCCGAAGGCCGGTTTATAGTTTCCACTCCCGTTTTCTGATCTCCGCTCTTACCTCCGACTAATTTTTTTAAAAAATTAAAAGAACTGGTTATGTTCGCCGGGTTCATATAATCATTGGCCTGCTGAGCTTTTCCAAAAAGCTCTTCGTCATAATAGGATTCAATGCCGTATTGGCCGGACCGGGTATCACCGGCATATCCCAAAAAACCGATAACGCTCGCCGCCAGCTCATTACCGGGATAGAACCGATCCATCTCATAGGCAACGGTGACTCCTTTGATCTTCAGATTCTTGATCCTATCTACCTGCTCGGTTGATATTCTCCGGGCCAGGATCTTTGCGTAAGATACATTTGAATTAAGGGCGGTATCGATAGCCGGCCTCTCCAGATTTAAGATCTGTGATAATTGCTCACCGGCATAACTGCGTTTTTCCGGATTGATATCTGCCGGAACAATTTGAGCCAAAGGGAACTTTTTATTGGTGCTGGCTAAGAAATCCGGCTGGATATATATATTCCCGCGGGCCATGACATTATTCACATTGTCCCGGTTAGCCTCAGCAGTTTTGGAATACCAACTGTGTTTTACATAAGACAAAATAAAAAGCCGGTACCCGATCAGGCCGGCTGCAAGTAAAACAAAAACAAATACCAAATTTATCCGCATATTGTCATAGCGTTTCTTCACAGTATAAATTTACCATAAAATTGCGGTAGCGAAAGGCAATAACTCGAATAAAGTTATCTCCTTAGAGCAACATTTTTATTTTCAAAAATATATGAGATATTCTTTGCCTCAACCATATTGCTGGCCTTGGCAAATTCAAGAGCATATAAAGATTCCTCCAGTCCCGCTTTCTGCGACAAGAGCAGACTCCTCTCCTCATTTATCTGGGTTAGTTTTTCCTTCATTAATTTGATTTTGTAGCTGTCCGAAGCAAGCCCGTTGGCGCCGATGACATAATACGCGGCCAACGCCACGACAGCCGCCAAAAGAAAGCTATTTATAATAGTATTGTTATTGGATATCTCAGTTGTGATTGTTTTCACTCTCATTAAATTTTCTCGGCTACCTTTATTTTGGCGCTTCGCGCCCGGGGATTTTCCTTAACCTCTTCCCATTTCGGCTTGATACTTCCTTTATGGGGCAAGGTTATTATCCCTTCTTTAACTTTTGTTTTAAAAATTTCTTTGACGATTATGTCTTCCAGCCCCTGAAATGTTATAACCACCAGTCTTCCTCCCGGATTAAGCGCCTCTATTGCCGCCTCTATCCCCTTCCTCACGTTTCCCAGCTCGTCATTAACGGCTATCCTCAAAGCTTGGAAAGTTTTGGTCGCAAAGTGTATCTTGCGTTTCTTATATCCTTCCGGGACCGCTCTCTCGATCGCCCGAACCAGATCCAAAGTTTTAATTATCGGCTTCTCTTTCCGGGCGGAGATAATCTCTTTTGCGATTTGCGGCGCAAATTTTTCTTCTCCGTATTCCCAAAGTATTCTTTCCAGCTCTCTTGGATCGGAGTTATTCACCAATTCAGCGGCAGTAGTCTGCGTAACCCGGGGGTTGAACCTCATATCGAGAATTTCATCCCTCCTGAAAGAAAATCCCCGGCCGCTTTCGTAGTGCGCCGACGACAAACCCAGATCAAAAAGTATTCCATCGGGACGGAACCCGTGTTCCTCGGCTATATTTTTTAAATTTACATAGCTGTCATTCACAGCTGCCAATTTGCGCGCCACCTCTGTTTTCTGAAATTCTTGAAAAATGTCCGGATCGAATTCTATGCCCAATATTTTTATATCGGGATATTTTTCCAAAATTCCAGCGGCATGTCCGCCTCCGCTCAATGTTGCGTCAATTATTTTCATCCCCGATCTTATGCTAAGCCACTCGATAACCTCGTTTAAAAGTACCGGCTTATGAACGCTCATTATATTATTCCGAGCTCCCCCAATTTCTCGGCAAGTTTATCTGAATCTTTTTCTAAATTTGTTTTATAACTGTTCCACTTTTCCGAATCCCATACTTCCAGGCGGTTGAACACTCCTGCAATAACCGCTTCTTTTTTCAATCCGGCATAATCTTTCAGATTATCGGGTATTAATATCCTTCCCAGCGAATCGAAGTCCACTTCCGTAGCTCCAGCCAGGAACAATCTTGCGAATGAACGGTTAGCCTGCTGGCCCAAGGGCATATTGCCAAGCTTCTCCGCAAATTGCCTCCACTGTCCGGACGGGAACACGAACAGGCAGTTATCAAGACCCCGTGTTAATATCGCGTCTTTCCCCAGTTCCTTTCTGAATTTAGCTGGTATTGCCAGCCGTTTTTTGGCATCCAGGCTGTGTTTGTATTCTCCGATGAACATAGGGGCTTTTTATGATATCCACAACCCTAACACTATTATCCACAATTTACCACTTTCAGACTCATTGTATAACACTTATACCGACCTCCGCAATGTTGATAACTTGAAGTTTTGGCAATTTTTAGCCATCATAGATCCAGCACGCTTGAAAAACTTATGCCGAAATACGGACTTTGTCTCGATTTTGACGGCACGATTGTTAACTCAGCCGAATACGGATTTAATAAGCTAAAACAAATAATCATGGACCTCGGCTTGCCTTTCGATCCCGAGATCCAGGTAAAAGTAAGATCCGCATGGGGCATGGCACCCAGGAAAATGATCGAGCTCATGTGGCCAGGCATCGATGCGCGTATAGTTCTGGGCCAATGGCAGGAAGATGAGGGCCTTATCCCTCTTTTCCCCGGCTGCCTTGAAGCCTTAGTGAATCTCTCAATGAAACATTATTTGAGCATGCTAACCAGCCGGGGGCGCTCCAGCACCGAATTCCAGATCAGCTCCTTCAAACATCTATTTCGCTTTATAATCACTTACGAAGATGTCCAATATCACAAGCCCGATCCGAGAAGCATGGATATTCTCTTGGCCAATTATGCTAAGCTCGGAGTAGCAAAAGATAACATCATTTTTGTCGGCGATACCGTTGAGGCCGACTGCAAGCTTGCCCAGGCTTTGGGAATAGAATTTTTTGCCGTTACCGGCGGCCTGAATAACCGGGAACAATTCCTCTCGGCTGGCGTGCCCGCCGACCACATCATAAACTCAATTGCCGATCTGCCCGGCATATTGATTTGAAGCCGCTTTACAAGCGGCTTTTTTATAAGTAAAATATAGCCACTCGTTACTTGAAAACTTATGTTGCTTCCCATAGATATCATCATGGTACGCCATGGCCGGTCTGAAGGAAATAAAGCCAATGAGTACAGCCGCAAGGGCGATAACCGTTTCTTTACTCCGGAGTTCCTCGATAAGCACAGCCGGGTTTTCAGATTAGTTGACAGAGGGATCAGACAGGCCAAAGCGGCGGGAGAATGGATCAAGGCTAATGTTCCGATGCCCCTGGACCGCTTTTATGTTTCCGATTATATCAGAGCCAAAGAAACAGCCGCCTACCTCGATCTGCCCCACGCTTCATGGAGAGTCGAGTTTCACCTCCGCGAAAGAGATATGGCTTTAATGGATAATTGTCCCGACGATGAGAAGAAAAAGCTTTTTTCCATCGAACAGGAACAGCATGAGCGCGATCCTTTTCTCTCTTATCCTGCCGGCGGCGGAGAGTCCATCGCCCTTCATTGCCTGAGGCTGAAGGCCGGGATCATAACCCACTGGGCGAGAGAATGCTCCGATAAAAGGATCATCGCTGTTTGCCATGGCCATGTAATGCGGGCTATCCAGTTGGAATTTGAAGATTTGGGCCACGATGATTTCATCCGCCTCGATAGTTCCGAGGAACCGGCCGATAAAATAAAGAACTGTCAGATACTATGGTATAGCCGCAGGGATCCCGCAGATCATAAGCTGTTCCCGCACCTTGTCGCTGTCCGGTCCGTCTGTCCCCTAAATACTGCCACGGGTTTAGTTGAAGATTTCGGATGGCGGGAAATAATCCGTAAACGTCACTCTAACGAAGACCTTCTTCGGGAAGTACAGGGATATTCCAGACAAATATGCTAATTATTTTTACAAAAATACCGAGCTTTTCAGCTCGGCATTTTTATTCGCAAATATATCTTAGATTCCAGTCACATAATAGACTATCGTCTTTTCGGATAAGCTGTGCAAACCTTTTATCATCAGGCTTAAATTTCCCTCTATGAATCCGGCCGGAATATGATAGCCGGAATTATTGAAGTTCCCGGAAGCATCAGCATTGAATGAGTAGACCGCCGCGGATCCGGTCCTGTCAGTCCTTATTTCCATCGGTTCATTAGGCAGGTACCCTGAACCTATAAAGGTTATTGCCGCTCCCGGCGCGCTGGCATATGAGCTAAGATAAATGGATGTATAGACAGGAGCTTGGGTAAATGTCGTCTCAGCTATAGCTGCGCTTAAAGCTCCTGTAGCCCTGACTATTTTTGTTCCTTCAGCCGCAAACGGCACGTTGCCCGTCAAAGAGTAAGCGCCGGATCCGTCAGCTGTAGTGCTGCCAAATGCCGCTCCTCCGAAAGTTACATTAACTGTTTCACCAGGTGCAAACCCGGAACCGTTGACCGTAACAGGAGTGCCTCCGACTGAATAATAATTATCTAAGGCAACCCAGGGATAATATCCGGCTATGCCTATATTTATGGATGCTTCAGCTCCGCTCAGCTGACCTTTGAAAACATAATGTATGCTCCCGGTACTTCCGAAAGGAACAGTAACGCTGTTGCTTGCCAGGGTTCCGCTTCCGTCAGCGTGTAAGGTGGCAACGGTAGCCCCGCCTGCCTTCAATAGAACATCTTCATTGGGACCAAAGCCGCTGCCGCTGAAAGATATGTTCGTGCCGGGTGAAACATAATATCCTGAAGCCTCAACATAAGGATAGTAGCTGGCCAAAGTTATCGTGCTCGTAACTTGCGCTCCGCTGGTCTGGCCCTTGGCAACGATATTCAGGGAATTCCCTGGAACTCCAAACGGTATAGTGATCAGTGCGGAGGTGAAACCGCCTGAAGAGTTAGCCGAAACTCCGGTTATATTCCCGTTGATATTAATATCAACGGTTTCATTCGGCGCAAATCCGCTGCCCGTTATGGTTATCTGATGACCCGGCAAGATGTAGTAAGAAGAAGGGCTTATCTCGGGATATAAAGCACCCACAGTTATATTTACCAGCGCCTGAGCTCCGCTGTCTCTTCCCGTCAGGATCAGATTTAAGCTGGAACCGGCAGAACTGAATGGCACTTGGAAAAGTCCGGCTCCGGAAAAAGCTCCGGTCGCGTCTGTGTTAATGGTAGACAGAATATTTGAGCCGTATAAAACATCTACTGCCTCCGAATGGCCGAATCCGCTTCCAGAAAAAGAAATGAAACTTCCCGGCATGACATAATATGCCGAAGGATTAGCCGAAGGATAAAGCTGGCCGACAGTAATAGGCAGCTGGATCCTCGCCCCGCTCAGCTGGCCTGCCAGGGCATATGTTCTGGAACTATTGGCAAAGTTATAGGGAATTAAAACACTGCCTGAATTAGTAAAATCACCGGCGCCTGAAACATTAAAGGTAGCGACAGGAACCGTGGCCGTTCCTTCAAAAACTTTTATGGCTTCACCGGCGGCAAAACCGGAACCTGAAAAATTAAGTGTTTGGCCGGGCAGGATGTAATAGGTATTGGGATTAACAACCGGATAAAATCCGCTCACATATAGATAGCTAATCGCGAAAGAGCTGGATACCGAACCGGTGGCTATCAGAGGATAAGTGTTTGAAGGCAGATTCGGTACGGTAAAATTAGCGTGGAAAGATCCGCCTCCGTCGACAGCTGCCGAACCAAGCGTACTGCCTCCAAGCAATACTGTTACATTCTCACCGGCAGCAAAACCGGAGCCATTCACCGCCAGAGGCGACAAAGGCGCTCCTGAGCCCGTATAAGATACTGAAGCTGCGGCTAAAGACACAAGCGGCATTGAGATGAAAGCCGCGACGACTGCATATGCAAAAATTGACCTCGCCATTTTTTTGTTCATGTGATTTTTATTTATGTTAATGGCAGGAATATACTCGATTGTGATGATTATATAATGAATTAGAAAACTAAAAGGGGGTGGCCGAACCGAAGTTCGTCACCCCCTAGCCGTCCCGGCGCTACGCGCGGAAACGGCCGTGAACCCGGCACTCGGCTGCTCGGCGGAGCAGCCGGGGCCGCCGAGCCTGCAGATTGTCCTCGCAGGGCCGGCACACCGGGTATCGGCGCTGGTCATAGCCGGCCAGCGCAGCCAGAAAGATCAGACACGAGATGTACGCCGCGGCGATCGCTGGGAAAGTGAACATCTTGTTGCACCTCTATTATATAATTATACCATGTTTTACTCCCTAAAGTCAATCCCCTATTTCCACCACTTTTTGGCGGGAAGTATGGCCTGAGATTATCCTGATGCTCGAGGACGGAACATCAAAATATTCCGCCAGAGATTTAATTATTGCCTGATTGGCCCTGCCTTGGACCGGCGGTTCTTTTACGGACACGATAAAACTGGACTCATCCAGTTTTTCGATCTTTTCTTCTCTTGCCCCCGGCTTAGCTTTTACATTTATCCGCATTATTTTTCTTCAGAGTGCCCGAATTCTTCATCCTCGGCATCGGCCATCGCGTCGTCTTTAGTTTTGTGGATACGCCCGTCAATATGGTTTGGCGGAGAATATATCGTGTACAGTTTGAGCGGCTCATCTCCCGTGTTTATGAGATTATGCTCAGTTCCGGCCGGCACTAAAAGGGATACGCCGTCAGAAAGTTCATATTCCTTTCCATCAACAACCGCCTTGCCCTCTCCGGACTCGATTCTAAAAAACTGATCCACATTCGGGTGGATCTCCACTCCGATATCACAGTCCTTAGGCAGAGACATAAGCACTACCTGGCTATGCTCGCCCGTAAAAACGACTTTTCGGAAATTATCGTTTCCCTCGGCAGCTTTTTCGATATTGTCATAATATGGTTTTTTCATATTTTATTTAGGTTAATCTATTCGCAACGCATTATATCACCCGATCCGGAATAATAGATTAAGAAGCTTGGCTAACCTTATCTAATGACTCCTCCATTTTTTCCAGATCCTCCTTTAGGCTTATCCGGGCATCCCTTAATGGCACATCCGGATCTTTGATCCGTATCATATCCGCCAGGACAAATTCGGCCGCAAACAAATACCGGGATAATCTTCTGGATTTAGCTGATTCCTCTTCAGCTACGCCCTTAAGCTCGAGGCTATTCTTGTCTTTAGCGTTTGCATCTTTAAGTTGCGCGGCATAGGCTTCACTTTTTTGCAGTTCAGCCTTTCTTTCCTTGACTGCTTCCAAAACTTCCCCGATAGGCGTATCGGGATAAACTCTTTTCTCTTGTATCAGCACTTCCAGACCCCATAAGGTCAGGCGCAACTTTTCCTCGGCCTCCAGTTTCTTATCCTGGTCATTCGCCAGATCTTTGAATTCCTTGGCTAAATCTACATCTTCTAAAGTCTTTATTTCTTTGTTCATAATTTAAAATTAATTTTCCTATTTATATGATATTCCCTGCTCCCCAGAAATCAATAGGATAAAAAAGAGCCTGCGTTAGCAGGTTCAGCCGCTTAATCAGCGGCAATAATGAATACCGTAATTCCTAAGGCTCCGATCAGAAGCATGATTTGAAAGCCTCCCAAGATCCATGCTCCGAGTCCGATAAGAATAATACTCTGCCAGAAACCATTCGGCTCCAGAAAATAATGCACTGCAAGAAAAATATCGGTAGGGATAAAGGCAAAAATCCACACTATCATGATGATTACCAGCTTGCCCACAATTCTCCCACGATTAAAGAACTATAAAAAAATACCATTTTATTATAGAGTTTGTCAAACAGAAAAGCTCCACACGGGAAGCGTGTATCGCTTCCCGTGTGGAGCTAGAAAGCCCTTACATACTGAACCTGCAACTGGGCTTTGTTGGTGGGCGTCCGCTGGAGCCACAACTCCAGGTTACCGAAACGGCCGCCTTTAATGGTCGCAGTCACGAACGGCTTGTTCTGCCACGGTCCGTCGCCGAACTGGTAGGCGCCGTAACCGCCGCCGATCTTGAAGTGCGTGAGGCCATATTCCAGCTTTACCCTTTCAAGGACATGCTGGATCCGTCCCGCCTTGTTCAAGGGCAGGTATGGGAAATACACAGCCTCGCCGCCCAGCTTCGGCGTGATCTTGAAGCCTAAGAGACTCCAAGGCATCAAGTATGCCGCCCCGCCGGACGCCGGACCGCATGCCTGGTTAAGGTAGACCTCTTCGATGACGGTGAAGCGTTCTGAGCTGTAGAGCACGGCGCCGCCGCCGATGAAGATCTCCCGGTAATCCCTCGCGTCGGCAAAATCGATGTAGCCGACGTCCGGAACGATCCATTTGCCCCGCGTTTGGAAGACCTCCAGGAGATGATATGTGGCCCCCTGGTTCTGCAGGCCGATCCGCGCGCTGACAAAAGTCTGCGTGTTGTCGGTCTGCGCTGCCGCCGTACCCTGAAGCACCGCGACCGCGATGATGGAAAGGAACAAGACCGCAATCTTCTTCACAGGCTCCCCCAATCTTAATCTGAGTGTTCTTTAATTATATCACGAAAACCTATAAAAGTCAATTAGACTTGAGATGTAGTAGCTGGATTATTATGCGGTTTTTTTGGAACAACCAAAAGCGCGACAAAATAGGCAATTATTCCCGGCACAATTCCGGTCACGAACAGGGCAAATAAGGCCAGCACCCTCAAGACCGCCGAATCGACTTCAAAATATTCAGCCAGACCTCCTATCAGTCCGCTTATTTTCTTATCTGTCTCGCTCCGGTATAGTTTCTTATTTTTTATATCCATGGGCCAATGCTACCACACAAACATGAATTTTCAATTGCAGATGGGATTTGTAAACAAAATCTCCATTTTATCCAGTGCCTCTATGTTTGGCGGATCTGTTACAAGCTTTTTTGCTTCTTCAATGGTCAACCATCTTGTTTCGTGAAATTCTCTTGGATCAACATTAAATTCCGATCCGTCAGTAGGAATACGATACCAAACATCGAGATGCTCCCTGCAAAGGTGTCCGGGATTATTTATGGGAGTGATGGTCAGGAGAAAAGGTCCAATCTCTTTAGTTACTTTATTTTTAACGCCAAGTTCTTCCTCAATTTCCCTATTAAGCGTCTGCATGAGCTCCTCCCCCTTATCTATATGCCCGCCGGGAGCTAGCCATAGTCCAGATTTCTTATGATGAACAATAAAAACTTTCTTTGAAGTTGGATCATAGGGAAGAAAATAAGCGCAGAAATGACTCTTATCGGATTCGTCTCTGGTTAAATTACCCTCGGCTAATCTTTTAAGCCAATACTCGCGAACTTTCTCGCTGCAGATTGATAATTTTAATATCGCTTTAATTTGGTCTTCTAGTATACTCATATTTTTTCAAACTAATAATACTCCCGAGTTTCTAACCTCACCAATGGCTTTTCTATCTATATTCTAGTGGAATCGGCCCCTGATTTCAATTGTTGATAACTTTCGGTTTATTTTCGGGCGGTAAACGTTATAATCAGAATAACATGCTTACAAAAAGACAAAAACAAATATTAGATTACATTAAATTAATAACATCCAAAAAGGGCTATTCTCCTTCATTAGAAGAAATAGCGAAGCATTTTAGACTCTCTTCTGTAGCAACAGTACATGAACACATAGAAAATCTTAAAGAAAAGGGCTATCTTGGAAAAGAGGGAAATAAACCTAGGGCCATAGATATTTACGAATCTCAGAAAATGATAAAAATTCCTTTTTTAGGAACAATTGCGGCGGGTGTTCCAATTGAAGTTACTCCGGAAAAAGAGTCTATTGCACTTCCGAAAACAAAGCTACCTACCAGTGGAAGATTCTATGCTTTAAGAGTCTTGGGTAATAGTATGATTGATGAGAATATTAATGATGGTGACGTGATATTAGTAAAGCATCAAAGTACAGCAGAAAACGGTCAGAAAATCGTTGCTCTTATAGATAATAACAAAGCAACTCTTAAAAAGTTTTATAAAGAAAAGGATTATGTAAGATTGCAACCAGCCAATAAAAATATTGAGCCTCTTATTATTAGAAACGGCAGAGATATCGCAATACAAGGTATAGTAATTGACATTATTCGAGAAGAAATACCCTCAACTGCTATTTTTCCAGAAATTAAAACTAAAGTTAAACGATACGAAAATCTTCCTTTGAATGAAATCTTATGTGGAGATGCGGCAGAGATAATGAAAGCAATGCCGCCTAACTCGATAGATCTCACAATAACTTCTCCGCCATATGATGAGCTAAGAAACTATAAGAGTTATATATTCAACTTTGAAGGCATAGCAAGGGAACTATTTAGGATTACTAAGAAAGGTGGAGTTTTAGTATGGGTAGTCGGCGATAAAATAAATAAAGGAAATAGAAGTCTTACGAGTTTTAGACAAGCATTATTCTTTCAAGATTTAGGGTTCAATACACACGATGTCATGATTTATAAAAAAAAGAATACTCCTTTTATGAGATCTAATGCTTATACAAATTGCTATGAATTCATGTTTGTTTTTAGCAAGGGTTCTCCTGAAACATTTAATCCCTTGAAAACTAAAACGGTTCGACAAGGACAGGAGATGCTACCCTTCAACAAAAGAGCAGATGGAATAAACAAAAAGACATTGGGCGAACTAAAACCAGAAAAAACTATGACAAATATATGGGAATATGCCGTAGGACTTCATGGTTCAACTAGTGATAAAATTGCTTTTCAGCACACGGCAATTTTTCCAGAAAAATTAGCAGAAGACCACATCCTTTCATGGACAAAAATTGGAGATATCGTTTTTGATCCTATGTGTGGCTCCGGAACAACCTGTAAAATGGCTGCGATAAATAAGCGTAAATATATCGGGTGCGATATATCAAAGGAATACGTAAAGCTCACAAAAGAGAGATTGAAATACTTCAGTCTTTAATAATTTTTCTTGAGAAATTCAATCGCGTTTTTGAGTAATTCGATATCATCTTTAAAACGCCCTAGGCCTGTATTACAACTATCACAAATCCAACCACCCGCTTTTCCCGTGCGATGATCATGCTCAAGAACTACCTTACTGGTTACACCTGCAATTGTCCTCTTTTTACACACCGGACATATAAACGGTTCGTTGATAGGCTTTTCTTTAAACCACTTAAGTCGATCTGCCCTAGATATTCTGACTCCTTCCATTTTTATTCGGCAATCTCTACAAGACGGTCGTCTTACTGACCTATTATCTTTTGCATTCTGGTTTTTAGCAAACTCGGTAGTTTTTTTGAGCTTGTGGCAAACATTGCAAATTTTCTTAGAGAATCCGTCTCCTACTTTTCTTACGTTTATAATTTCAAAGTCGTTTCTAGCTAATTCTACCTGTTTCCAAATACGAATAAAAAAGACTGAGGCGTGATTTTTATCTTCTGTTTTTATGACACCGACATCATTTTTTTCAATTAAAATTTCTTGTGGAGCTATTATGTCCCTTTTTGCTATGATGAATTTATAAGGTGAATTAATCATTTTAATTATAATTACAACATAAAACAGCAAATAGGGCAAATGTACCCTGGGGTTTTTATTTTTTATTCTTATCTATCTTTAATGACTATCTCCGCGCGTTTTCGTTTTAAATACCAGATTGTGTGCAGAACGATCAGAATTATAACATTGGGAATGAATATTATGGGATTGCTCCAGCGGATGCCGTTAAATGCAAAGCTGGAGAAAGGCCATAAGACAGGCGTCGGGAAAAATTGCAAAGTATGGGTCGGAATATCAACTAGGATATGGAGCGGCCAAGCCAATGAAAGCATGGCAAATTTCTTTTTTTTAAACAACCAAAGCAGACCGAAAAAGATGCCAAAGATTATCAGACTGTGAGTCGCGTTATAAACGTGGTACACATATTTCGGCATGATCAGAATATCAGTCCCTTCTATATGCCGGGAGGGCCACTCCATGAGACCGAGAAAAGACCCTGCGAAGACCGGACCGAAAGCCAGAATATCGGGCATGACCCCGAACAAAAAAGCGGTAATATAGTCTTTCCTGCTTTTTCTTCCGAAAGCTATCCCGCCGTATAAACCATGCGATAATGTGTCCATAATATTACAATCCTATCTCAATATTAAAAATTAATTAGGAGCTTTGGTTCTTCATAATTTTCCGGAGGGGGCAGTAACGGCATTCCGGGTCAGAGCAAGTTTTATCCCAAAAGTTCAGGTCCAGGATATCCCGGGCCGTATCCTTGATGACGGTTTCAAGATCAGCTACTTCCTCAGCCGATACCGCAAAAGGCTCTTTTTTGAAATTACCTTTTGCATCCGGCTCGATAAAATCTATCTCCCCCGAAACCATTTTATATTTCCGGCCGGCGAACCGGCTCAAAAGCAAACTGTAAAAAACCAGTTGTCGCTTATAATCGCCGTCAGAACTGGCAGTCTTGCCTGCAATAACATTGCGGCTCTTGGGTTTGCCGGTCTTGTAATCCACCACATTGACTTCGTTGGAACTGTTTAGGATCTCCATCTTATCTATTTTCCCGTTTATCTTTACATCCGGAGCCAGCTCAATGCCGTCTATCTTGAACTCGCTTAAAAAATTCCTGCCCCAGCCTCCGTGATACTTTTTGTAATATTCGGGAAGATATTTGCGGCCTTTAGTTAATGCTTCGCGGTAGTCTGATTCTTCAATAGGATTATTGGCCAATACTTCTTCAAAACGCTTAACCAGATAATCCGGCCCAGGATCAGCTTCGGCAAACCGGTCAAAAAAATCCTTCAAAGCCTGGTGGACAGCCGTACCGTACATAAGGTGCTTATTGGGCGCCTCCGGTACCCGGACCAGGTTGCAGTAAAAATATTTCCACGGACATTCAAGATAATTATTCAGGGCGGTAACGGAAAGCCCGTATTTTCTGAACAGCTCATTTAGATATTCTTTATCCTTAACGCCGGGAACGGACCGCTGTCCGGCAGAGAACAATATCTCCTGCCTGTCGGCAAGTTCATTTTCATATTTTCCCGCATCGCCCCGCTCAAGGAGGAGCGGATCCATTTCGTCTACGAACTGGCTGGCCAGCTGTTCCTTGCCGGTCATCCCCTGCTTTGAATAGCTTAATACGATCTCTTTTTTAGCCCGGGTCAGAGCGACATAGAACAGATTGCGCTCATCCTGGTTCTCGGTTTCTTCCAGAGCCGCATCAATTTTAAAAACCGAATTGGGTATTTTAAAATGCTCAATATGACGCTTATTCCCCCAGTGGCCGTCAAACAGATGGATAATATAGACGGAGTCAAACTCAAGCCCCTTGGACTTATGGGCGGTCATAAGGCGGACTTTGCCAGGCTTCAGATGGAGATCACTGCTTCTGACCATAATGCGGTGCTTCTGGAGCATTTCCAGATGATCAATGAACTGGCTAAGCGTAAGATCTTTGTAATTCTCGACTAATCCTTTTATCTGGTCAAAAAGTGCCCGGATCTTTTCTATCTTGCCGAAAGGATCGGCACCGGCCAGAAGATGAGCCAGGAGGCCCGACTCGCAAACAATAGTTTCGAATACCCGGGCCGCCCCGCTATTCTCAGACAGCTGTTTCCAACTTGAGAACTGATTGTACAGTTCATTGAACCGCTCTGACCCTTCAATACCGGCATCTTTAAGATTATCCGGGGAACGCATGGCATCGTAGGGATTGAGGTGCCTGCTTCGCGAGTATTCAATGAGTTTGTAAATATCAAGTGGAGTTAAACCGAGGAAATCGACATGGAGAGCGGTAAAGAGCGGCCCGGCCTGTCCGAAATCCTTAATAGCCTTAAAGATAAGGAGGAGTTTTTTAATATCCTCATCTTCAAGTACGTTCTGATCGGATTCTATAGTGAAAGACACTCCAAGCTTTTCCATCATATGAGCGATAGGCAGAGCATCCGCATTCTCACGGTAAAGGACGGCAATATCTTCGGGCTTCGCCCCGCCCGCGATCTTTTCCTGAATACTGCGGGCAATGAAATATTTTTCAGCATCAGCCGAGCTGAAAGCATAGACGGGAATCTTCTTATCCGGATAGCCAGCCTGGGCCTTGAGGTCTTCCTGGCCGGGCAGCCTTTTTTTCATAAGGCTGGCGGCTAAGTTTAAGATTATCTGGCTGGAACGGTAATTATGGGTCAGGGCAATGAGCTTAGCGTCCCTGTAGCGGTTTTTAAAATATAAGAAATTTTCAAGGGATGCGCCCTGGAATCTGAAGATCGCCTGCTTCTCATCCCCGACCATGAAAAGGTTTGGGTTATCATAGTAACTGGCAAGAAGCTCGATAATGCGATTCTGGGCATTGTTGGTGTCCTGATGCTCATCGATAAGGAAGTACTGGTATTTTTCCTGGAGGGTCAGAAGAAAATCATTATTCCTTTCAAGGGCTGCCGTAACCTCCATGATCATATCGCTGTAGTCGTAAAGTTTTTTGTCACGCAGAGCTTTTTGATAAGCGTGATATAAGACGGCCAGCTCTTTATTCTTCGCAATGTGTTTCTGCATCTCCTGATATTTGCCTTTCATTTTGCCTTTGTGAGCGCCAGACTCATAATAAAGATCATCGATCTGGCCGAAGATTTTTTCTTCGTTCAAAATTATCTTTTCAAACTGATCCGGACTCACACCTTCCTGCTTGAGTTTTTTGATCGTGCCCAAAGCCGGCCGGAGGTAATAAAATGAATCGCCGAAAGGCCGGAGGGCGGACAATTCCGAGGAAATAATTATTTCCTCCATTATCTTATACTGCTCAACATCGGTAATGCTGTGGGCGCCGATAATATAAGGGAACTCCTCAGGATAATTGCGGATGATATTATTGGCAAAGCCGTGAAAGGTGGATATGGTAACGCGATAAGCCGCGCTGCCGATCAGCTCAGCCAGGCGGCTCCGCATCGAAGCCACTCCGGATTCGGTATAGGTCAAAGCTAAGACCGCCTCCGGCGGAGTATCGGTTTTTTCAAGAATACTGGCAATGCGGAGAGTGAGTATCTGGGTCTTGCCCGTTCCTGGGCCGGCAATGACCATCACCGGACCCTCGATCGATTCTACCGCTTCCCGCTGTCTTTCATTCAGCGCTTTGAATCTTTTTTTATAATCCATTTTAAAATTTGAGATTTTTCTCCCAGTACTCGTAGAGGGATTTAGTGGCCCTGAGGTCGCCTACATTATATTTGGCGATATCAAGATACCGGCCTTCCTTAAATAGCCGGCCGACATCATCCCCGGTCACGCCTTCAGCCTTGGGGCTGGTTATGCCGAAAGCCCGGCTCCACAGATGGAGCGTACCCTTCCGGCGGACCGACCCATAGAATGAAAGCTGGTCAAGGAGATCTATATGTTTGGCTTCAAATTTTTGGCTGCTCAGATAACGGTTGGACATAAGATCCTTGGTGGGCCGGATGCCGTTAATGGCCGAACGGACCATCATAAAAGGGACATCAAAAGTACGGCCGTTAAAGCTGATGAATTCCTTATAGCTTTTGGCGCCGTTCCAAAAACTCTCCAGCATCTGCTTCTCAGGCATTGGACGGAACTTGATATTATCCTCTTCAAAATCCTGTTCATCGGTGCCGGGCGACTGATAATAAATGACTCCCTTATCTTTTTCGCAATCTAAAACACCGATAGCGACTATCTGGCCGGTCAAAGGCGAAAATCCGAGGCCGTCTTTCAGTTCTTTTAAGGCTTCCTGGTATTGTCCGTCAGTCCCAGATTCTTTTTTTATCCAGCGGGTCAGGCTGTCCTGAGTCGCCTCATCAAGACCGTCAAAATCCTCACCGATTGTTTCAATATCAAAAACTAATTTAGACATATTAAAATCATTCCATTTTCCCGGGCAAAAATCAAACCGAGCTTATGAAGCTCGGCTGTATGCCTGAGGCAATTTTTCGATATGCAGACTGGATAGATTCGCAAAAACGAAAGCGATGATATCGCAGGTTATGCCTTTATTGCCGGCGTTGCTCTGGGTAAATAACGAACCGTTTGCCCGGGCAACGATAGTGATATTATAGAGTCTTTTTTCAGCGTATGGATTGGGATCCCTGAAACTGTCCTCATGGGTTAGAAGCCAGTTTCCCAGCAAAGGGACGATATCGTCCTTATTTGCATTAGTTTCCACGATTGTTTCTCCGGGATGATCAAGTTTATACGAAATACGGATCATGGTATCGTCCCTGGGCATAATTGAGATAAGGTGCAATACAACCATACTACAAACTATATCGTAAATTGTCAATCCCGATTATGTGGGCACATCTGGATTCGAACCAGAGGCCTTTGCAATGTGAATGCAACGCTCTAACCAGCTGAGCTATGTGCCCGAACTAGAGTCCCAACTTATTTATTATCTTCTCATGGGGGCCTTCAAGCAAGACTCTGACGAAACGGTCGAACATGCCGTAGCGGTATTCAAATTCTTCCTTTTCCATAAGGCCGAATTTTATTTCTTTCCCGACCTCGGCCTCGAGTGACCTTAAAAATAATGCAAGTTTCTTTTTATTTATATCGTCCCCGACTATAAAGAGATCGGCTACGGGATTAGATATGCTGTCGTCATTATTAATGAAGATTCCGGAAATCACAGCCAGCTTCACCCGCCCCAAACCGGATATTTTCCTGACCAGCTGAGTCTTTTCAGCCGGAGATGATTTTAAGATCAAATTTTTCAGCTCGTTAAAGAACTCGAAACCGGGATTAAGAGCATACCTTTGCGCCGTGGATGAAGATGCATGGGCAGCCAGTTTCTGTAATTTGGCCTTTTTTGCCTTAACCGATTTCTTTTTTGGATTTTCTGATCTCATTTTTTCTTTTTTATCAGACCGATTCCGGCCAGATTTAAAATCTCGCTTTTAACCTGGCTGAAAGGCTCCTGGATCATCTTGGAGAGCTCGCCAATCGTAAAATCGGCCGGATAGTTGCGGAAGGTGAACTTTAATATTTTGACCCTGGTCTTTGAGCCTAACAAGTTATCAAGAGTATTTTTTGACATTTTATTTGCCTGTCTTAGAATTGATATTAGGATAATAGAAGCGGGATTAAATTGCAACTCTCATGGATAAGATCTTCATTAAGCCAACCTCAAAAGAAATTCTCATCAAAGACTCCGCCAAAGAAGGATACCTTGATATTTATTCTTACGATTACAACACTGACGCCGAAAGGAGAAAGCTGGGCAGTTTGTACATCATAGGAAACGTCAGTCAGGACGGAGCAGAAGCTCCGGCAGATGAGGATACGGATATAGCCTATATGGTCAACCTGGTCGCTTCTCTGGCTAAGCGCGAATACTATTCCAAGCCCGACATTCCGGCTAAAGAGGCCTTTTCATCCACTCTCCAAAAGATAAATGAAATAGTCGAAGAGTTCTTTAAAACCAAAGCCACCAGGGTCAATATAGGAATCTTTGCTTTGGCCGGAGAAGATATCCTTATATCGAAACTGGGCAAATTCAAGATCCTTCTCAGCCGTGATAATGAGGCCATTGATGTTCTCAATAATATTTCCCTTTTCAACAAAGAACACTTAGATGAGAAGGAATTTTCAAATATCATCTCGGGCAAGGTTCAGTCCGGAGACAAGATACTGGCTTTTTATCCGAGCCGGTTCATAACTTCCCGCGAGAAGACCATTAAAGATAATTTCCTAAAGCTAAGCTGGACCGATTTCATGGATAAGATAAACACGATCAGAAACGCCAAAACCGCCCATGCCGCCTGCGCCGCTCTATACATCGACATCAACAAATCCAAAGAACCGGCCGTAAGCCCCGCACCTCAGCCAAAAGAATTAAAGAAGAAGGCGCCATTAATGTCCCCTGACGCCCAGTTGATAAGCGCCGATAATGAAACAGACAGGAAGACATCCACGGCCATAGAGCTAGACAAGGCAGAATTGCCTCCGGCGGATGTCCATTCTAAAGAAGTCCGGCCGGAGTTTTCTAAACCCGAGCCCGAACCGGAGATACCGAAAATCATACCATCTGAATTTTCATCGGCAAAAAAAGAAAATATTTTTGAAAAACTCATATCTATGTTCAAATCATGGAAAAGAAGGGATTCTTCTTTCGGAAGAATAGGAGCAGTGTCATGGACGACCAAATTTAAAAAGCAGGCAGTCGTAGTTTTACCGGCTTTGGTCCTGATCGCCGGATTAGGGTGGCTAGCTAAAAACTATGTCTTTGTAAGTGCCGAACAGAAAGAAGCCCGCAGAGTCGCTGAGGAGGTCAAAGAAAATATCAAGCTGGCCGAGAACAAGATGGGAGCAAATGATCCAGCCGGAGCAAGAATGCTTCTGATGAGCTCACTCCTTAACTCAGCCTTATCCTCGGATGCCAAAGAAAAGATGGCCAGCCTCCTGGACAAAGCTGATAACGCCGTATTAGCCAACCCGGTGATGGTTGAATCCCTGCCCGATGAGATTGAAAAGAAGATCGAACAATTTACCCTGCTTGATGGAAATATCAAAGCGAACAAATATGGGCTGTCGAGTCCGGTAATCAGCTTTGATGTCTATCAGGATAATTTATACATCCTTTCGGGAGGCAAGATATTCAAGGTCATTGATGCCGCCAAAGGATCAGAAACTACCCTGCCCTGGCTGAAAGATAATGTCTCGGCAAGTAATGAAAGTGTTGCCCTGGCCGTAGACGGCAATGTCTTTGTCCTGAACAAATCCGGAGCAATAGCTAAATATTACCGCGGAGATAAAGTCTATGAAAAAGAAACCTCGGTCTATTCAGAAAGAAGCAGTCTGCTTACCGCCAAAGACATCCCAAATCTTTACATAGTCAATGAGGAACTGGGCAGAATATATGCAATAGACAAAGAGTCCGGCTCGGTCATTAAAGTGCTCAAGCTCGGCAACACCCAGCCGTTCACAGCTTCATGGGTGGACAGCGCCGGCATCTTGTACTTAGGCTCCTCTGACGGTAAGATCTGGAAAGTCGAATAACTCACTCAATTATTTTTCTAATTGACAAATCTACTTTTAAGTGGTATGGTGTTGAATACTGATTTTTGACAAGGAGTCTCGGTGAAAAAAGGCAGACTCTCTCGAGAAGAGCAGCAATTTATTGAACTGTACCATAAAAGTGCCGGCCTGATTCTCTACGCAAGAAATTTTACCAGACCGAGCGGGCGGTCCTCATGTTTTGCGTTGACAGTCCTCGGTGAGAAAGACCCATATGACCAGGATAAGCGCTTATTCATACGGATGGACCGCCTCTTCGAGATATTGGGGTTGAATTTGGAAAAATTATCTCAAATATTCGTCGAGGAGCCATGGAACTATTACGAGAACCCGTCAGCCAGAGTGATTCAGCCCACCGCAAAAAGCTATGCCGATCTGGGCATTTGCAGAGCTTGCGATGACGAGGGGTGGAAAAACCTGGCCATGTTGATGGAAAAGAATATATTCCAGATCCATGAACACGGCGGTGATCCTCCGGAATACTTCGATAGGGCGATCTATTATTCTAACGGCATGTTCAGCATACTGGATCCGAATACCTGGCCGGTATTTGGATCAGTCGATCCGATTGATTCAGCTATTCTTATGAAAGGGGTAACATATCCCCAATCTTCCAGAATTCACTGACACAAACCCGATTAACCATCGGGTTATTTAATTAAATCCGGTAAGCAAAAGGCCCCCAGGGGGCCTTTTGCTTAGAAATATCTCATTTACGGTTATTTCAACTCGGGCAACCAGACGCAGTTTGCATGAATTCCCATTCTTTATTCCATTCATAATTTTATTACTTATTTTCAAGAATTTTAATTAATGACAGTATATCTTCTATTCCAATTTCATCAATTTCTTTTTTCCTCGCTAAATGGTACCAAGAATGAGTTTTATCATTACCATCTTTTTTAAATGGTTTTACTAATTGATTCAATCTACCAATCACTTCAACCTCTTTAGGGCTAAAGCTAGATTTATTTCTATGCAAATTATCGATAACGATGCTAAAATCCAAATACCTGTTTCTAGATGAGTCCCAATATAATTCCCTCTTTTCAGGGAATTTTTTAGCTAAGATATCAATGATAAGATTCTCGATTATCTTTCTGCTGAGTACAAAAACACAAGTAAAACAACCGAAAGTATACGCCCTATTTACCTCATCTATATGGCCTTTAATAAAACGGTCATCGGAGTTATATTTAAAAAAATTGATAATTTTTCTCTTTGAATCAAGTTTCTTTTTTTTGACCAGTATCTTTCCCGGTTTTTCTATTTCTATACCGGGAATAGATGCTTTGTCTTCTTTACCCAGATATTTCCTAACCGAGAAACCCCTTACTTGAGCAAATATATGTGCTGCGGCATTTTGAGTTAAGCTTGGATATTTAATTTTAATCCTAGAGATATATTGCCTAACAGAATTCTCTGACAAATTAAGGTTTTGGGTTAGATATTTTAAAAGATCGGGATTTAATCTAGGCATCGTTTTGTTATCAATTCTTTTTCAAATTCTTCTGAGGTACCATGCGACTTATTGTTGCGATTCCAACTTCCAAGGCATCCGCGATGGCCCTGAGACTAACGCCTTGATTTATTAATAACAAAACTAATAGCCGTTTTACAGCTTCCAAATTATCAACCTGTTCCTCTTTTTTTCTCCTGGGCATAATTTATTTCTTACGTTTAATTTTTTTCATTGATATATTGTGTCTTATGGTTGAGTCATCTACTCCCAATATTTCCGCGATATCGCTGGAGTTAGCACCGTTTTGTATGGCTAATAAGATTAAAAGCCTGGCAACGGTTTCAGTTGAACTAAATAAATTATTCCCCGATTTCTTATTTTTCTTAGTCATTTTTCTTTTTTATACCCTTAAGAAAGCTGTTGACAAATTTTATGTCTAAATGAAGCTTTCTCCCTATGTCAGCCTGAGGAACACCCATTTTAAATAACTCCAAAATTATTAGCTTTTTAACTAAATCGTTAATCTCCTCCCCCGATTCATAAATTTTTTTATTACTATTAGACATGTTAATTATGAGTAGTATCATATTCGTATAAATATATTAGTCAAATTGACAAAATCAATCTACCTATTTGTAAAAAATTAACGCGAAGGCCGCCTCTTAGGCGGCTCAATGCGTACGGGGATCCTGATAATAAAGTCATTCTTTGATCCATCCGTTATTCCATTGGTTATTTCAACTCAACCCTTCGAATTCCTCAGGGTTTCGCTTAAGTATTCTACTTAAGCTCAACAACACCGCCGGCTTCTTCGATCTTTTTCTTTATCTCTTCGGCATCAGTTTTCTTTACGCCTTCTTTGACGTTAGCCGGGACTTTATCAGTCATATCTTTGGCTTCTTTAAGGCCAAGTCCGGTTACTTCCCTCAAGACCTTGATGACCTGGATCTTTGCGGAACCGGCATCTTTTAAGACCACCGTGAACGAATCTTTTTCTTCAGCGGCTTCGGCCCCCGCTCCTGCAGCCGGTCCGGCTACAGCCATGGCGGCAGCGGAAACTCCGAACTTCTCTTCCAATGCCTTTACCAAGTCGTTCAACTCGGCAACGGACATTTTCTCAACTTCTTCTAAAAATTTTGTTTTATCCATGATAGTTAATTAAGCTGTTTGTTTTTTAGCGACCTCGCTCAGCGCAACGGCCAAGCCACGGATCGGATAAGTAAGCATGCCGAGCAATCTGCCGATAAGAACCTCTTTCGACGGCAATTTAGCAATCTCAAGGAATTGCTCCCGTGAGATGAAGACATCTCCGAAAATAGCTCCGTAAAATTCCAGCTGCTGGTTCTTTCTGGAAAACTCGTACACCTTCTTAGCGATATCATAAGGATTGCCATATCCCAGCACCAATCCAAGAGAGCCTCCCATTCCATAGACATCCATTCCGTCATAACCTTTCAAGGCTCTGACCATCAATGTTTTCTTGGTCACAAAATACTCCCCCTCCATTGACCTGAGCAACCTTTTTAACTGGGTTGCCTGGGCAACTGATAATCCCTTCTCGCCAGGTTTGGCAAAAGAAGTGAAAACGGTTATTTGAGACCTTGGCAGTTTTTCCTTTAACTTTGCCAATTCTTCTGACTTTCTTGCTTTTGATTTCATAATTTAGAATTAAAAAAAATCTGCTTCCGCAGATCGACCTAATCTAAGCCAGATATCGGCTAGATTACCTCGAGGAGACTGCAATATTTGTATATACGCCTCCTTGTCTACGGTATTCATATACTATCACGCCTCAGATATTTTTGCAATACATCAGAAACCCAGATATCTTTTTCGATTGGCAAGGTGTTCGGCAGATGTTTTGGAATATATTATGCGGCTGCCGTCACGAGTGGAAAGATAATATAGATAATCTGTTTTATGCGGATTTTGAGCGGCTTCAATCGCTTTTAGTCCGGGGTTTGATATGGGTCCGGGCGGCAATCCTCGCCTAATATATGTATTGTATGGCCCGTCAATATTTATCTCTTTAGCCACTCCAACCAAAGTCACATCGCACAGCCTTCCGGTTCTGTTAAAATCCCTCAGGCATGCTCCGTATGTCACAGCAGCATCTATCTGCAGCAGCATATCCTTTTCTATCCTGTTTTTAATTATGCCGGAAACTATCTCCATGTCTTCTTTGGTTTTAGCCTCCTTCTCAAGTATCGAAGCAATTATGAGATCATTCTTTTTAAGCCCGGGGGCTTTAGCTGAATAGTTATCCAGCATCCGACTGATCATATCCTGAACGCCGGCATTCTTTTTAAATCTATAAGTATCCGGAAATAACTTCCCTTCGTTATTAATAGCCGCTTTTACGAACTCCCCCGAAGCGATAAGCCCCGCTCTGGCAAGCACGGCGTCTATCTCCCACGAATTCATGCCCTCCGGGACCGTTATCTGAATATCATCATGCTCGGCGAATCCCCCGGTCAAGATCTTTGTAATTTCATGCGCCGATACTCTCCCGGAAAAATTATATCTGCCGGCTTTCAGATCATCATCTTTGCCAAGTACAGTCACATAAAATACAAATATTATTTTATCCTTTATTAATCCTGCAGACCTGAGCTCGTTTGCGATCTGAGATAAATTTGACCCGCTTTTTATCTCAATAGTCTTTTCCGTTCCTATATTAAAAGGAAAGAATATCAGGCCGATAACAAGCAATATCAAAATAATCGCTACAACAGCGATTATTTTGATATTTTGAATTTTAGATGATATTTCCACTAGAGAGGTTTCTGGTCCAATACTTTCCCCGGAGGGATGCTTCTTTTGCCGCTTTTCATTTCCTGAAGCTTCTGAAGGACAATGGGATTATCTTTGTTAACATCAATACTTAATATCTTTTCGAGATGAGCAATAGCTGAACTAATATCATTTCTTTCCTCATATATCAAGGCTAGGTACCAGCGGGCATTCGCATAATCAGGAGCTAGAATAATAGCTTTTTGAAGCTGGCTGATAGCATCATCCTTTCTTCCGGCACGATAATAAAGCAGTCCTAACTCGAACATTAATCCCGGCTGGTTAGCATTAGCCGGCGCTAATTTCTCCAGCTGTTTTATGGCTTCGCCCAGCATTCCCTCTCTTTCATAGACTGTTCCCAGGTTGTAAATTGCCATCCCGAAGTTATTGGATGTATCCACTGCCTTTTTAAGCGCATCCTCGGATTTCTTATAGGCCTCTCCGGCCATAGCTCCTAATTGAGGCGCGGCTTTAGGGTTAGCTCTCGCCATCTGGATCAATAGATCGCCTTTTGCAAGATACATGCTTCCTATTTGATAGTAAAAATTGGCATCCCCCGGCCGAAGTTCAGCCGCTTTCAGATAAGCGTCTTCAGCTAATTTATCAACGTTATCGGTGATCATCAGCAGACTTTTATATGTATTGCCCAGATTGGCCCAATTCAGTGATTCGCGGGGATCCATTTGGGAAGCTTTCTGAGCAAATCTTATTGTTGAAGAAGTATAGTTCTGGATAAGGTTTGTTTTCTGGGGATCGTTCGGCTTGCTCATTTCTTCCGAGAGTAAAGCTAATATCTTTTGGGACAGAAGCCTGTAATATTTATCATCATTGCCGTTCCACTTGATTGCTTCGGTAAGAATGACAACAGATTTCTGCTTATCGGGTTCAACAGCAGCTTTTACATATTTTATATCAGCAGAATAGAACAAAAGCGAGAAATAGAATGCGACCAGCACCAGCACCAAGCCCCCGATAAAGCTAAGGGATGAAGCTAGAGATAGGATCGGGCTTTTTTCAATGCTTAGATAGGATCTAACTCTGCCCCACAAAGAAAGGCTCGCCATAGCAATGGAAAGATAAAGGAAGAACAACAGGCTGATATTAAAAGGATACAGGAAAAAAGCAGCCGCCATAGTCAGCACCATCGCCATGACTCCGACATGATCCCCTTCCACCGACATCGGGTTGCGCTTGTAAAATTTGAAGATCTCCCAGATTATCCAGGCAAACAACAGAAGAAATGCCAGACCCAGAACGATCCCGCCCTGGACTATGGAATTGAAGAACTCGGAAGTGGAATCGTAAAATCTTATACTCGAAAAATTGGTATTGGCTAAGGCCTGGGATCCGTAACGGTCAAAAGCTAAAGAAAAATTCTCCAATCCATAGCCGAATACAGGCCTATCTTTGATAACCGACTGGGCAACCTTCGAAGAAAGGCCGAAAGACGGAGCAACTTCCAGAGGCATCTTTGAACTGAAGTAAGTAAACCTGAAGTTAATGGTGATCAGGAAGAATCCAAGCACAATGACGGTCAGCGGAATAACTGACTTGGATATTTTAAAACCTTTGGAATTAAGGCTCTCCAGAGCTACCAGAACAAACATGCCGATTATGGCTATCGTCCAGAGGATCCACCAATTCAGGATCACCAGAATGAAAAGAGCCGAAATAAAAGCCGCATAAGATATATATTTAACCAAAGGCAGATTAAATCCGGATTTATATATGAACGACAGACTGGCTGCGGCCAGAACGCCTAAAGTGTTAATTGAGCCTATCGTATTGAATCCGATATTCTTTGCGAGAGGAAATCTGAGAATATAAATTCCGAAAATTTGCAGGATAGAGTAGATAAATGAAATACCAAGAGCAACCAATATAACCGACTGCAGCTTCTTGCCGCGGTCGTCAAAAACATTAACAACCAGGAGAGCCATCACCGAAAGGGCCAGGATTACGCTTAAAGAATCGCTTAGGCTGTTTGTGAGCCCGAATAAGCTTTTGAACCTTGATACCGAAAACACCGTGGCCAGAATGGCGGCGGCGGCAATGATCGCCATGGGCTTTAAGAATCCAAAGGGCCGCCACTTAAGATAACCGGATGTGACAATCCCCATTAGCCAAAAAACTAAAGCCAGCCCCGAAAACAAAATAAGGAACAGCTGTTTATTGACCTCCAGCGGACTTGAAGACCAAGGAAGGAAGAACAGGAGAAAGAGTCCCGCTCCGATCAGAACTACAAGCCTGGCCAGCTTTTGATAAATATTTTCCCGCCCTTCGGAAACCGGGACCTCCTGATGATCATCTCTCCAAAAATTTAAATTCATATTATTTATAATATCACTAAATTTATTAAGTCAAAGAATTTTAACTTAAGATATCCACATTGAGTTTAGATTATATTAGTCATAGAATTAAGAGGTTAATAAACCCTACTACCATTCCAAAACGCTTTCTTACAGTAAAAGAGGTTGCAAGATTGTTGGGGGTAACCCCCCTGACAGTTCGCAATTGGGACCAGAGAGGCAAACTGGCCGCTTATCGCCATCCGATGAATAATTATCGGCTTTATAAAGTTGAGGATGTAGAAGATCTGATGAAAGAGATAGACCAGAGCAAAGAGACAAAAAAGAAATTCCCCACCAAGCCTACCACCAAAAAACTAAAAATAGACATTGATTAAAAAAACTCCACCTCTGTGGAGTTTTTGCTAGCTTATCCTGAATTTTATAATCGCATTCTTTACGAATTCATCACCGAAATTTGCCGGAGAGAATGGGAATGGGAGCCACTTTTTCACGCTTGTTTTATGAATGGCCTCAATCTTGAGGCTGCCTTCGACATTTTTATACATTACAAGATAAACCGGAGGATCAACTTGCCGGCTGACTAGGCATTCCTGCTGGAAATTCAGCTCCAGAAGATGCTGTCTGTCTTTATACATTACATCAGGAAAATAATCCTGCGAGGCAACCACAACATAGCTGAATTGTGGTTTTTTGTCGCGCCTGGCCTGGCGGACAGCATCACGAACCGCATATATCGGATGATAATCGCACATAACATCATGCGCGCCAAGATAGGTATGGTCTTCTCCCTTTATTATGGCGCAATATCTCCTTCCCGGATTCGGACTGCCGGGAAAATAGATGTCGTTCTCCAGTCTTCTGCAGTCGAGCAGCAGAGATTCGATCGAATCTATACTTATCAGCTCTTTTGCATCCAGCGGAGAAACTCCCTTCCTGTACACAGAGCGATATTGATCCCCCAGAAGATTCCACAAATGCGCGATGATTACTTTGCCGCCCTTAGGATGCCCGCCAAATATCATCGTATTAAGCGGGAGAGCGTCTCTCATGATATCCCGGCAATTACCGCAGCAGGTTGGAACTCCCCCGTCCTCAAACTTTGAAGAAAAAGCGATCAGGACGGCATAGTTCTTCAATTCTTCAGCAGACATGGCCAATCTTGATTTTAAAGCAGCCACGAGAGATTCTTCCCCATGGAGAGCCTGGCATAAGCCATACTCAATATTTCCTCCCTGAACCAGTCTTTCGCATGAATACAATAACTCGCCGGTTTCTTTATTTATAACCAGGCAAGAGCAATTTACATAGTAAGCGGAAAATTTAGGGTCGGGAACCTTTGACTTTGCGGCGGCAATCAAGGCAATCTGGAGCCATGGGATTATATTTTCGTCCTTCAGAAGTGTTGGCTCGTTGTTATAGTTCAGCCCAAAAAATTCCCATTTCGACATGGCATATTTTAAAAGATCGGACTCAGCCTACCACGTTCGGAGGCAAATTAAAACCCCCGCCTGAGCGGGGATTCGTTCATTAAAACTAGATTTCCATATATTGGGTCTGCTCATCGATCATATTTTCAATATAAGGAGCCATTCTGCCTAATCTATAATCACGAGTTCCCCTCTTGGGCCGGAGGAATTCATTATCTTTTCCTCTATAGACAGGCCCTTGGAATTTGTAGCTGTTTAAAAATTCCCAAGGCACAAATTCGATAGTTATACCGTCACGATTTGAAAACTCTATAAGAGTGAACATTACCGTTGCCATAAGGCCTCGGGCAAGCTCATAGCCTGACTGGCTCGCGCTTGCGCCGCACTGGACGACCTGCTTGTCATCGATCTCCGCCATCCAGACGGAATGCTTATCGCCACCGACGATGAGGTCGGTATTCCTAGCTGCCCAAGCCATGTTCTTGAGCCACTTTTTACCTTCATCAGCAGGAGTCCTGCCGGCAAAAGGCTGCCACATGTGCTGGATCATAACTTTGAATCCGCAGATCGTATCTCCAAAGAAAGGCCAATTAATGATATCTCCCTGGGGATTATGCGTATCCTTCCAACGGATACGGCTCACCATCATCGCTCTTTCCAAATTGCTCTTGATACCCGCTCTCGCCCTCTCCATAAGAACGCCCTTAAGGCCGGTCTCAAGGAAAGTCAGGGGCATATCGCCGGAGCGTTTAGTGTCGAAGTTATGCCATTCATGGTTGCCAAGCCAACCGGCAAGGTCAACGAGGCATGGCGCGTCAAGGATAAGAGGTACGACCAGATTAAAGGCGAACATCTTCTGAGCATGCATGCTGGTAAGGCGCATCGGCCTTGACTCGGCATTATGCTGCGGATATATGTTGCCGTGGATAAAGTCTCCATTTATATAAAGTTTCGTAGCTTTACGCTCGTATAAGCCATAATCCAGGAACTTAGCGACAAGTTCAGGCTGGTTAGTTATCGAACCGAACTGGGTATCGGTTGCAACAACGGCAACCTCTCTCTGTTCAGGCTCGCCTTTTAAGGCTTCCAGTCTGGCCTTGACGGAGTTATTCAGGATACGGAAGCGAATGCGCCCATCCCGGCAGATTGAAAGTTCAACGGCTGAAGATGAAACTGGTTCTTTTCTGACCCGGCTCTGCCGCCGTTCTTTTGCCTCAAGTATCTTAGTGGACCATTCGTTCATCATATAAGCCGCGGCAGGACGCGTATTCTGCATACCGGGAAGATTCATAATCCAAGTACCGTGCAAATATTCGACAAAGAAAGCTTCCTGATGATAATCGGCAAGGATCCAGGGAACTTGCTGTCTGGAAAGTCCCAGATGCCTGGCGATAGCGCTTAAATGCTGATGAGTGTCCTGATACTGGGTAATGTCTGAGAATCCGGCGTTATGAATAAGGCGAATTTCTTTATTCTCACTGACTTTCAGCCTTAACGGATCAGGTGATACGATACGCTTGCCGGTGTTGCCATAGAGGGCATCGACATTAACTACCTGTTCGTATTCTTTCGGATAATCGAATTTATGACGCTTTGCCACCATGATCTCGATGATCAGGCGGTATTCACTCTTAAAGATTCCGATCTTAGCCTTCACCTCTTCCTTGTTAAGAAGCGAACGACCGATACGGTACATATAAGACTGGATAATCTCCCACTGGATTCTTATCTTGCGCCGAAGCTCTTTATTCTCAAGCCGGCGCTGCATTTCCGATGAGAAACTCTGCCAGCTGACGCCAAACTTCCAGGGATTCTTTCCCTCAAGCAAGTGCATTAACGTCGCATAATCCTCGGCCAGACGCCAATCATCATCGCTCTGAATTACGCAAACCCGGCAAGTAGTTATTTTTTCAAGCCACTCAAGCAAAAGACCGGCTGAGCGGAATTGGGATTCTATTCTATGGAGTCCGCCTTCTTCAGCCAGACCGCGCGATTTGGCTTTATTCTTCACCTCAAACCTTCCCTGAACAAGACCGCTCGTTAGAGACAATGTCGGGCTATTAACACTATCCAGGATCCAGCTTAACAGTTTCTGGTCAGTATACTGGCTGCCGTAGAGAACCTCACCTATAAAAAGAAGTTTTAATTCCTTATTTTCCAACTCACCTGAAAGGTCAGTTACGGAAAGGGTTTTCCCGGCAATGTCTTTTTTAAGATGGCCGGCCACTTCATCAAGATTTTTTGGAAGATTTTCAGTTTTTTCAGCTTTTATAAAAAGTTCGTTTTCGAGAGCGGTAGCTTCAAGCGTAAGTGATGACTGGGTATCCAATCCCAGCTCTTTGCCGCGGGAGGTAACATCATAAACGCCCCTAGCGTATTTGATAAGGCCGTTATCAACGAATCTGGTCAATACCGTGGCAACAAAATTTGCAGACCGGGTATTGCCGTAGAGAAGATTGGAGATCTCGTCAGCGGTACGAGGAACCTCACCTACGGTTGAAGCGACGCGATTCACCTCTTCTGCCGACATAAGCTGGTGCAATTCTTTCGACTCATAAAAATCGGGAAGGCTGCAGTAATAGCTTACATGCCCACCCACTCTTAAGCTGACCAAAGCGCCCCACTCGACAAATTTAGCCAGAATGCCGCGGATGGAGTTAAGCTTGTGGACTCTCTTCTTTGAATCTATCTCGAGCTTTTTAACTAGGGGCAGGAAATCGGTATTCCTGACTACTCTCTTTTCGACCAGGAGATTGTAAATTACCATCCAATAAGCTTTAAGGTCGCTATTGTCAGGCAATTTATCCAAAAACTCATTAGCCTCGATCTCGCCTTTTTCGACTTTATCGATCAGGTCTTTTTCAGTCGGTGGCTCTTTTTCCTCTTTTCTCAAATCCTTTACCTTAATTCCGGTACGCTCGGCAAAATTACGGAATTGCTCCGCCCTGAACTGGGGAAACGCTTTTTGCGCCGCTTCCATGCCTTGTTCGGTCAGAAGATCGGTTATCCGCTCCCGATCCTTAGGCTTCAGCCGCATAAAGGCGAACTTACTGGCAGACTTATAGCCGCTATAATTTTTGAGATGCCTTCTGGCCCACATATCATAAGCGTACCAAGAACCTTTTAACTCTTTATCCTCAACAACAAGCTCTTTGAATTTGTCCCTATCGCCTTCGGATTGTTCCCAGTATCCTTTTATTTTTAAATTCTCTTCTTTGGGAATGTTTCTATACATCTCGTTCCTTTCGAATTTTCAATGTTCTTACAAAAATAGTAACAAAGGGGAGACGGCTGACAACAAATTTTTCATATACTTATCAACAGCCAAATCAAAAACGGCTTTGAAGCCGTTTTTGATTTGGCGGGGACGCCCCGACTCGAACGGGGATACTTTCTTTTGGAGAGAAAAGTCCTACCATTGAACGACGTCCCCGAGCTCTATTAAGTATACCAGAAATTAGCCGGTCATCTTAGCCTCTTTGTGGGGAGTACTCTTCTTGCACCATTTACAGAATTTTTTATATTCTAATTTCCTCTCCACTTTTTTCTTATTTTTGGAGGTGTAATAATTAGCTCTTTTGCAAATCGTGCACTTTAAACGCAATAAGTTATCTTGGCTCATGGTGATATTAGTTTATTAGTAGCTTTTATATTTTATACCAAAACGGATATTTTTACAACTCCCGGGCTGCCTATTGAAAATACTCATAAAATTGGTATAATATTAGCACAGGAAGAGGTCATTATGGAACTGAGTCGGAAGATCTGGTTCGGTAATGCCGTTATAGTTCTTTTTATCCTCATGCATAGTCTCGATGGCATATTCACATATGTCGGGCTGACTCAATTCGGCATTAACATGGAAGGTAATCCTCTGGTACTGGCATTGATGAATCAATTTGGCATAGGCCTGGGACTGCTAGGCGCCAAGCTGGCTGGAATTCTGTCTGGGATCTTTCTCCATCTGATGCAGTGCCACTTGATCATAGCTAGTGCTTCAATTTTATGCCTGTATTTTGCGGTCATGCCATGGGCCATGATCCTATTTAGATAAAACCCGCTAAGCGGGTTTTATAATTGAGCCGGAGGAGAGAATCGGCTACAGAAAAACCTCGCCGCCGCTCGGCTTTCCCGCAGCCCCGGCTTAGGGCATTCGCCTACTGGCGAATGCATCCTTCGCCTTTCGATTATCGAACGCGAGCAAATAAATTTGCTCGCTCCCTCCGGCAAAGAGATAACAGCCCCGTACGGGGCTGTTATCTCTTTATGAGCCGGAGGAGAGAATCGAACTCTCGGCCTCTTTCTTACCAAGAAAGCGTTCTACCACTGAACTACTCCGGCAGGAAAGCAAATTCCTGTTTTGATTTTTTTGGGGGGGCGGTATGGAGTTGAAAGTAAACTGCTTTACTTTCAACACGAATTTTAGGGCGAGCTCCGCCGAGCCCGTGAAAAAAATTCGGTGCACCTTGTCCGTCGAAGACGGACTTGGGGCAATCTGCTGCTCTGCAGCATGTCTAGGATATAACTCCTCTTGAGGAGTTATATCCTAGACACTACCTGTGGGGGCGGTAGGATTTGCACCTACGTAGGCCATCGGCCAGCTGATTTACAGTCAGCCCTCGTTGACTACTTGAGTACACCCCCATCCCGGAAAGCGCTTTATTCGCCTCCGCTGAGCCACCTCACGGATTTGAACCGTGGACCTACTGTTTACAAAACAGTTGCTCTACCGCTGAGCTAAGGTGGCTTATTTACTATGATATTTTACCAGAAGAAACTATTTTTGAGAAGCCTGAATAGTATGCAGTTTTTCCAAAACCGAAGAAAGCTTTTTTTTCAATTCCGCGTTCTGGCCATCCAATTCCATCGCCGCCTCAAATGATTCTTTGGCATCATTATATTCCCCCATTTTTACATACAGATCTCCGAGAGTATTATAGAGATTCGAATCTTTGGGATTTTTGGCTATTTCAATTATTAATCTTTGTTCCTCTTTTCTTAGCGATTCCAGCTCATTGACGACCGGGAGTGATATTTCCTGGGACTTAACCGAACCGGCAGATTCTTCTTTATCCGAAGCCGGCGCTGCCGGACCATTCTGGTAGCCTTTCCTAACCCTCGAGATCAGGGAATCCGATAATCTATCCATTCTTAATGACATCAGCCTTAACCGGCGGAGAAATTTTTCAAGCTCGATCAGCCATGCTTCTTTATATTCGTGGAATTTTAACTTTTTAAAGAATTCAATAAGTTCAGGAGCAATCCGGGAGAACAGAGCGACCGGAAAATTTACGGCGAGCTGGAGCTCCATTCCTTCCTGAGCGGCGGCGTTTTCGGCGGTAGCTAATTTTTTAATATAAGGGACCTTGCGCCAGATTATAAAAGCAATAGCCAGAGCTGAACCTAAAATTAGCGAAAGTGGAATAACTAGGTACATATATGATGCTAATTAAACTTCCAATAGCTGGAATCTGCCGACCTGAATATTTTCTCCAAGCTTAGCGATATATTGAGTAATGAAGTCTTTTATCGTCTGGCTGGGATCTTTGACGTAAGGCTGGGAAAGCAATTCATCCAGATTAGAAGGCTTCATGGCCGCAACCTGCATAGCTAACTCGTGAGCCAGGAATTGGAACTCCTCATTTCTCGCCACAAAGTCAGTCTCACACAACAGTTCAAGAAGCGAACCGACCTTTTTCGTACTATGGATATATGAGTCGATTATTCCGGCTTTCAGCTGGCGAGTGGATTTTTTATCAGCTATATTAGACCCCCTTGCCCTTAAGATCTCAACCGCTTTGTCTATATTATCTCCCGCCTCATCCAGCGCCTTTTTTATTTCGCTGAATGATAGGCCGGTTTGATCCCTGAGTTGTTTGATCTTGTCTGTATTAATCATTAGTAAGTTCTTTTTTGAGAGCCTCAACTATCAAATCCACTGATTTTTTAGACCTGTCATTGGCCGGGATTATATAATCTGCCTCTTCGGGATCGGCATCGGTATTAGAGATAGCGGCAACTTTTATTCCCATCCTTTTGGCTTCTCTCACCGGTAAATCGCTTTCTTTAAGAGAAGAAACAAAGACCAGATCGGGCAGGCGTGTCAGCTTTTTTAAACCGTCGAACTTGGTTTTCATTTTTACCATTTCTTTCTCGAACATGAGTTTTTCTTTTTTAGTGTATTTGTCCAGCTCACCCGTTTTCTGCTGTCTTTCAAGCTCTTCCAATCTTTTAACCCGGGTTTGGATTATTTTAAAGTTAGTCAGAGTTCCGCCAAGCCATCTGTCAAGGACAAAAGGCATGTTCAAAGAATCTGCCAGGTCCTTAACGGAATCAACAGACTGCTTGGTTAGAGCCACAAACAGAACCAACCCGCCGCTTTTAACAGTTTTCTTTAAAAATTCTGCCGTATTCTGAAGCTGGACCTGAGTCTTCAATAGATCGATTATGCAAATACCGTCTCGTACCGTAAAAACATATCTTTCCATCCTGGGATGAAACACCGTTCTCTTACGGCCAAAGTGCATGCCCGCTTTGAGCATGTCTTCGTAATTGAGTTGTGTGGTTAAATTATCAGCCATAACACCAAAACATAATACCAGAAGCCAAAATTTAAATCAAGTCTTAATTGGATCCTTAAATTGACTTTTAGCACTTTTTATGATATAACTACAATGATAGGGCGGGTAAACATCCGCCCGGAAAGGTTTGAAATGCAGATCATGACTGTTGTGTTGGCAGCCGTTCTTCTCTGGCCGTCCCTGGGCTTCGCCCAGGAAGAGGAAGCGGAGGAAGCCAAAGCTCCGCGCGTGACCATCGATGCCGCGTACGCCGGTGGAGGGTTCGACCGGATAACAAGATTTCCCCCGTCAGAACTCGAGTCGGGGCATACCTACACCGCCGACGGGATCGATCTGGCAGTGAGGGCGCGTATCAGCGACATCGTCAGCGTCGCCGGCCGTATCGAGCGGTCCTGGCTTCGTCAGGGCATGTACTTCACGGAGTACATGAACGGCGTCGCAAAGAACCGGAGGGATGAGAACGACAAAGGATTCAAGAAGGGCGCTGCGGCGTACTATGAAGTCGCGGGAGTCTTCCAGATCCCCCGTTCTCACGGCCATGCCGCCATCGCCGGCCTTGCCGCTTCCGGTCTTGACCGGACCTGGGAATGGAAAATGCCGGAAGGCGTCTATGGCCAGTCGTCCACCGACAACTGGCTGGGAATCGCGTATGGCATGCTGGGAAACCAGAATGCCGGTCCGGTCTCCTTCGATTACGGGGTCAGGAAGTACTACCATCTGACCCGCTCCATGAATGGAGGAGGGTCTGGAGCCGAGTTCCCAGCCAGCGGGCTGGATATCAGCGGGTCAGCGACCTGGAAGATCGCCGACCGCGTCGGCCTCCTCGGCGGGTATGAGTTCCGCCGGTTTCGCACCGAGATCAGCGATAACTACCCGTTCAAGGAGAGCCATGGCCGCCACAAGCTGGTGGTCGGCTCCCGGTTCTGGCTGTTCTAGCCAGAACCGGGAGCCTCTTCCCGGAGGCTGCGTGAAGAACGCAGCCTCCGGGATTTTTTTGACTTTAATATGATTTTAGACTAGAATATACATTAATGAAACAAGACATACATCCTCAATATTTCAATGACGCAAAGGTTAAATGCGCTTGCGGCAATACTTGGACAACCGGCTCGACAAAGGCGGAAATTGAAACTGGTATCTGCTCAAAGTGCCATCCTTTCTATTCAGGAAAAGAAAAGATCCTCGATACCAGAGGCCGGGTTGAGAAGTTTAAGAAACGGCTTGAAAAAGCATCTCAGAAGTCTTCACCAAAGAAGAAAAAGTAGATTATGGCCGATTACAATTGGCAACAATGGCAGCAATACCAAAAGCCCCAGAACGGTCCTCCTGAACCTAAAGAGAACGAGGCTATCGTTGAGATAAGAGCCGGAGCCGGCGGTGACGAAGCCGGACTGTTTGCGGCCGAACTTTATAACGCATATAAAAAGTATGCCCAGGCTAAGGGTTGGGATTTTGAAGTTGTTGATCAAAACCTCACTTCATTGGGCGGCTTAAAATCCACTGTTTTTGAACTGCGCGGTAAGGAAGTTTATACCAAGATGAAAAATGAATCCGGTGTCCATCGAGTCCAGCGGGTTCCTAAAACTGAAAAATCAGGCCGGGTTCACACATCTACTATAACTGTTGCCGTTCTGCCTAAGGCGCACGAAAGCGATCTGGTCATCAAGCCCGATGAACTCGAAGTTACATTCTCCCGGGCCGGAGGACCGGGCGGACAGAATGTAAATAAAGTGGAAACAGCCGTAAGAGTGTTGCATAAACCTTCCGGAATAGTAGTATCATCAAGAGAGGAGCGGAACCAGCAGAGAAACCGCGACCGGGCCATGGACATATTGAGATCAAAGCTCCTGGAGATAAAACGACTGGAAGAAACAGGCAATGTAACTGAAGAACGCCGGAAGCAGATCGGCACCGGAGACAGATCGGAAAAGATAAGAACTTATAACTTCCCCCAGGATCGCATTACCGATCACCGGATCAAAAAGAACTGGAGCAACATCGATAAAATAATGTCCGGGAATCTTGACCCCATATTCGAAGCTTTTACTAAATAACAATGTCTGAAGACAAACTAGATATAAAAAGCCCGATATTTACGCCCAAACCCGGCTGGGGCGGAAAATTAAAGAATTGGCTTGCCTCAAACCTAAGTTCAAAGATACTGCCGGCAGTTTCGATCTTAATACTTTCAGCCGGCCTATACGCTTTTTTTAATAAAAATGATCAGGCAGCCGGCCCTAAGCCGGACAATCAAGCCGGAACAATCGAAAAGATAGCCCAGCCCCGCCAGGGGTTGACCCATCTGGCCAGAGAAGCTCTTACGGAATTCCTCAACTCTAAAGGATTAGACCTGAGTCCCGAACAAAAACTGTTCGCTGAAACCTATCTGGTCACTAAGCTTAATAAAAGGCTTGTGAATGCCGGTGATACCGTAGCATTTAAGATAAATGATCTTACGGAAACGATCGAAAGAGCCCAAGCTCTCAACGAGCTGCAGCTGCAGGCATGGAGTAAATACCTAAAGAAATAAAAAAATAACGGCTCATAAAAGCCGCTATTTTTTTATGCGGGCATTGAACTGGTTTATCTGGGGCAGGAATGAATGGTTTTGATCTTTCCTTATCCCTTCAGTAAACTCCTCAAAAGCAGCCTGAACATCTTTATTATTAATAACGCTGCGGGCGCTTATGCTGCGAAGTCCCTCTGCTTCTTCCCAGAAAGCTGATTCCGGCAATTGCGTATTCCAATCCCTGATGGGAATTTGCGCAAGCACCCAGCGAACCAGGCCTATCCGCTCCTGCAAGCCAAATTTCCTGTATGCTTCCAGGAGATGATCCGCGACCATAACTGCAAGATCCAGGATTTCTTTATATTTTTTCCAAAGCTCGTTATATATTTCCGTTCCGTGATCAAACCCATTTTGATAAAAATAGTCATATACGCCTTTCTGTATGATCAAATTAGCGTGCTGTCTTAACGAACCGACGGCTCTGAACTCCGCCAGGAGCTCATCTTTAGCCCTTTCCAGCGCATAATCCAAAACATCATTTGTATCTTTATCGCGGGATTCCGGCCTTGAACCGTCTTTCAGCCTGTATATGATCGCGGGGCTGAGTATCTTCGGCCCGACCCAAACTACTTTTCTTTCGGCTTTCTTTAATGCTGACATCAATCGCTCATGCTCCGCGTGGCCATGTTCGTGTTCTTCCACTAGGGATCCCCTGGCGCCCGGGGCTTTCTTTACAGATCTGCCCTTCACTACTATTAAAGGAAATTCCGAACTTTTGCCCAGAACGAAATTATAGTCAGGATTCGAAGCTCTGTAGAAACCTCCTATATTGGTCCTGGAATCAATCTTCTTAAAATCTTCGTCATTTTCCACATATAGAATAATCGCAAGAGGGTAAGAGGCATCTATGCTGACCCTGCCCTTTAATTTATAATCCCACGGACTGCTGCTGCCTATTAATTCCCTATAAAGGATTTCAGCTATGGGTATCCGCAGTCCTTCGGCCCTGAGATGTTCTTTATTTTCGATAAGGTCTTCAACTCTTTTTTTAGAGGCCAAGAGATCATCTACGAATGTTTCCGCGACCTCGGGGTGGGCTAAAAATTCAGCATTCTCCTTTGTCATGCCCATCAGATCTTCTTTTGCTGACCACGGATTATATTCCAATCTGGCGGTAAGATCCCGCATAAGCCGGGCATTATCAAGCATAACTTCCATCCGGAATTCTCTGGCATGCTCTTTCTTTTTTGCTTTTTCTCCTTCGGTATCCTGGGGTTCTTCTCTTATTGCTTCCAGATTATTTTTGTATTTTCCTGTTTGCTCAAAAGGCATGGAATAAGAATAGCAGAATGATTTTAAATTTAAAATACAAAAGCAGAGTTTTCAAAGAGTGCACTCCGTAGCTTTGAGGGAGATTGTGAGGAATTATTCCGCAGCCTTAGTTTCGGCGGCAGGTTCTTCGGCCGAGGCTTCTTCTTCCGGCTTTTCTTTCTTGATTTCCTCTACGTCCTCAACGGCTGTAGTCGGAGCCTCGAGTGAAGCTTTGAGCTCTTCCTCGGATATAGGTTCCTGGATCGTAGCCACAATATCATCAAGACTGGCGGTCAGTTCGACTTTTTCGGGAAGTTTAACGTCCTTGATAAGGACCTGGTCGCCAAAAGCCTTGAGGCCCGATATATCTATAGTGATCTCGTGCGGCAAATCCTGAGGCAAAGCCTCAACTTCCAATTCATTTATATTCCTTACAAAGATACCGCCCAGATCTTTAACCGCCGGTGATTCGCCTTCAAAAGCTACCGGTACCATGGCTTTAATCTTCTCATCCAATCTGACCTTATAAAAATCGGCGTGCAAAATGCTGTCTTTTATGGGGTCCCGGGCAACATCGTGGATAATGGTTGGAAATACCTTTCCATCCATATTCAAATACACAAGAGTTGATTCTCCGGCTGACTCAAGAGCCTTATTAAAATCCTTGATCGGCACCTGAAGAGCGATGGATTCCTGGCCTTTTCCATACAAAACACCCGGGATGTACCCTTCGTTCCTTAATTTGCCCAGTCCTCCGCCAATAGCGCTCCTTACCTGGGCATTTAATTCAATTTTTACTTTTTGAGCTGACATGATTATTTAGCTATATGATATTAGCATAAAATATTTTAAAAAACAAGAAGACGCTTACTTGCCCATAAAAAGGCGTATTTTGGCGGAAACGAGTTTTTTAACTTCTCCAACGGCAGGCTCGAGATACTTATAGGGTGTAGTCTCATTCGGCTTATTGTGGAATACTTCGTGCATCTTATCATGGTACGCCACGCGAAGTTCAGTATTGAAATGGACATTATTTATTCCGGCCTTAATTGCCGCTGCCACATCCTCATCTTTCAATCCCGATGCCCCGTGTAAAACATAATCAACTTCCGGCACCGCGGAAACGATCTTTTTGAAATGTTCTATGTCCAGCTTTTCTTCCTGTTCGGTCACTATCCCGTGAATATTGCCGAATACCACCGCCATGCGGCCGACTTCGGTCTTATCGACAAAGTCCCTGGCTTGTTCAGGCTTAGTATAGTCATCGGAACTGATCTCGATCTTTTGCTGGACCTCCGAAGAGCCTTTCAGATACCCCAGCTCTCCTTCAACCGTAATATCCGGGTTAACGGAGCGGGCATAACCGACTGTTTGCCTGGCGGCCGAGACATTCTCCTCATAAGGGAGTTTTGAAGCATCGATTATCACCGAATCATAACCGGCATCAATAGCCTCTTTGCATTTTTCAAAACTTTTAAAGTGGTCGGCATTCAAGAATACGGGATAATCAAAATGCTCTCGCATGGCTTTGACCACGGCAACTGCTTCTTTCATTCCGAAGAATTCAGCTTCCCCTTCCGATGTGCCGACCATAACTGCCGGCGCCCCGGCCTCTTTACTAGCTTCAACTATACCCTTTAAAATATCCTCGGTCGCAAAATTAAAATGCCCTATGGCATAATTGCCCCCTTTTGCTTCCTGCAAATAATCTTTAAGTTTCATAAAACGACAAAACCGCTGATAATATTATCTTCGATCAACTGGTCCATCTTTTCCCGGCCCATATATTCAACGAATATTTTATTCCATAAAGCCTCCTGCTGATGGTAAAGATATTTTGCCTCCTGCTCTTTATTGACGATTGACATCGTCAAGTCCATCAGATCAAAGCTCACCAGCCTATTGTTTCCTCTTCTGTCCGAAAAGAAGTCGCCCACGAAATCCAATCCCTTCCAGTAGCCGAGATTAAGCTTGCCCACCTCCTGAAACATCCTGGAAAGCCTATTTAGGTCCTCCTCCGCCCTGAACCAATGATCGGCCTCGGGATTAACATGGGGCTCAAAAAGCCTGGGATCATTGATATTGTCTTTTGCCAGGTATCTCTGGACAATACGCCAGCTTACTTTGCCGTGGTCGGGCATAGGCCCCTCAGAAACGTCACCGCGCAATAAGGATTTGAATTTAATATTGAAATCCGGATCATTGAAAAATTTTCGGAAAAGACCGGAATAGAAAGGCACCTCGTGCAGATAATGCAAAAGCAGAGTAAAGAGCCTTATTGTTTCTCCGGGTGTGTCTATTTTAAGAGGAATTATGAAAATAACGCCGAATTCCTTAAGATGGCTGACATTATGGTATTTCTTTTTTAGGAATTTATCGGCAACATCAAGCCATTTGGTATCCAAAACTTTTAATTCAACTACTCTTTCCTCAAAATCATCAGGCTTAAGGTTTGAATAAGCCTCATCAAAGAATTTATGCATCCATTCCTGGGTTTGCGTGAACCTTAAAGCGCTTACCACCGAAGAAAAACCTTCCTTTTCCACAAGATCACGGACGCTGGGATAGCCAAAGTACTGCATCAGGGTTTCCGGCTTGTGCATTTCTAAGAGCTCAATGGCTTTCTCCCGCTTGATGAATAATCCCCGAGGAGGAGTAAAAACCTGGAAAGCGGCCTCGCAAAGCTTGCCGCACATTATCGACATTTTGGTCAGATCGGGTTTATCGAGAAGATTGTATAAATGTTCGTCCAGATGGGATAACCGGTCGATAAAAGTTTCATAGACATCTTCAGCCGAGGATTTCCTGGTCAAACCCAGCTCGAATAAAGTCCTTTCCACCAGAATATCGTTCTCCTTTGCAATGTCCTCTATAACTCCTTCCTGGCCGGTTATAGCTCTCATCTTCATATCCAGATCTAAAAGTATTTTGGGCGAGGTCCTTAATAGCTTGGCTACTTTGGCAAAAAGCTCTGATTGTTTGATTGATATTGGCATAGGTTTAAAGCTGACTCCGCTCAACCTTAACTAATTCCCATGACCCCCGGTCGCCTTTCTTTAATATTCCCCCTTTGGATCCGTATTGCGTAACCACGGATGAAGCATTGGCAGTCGCAAGCTGAATGGCTTTGGCAATATCGCCAGAATTAATGTATTCGGTCACAAACCCGGAGCTGAATGCGTCTCCCGCCCCAGTCCTTTCAACAACCGGCGAATCGGGAACGCCGGCAGAATAGATATTCTTCCCATCGGATACAACGACCCCTTCCGGACCCTTGGTCATGACAAATATCCCGGAAATAAGCTCATCCATCATTTTAAATATTTCTTTTTCATCCTTGATATTTATTCCAGTCAGTCCGGCAGCTTCCTCTTGGTTCATAATCACTACGGAAAAATTCTTTAACAGAGGCTTTAGCTTTTCGAGGCCATGGGCCAATTCTTTAGTTCCGGGGTTAATAGCTATTTTTACGCCGTTTTCAACTGCCCAGTTGACGGCGTTCTCAAGCAAGTCATAATGTCCGCCCAAACTGCTGAGAAAAAGCCATTTAGACTGGAGCTTCTCGAAAGGAATTTTTTTTGATTCAAAATGCTGGCCTTCGCCCTTATAAGATAGTATCGTCCTTTCCCCTCCTTTATCTACCAGGATCACTGAGTAGGCCGTGAAATCATCCTCGTGTTTTTGGAAATAGCCGATATCAACGCTCTCTCTTTCCAGCTCCTTGACGACTTCCTGCCCGTTCAGATCATTGCCGATCACTCCGATACAGGCTGTTTTAAGCCCCTGCCTGGCAAAGGTCACCGCCGCATTCGTGCCGCCGCCGCCCGAAGTAAACAGGATCTTTTTTATTTCCATTTTAGAACCCAGGCTAAAACACATGGCCTGGCCCGATACGTAATCATCCGATTTGAACGATTTGAAATCATCGGCGCCAATGAATACATCTCTGGTCGCCGAACCGATTGATATGATGTCGTACATTAAAAATGATTTATTGCTTTTTTAATTTCTTCTATTCCGGCTTTGACCCCCTGGGGATGTTTGAAAATGTAACTGCCGGAAATAATTCCGGAAGCGCCGACCGCGACCGCGCGTTTTGCCGTATCAGGATTCATTCCCCCGTCAACATAAATCTTAACATGCGGATAGTTCATATGAAAAGCGTTGATCTGCGGCAAAACCGATTCAATGAAATAATTTCCATAATAGCCGGGATTAACCGTCATGAATTGGATATCTGAGATGAGATGCATAAAGCTCTTCAGCCTGTCGGCATCTCCTCCCGGATTCAGCACGACCCCAGGTGTCTTATTCTTGGAACGGGCCTGCCGAATGAAGGATTCAATATCAACATCAGACTCGGCATGGACAAAGAACCGGTCAGCTTTAGTGTCAAACCATTCGCCGAACGAATACTGCGGTTTTCTGACCATCAAATGGACGTCAAAATTTAAACGGGTATTGATCTTATTAATTTCTTCAATGCCGGTGATCGTCCTGTTCGAAACTAAAACCCCGTCCATGATATCCAAATGGACCCTGTCTACATAAGGCTCGACTGATCTTACTTTTTTTTCAAAGTCTTCGTAGGAATCGGATATTATTGCAGGTATTACTTCCATTATTTGACTGGATTAGGAGGCGTTCTGCCTTCAAGAGCTTCGATTATGTTCTGGGCCGCCATTTCCGACATCTTATTTCTTGTCTCCTCGGTAGCTGAAGCAATATGCGGCGTGATTATGACATTATCCAGCTCTTTTAAAGCCGGGGTGATCTCCGGTTCAAATTCAAAGACATCCAGAGCCGCTCCTTTTATCCAATTCTCCCTTAAAGCCCTGCTAAGCGCTTTCTCATCGATTATCGGACCGCGCGAGGTATTTACCAGATAGGAACTTGGCTTCATTAAGCCCAGCTTCTCCTCATTAATAAGGTGATGAGTAGAATCAAGCAGAGGAACATGGATCGAGACCCAGTCGCATTGAGGCAGAAGATTTTCCAATTTTTCAACGAATTTAGCCCCGTACTCCTTTTCGAAATCCAGATTCGGTTTAGGATCGGTATATAAGACGTTCATACCGAAGCCTTTTACGGCATGATGGGCAACGCGCGAACCGATACGGCCGAGCCCGACAACGCCCAGTGTTTTCCCTGAAACATCAGTTCCGAGCAGCAGCTGAGGCCCCCATGCTTTATATTTGTCCGCTCTCACAAACCTGTCTCCTTCTGGAATGCGATGGGCTAAAGCCAGCATCAAAGCGAACGTATGTTCGGCGACGGTATCAGTAAGAACACCCGGCGTATTGGTTACAAGAATATTTTTTTGCTTAGCCGCCTCAATGTCAATATTATCAAAGCCAACTGCGTAATTAGCAACTATTTTAAGCGTCGGCAACCCGGCATCCATGACTTCGGAAGTAATTTTATCCGTTAAGATAGATAAAATAGCGTCTGCTCCCTTTGCTCCTTCAATTAATTCTTCTCTGGCGGCCGCCCTGTCCTGGGCTGCTGAATTTACGACAACATCATAACCTTTATTTTTTAGTAATTTGATTCCGACCTCGGGTATAGGACGCGTAACGAATATTTTAGGCATATTTTAAAATTTATTTATTCTTCTTTTATGGCGTTCGTCATTGCTGAATGGCGTATCCAGCCAAAGCTTTATAATATTTTTAGCAACCTCCTCGTCCAGAAAAGAAGCGCCCAGCGATAAGATATTAGCATCATTATGCTGTCTTGAAAGCTTTACTATCTCGTCCGGACCGCCATAATATACTGTCGCGCGTACGCCTTCGTGTCTGTTGGACACCATTGCTTCGCCCTGGCCGGAACCGCCAAGAACGATTGCCTTTGAATTTCCCGGATTATTATTTGAAACCTTCTCTGCGGCTTTTGACACATAGTCCGGATAGTCATCATTCTCGTCATACTGAAAAGCGCCCATATCCTCATATTGAAGCCCCCATTCAGATAGCCAAACTTTTATTTTTTCCTTCAACTCGAACCCCCTATGGTCTGTGGCTAAATATATCATTTATTTAATCGATTTAAGTATTCGACTGCCGATAATGCCGCGGTGCATCCCTGGCCTGCGGCTATCACGATCTGTTTGAATGGGATGTTTGAAACATCTCCGGCGGCATAAAGGCCAGGGATATTTGTTTCGCATCTTTGATTGACGACTATCTCCGCAAATTGGTTCTTCTCCACCTTATCCGGAACAAGATAAGAATTCGGCATCATTCCGATATGGACAAAGATGCCGTCTACTTTTAATTCCTGCTCCTGTCCCGCCTTATTGGCATACTTTAACTCCGACACGAACTGTTCCCCTCTTATTTCTTTGGTTAGGGCCTCATAGATTATCTCAACTTTTGAATTTCCGGCAAGCTTATCGATCAGGATCTGATCGCCTTTGAATTTAGGGTTTTTGTTGACTATATAGACTTTGGAAGCGATCTCGGCCAGCATCAATCCCGCTTCCAGGGCTGAATTGCCGCCGCCGATCACGGCCGTAACCTTACCGCCGAATAAAGGACCGTCACAAGTTGTACAGTAACTGACACCTTTATTCCTGAATTCTTTTTCTCCGGGAATATTCAGTTCTCTGGGATGGACTCCCGTGGCCACTATTATTGCTTTTGCGGCATAATCGCACTTCAATGTACCGCTAAGAGCGGTTTCGAGCTTGCCGGCGGCCATTTTAGGACCATCGCTCTTGGCAGTTATGCAAAAAGTCCCGTCTTCTTGTTCGGTTATCTTTTCTACTTCCACGCCCTCATCCACGCTGACTTTATACATTTCGAGGTGTTTCTTGAACTTATCGGCCAGAGCCAAGCCGTCAGTCATTCCGTCCCCGGGCCAGTTGCCGATCTCGCCGGAGGTTGCCACTTCCCCGCCAACATCTTTTGAGATAATTTTAAAATTAAGCCCTCTCCGAGCCGCATATATGCCGGCGCTGGTCGCCGCCGCCGAACCTCCGATAATTATCAGATCCAACTTGTTCACGATTAAATGCTAACAAAAATTTATAAACAAATAAATGCCTCTTTAAATCTTCTCATTATTTTCTAAAATTGATAATATACAATAGCATGAGCAAGCGTATCATGAAAAATCTGCCCGTAATAATCCTGCTATCATTGAGTTTAACCACTCATTTTCTGTTTTTTGGCCGTCCCGACGAGACGGTCTTTGATGAGGTCCACTTCGGTAAATTCGTTTCCGCCTATTATACGCATAATTATTATTACGACATCCATCCGCCTCTGGGCAAGCTGATTATCGCCGGATTTGCCGATCTTTTCGATTTCAGGCCGGAATTTGCCTTTCAGAACATCGGGGACAAGTTCCCGGATAAGACATACCTGGCCCTAAGGTTCCTCCCCGCTTTAGCCGGTTCTTTATTCCCCTTAGTTATTTTCTATCTGGCTTTAAGATTAGGCTTGAGTAAAAAAGCGGCTTTTGCGGCCGGGGTTTTTATAATTTTTGAGAATTCCTTAGTTTCCAATTCCCGGCTCATACTTTTAGATTCATTCCTTTATCTTTTCGGATTCTTGTCTGTGCTGTTTTACCTCAGATACAGACAAGAATCCGGCAAGGCCCTGGTAAACTTAGCTTTATTCAGCTTATTCGCTGCATTTGCCGCTTCTATTAAATGGACCGGACTTACATTTTTAGCTTTAGCGGGAATTTACGAGCTGGTCTCCATATTCAGAAGCAGGCGATATAAAAAGCTGGGCCAGGCATTTATATTTTTTGCGGCTATCCCTCTGGCAATCTATTTCTCGGTATTTGCCGTCCATTTTTCTCTTTTATCCAAATCCGGTACCGGAGACGCATTTATGGATCCCGGATTCCAAAAAACTCTTGAAGGCAGTTATTACTATAATGATCCGAACATCAAACCCTATGGTCTATTTGAAAAATTCATAGATCTGAATAAGCAGATGTACCTGGGGAATAAACGCCTTACCGCAACCCATCCTTACGGCAGCCAGTGGTATGAATGGCCCTTCATGACCCGCCCGATATTCTTATGGGTCAAAGATTCGGCAAGGATCTATTTTATGGGAAATCCTGCGATTTGGTGGGCTTCGACCGTAGGCGTATTAATGCTGGCTATCGGTTTTGCAACCTCGAAAAAAGAAAGGAATTTCACTTCAGCATTTTTACTTGGCGGATATGCCCTGAATCTTCTGCCTTTCATCGGTATCGCCAGAGTTATGTTCCTTTACCATTACATTATCGCTTTGATATTCGCTATTTTGGCCCTGGCCTATGTCATTGATAAGGAAAAAGAGAAGAGATCAAAGATTATTTTTGGAGTTTTAATAGCCTTGGGTATTATAGCTTTTATCTGGTTCGCTCCGCTCACTTACGGCCTGCCTCTTTCGCCGGAGCAATATAATGGCCGCGTATGGTTCAATAGCTGGGAGTAGAAAGCGCTGACCAACTAGATCAGTTTTAGAACTTTCCACCAATTTTCGATGTATTCGGGGCGGCGGTTTTGATATTTAAGGTAATACGCGTGCTCCCAGACATCCAGGCCTAGAATCGGCTCCTGGCCGAACATGATCGGGGAATCCTGATTCGGCAGATTTTTTATTTGAAGCTTTGAGGTTTTCCCATCCCTGACCAGCCAAGTCCAGCCTGAGCCAAAAAGCTTGGCGCCAGAATCGGAAAACTGCTTTTTAAATTCATCGATGGAGCCAAAAGCCGAGTTAAGCTCCCTGACAAGCAATTCATCTTTTGAGTTGGAGGGGTCTAAAAATTTCCAGAATAATGAATGATTAAAATGACCTCCCCCGTGATTCCTTATAGCTGTCCTGTCCGCTTCTTCGACTTTCAAAGCATCTAGGTTCATCAGGATCTCTTCTATCGGTTTTCCTACAAGTTCCGGGTATTTTTCCAGAGCGGCATTAAGCTTGTCCACATAAGCTTGGTGATGCTTGGAATGATGCAGTTCCATGGTTTTGGCATCAATATAAGGCTCTAAAGCATCGTAAGAGTAATTTAGCGGCGGTAATATATGTTTCATATTATTATTTATTAATTTTTATTTTGCATTATACCCCACCTTCTCCTAAGGTATCATGAACTTCAATATCGTTAACGTGGATTCGGATAAATTCATCGTGAAGACGAAGAATCCTGTCCCTTACCCTGTTGGGATCCGGTATTTGCTGGAAATGGAATTCCTGGACTGCTCCTGCCGTTTGGATTATCAGATCTCCGTAATTCGCTATAGTGGGAATGAATCCGTTTATTTTTACGCTCACATCCTGGATCTTTGAATATCTGAGCTCTGATATGTCCCGCCTGAAGAACCCGGTCTGGTGGATATCGATTATCCTGTGGTCAGTCACGATCCAGGTATCCAAGTAATAATCCACCAATGAAGTAAAGAATATCTGCCAAATTATCAGAATATATACGGCTAGAAGAAAATTAGCTACCTCATAATATGCTCCGAAATATCTTCCGGCCACATAATAAATAGCCAAACCTATGGCGAGCAATCCGGCAAAGCCAAGAAACTCTCTTGATAAAATGAGCCAGTGGCGCCGAAGCATGAATTCTATTTTTTCGTATGGCTTTTGGGATGGGAACATATCTAAAAACTGGTCCAGTCCTGGGACGTATATCCGCCTAATGAATCCCAGGGAACCTGATTATAGGCAGCGACAGCCAGGCTCAGAAAGATAGCCGAGCCGATAATGTATATGAACATGACCGCTTTAGGCGCCATCCCAATCCCAAATTTGCGGAGATGATACAAGATCAAAGAAGCTCCAAAAAGATACATGAGCAGAATAAAAGCGAAGATAATTAAAGGCAGATTAAAGCCCATATTATTTTAAACCGAGATACTCATTGATCTTGTGCTTATCAAACCCGATCACAAGTTTCCCGTCTATGTCTATAACGGGGACCCCCAACTGTCCTGATCTCGTGACCATTTCCTGCCTCTTGGCTATATCCTTCATAACATCATATTCCTCATAAGCCACTCCCTTAGACTTGAAATACTCTTTGGCCATTTTGCAATAGGCGCAAGACGGAGTTGTATATATTTTTATGTTTGCCATTTCTCTATTATATCATAAGTGCTTCGGCCGACAAAAGTTGTAAATGTGCCAAAAATGTTTTATTATATGTAAAGCAATTTAACAGAGGCCCGCTGTGAAAAGGCTGGTAATGTGCTTCTTCGTCCTCTTATTCGGGCCTCAACTATGGGCCCAGGCTAATTACCTCCCGGAGGAAGACAACGTAGATATAGATCAGTTGATGAGCGCTGTTATTAAAAAAGCTAAGGAAAACGACAGGTTGAAGCAAGAGCATATCGCATTTTTGAAAAGAACCACGATCCGAGATTTGGATAACCCAAATAGGAAAGAAGAAGTGGAAGAACAATGGCAGGGTAAGGGTTTCAAGAGCAAACCTCCATGCCTGAATCCTAATGAAATGCTTACCGCTAACTATGATTTTTCTTTCAACGGTTATGTGGAAATCAAGGGAAAGAGACATTACGAGGTTAAGTTCCAGCCCAAGCCAAATCTGCCGGATAAAGGCGGCGGATGCGAAAGAGCCGCAATGAGATTTCGAGGCACCCTTTTGATCGATATTGAATATCTATATTTGGTCAAAATGGAGGCAGAAATGCCCCGAAATGAAGAGTTTTCTCTCTACGTAGGAATGGGCAAGATCTACCGGGTTAAAAAACTGGAGATGATCCAGATGATGAGGCCGGATCTTGATAATCTTGTCCTAGTTGACCGATTAATAATACAAATAGAATATAGGAAGCTCTTTTCTCATAAATTCGAAGAACACGACTTTGAATATACTAATTACGTATACATACCATAAATCCGCGCTCAGCGGATTTTAAAAAATGCAAAATCCAAATTTCAAAATTCTAAAGAAAGACACTAAGACCAAGGCAAGACTTGGTATTTTAAGCACGCCTCATGGAAAGGTCAAAACGCCTTCTTATGTGATAGTCGCTACCTACGGCCACATAAGGCATCTTAAACCTGCCGATATTAAAAAGACTAAGACCCAGCTGTTGATATGCAATACATACCATCTCTGGGATAAAGCTTTAGAGCCCAATGCCAAAAATATCGTCCCTAGTCTGCTTGGAACTAAGATCCCGGCCATGACCGATAGCGGAGGCTTCCAGGTCTTCTCCCTGGCTTTTGGACAGGATAACAAAGTCAGCAAGATACTAGGCAAGGAAAACATCCTAAACAAGCCGACCAGAAAGAATATAAAAATAGCTGAGAAAGGAGTCTACTTTAAGCTGAACGGCGCCAATAAATTCCTCGGGCCGGAACTGTCTGTCAGAATACAGGAAAAACTGGGAGCGGATATAATATTTGCCTTTGATGAATGCACTTCACCCCTGGATGATTATGAATATAATATAAAAGCCCTCAAGAGAACCCATAAGTGGGCTAAGCTCTGTTTAGCGACTAAGACCCGGAAAGACCAGATGCTTTTCGGAATTGTCCAGGGCGGCTTGGATAAAGAGCTGCGGGTTCAAAGCGCAAAGTTTACCGCATCATTGCCATTCGATGGTTTCGGGATAGGCGGGTCATTTAACAAGGAACAAATATCCAAAGTTTTAAAATGGATAATCCCTTATCTGCCGGATCAGAAACCCCGCCATCTTCTGGGCATAGGCAAGATAGAAGATATATTCATGGCGGTGGAAAACGGAGTAGATACTTTTGACTGCGTCATTCCGACCCGGGAAGCCCGGCATGGAAGAATATGGACGAGTTCAGGAAAGATTGATATCAGAAGGGGGGCTTTTAAAAATGATGGGTCTAAGATTGAGAAAGGATGCAAATGCCCGACATGCTCAAAGAGCATCAGCCGATCAAGGCTGAATAATTTATTCAAAAGTCCCGCAGAAAAAGACAGAGCTTTAGCGCAACGATATGCCCTGCTTCATAATATCTGGTTTTTTAACAACCTTCTGGAGAAAATAAGAGGGGCGATCGAGAAAAGAAAATTTGGAGAATTTAAGCAGAAATTTCTTTCTCGGTTCCAACCTTAGTAAAGGGGTCTTTGCGGGAGAAAAAATAAATATACAGGATCTCGAGAATTCCTGCCGTATTTATTACTAGCAAGGCTACGAACCAGCCTTTATGACCGAGCCTGGCTGATTTCCACAAAGCCAGACCTTTCCAGAAAATTGACCAGAGGAGCAGGAGGACAAAAACGATAGAGAACAGACCTCCCCAGAACACTCCCCATGGCATGAACCAGTTATTTGTATACATAGATCTATTATACCAGAACTATTTAAAATTTACAGTGAACAGCACCGTAAAACAAGTACTTAGGCTGAACATTAATAAAGATACATAGGTTTTTTATTAAACTTTATATGTCTTTATTAGATTCCGCATTGCTCTTGAATACCTTTAATCCACCCATAAATTTGTCTCGCCAGCATTGAACTTGACCTGACTCCTATTCGTAGAAACCCGGAACCGGAAGGTCTGGCCTTTTGGCGGTAAATGCTAGTAAAGGACTTCTTCGAAAAACCGGTAATTTTCGACCAGTATTTTATAGCCTCATCTTTCTGGCCGGCTCCAATGAATATGTCGAATTTAATCTCATCGTCATTTATTTTTCCGACATCGTTAAGCCACTTTAAGAACAGCCGTATGAGACTGGGATCTGAACTCGTAAATCTGACTCCGTTCCGGATATCTTTTTCATATCTGGATCTCCAGTACAAAATAATCCCCATCAGCCACAATTCTCTTTTTGAAATTTTCTGGATATTTTTGGAGGATGAGGATCTTATCTCCTCAATGATCTTGGAAGTTCTTAGTACTCTCTTCTGGGAATTTAATATCGCTATCTCCCTTCTCCGGTTTTTTAATTTTTCAGACTGTTCTTTCGTCAGACGGACATCTTTTAGCCAATAGGCGAGTGTCGATTTGGGCACATTCATCTTGATTTGGATGTCAGAATACGAAAGTCCATGTTTTCGCATATCAATTGCAATGTTTCTTTTGTATTTTTCTAAGTATTGTACCACGATAGTTGTTATTACTTATATAATATAGCCGTCCAGTACGATCTGCAATACTCAGTTATGCACAAACCCGCATAAAATGCGGGTTTGTGCATGGTTCTAGCCCTTGGCTTATTATTGAATTACAGCGAAGATCGCAGGATCTTCAGTTTTTCTATATCTTCCCCGACTAGATCCGGCTTAGTTTCCAATATCATGTCCCGATCCGGAAATATTCTCATTAAATTTACGAAACCCTGCTCCCCTATCTTCCCTCCTCCGATATGATCGTGCCGGTCTCTGCGCCCGCCCAGGTCAATTTTAGAGTCATTAGCATGAATCAGCCTGATCTTTTTCAATCCGACTGTATCTGTAATTGTCTTGAGAGTTTCCGCTATGCCTTTATCGGATTTAATATCATATCCTGAGGCGAACATATGGGCTGAATCAAGACAAACATTTACTTTGTCGCTGCTGTTCTTTATAAAATACTCCAGCTCTTCAAAAGTATCGCCCATCACATTACCTGCCCCGGCCGATATCTCAAGCAATAGAACAGTTGAGCCTCTATACCCATTGATCACAGTTTTGATCCCCTCTGCGGTTAATTTCAGAGCTTCCGAGCGCATTCTATCTCCGGCGCTTCCCAGATGGGTCATAACGAATTTAGCGCCTATCAAAGTACCCCTCTCAAGTTCTTCCCGGACTATTCTGGCTGATGCCTGCCTTATAGCCGGATCAGAAGAGGCGAAATTGATGTAATAAGGAGTGTGGATATAACAGTTTTCCTGACCCCATTTGGCCATTTCTTCTTTAAAAGTCCTGATAATATCTGGGGTAATCGCAAGCGCCGCTCCTCCGCGCGGCGATCGGGTGAATATCTGAAAGACCTCGCATCCCAAATCTGCCGACCTTTTTGGCGCGTTTATTATCCCGCCTGCGATTGATACGTGGCATCCGATCTTCATCATAGGTTCTATTTTATAATTCCCTCTGCTTTGAGCTCTTCCAGAATATCCTGCGGGATCGGGATTTGGTCGCGAACCTTACTTACTCCCGGATACCGCCAAGCAGTTATTATTATCCTCTGGCTGCCTTTCCTGGCATACATTGTCCATATTTCCGTGGATTTTTTCTGAGTTCCCGCCGGCTGCATGGCAGCTATGGTATCCGGCGCGATTCCATTCTCGGTCCTTTCCGGATTCCTTAAGATCCTCTTGATCCTATCCCCCGACAATCCGTAATAAGCCATTTTACGTTTAACATGGTTAGTCCAATAATATTTTCTATCGTTTTTTGGAAAAGTAATTTTCATTTTAAAAAAAGGCATCTAAAACGATGCCTCAGCCCCGAATTCATAAAAGCACTTGCCGCACCTGGCTTCATACTCGCCTTTTCCTCCCACTTGTACTTGCTCTTGGGTGCCCGACACTCTTTGGGTAAACCTTGCCTCTCCTCCGCATCTGAAACATATTGCGGTTAGTTTGGAAACCTCGTCAGCCAGAGATAGGAGAGTAGACATGTGCCCATTCCCGAATTCTCGCCGCCTATAATCTAAATCAAGCCCCGCAATGATTACATCTCTGCCTTTTTCCCAGGCAAGATGCCGCACCATATCCACGATCCAAGAATCGAAGAACTGGGCCTCATCAAAGGCAATCACATCAATATTCCTGACGCCTATAAGCTCCACAATTTCATTAAATTCTGAAACCTGGAAAATAAGGTGCCTGACATCCGGGAGCTGAAAGGTTTGGGCGATCATGTCTTCCAAGCTCCTCTCGGATCTTGAATCTACGATCGGCTTAAAGGCTAAGAAGTGTTTTCTGGCTAAATTGGCCCTTTTCAATCTGACTACCATGGACTCAGTTTTGCCCGAAAACATCGGACCCGTTAGAACTGTTATCTTGCCGTTCTTTCTGAACATTTATTTATATGAACAAAGCTAAAATACAGTATACAGAACGGATAATTTTTGTAAAACAAAACCGCTCCTTTCGGAGCAGTTTTGCAACTCTTCTAGTAATCGTTTCTGGGGCCTCGGCCAAAGCCTCCGCCACCGAAAGACCTTCTAGGAGGACGATCTGTTTTGGGTCTGGCCTCATTGACCTTAAGTCTTCGGCCATCAAGTTCCTGATCGTTGTACATCTGGATCGCGTTATCCGCACCGGCATCATCAGCCATAGTGACGAAAGCGAATCCTCTGGAACGACCGGAAACCTGGTCTTTCAAAACAGATGCCTCTTCTACGGTTCCGGCCTTAGAGAAAGCTTCCCTTAAGGTCTCGTCCGTAGTGTCGTAAGACAAGTTCCCGACATATAATTTCTTACTCACAAACAATAAATGCTTATTAGGCAGAAATGAGCACATTTCTATGCTACTTCTATGCCTGAAAGCATACATTTAATAAACGCGTAGGAACGACCTCTCGCGCGTTCCCACTAAGAGTTTAACCTAGAGAAACCACCGAGAAAACCTACAATATATCCATTATACCACAGACGGGGGTAAAAAAGCAAGCGAGAAAGAAAACTCCTATTTAAAGAAGGAATTCTTTTTAGAACCGACTTTCTTCAGCTCTTCGTCGATTATGACCTTAAAGGCGGGATAAGGCTGGGCACCTACAATAAGCTGCCCGTTAACGAACGAAGACGGAGTGCCGTTAACTCCGGCCTTGCTCCCGTCCGCAAGATCTTTGTCCACTTCGGCTTTAAATTTTTCAGAATCCAGGCATTGATTAAATTTATTCATATCCAAGCCTATTTCCTGAGCCCATTTCTTGAGATCAGTTGCTCCGTACTGAATAGTCCCCGACCCTTTCTTATCCTGCTCTCCGAATATTTTATCCTGCATCTCCCAATATTTCCCTTGATCTCCGGCGCATTGAGCTGACTGGGCAGATATGTGAGCCGCCGGGTGGAAGCTAAGCGGAAAATCCCGGTAAATGAATACTACTTTACCCGTATCAATATAGTCCCGCTTGATCGAGGGGAAAGTTTCTTTCCAGAAGGTCCGGCAGAATGGACATTGATAATCACTGAATTCTATCATCTTAACAGGGGCAGATTTATCTCCCATATAACTGTCGTCATCAGCAGAAACCTGAACATTCTTTATGGCTTGAGCTGCTCCTTTGTCTGCTCCTTCTCCAGGCGTGCCCGAGAACCGGGTATAGAACAAAGAGCCGCTCACTAAAATAGCGGCCAGGAGTATGGACGCGGGAAGATAAAGGTTAAGCTTGGGAGTGGACTCCATGATAGCCCACCTTAGCATAAAGCTTTGGCTGAGCATAGATATATAAAGTGGATAATTGGAGGGTAATAAAGAAAATTGACATTTATCCATAAATATTATATAATAAAGATGCTGAATTTAATGTATAGCGGGCAGGGATATGAGGACTGCGCTTCATGGCCAGTTCATGTCAGAATGGTGAATTTTATAATGAAACTAAAATAAATATCATAAATTAAAAACACACATGCGAATTTTAATTGTTGAGGACGAGGAAAAACTGGCAATATCCTTAAAGAAGGGGCTCGAGAAAGAGGGCTATGCCGTAGATTATGTGCTGGACGGCGAATCCGGCCAGCGGAGAATAGAAACAAGCCACAAGGATTACGACCTGGTGGTTTTGGATCTCATGCTGCCCAAGAAAAACGGTTTTGAGGTGTGTAAAGAGGTACGGGATCTGGGTATAGTGATCCCGATCATCATACTTACCGCCAGAGACGCAATAGAAGACAAGGTATTGGCCCTGAATTCGGGAGCCGATGATTACCTGGTAAAGCCTTTTGCTTTTGAAGAACTGATCGCCAGAATAAGAGCTTTGATGAGAAGACCGGAGCAAACATTGCCCGCAGAATTAAAGGTAAGGGATCTAAGCCTGGATACAGTTACCAGGAAAGTCTATAGGAAGAACCAGGAGATATCTTTAACCCTAAAAGAATTTGGCTTGCTGGAATATCTGATGCGGCATCCGAATCAAGTTTTAACCAGAGAACAAATACTGGATCACTTATGGGATTTTGCCTTCGACTCATTCAGTAATGTTGTCGATGTCCACATAAAGAATCTCCGAAAAAAAATAGATGGTGAAAATAATGAGAAAATATTGGAGACAATTCGAGGAGTTGGCTACCGTATTAAAAACTGATCCCCTCTTACGAGCAAGGATAAAGCTGGGAATTCTATTTTTTGCCTTCGTACTCTCGGTTTTTTTTATAGCCAATGAGATCCTAGATAGGACAGAAGAAAATGCAACTCAAAATGCCGTTTTTTTTGTAATGGCTTCCGCTATTCTACTGCTTGGCTATTTCTTGACCTCTGCGTCTTTAAGGCCGATAAGGGATATCCTGAGGGCTCAAAAAAGATTCATAGCCGATGCTTCCCATGAGTTAAGAACCCCTTTGTCGATCATGAAGACAAATTCCGAGATTGCTCTTATGGACGGCCCTGAGCTTGGCAATAGCGAGTCTATAAAAGTCATTACAAGCAATATTGAAGAGATCGACCGGATGTCGAGGATCATAGAAAATTTGCTAAGCCTCTCATACTATGAGAATAAAATTGCCGAAATCCAGTTCATGCCCGTCAATTTAGGCGATCTGGTCTATCGTTTAGTGGAAAAAACTAAAAATTTAGCGGCCAAAAAATCAATTCCTATAGAAATAGACAAAGAACTTGTTATTGTCGAAGCCAATGAGACCGCTATGGAACAGATGGTAATCAACCTCCTTAAGAATGCTATAACCTACACCCCCCCAGGAGGAGTGATCAAGGTTTCGGTTAAAAATAAGAACGGCAACGGCATACTAAGGGTTGCGGATACCGGAATAGGCATAGATTCCAAAGACCTGCCGCATGTATTTGAACCTTTCTACAAGAGCTCGGAAATCAAAGAATATAACAAAGGCTCCTCCGGCCTGGGCCTTACTATCGTAAAAAAGATAATTGAACGCCATCAGGGAACTATCAATATAAACAGCGAGCTGGGCAAGGGAACCGTCATTTGCGTCTGCCTACCGGCCAGTTCATAATCCTTTCATTTACATATAATAATATTGGCACAAGTTCTTTCCAACAGTAATGGGAATGCTGATCCGGGAATCCTAGGCCCGACGGCAAAACCTTAAGGAAAACCCATTACATTAATCAGAGGTTAGGAATCCTTCATTATGGTGATAAACTAAAACTCCCGCTTTCCAGCGGGAGTTTTAGTTTATCTTTCACTATTCGTTTTGTCCTTGCTCCATACCCCGGTTCTGGTTGTTTCTTCCCTCTCCCTCTCTGCCTCCCCGTCCCTGTCTTCCCTTGCCTCTCTTTCTTTTATTGTTGCTTTTCCGTGCCATATTTATTTGTGATCCCATATGCTTAATCAGCGCCATAGAGCTCTTTATGGTGGTTATTCGGCATATTGGGTTGTTAATGTTTTTTACTTAAAACCGTTCGATCATATTATCCTGGCAGGACGAAATTTATTATTGAAAGGATTATTGCCAGCAACAAGGCTGATCCAAAACCGCTGATCGTAAATCCAGGCACCAGCCCGCTGACTAAAAGCAATATGATGGCATCGATCACAAAAGTGAAAAGTCCAAGGGTCAAGATATTCAGGGGTAAAGTAAAGAACAGAAGTATCGGTCTTAAAATGACGTTTATTATGGCCAGCAGAACTGCAACTATCGAAGCTGAGCCGAATCCTGATACATTAACTCCCGGAAGCACCATAGCCAGGACCAGCACGATAACTGCATGAATTATTATGTTGACTAAAACCATTTTAAAAATTAATTGTAATACATTTCTAACAATTAAAAATGAGTTGACTATGAACTGGTATTATCCACAAGGTATTTGACAAAACGGTTATTCGGGAATATAGTCTATCTATTATCCTAGTCTGGATAAGTAACAATTAGATATCAATAGATAATATGACCTAAGGACCTATGCGGGTCTTTTTTCGTTTTTTAGGGCATATTTTTACTAGGAATCTGTTGATGTTTAGTTAATACCATAATGAAGGGTTCTATTATCTTGGGGGCTTTTTTAATAGCTCTCTTGCTAGCGCCTGGAGCCTCTGCTTGGGCGCCTGATAATGTGAGTATTTGGTGGCCGGCGGATAACGTATATGTATCCGGGGACCAGCCATTTAAGGCTATGCTTCAAGGCTATTCAGTGAACCAGTACAAGATGTACTGGCAGGTTGATAATGGCCAGTGGAATGAGATGTATGATGATTACAGGGATTATCCGCATAAAGAAGCTTGGGTTAATTTAAGAGGTTGGGTATGGAGAGGCAAAGGGCCTTATACCGTGAATTTCGTAGCTTTAGATTGGAGCGGTAATAAGCTCACGGAAAGATCTATAAAGATATACAATTCTGAAGCGCAAGGGTTAGCGACCCCGACACCAACTCCGGCTCCAACTCCGATATCTGTTTCGGTGGCATCCACGCCAACGCCGCTTCCAGCTCCTACGCCTACGCCAACGCCGCCTACAGCACAGATAGGCGGAGTTAAGCTCTTTGTAAATCCATATTCGGAACCGAAGAAGTGGGCTGATGCAAATCGATGGTCACGGCCTAGCGACGCTGCATTAATGGATAAAATAGCCAACCAGCCGGAAGTCCAATGGTTCGGGAACTGGAATTCAAATGTCTGGAATGATGTGAATAATACAACTAATGTGATCACTAACTCCGGGGCAATGCCTGTTTATGTCATATACAATATTCCTCAGAGGGATTGCGGAGGGTATTCAGCCGGCGGCAGCAACAGCCCGGACGCATACAGGTCCTGGGTAAGGACAGTGGCTGATGCTATCGGGAACAGAAAAGCAATGGTTCTGGTAGAGCCGGATGCCCTTGCCGGAATGGACTGCTTATCATCCCAAGATCAGCAGTTAAGAGCGGACCTCATCAAAGATGCGGTTCAGATGCTGGAATCCAAAGGCAATATAGCTACTTACATTGATGCCGGCCACCCCGCGTGGAAAAGCGCGCAAGACATGGCTAACCGCTTAAAGCAAGCTGGGATTGACAAAGCTGACGGATTTGCCTTAAATGTCTCAAACATGGAAACTAACGACAGTATAAAAAACTATGGAACACAAATATCTTCTTTGGTTGGCGGTAAACATTTTGTTGCCGATACCGGTAGGAATGGCAATGGTCCTAATGGCGAATGGTGTAATCCTCGGGGCAGGGCTCTGGGGACGCCTCCGACAGTTCAAACAGGCAATCCGCTGATTGATGCTTATCTCTGGGTCCGCGGACCTTCGGGATCGGACGGCTGGTGCAACGGCGGCCCGAGCGCCGGCACATTCTGGCCGGAGTACGGACTGGAATTATCCCGCAACGCAAGATGGTAACTAAAAAGAACGGCAGAAATGCCGTTCTTTGTTCAGACTGCCTGAACGAAATAGGTCAGCCATACAGTCTTGCGGTTATCGGGAGAATGGCGGGATGACCAAAATACCTGGAAACCTGCTTCAGATAGCAATCTTATAAATTCATCAAGATAGTAATAAGCAAAGAATCTTCGGTCATTCTCGCCATTTTGAACAAATTCCTCATTCTCCCCTTCTTTTATGGCGATAAAGCCGAAAGCTCCGTTTTTGAGGACTCTCTTGATCTCCCTTAAAACAGCTCCAATATCTTCTTTTGGAATATGCAGCAGAACGGCTGCCGCCCAGAACCCGTCAAACAAGCCAGACTCAAATCCCAGCTCATACAGATCCATATTAACAAATCTGCCCTCCGGATTATTTTGCCTGGCGATCTTCAATAATTCACCGGATAAGTCCACTCCGGTATAACTATAATCCCTGCTCAGGAAATATCTTGAGTCTGTCCCGCTGCCGCACCCCAATTCAAGAACGGATCCGACCGGGAGCAAACTTTGGAACATGCGGAAATCATGCGCCCAAAAATCGGGATTTCTTTTTTGGTTCCACGACCCGGCAATTTTATTGTAAGTTTCTATCGTGATCCTCTGCTCTTCTCTCATGATATATTTTCAAGGAATCTAATTTCAAAATTAGCATGAGATTTATTTTCTGCTACTTTACATTAGTGATTAAAAATGTATAATATGCTCAGTTCTTTTGGAATATCCATGCCATCCGATGAAAAACATGGCCTGCCCGAAGAATGCAAAGCCGGAAATCACAAGTTAGTCGAGATATATAAGAACGGAAGTGAAATGGAGGAAACGGTCGTCAGATGGTGCTCTGACTGCGGATCCATTACCGTAGACATTGATTATGATGGCAGAACCAACCCCGGCGCAATAATGAAAATGAGATCCCCCAAGATCTCAAAAATTTAAAAAAACGGCTTCAATGCCGTTCTTTTCATTCCATAAGAATGATCCTTTTTCTGAATTGCCCTTTTTCCTCTCCTTTTCTTCTCTGTTTCTCCGCGACAGCTCCTTTGTTTATCCGGTAAAAATCGCAAAAGGCATCCAAGACCTCGTGTATGCCGGCCATTTTTTCTATTCTGCCATCCAGGTCATCGGCATTCATGAATTCAACCGTTACTTCCAGAAGTTTCATATTTAAGAATCTGCCAAACTCAATCTCGGTGTTGGCTATCCTGGTTCTCGGCTGCCTATTCTCTTTTTTTGCGATAACCTCGGGTATTTTGTCCCTTACCAGCTTGGGCATGGAATAACTCAAAGGGCTGCATCCAAAATAACAAAACTACTTTACTCTCGCCAGAGGGTCTTCGTTATAATTGAACTTATAAGAATAAAGGGTAATGCCCGGAGAAAGATTGTAGGCCTCAAGACGCTGAAAATGATTATCAAAATAGGATTTTATATCTTTCTCATAACCCTGATCATAGCTTAATAAGAGCCATCCCCGGTCATAAGAGGATTTAAGCTGATCCGTCTCTTTAATTAATTTATCTTCTGAGAATTCGGGTATTCCCCCGGCGCTGAACCTGTTCCAGGCGGGCAGAGTTGTAACGGTTCCGGGCCCGCGATAATAATACTCAACAGGATAAATAGTGAACGGGGGAGAAATGATTATCGCATCCCTGGGGCCGGTCTTCTGGTTCAGAACTTCTGCTGCCAACCGGAAGTTCTCTTTGATTGCCAGATTGACGTTAACCGATTCATCAGAAAGCATGAAGATCATAACGGCAACTAGGGCTACCTGCGCCAGACTCGAAACTCTCGGTGTGTAGGTAGAAAAAACCCAACCCAGTAAGAGATACAGGGAAGGAACGGTAAGAATGAGATACCTGGCAAGATAAAGCGGCTGGATGGTAATGCTGACCAGGAACGATAAAATAATTGGCACGAAGATCGAAAGGAAAAGATAATACGTATCCGGCTTTATTTTACTGCTCCTTCCCAAAGTCAAGAAAGTAAGTAAAACTCCGAGCGGCCAGAGAGCAACCACTAAAGAGTTAAAATGATCGCTTTGGAATCCAAAAACGAACTGCAGAGCCGTATCGAATAAATTATATGTGGTCGGCTCCTGGAGGCGCGGCCGGCTGAATCCTATGTTTTGCAGCGAAATAACATAATAGAACCAAATTCCCAAAATTACGGCCAGAACTGAAATAATAACGGCAAATCGTTTGAAGCTTTTGGCTTCGAATGATTTCCTGTATAAAAAATAGAAAATGACCTGAGCTAAAATCTGGAATAAAAAGAAATAATGGGTCAGAGCGCCCAGAATAGCCGTTAAAGCATATAGAGACCAGGTCGTTTGGCCCTCTTTTCTGTTCTTATAGATCTTAATGAAAAAATATTGGTTCAGGACCGTCAAAAAAACAAAAAGGCTGTACATCCTTATCTCATTTCCATACCAATTCAAGAAAGGAGAAACAGTGACTAACAGAGCGGCCAGGGCGCCTATTTTTTTGCCGTAAGTTATCTTGCCAAGAAAATATATGGCCGGGATGGTCAAAACAAAGAAGATAAGGGACAAGATCCGGGCAACCGGCACGCTGTTCCCAAAAAACACCTGCCAGAAGTGAAGAATTATATGATAAAAAGGAACATGGACATCGCTGGCGACTATCCTCAGCAATCTTTGGACCGAAAAGCTGGTCTGCCACAAGCTCTGAGACTCATCCAGCCTCAAGCTTTGCCGGGAAAATACAAAATAAGACATTAGTAATGCCGTTATCATCAGACAAACTATGAAAAAACGGATATTAAACAGCGCTCGCATATTTAGGTTTTAAAGCAAAACTGAATTTCCTGCTCGGTAAAGCAGCGGCTATGAAAGGTATAAACACGGCTATGTTGAACATTGACCAAGAAATATTGGACATAAGGGAAGCGGTAAGACCGTCTCTGGCCATAGCCACACCAATTCCCAAGAATGTGATCGCGATATAAAAGATGTGGGGCAGAACTAAATAAATAAAATTAGCAGATGTCCCCTTCTTCGGAGTAACCGTAAAGCCGGATTTCCGGCCTAAGATTATATCCAAAAAAGCTTTGGAATGGATAAGGAAGCTGCTCATCGAGAAAGAAACTGCCCTGAAAGTAAATGAGTAATTGCTAGATATCATAAGCGTTAAAACGGTCAGAAAGATATAAGGCAGGAAAGCAACGGCCAGAGCCATGGTCGATATCTGGAACGGAACTGCTCCCGTGAAGAAATACACCAGAGGGAAAACGGCGTTGATCATCACGAATAAACCGGAAAGATAATACCCGGCTGATGAGATATACTGCATCTTCTGATCCCAGCTTAAGCCTTTCCTGAAAAGCGGATTATACTTGAATATAACTTCCAGGCTGCCTCTGGCCCAGCGGAACTGCTGTTTATAATAAGAAAGCATGTCTTCGGGCGCCAAACCTTCCGCAAGGACTTCCGGCACATATGCCGATCGCCAGCCTTTGGCATGGATATATTGGGAAGTAATAAAATCTTCCGTAATGCTCTCGGACATTCCTCCGGCTTCCTCCAAAGCTTCGCGCCTGATGACCATATTGGTTCCGCACATGAATACCGAGTTGATCTTATCTTTATTTCCGCAGATAGAACCGAAGAACAGCTCCTGCTGCTCCCAGGCTCCATGAGTAACCTCGTTCAAATTTTGATTTTTATAGAACTGGGGAGTCTGAACAAAACCTATGCGGTGATCGCCAAAATAGCCCAAAGTTTTCTTCAGAAAATCCCGGTGCGGCACATGATCCACATCAAATACGGCAACGAACGGTTTAGAAGTATTTTTTAAGGCGTGGTTTATATTCCCCGCCTTAGCCCCTCCAGGCACTTTTCTGGTAATGCAACCAACACCCAAAGTCCTGGCAAGGGATTCCACATCGCGCCAGTTATCTTTTTTAGCCACATAGCCGTCATTCAAAATATGGACCTCAAAATTTTCATAATCCATGACTTTCGCCGCCTTGATAGTCTTTTCAACTATATCAACCGGCTCTCCGGCTACAGTTATGAATACATCCACGGCTGGCCTATAATCAGGATCAAAAAATAAATTTCTTTGCCTCGGCCAAACCGTGTAACAGTACATCACTATCTGCCAGACATGATAAACCTCTCCCGCTATCAAAAACCAATAAAGATAAGTATTTCCTTTTTCAAACCAGAAAGTCAGGATGACAAAATAGATAAAAGCCATTGCGACATTAGCCGTTAGCAGACCTTTGCTCACATAAATATTTTTTAGAAAGTTTTTTCTGTCTAACATATATTTAAATACTGGCGACAACCGGAGACAGGTTAGGCAGCAGATCATTATAAAATGCCAGGCCGAACCAAGCCCAATTATCGTCGTAATAACTCAATGAACCTCTCCACCCGTTCTCGTCGGGGCTGTATAATATTTTTAATTTTTTCTCATACAGAGAATCGGCCAGACTGTGATCGGCAATATCAAAATAAGCCATGATGCCTCCATAGAATCCGGGTGCCTCATAAACTGAGGATACGGAACCGTCATGCGAATAGTTGGCGTATATAGCCTGTCTCTGGACCCATTCTCCCCGGAAAAAACTCATCATCATCAGGGTTTCTTTTGCCCGCGGCTCTTTATTCCAAACATAATCCAGCCCAAGCCTGAAAGGGATTCTCATCGCGTCATAGCTGTAATTAGTAGTCAGAGTCCCGGCGCTTGCAGGCAATAATTTGCCTGTTGCCCGATCTATCATTATCCAATCCGGGGGTATCATCACGCTTTTGTTCTTATCCAGGTTTGACCGCATGCTTTGCTGAAGCACCTGATACGAGGTGTCTATTAGGGCATTCCAATCGTGTCCCTGGTCAAAATAGGCAAAAACCCTATATGAATACGGAGCGAAGTAGGATGGATTTACAACAATGGCTTTTTGGGAACGTATTTTCTCAAGGTCATTGGCGGCAAGATAGGGTTTCCCTTTTATAGTAACTACCTCTTTAGTCCAGATATCACTTATGATCGGGAGGGCTTCATCAAGATACACAGGATCCCGCCATCTTGAATAAGCAAACAGTAAAGCCTGAGCGATATCGGTATCGGCATCACTGGCAGAGTTCTCTCCGCCCTGGGAAGCCAGTATGCCCGGATTTCCATTCTCCTGGCCGTAAAGCCAGCTGAACAAGTGGTCGTTCTTGTGCTGAAGATTCTCTTTAGTCCATGCCCAGGTTGCGTCAAATGTCTGTTTATCATCCAGCCAGACGGCCCTTAGCATCGTGTAGCTCTGTCCTTCGGAAGTTGTTATGCTATTTCTTTGCTTATCTATCGTCCTGCCGTTTGGTTCCGTGTATTCTCTCTTATAATCATTCCATAGAGAAACCAGCATTGTCTTGGGAGAGAACACTACCGGCTCTCGGCTTTTTATGCTGTTCTTATAGGAGACAAAAGCTAAAACAACTACCGAGCCAGCCAATAAAATTATTCCGAGTCGTTTATATTTCATTTAAATTTAACTTCTGCTGTGGCCTGGCGGCTGGCAGGTTTTAGGATTTGGATCTGGCTGTAAGACAACTGGGGAATAAGGCTTCTGGCCGTTCTCCTGGATAACTTCTTTTGCGTCCATTCTATTCCTCCCGCAACGAGGAAACCGCCCAAAACCGCTGAAATTCCGGACAAAATCAAAAATACCCTCGTTAATGCAGGGCTAAGCGCCGGTATATTATAATAATCGTAGTATACCGGGCTTATATTGTTATAATTTAGAACCGAAATGCCCGAAACCGGCACTTCCTGGGGTTTAACTGCAATTTCCTGGGCATTAACCGGCGTTATTATTAAAAGAGATATTGCCGTTATTGAAAAAATTAAATTTTTGATTAAGTTCACATTTTGCATCGGGTAAAATTTATCTTTGTTTTAGGCTATTATTAATAACCGATATGAACTGCCTATGAAAAAAGACGGTGAATTACGGATGAAAAATTGTAAAATAAAACCCCGACTATGCAGCCGGGATTTTATTTTTATCAGCGATTAACTTGCCGAGAGGCCGATACTTATGGGAATAGTGAAGTAAAAGCTTGTATCTTTGCCATCTTCCGAGATAATGCCTACTTTACCGCCAACACTTTCAATCAAGGATTTTACTATGAACAGCCCCAGTCCGGTTCCTTCCTCCCTCATTCTCTTTGTGCTTTCAGCCCTATAGAATTTTTCGAACAGTCTTGATTGCTCTTCCTTGGGGATAGGCGTTCCCTTGTTGGATACGGATATCTTCAGCATAGCATCCCCATCTTTCTGGACATAAATCGTGACGGGCGTCTCATCGGGAGAATAAATAATGGCATTTGAAACCAGGTTCTGAAGTACATTATAAAGCATTTGTGAATCGATCTGGGCTTTCGGAAGGTTGTCTTCTTTTGTAAAAATGACTGTGTGCTTATTCAAAATGGCATACGGTTCAATGGAACTGACAAAATCATCAATGAATTTAACAACATCCAGCAGCTCCCTGTCGCCTTTCAAAAACCTCGGTTGGATCTTGGAAACACTGAGCAGATCTTCGGCCAGCTTGACCAGTCTCCTGGTAGCCACGGTAATGCTGTCAAAATATAATCTTTGTTTTTCATCGCTGGTATTGGTTATATTCAATGAGCCCTGCAGTGAACCGACTAGCCTGTGCAAAGCGACCAGAGAGGTCTGAAGCTGGTCAGAAGCTATTGAAATAAGCTGGGATTTGGCCTCATCGAGCCTCCTCTCTTCTTCTATTATTGCCGCTCTCTCCTGGACCTTTTGCTCAAGGCTCTCCTGGGCAGTCCTTAATTTTAAAGTGATCTCATTGAAGATTCCCGCCAGATCACTTATCTCGTCCCTGCCTCCTTTTGAAGAAACTCTGACCTCTTTAGTCAAATTGCCCTGGGTAACTTCCATGGCTGCGCTTTTGAGTTCTTCGATCGGCTTCTGAACTAAAAATCTCGAAGACAGAAGGATGAACAACAGCCACAATACTCCCGACTCAAAAACAACCAAATAGATTATGCTCTTTCCGCTTAAGCTGGCCAGGACGGTAAAATAAGCCAAAAAAGCGGCTATGCCGAAGAACAGAACGGTAGAGATAACAAGAAACTTAGTGGCTATTCTATTAGATCTAAAAAAATTACTCAGCTTCATTGGTTATAGCACTATTCTATCACGAAAGCCTTTCGATTGCTTTATTTTTATCAACAGGACTGAGCCTGGTTTTAGCCACTACAGACTTCAGGGTCTCTATGGTTTTATCATATGTTTCTTTATCAACCGGATAAGGAGTCGCATCCTTGCCGCCATGGGCAAAGCTATACCTGGCCGGGTCCTGATAAGAGGCTTCGGCCCCATAGATCACTTCCCCCACTAAAGACAGCGCCCGGATAGTTTTAGGGCCTACCCCCCTTAGCGAAACTAGTTCTTCGTAGGTTTTAGGCTTTGCATCAGTAACTCTCGCCAGGATCTTTTCAAGATATTTGCTTTTGGAAAAATCCTCGTTGCCCACGGGGTGGGTGTAAAATTCACCCCGGGCAAGTTCAGCAAACGTAAAGACATCCTGTTTGTTCTTAAAGCTAACGACCTTAGAAAGCGAAGTGGAATGTTTCCGGAGAAGCTCAATATCTTTCATGAGCATGCCGTAACTTAAGTTTATCAGTTCAACCGATACGCCTCTGTTCTTTTCACTTAAACGCGAGGTCATATTCAATACCGGGGTCTTAATTAACCTCTGGGATGATATGCCGCTGTGCGGCTCGATAATCATATCTTTTACATTTTCCGAGAACCAATGGTACCGCCGGGCGGTTTTATTATCTTTATTCATCCCTTGCTGGACCACAGTCCAGGCGCCTTTTTTTGAAAAAAAGAAAGCATGATGATATAGCTGGTAGCCGTCCTGAATAAGCGAACTATCCACTTTGGCGCTCATTTTAGAATTATATACCAGGTTGTCAGTATGCTTTTCCGGCATGACCAATTTCTCGCCCCATTGGATTATCTCGTCCGGAGTTTTAAGCGAAGTCTTTCCCTTTCCTCCGCAGATAAAAACACCGAGATCCTTTTCCTGCCCCCGGATAGCTTCTTTCAGGGCAGCCGTCAGAATGGTTGTTAAGCCCGAGGCGTTCCAGTCAAAAGCTAAAACCGTTCCAAGGGATTGGAACCACACCGGGTCGCCTAACCGTTTTATATATTCTTCCGGCCCGTATTCCTGGATCAAAACCCGCGTCATTTCGCGTCCTAATTTGACCATCCTTTCGTACAGCCAGGGCGGACATTTGCCAAAATCAAGAGTAAATGTAGCAACTCCTCTTCTCATAAAAAAATGTGTTAATTTTTAGGTTATTATACTAGTTTGATTTTAAAGTGAAAACAAAAAGCGTCCGTTTGGACGGACGCGCTCGCTAGATCTCAATTTTCCATTGTTTTAATATCATTCGCAAAATATAATAGCCAAGATAGACTTCCCATACGACTGTATTATAACCTGCCATTGCCTTCGGCAATTCAGCGATATAGAACGCGACAGCGATCATTAAAGTTTATGAGCTAAAGCAAGGTCCAGATAACTCCCCTCGACAACATTCCTTAAATTGAATCCCAGCTTATGGGCCAGGTCCATCAGTTCGCAGGTGTGGGTTACATCTGATGTTCCTCTCGCTCTTATCTCCGTATAAACGCCGGCATCACCGAAATTATCTATATGCATAGTAAAAAACTTTCCATTTCCTTCTTCTCCAAGCTGGTAATTGCTGCGCGTCTTACGTATTTCTGCTATCACTGAGTATTTGGATATGACTTCCCGTGCCTCTTCTTCGGAAACCTCGGCTGAGAATGGCCGGCGATGAGAGAGGAGCCTGTCTTCCGCTCTCCCCTTATACATGAACTTATAAACCCCGTCTTCCTTTCTGATCCGCAGTACCGCTCCGGGATCGCTCTCCAGTCTAAGGTAAGTATCTGTCTGCTTGGATGTCCGGATATATTTCCATTCCGGATCTCTGCCTAATTTATCCCCGTCAGGCTGGCCCCAAAGCTTTAGCTGTTCCTCGAAATAAGGAGTACGCGCCGCTTCCTTCCTGAGCAAGCTCAGCGATTTGGTCAGTATTTTTTCTATAGAAACCTCAAACCGATTCCATAAGGTCGGCAATAAGCATCTGGCCACTTCCTGAGTAACTTCTTTTATATCCAAACCGGTAGTATCGATATGAAAGATCGGAAGATTAGGCACATGGATGTTAAGGTCTTCAAATACGGCCCGATAACAATCAAAGGCTTCTGCTAAGAATTTTTCATTCATCTTTGACCCGCGCTGCTGTGTAACCGCCTTTGCATATTCCCGTTTTAGAGCCTCTTCAACATCACAGGTAAAAAAGATAAACGAATCCACTAAGTCCTGCCTTAACAGATCATAAACCTGGTTTTGAATACTTTCGCGATGCACCTCGCTATACTCTTTATGTCTGACGCCCCTCTCATACCAGAAAAGCATGTCGATCAAGCCCCTGGAAATTATGACTGCGTGGAATCTGGGATGAAATGCATGATTCAAAACATAATCTTCAACGCCGATAAGATGCTGGGCCTGGGCCACCAGCGGATTAGGGCCTGTCTTGGAACGGACCTCGGAGATTTCAGCAGTTTCGGGCGGACAAAATGTATTGAACTTATTCCTTCTGAATAACTGCTCAACTTTTTCGGTGGTAGCGGTTTTACCCGCGTTAGGCGTACCGAAGAAATCTACGAATATCGTTTTGGGAACAGTCTCGCTCCGCCGAAATGGGACATCTATCTTATTGAACAGTTCCTGTAATATCAGCGATAATTCTTCTTCGCTTAGTTCATCGAAGACATCGAATGATCGGGTAACCGGAAAGACAACTGTATCCATTATTTTTTTCAAAAAACTTGCTAGAAGCCTAGCAAAAAATCCCGCCGAGTCAATAGGTCGTCCCACGAGCTGATTACCTTGTATTCAGAAGTATTGAACACTCCCAAGGGATCAAAAAGGATCCTGTGTTTAACATCAGTTAATTTATCCAAAACCTTAGGATCGTCATCGATATAATGAGTTACACCCAGTTCCACCGCTTTTTTATTCTTATCCTCTTTTTCAGCGACAAAGAATAGATTTTTTTCATTGAAATAATCGGGCCACAAGCTATGCTTCTGCAAAAGCATTACCGGAATATCGAAATTCTCTTTCCGGCGGGAGATAATAAAATAAGGAACATCGTTTTCCCTTATTTTTTTAATGAATCCGGTAAAACCCGGCATAAGCGAACAGTTAAGGGCCGTCTCAGGATCATCATACAGAAAATATTTAAATTTTTCGTATTCCGATTCCGGCATTAATTTTTTTAAGATTACTGCCGGGGTTTGATGCGGTTCAATATGGAAACCGATCTTTCTGGCAATGGCGATCTTGGGCTGAATAGGATCTATTATTACTCCGTCAAAATCTAAACCTAATATTGTTCTCATATCAAAATCCTAGCAACCCGGCCCTTGCTGTCAATGCAAAAGGACCTCGCGGTCCTTAATTGAATTCAGCCAGATAGTAATTGAGCTCTCCGTCCACCGGCTTTCCGCCGTCAAAACCCATCCAGCTGGTTCTTATAGCTATGATAGCCTCGCCCGGTCTCATAAAGAGCTCGGGATGCCTTCTCTTTTTCAGGGATGCGATATTTATCCCGTCTTTTTCCAAGAGTAAACTGATATTTCCGATCATTTCAGCCGTCCTCTGGCAGCAATGCATAGCCCGGCCAAACTCCTTAATGATGCCCCGAAACTCCTGCGCGGATATTTTTCTCACGGATATATCCTGCATTCTGCTTGGTTCGAACAGCATTTCATCGGTTTGAACCGTTATCCGTTTGAAGCGGTGCTTCTTTGCCTCCGTTTTGGGCAGCTGTTCCACTTATTGAGAGAAAAAACTCCCTAAATTATATGGGTTTTGAGCTAAGTGTCAATTTCCGGCGTTGTAAAATATATTTTCTTCAAATAATTTTTTATATTTTTGAAATATGCTCTGCCAACATTGTCACGCCTGCCAAGCTCATAGAACCCCGCCGTAATATAATCATCGGAACTAAATTCGCCTTCAAAACCGAAACTGAAATTACCGCTTGCCAATTTGGCCAAAGAAAGAGAGCTCACAAAAAGGCCATTGCTTTTTTCAGGGCAATTTTCTTCTTTGTAAAAAATGGCTCCCGCAACTCTTTGAAGTTTAGTCCATGTACCGCCGTAATCACAAGGCAGGTATGCCAGATTCAAAGCCTGATTAGGCCCAGCCAGCAAATGGCCGTTGCGGTAATCATCGTCTAAGAATTCATAATCATCGGGCGGATCCTGATTAAGGAAAAATATCATGGCCGTAATCTCATCCGAGTCTATAAAGGGATAATCGCTGAATTCTAAGTTTAAAGTATCCGACCACTCGATTTTGGTCAGCTTATACGGCAAAGGCAGATCCGGAGTGATAAATGCTGCTTCCGCTGTTTCAGATAAATTTCCTAGCTCATCAACAGCGGCGACTTCAAAGCTGTATTCTTTATCGGGTTCCGTGGTAATTTCAAAATGATCATCAGAAGTACTGGCCTGTTTGCCGTCATATCGGATATCGTAGGTTATCAAATCATCAGAGGAGTCAGGATCGGCAGATTTATTCCAAGAAAGCCTTAGCTTGAATGTATCAGCATCAAAATCAAAGCTAAGACTGGCCGGCATTGAAGGGGGCAGAGTTTGGAAACCATCTTCAAAATAATATTTCTCCGGATCGATTGCGATTTGCTTTATGCCGTAATTATTCGGTTCATAACCGGGCTGATAACCGTAGACCGATACGGTAATATAGTCGTCTTCGCCCGGCGGTTCGATGAAATTATTTTCAGGAACTTCAAGCATCAGTATATTATCCTCCAGTTTGTCAAAATCCAGGGCCAAGCTGGCATGGTTGCCGGATAGGCTCGAGCAATCTTTTTTGGTTTCGGGAAGAATAAGGGCGGACCCCTGAGTATAAGAGCTCATGCAGTTTGGATATTTTATTTTAAGTCCTTCCGGCGCCGTCAGCCCCCAGGCAGTGTAGGATACAGACGGATTTAGATCGAACCACATGATATCGTCCGTAACCGGGGCTTCCATATTGTAGTAAAAAATGACGACTCCCCAATTGTATGGGGATTTTTGTTTTGAAGTCAGATGTTCAAACTTGGTTTGAATAAAAGGATAAGAGTCCCAGCCCAGCCGGATATATTTTTTAAAGCTGATCGCATCCTGAAAAAAATTGATCGAACTTAAGCCGGTTCCACCCAACGGTTCAGAATTATTAAGGGCCAGGCCATACGAACTGTTCTGAGGCGTGGGATCGTCTTTCGGTATAAACGAATCTTCGTTTCTTTCGATGCTCTTACCGTTCTCAGGAACAAGAACTGAATAATCAGCCTCATCGACTATATTAGGATCGGCAAGGCTATCAATTTTTTCTTTATCGTTGACTAAAAATATTTTTCCGCCGGTAGATGCGCCGGAAAGACTGAAGCTGCGATGGACTAGATCGGGAGTTACCGTACCGGCATAACCGTCTGAATTGCTGTTATTCTTGCCTCTGGCAATCAGGAAGTAGCCTTTGGCTTTTATTTTATTCCCGGCTTCAAAATTCTTTTTGGCCGTATTGTCGGTCGTATCGGCAGTTCCGCTCAGATACTGGATAGACCAACCGGACAGATCTATTTCTGATTCTCCCGGGTTATACAGCTCAATGAATTCATCCCCGGCATCCTGTCCTCCGACCTGAATTTCATTTATCAATACGGATTGAATGCCTGCAACTGGAATAGGTGTCGAAGCCGGTGTGGGTGTGGGTGTGGGGGTGGGGGTGGGAGTTGGAGTTGGAATCGGCGTAGCTGAAGGCGATGGCGATGGAGTCGAAGAAGAAGTCGAAGAGCTACCCCCTCCTCCATTTGAATATAGCTTAGGAGTAGGTTTAGGAGTGGGTTTTAAAGTAGGAGAGGGGGTTGGCTGGATAGCTAAAGATGGAACAGGAGTTGTCTGGGAATCAGGGATTTTCGGTTTTGGAGTTAGGGAGATAGCGGGGGTTCTAACAGGAGTAATTATGGCCGTGATGTATGGCGTAGGGCTGGCAAGGTCATTAAGGCTGACCGGTTCGCTGGACCGGCTAAACACGCCCTTGAATCCGTCTATTAGCGTGCCGAGGTACGGCCGTTGGGACTTCTCCCGCTCATAAGACACCTTGGCTGACTCTGCTTCTTTGAAGAATAAATCCAAAACACCCGCACTATGCTGTACAGCTTTAACGGATAAACGATTCCAATAATCGGATATTATTTCCTCTCTATCCATGGTACTGCCAGATTTCCATTCTAAATCTCCCATAAGAATAAGCTTATAATCCCCGAATTCAGAGTCTCTTTTGAATCCAAATTTAAATTTATTTACAAATTTATAATAGTCCGACTTCGGTAATTCAAAGTTATTAATAGAATCGCGGCTATAAAAATTATTATTAGAATATCCGGCCATACTATCAAAGTACTCATTCAAGTCCTTCAATATTATCGGTTTCTTTTTATTAAGCCGTTTAACAAGATTAGCATCGGGATTTTCGAGGTTATATTTCTTAGTCCAGCTTTCATAGGGACTCCCGCCGTCATCAAAGTCGGGATGAGCGTCATTGCGGGTGTGATCCGGCACCGCCGAATCTTCTATTAGGTGCAGAACATGGCCCAAAGCAAATAAAGCCTGCTCTCTTTCCCCTTGAGCATAAAGATTAATAGCTTTCTGCCAGGTAAAATTCGTTTTATTATAAATCGGCTTTACCGTCTCGAGCTGATTGGCGGTAAGAATACTGCCGACAGACGCAAAGCTTAAAATCTTATACTTGAATTTGTTCTGCAGCTTTTCGTCCTGTACCCATTTTTTGGATGCTTCACCTTTATAAATGCCTTCCGCCAAACCACGGTTATTTACCGGATCATAAAAATGGTTTAGATAACGCGGATTCGTATCCTCATGGCGCGATCCGTCAATGAGAAAAGAGGCTTCATCCGAGGATATTTTATTCGGATAGTTTTTATTATAAAAGCTGACTACCTCCTGAGTCAGAAATCCGTGCGTCTCCACCCCATAAGCCTGAACTTGGCCAGCAAAAAAGACACACCCGAGTGTCCCGCCTAAAATTGCTGTTGAAATTTTTCTAATTTAATAAAAAATAGGTCCCTCTCCTATAGATTTTCTATTTTCCAGACTTTTGAATACTTATTAAACTGCATATCTACCCAGCCTCCTACATTTCCCTCATTATTGTATATTATAAATTTAAAGTCATTCTCGTCTATTTTATCCGCATCGGGCTTTGCCCTTTCTATATCCTTAGCCATATCATCCAATAAACCTTTACTTTTTAGCTCGCTGAGGGCTTTGACCCATTTTTCACGAGAAAGCTGGTCGTCCAGCATGAAATATTTGGCGGCAAGATCAACATCTTCTTTTTTGAGGGCATCAATAAAAAGATCCAATGTCTCCTGGGGCGTTTTGCCGCCGTATGTGTCAGCCGTCATCGCCTGGACATACCGTTTCTGAAGTCCGGCAAGCTCGTCATCGGGGCTGAAATATTCATCCCAGATAAGGTAACTAAAACCGCCGACTACCATGACTATTAAGATTACCAGCCAATATTTCGTATTCATCGATTTTCAATCTAACATCCCGAGCCCCTCTGTCAACTCGGTTTTTTAATAAGATTTAATATATTGCACAGAGCGGAATATTGTGATTTATTTGAATCAGCATCTATTAAAAACGCTCATGAGAGAGGAATTCCAGACTCTCCGGGAGTTGAATAAAGTCCTTATGAACGGACAAATAGACGTAGACGTGGGGAAGCTCAGGGAGATCCTCGAGTACATAAAGATGTGCGTAGTGAAATTCTATGATAACGCTGATCCGGAAGAAAAAGAAACAATAAAGTACGCCGTTCATCTTCATTGCAAAAGGACCATCGAATTAGCGGTAAAGATATTGCAGGATGAGGAGTCTCTTTCGAATTATAAGACTATGTTCGCGATTCTAGGAGAAATAATCCCCACTTTGGTTGCTCCGATCACATTAGAATCCTCCGATATGGCTGTGATCAGAAAATGCATAGAACATTGCGATCGCATCAAAAAAGGCAAAGACATGGGGCTGGTCAAAACCGCCTGGGATCTATGGCGATCAAAAACAAAAAGCATACCCAGAGATCCCGAAAAACCTTTCGAGGTTACCGGCGACGACAAGAGATTCTTAAGAAGCCTCAGAATAGAAAGCGAGAATATTCCAAGCGCAACCTCATGCACCGCCCTGATTAGAATAGAGGAAGAAAAGGTTAAAGCGGATAAGGCCGGGAGAATATTTAACCGCAACGATAAAGTATTTTTAAGAAAGAACCGGATCTCCGCCGAAGACGGCCCTTCGGAAATAAGAACGGCATAATGCCGTTCTTTATGTTTCCGGTCCGACAACGATCATGGACTTGCGGATCTCCGTTATCGGCGGATTATCTCCTGTGGGATAATCCCTGATAGACTGCCATAACCTATATTCTCCATAGCGGTAGTTCTCGCCTTTCCTTGTTCCCGGGTCATTAGTAATGAATTCCTGTTTCTGGGAATCATAGCCGGTAATGACAAGCATGTGCCTTTCCGGACCCGGCTGGGTGTAGTTTGGATTCTTAATGGCCTGGCCGTCCAGCTGGACCAATACCAGATTGCCTTTGCGCAGTTCATTTTTAATATCAACAAGGCTTATTCCGCTTACGGCTTTAGCATTTTTATAATTAAAGTAAGCTTTGAATATTCTGTCGACGGTATCTTCCGGCGATGTGCTTTTAAAAGTGTTGTATTTCTCTTTCTCAAAATCCGATATTTTTATTATCTCTTTTTCGGCTCCAGCCGGAGTTAAAGTCTGGCCGCGAAACCAGCTTACCGCCATAAGAGCGGATGCCTCTTCACAGCCGTCTTCCTGCCGGGGGTCGCTCCACTTGCCCAGAGGCGCCTGGGCCGTAAATGGCACGCCTTTGATCTGCATACTGTCGTCCGTATCGGTAAATCTGGTCAGGAGCGGAGTTGGAGCTACTCCCAGTTCCGAAGACCTGGGCGTGGGTGAAATCCGCGGCTCGTCTGGAGAAGTGGCCGAAAAGTAAAACCAAGCTACGACAAATAAAGCTGCGGCAAATGCAGCTACGAGTAGTAAGGCCTTATTTAGGGTACTTATTGGCATTTATTACTATCTATGACTCTTAAGGGTGATATATAGCCAGAAGATGAAGAAATAAAAAAGTCCGCCACAGCGGACAGGAAGGCTATTCGGATTCGGTGATCTCGCGCCGGGCCTTTTCCTTCTCTTTTTGACGGCGATACTTGCCGCCTTTTCCAGGCACATGAGCCCCGCCGGTTTTGGCCGGCAGCGGCAGGCGAATCTTGCGATATAATGGTTTTGTTTTTTTCATATCTTTACCCTAAACCCCAGCCCCGGTTAAAATTCCGCTCTGTCCCCTATCTTAATGCCATTTTGGCTAGCCCAGCCGGCATTAACCTCAAGGACATATTTCGCCGACTTTTGGGAAGTAAATGATTCAGGAAAAGTAGCCGGAGATACATTGGATGTTATCTCAATCACTCTAGCCCGGGAATCCATCCATATAATATCGATGGGGAATTTCATATCTTTCATCCAGAAAGAATAAAGCCCTTCTGTCTTAAATATAAAAAGAAGCCCCCGGTTATACCCCAGGCTATCGCGTCCTGACAGGCCTAAAGTCCTCTCAGCGGAAGAATCGGCTACTTCAATCGCCAGCTCCGCTCCGCCGATCTTCAGCAAAGCAGAGCTTGATTGTTTTTTACCACCTTCTATTACCCAAACAGCAGCCAGAAAAGCTGCTAAAGCCAAAATCAGAAAAATTATCTTATTCCTCTTTGGCATCATGGGCACCATGCTGATCTCCAGCAGGCTGAGATTCCTGGGCCGGCTTATCGGATGCCATGTGCATATTATCGGCACATTCGCACTCCTCTAAGGGCTGGCCATGCATGGAACATCCCTCGGTTTGGCAAACGCCGGGCTGATCGGACATGCCCTTGCAGTCGCCTTTGCATATAAAATGTTTCATAAGTTAAATTATACTACAAAAAATCAGGTCCTTAAAGGCCTGAATCTTAAGCGGCTTTTTGCCTGTCTTTTTCATCTTTCGTATGATATCTTGGCCTATCCCTGCCAGGGCCTTGCTTAACCCATCCGATGCCCCTTAAAATATCCTCCGGGGTTTGGTATTTCTCCTTAGCTTTTGCCTCTGCTTCAGCCCTTTTTTCCTCCAGTTTCTGGGCCTCGCTTTTTTCCTGGATTGTTTCTATTGACATAAAATTTATATTTATTTAAAACGGCTACGATAACTATATACCCATTTCCTAACTTCCTCAACAAGAATTATAGACAAAGCAACTCCGGCAATCAAGACCCATTCCGGAAAGGAAATGGAAGTTGTGTGCAGAATTTCCTGCATTAAAGGATTATATATGGCCAAAAGCTGGAGGAAGACTACTACGAGCAGGGCTAAGAGAAGATAAATATTGGAAAAAGGGTTAGTTTTAAAAACAGAATCGGAATCTGAGCGGCAATTCCAGGCATTGAACCACTGGAATACGGCTAAAGCAGTCAAAGCCATGGTCTGGGCTTTGATAATATCTCCCCCGAGATAATTCCGGAGAATGATCAAAGTGCCCAAAGCCATGACGATTGACATCAACGCGGACCTTTTTACGATGAGCGGATCGAGCAAGCTTCCATTCCTTTTTTTATAGTTTAAGAGATCTTTTTCTTTAGGTTCCATGGCTAATGCCACTGTTAGAAACCCGTCAGTCACAAGATTCAGCCATATAATCTGGGCCGGTAAGACGGGAAGAGGCAAGTTGAATACCAAGGCTCCGGTTATAGCGGCTACCTCTCCGAGGCTGGTAGAAAAAAGATACAAAATAACCTTTTTTACATTCCGGTAGATATTTCTCCCCTCTTCTATGGCCGCGATGATGCTGTTCAGATTATCATCCAGCAGAACTATATCCGAAGCTTCTTTGGTCACTTCGCTTCCTATCCTGCCCATGCTTATGCCGAGATCGGCTCCAACCAGAGAAGGCGCGTCATTTACGCCGTCGCCGGTCATGGCAACGATATGGCCGTTTTTCCTGTAAGCACTTATTATTTTTAACTTGTGCTCAGGATTAACTCTGGCGAATACCGATATTCTACCGATGATCTTCGCCAGCGCGTTATCGCTTAAAGAATCCAATTCTCTTCCCGTAATAACCAGATCTTTATCCCCGTATATACCCACCTCTCCGGCTATGAACCGGGCAGTAAGTTCATGGTCCCCCGTTATCATCACCACTTTTAATCCGGCCTTCTTGGCCTTTGCGACAGCCTCCTTAACTTCCGGCCGGATGGTATCTTTTATTCCGAAAAACCCGCCAAAGATAAGATTCTCTATTTTTGAATCAGGATCCGGACGATCGGGATCTATGCCGAAAGCTAGCATCCTAAGCCCTTGTTTTGATAAGGAATTGGATAAAGCTTCCAGCTGGGCTAATTTATCCTGGGTTAGAATTTCATACCGGCCGCCGCCTGACCAAATTTTGTTCGAGAGTTTTAAGATATGCTCGGGAGCTCCCACTACGGATAAAAAATTCTTTCCGCTCCAATCGTGGACGGTGGCATGATATTTATTTTTATAATCAAAAGGAACCTCAAATACCAGAGGGGATTCTGAATCGAGATCCAGTTTATTAAAGCCGGCTTTCTCCCCGAAGACTTTCAAAGCGGCTTCAGTCGGATCACCGATGATATTCCAGCTATTTTTATCTTCGGAAAAAATTGTCCTGGCATTGGCGCAAAAAGCCGCTACCCTGCCTGCCAGCAAAAGATCCTGGTGGTTAGGCACGGAAACAGCTTCCCCGTCCTTGGTTATTATTCCTTTGGGTTCATAGCCTTCTCCTTCAATATCAAATACGGAACCGTTCACAAAGATTTTTTTAACGACCAATTCATTGCTGGTAATCGTACCGGTTTTATCTATGGCCAGGATTGTCGCCTGGCCCAGGGCTTCCACTGCCTGGAGCTTTTTAACCAAAGCGTTTCGTTTTGACATCTTCCAGACGCCTGTGGCCAGAACCAGGGTCATTACCACCGGCAAGCCTTCAGGTATGACGGATACGGTCAGAGAAACTACTGTCGCGAACATTTCCGCCGGCGATTTATTTTTAGCGACCCCCAGAATAAATAGAACGCTGGCCATGATGCCGGCTGCGTAAATGATAGTTCTTGAGAGGTCGCGTATTTCTTTTTTCAAAGGAATTTCCGTATCGATCTGAATTATCCGGCTTGAGATCTTGCCCACCTCGGTATTGATCGCCGTAGCGATGACAACTGCCAATCCGCTGCCCGCCATAACATGAGTCCCTTTAAAAACCATGTTTTTCTGGTCGGCGATCTGGAGTGTTTCGTCTTTAAGGTTTGCGGGTGTTTTATGGACTAGGGCAGATTCTCCGGTCAGGATGGACTCATCGACTCTTAAGGAACTGGATTGGATCACTCTGGAATCTGCCGGGATCTTTTCTCCTTCGCGCAGAATAATTATATCTCCCGGCACCACCTCGAAATCGGGTACGAATATTTCCTCCCCGTCTCTTAAAACTATGGCTTGGGTTTGGGTAATCTTTTTAAGAGCGGAAAGAGTCCGGTTAGCCCTGCCCTCCTGGATCGAGCCCATCAAAGAGTTAAAAATAAGGACAACCAGTATGATCACGGCGTCAGACTTTTCTCCGACAAAAAAAACGGCCAATGCCACGGCTAAAAGAAGGTAAATTAAAGGGCTCTCAAATTGCCTGAAGAAGATCTTAACGACAGAATCGGTCTTTTGTTCAGGCAAAGCATTGGGCCCGTACTCGTTAAGGCGCTTCTTGGCTTCGATGCGGCTTAGTCCTCTCTCGCTGGCGGCTAATTCCTTAAAAATTTGGGATATGTCTTTATTATGCCAGGCCATGATTTAATTTTATCCTAAAAAACACCTACAACAAAGCTCAGCTTTAAGCTGAGCTTTGTTGTTATTTCAGCAGAAAAAATTATAAAGAGTTCAAATCGGCGTCGATTCCCTGGAATTCGGCATCCAAGTTCCCGACATCTATGTTACTTACTTCGTTCGCCTCAGTGGCCGGAGCTTTGCTTGACGGTCTCTTCAACTGGACGGGAACGAAATTAAAATCGGATCTCATTAAATACCACACAAGGCCTACGCCAACTGCCACTATAATAATTATCGCGATCAAAAAATGGGGTTTTTTCTTAGACACCTTCTGTATCGAATCATAGGAAGGAAATTTCAAATCGGGTGCCGGCTCGGACGGAGGAATTGGGGAGGTTAGAGGAGTTTGAGAAACTGGAGGCATTACGGGGTCTGAAGGATTTATATTTGGGTTATCCATATTTATTAGCATTTAAAAGTTAGTTTATTGATTTGGGGAAGGATTAGGTGAAACCGTAGCCGACACCGAAGGCGACGGCGTAACAGTAGCTCGAACCTGGGCCAGTGCTACTGCCGCTTTTCTGACCGCCTCCTGGGCTGCTTTTACAGCCTCCCGCGTTTTAACCAGATCAGAATGAAGAGCTTGCCTTGCCTGGCCAACGTTAACTTTTAGCTTATCCTCGGTAGTTACCGTAACGGTGTAAGTTTTCCCGGATTGAGTTGAAACGGCTGACCGGGCTGAGCTGATAGAACTATTTGCAGCCGTTATAGCCGTCCTGACGGAAGAAACATCCGCCCCTCTTTTCTCCAGTTCATCTGTTTTGTCGGATACCTTTTCGAGAACATTCTCTATCTTCTCCAGAACATTCATATAATGATCAGTCATCTTCTCATTGAGCTTGTCTATGCTCTTATCTACCTTTTCGACTATCTGTTTTTTATTTTCATCCTTGATCGTTTTTAGCCTTTCTTTTAATTCCTCCTTCTGAGTTTTTACCCTCTCCTGCATAATTTCTCTCTCTTTTTTAATCCTTTGCTCTAATGCTTCCCTCTCCTTTTTTATCCTTTCCTGAAAGGCTTCCCTTTCCTTTTTAATTCTTTCCTCCAAAGCTTTCATCTCTTCTCTCTTTCTCTCTTCTTTTACTCCTCTCTCCTTATTAAGATCTTGCGCGCTGGTCTCCTTTCTTTCCACTTTAGGAGTACGGCTAGGAGACGGCTTTACCGTAGCGGCAACGGACGGACTTTCTGTAGCCGCTGTATTGCCCGCTGACGATGTATTCTCTTCAGCAAAAACTAAGACAGCAAAACTAAAGAACAGGATTGCTGCCGCAAAAATAGATAGTTTCTTCATAGCTAAAATTATAGCACTATTTAGGGGAGTCTTCTAAGCAGATTGTGGATAAAAAACTGCCGATAATTGCCGCGGTTTCGGCTCTTAGAACAAGAGGTCCCAGGGAAACGACATCAAATCCCGACCTTTTGGCCATTTCAAGTTCCGCATCAGTCCATCCGCCTTCCGGCCCTATCCAGATTCCGGTGTTCGTTTTATTATGCCGGAGATGAGAACCGATGCTTTCTCCGCTTTTATCGAACAAAATATTAATATCGCCGTCTTTTGCCGCTTCCAAAGCACCTTTGAATTCCATTATTCCTGATAGTTCGGGAATCACAGCTCTTCCGGATTGCTCAGCCGCTTCTTTCATAATTTTTTCCAGGCGATCCGCTCTTAAATTCAATTTCACGGTCCTTTCAGTAATTATGGGCACTATCCTCCTAACCCCGACCTCAGTTGCCTTTTGGACCACAAATTCAAAATTTTCTTTCTTTAATACCGAGCAATATAGAACAATGTCATATTTTCTTTCGCTTTGGTTCTGATAAACCTCTTTAATATTAAAAACCACCTGCCCTTTGCCGAATTCCATGATCTCGGCTATGCCTTCATTGGCATTGCCATCGCTTAATATGGCCTGCTCCCCGATCCTTAACCTTAGGACATTCCTGGTCTGATTAAGCAGTTCCGGGTCTGTAATTTTAATTATTCCCGGCACAATATTAAATTTTCCGATAAACCTATTCAGCCGCATATTTATTTTATATCAAATTTTATTAAAAAGGCCGAAATTAATCGGCCTTCCATAGATAATTACAAAAAGCTTGGAGTAGAATATCATATTTACCTGAACTGTAAATCGTGGTATAATAACTATATCCCATGGTGAAGAAATTGATCCATCTTATTGAGAAATACGAACACTATCTCTCTCCCGGCTCTCTTGTGCTGGGTTTTATTATTGACAGCCTTACCTTAAAGCGAGCCGATATCTTCTTCGATAATTTTATTCTTTTAACCTATCTTCTGCTTTCCGGGATCTGCATCCTGATCTTGAATGCAAATGATGCCGGCCGTTTTCGTAATGAGAGAGTTTTAAAGATCACCCCCTTATTGCCGCTTGTTTTACAATTCGCTTTCGGCGGACTTTTCAGCGGATTCACAGTCCTTTATTCCAGAAGTTCCTCCCTCGGCGCAAGCTGGCCGTTTATAGGAGTGATGGCATCCCTGCTTATCGGGAATGAATATTTCCGGAACAGATATAAGCGCCTCGTATTCCAAGTGGCAATATATTTTATCGCCATTTTTTCTTACCTGATCTTCGCTATCCCGATCCTCGCAAATGAGATCGGCCCCGTTATCTTTATCCTGAGCGGAGGCATCAGCCTGGCCATAGTCGGCATTCTTGTATATTTTCTAATCCTTTTTGCGCCTCAGATGCTCCATCCCTACAAAAGAACTCTTATATTAAGCGTGATCGGAATATACGCGGCTTTTAACTTTTTATATTTTTCGAACATAATTCCCCCCATACCCTTAGTTCTCAAAGAGGTAATGATAGTCCACGACCTGAAACACAGCGGCGGGAATAACCTGACAATGGCTTACGAACCCCCGAAATGGTACCACCTTTTTAAAGATTTCGATCCGACTTATCATAGGGTAGGCAATGAACCAGTTTACGCCTACAGCTCCATATATGCCCCTGCTGATATCGGCACCACGATTATCCATGAATGGTCATATTTTGACGAAGCCAAGGGCAAATGGATCTTATCCAGCAAGCTCCAGTATCCTATTTTCGGAGGAAGAGAAAAAGGATTCCGCGGCTACTCCCTGAAAACTAATATTACTCCGGGGAAATGGAGAGTTTCCATAAAAACAAAACACGGCCAGGTTCTCGGCCGCGTAAAATTCGATATAGTCCCGGCCTCATCGGAACCTAATACGCAAGCTGTGGTTAAATAATCCGCCAAACTTTTTTTACTATTTTATGGAAAATTTCTCCTTGAGGCTTTTGAAAAAATAATTATTCTCGAGTTCGATGAATCTCACCAGATGAGGCGAGCTTTTTATTTTAACGATATCGCCCTCCTGAAGCGGAAACGGTTCTCCTCCGTCCGTGATCAGGATAACGTCAGCTTTGCTTTTATTCACCGTTATCAGGCCTCTCTGCCTGAAGTTTTTCACTTTAAATTTTATTTCCTGGTTATATTTAAAAATAATGCTCGGACTCGGCACATCGTGAGCCATTAATTCAGTTAAAATTATACATTTGATCCCGGGCATGACGACCGGCCCGTGAGCCGACAGGTTATAAGCGGTCGAACCCGTGGCGGTCGCGACAAGGACCCCGCTGCCTCTTACTTTTTTAATAACTGTTCCGTTTCCCAAAGCTTCAATATCAACCATCCCCAGCGGATTTTGGATCACGGCCTCGTTAAGCGCTTCGGAAGAGAAAATATCTTTCCCGTTCCGTTCTACTGAGATCAGGAGCATCATCCTCTCAACGACCGAATATCTTTTTTTAAAAAATTTAACCAGGGCCGGCAAAAAATCTATAGGTTCCCTCACTGAAGCAAGGAATCCGACCGTACCGAGATTAAAGCCGAGGATAAGAGGATTGGAAAGATGATGATATTTATTCACGGCTTCAAGAATCGTCCCGTCCCCGCCAAGCACTAAAAGGATCTGGGGATCTTTATTGGTGAATCGGGTGCCGGGATTTTTTTTGCCGATAAAGGACCTGATCTTATCAGCCCAATATAAAGCCGGCTCATTATCAGCCCGGAAGTAAAAACCTATTTTCATTTGACCTGGGTCAGGCATATTGGTATACTTAGTGTATCATAAACACTATTAAAATGTCTACTCTAAAAAAGCTCTGGGATCACGGATTCATAAGGGTCGCAGCCGCAACTCCCCCGCTCAGAGTCGGCGATATTGATTATAACACGGGTCAGACAATAAAATTCGCCCGGCGGGCGGCTGCCCAAGGCGCTGCCATAATTGTTTTCCCGGAACTGGGGATCACCAGCTACACGCTTGCGGACCTTCTTCAGAATCAGTTGCTTCTGGAAAAAGCTGTCGAAGGCCTCGACCGGATCCGGAAAGCTTCTCTTCATATCCAAAGCGTGATCATTGCCGGTCTGCCTCTGGCTTTTGAAGGCAAAATATTCAATACTGCCGCCGTTATCCAGAAAGGCAGAGTCCTTGGCCTTGTCCCTAAAACATATATCCCAGGATATAAAGAATTCTATGAAGAACGATGGTTCGCTTCGGCCAGGGATATCATCGGGAAAGAGATCAGATTGTTCGGTTCATCAGTGCCGATTGGCGCCGATATTCTCTTCAAAGACGCCTCCAATCCGGAAATAACGCTGGGTATTGAAATATGCGAAGACCTCTGGGGACCCCTCCCGCCCAGTTCATTCCAGGCCGTAAGCGGAGCGAATATCATCGCCAATCTTTCAGCCTCAAATGAGCTGGTGGGCAAAGCTGATTACCGCAGATCCCTGGTTATCCAACAGTCGGCCAGGGCCATTTGCGGATACATTTATTCTTCCTGCGGCGTCCATGAATCGACCACGGATGTGGTCTTCAGCGGCCACTGCCTTATTGCCGAGGATGGAATACTGCTGGCCGAATCGAAAAGATTCAGGCCCGAAGGTGAAATGATCATTTCAGAATTAGATATCGAACACCTCAGTTTGAATCGGGAAAAAACTACAAGCTTCGGAGAAGCAATGCATGAAGCGCCAAAAACCTTCCGGTCCGTTGAAATTAAATTACTGCCGGCCCGCACCGATAAGATCTGCAGATATATCGACCCTTATCCGTTCACACCCAAAGATAATGCCGAAAGAGATAAGAGAGTTGAAGAAATATTCTCCATTCAAGCCGCCGGGCTGGCTAAGCGCCTCAGCCATACCAAGATCAAAAAGATAGTCATCGGATTATCCGGCGGACTGGACTCGACTCTTGCCTTTCTTGTTGCCGCCAGAGCTTGCCGGGTCCTGGACCTGCCGTTAAAGAGTATCCATGCATTGACCATGCCGGGGTTTGCGACTACCGGAAGGACCAAATCCAATGCCGTTAAATTAGCTGAGGCCTTTGGAGTCGAGATAGAGACCATAGACATAACCAAAGGCTCGCTCCGGCAATTTGAAGACATCGGCCATGATGAAAAAACCCAGGATCTTACCTATGAAAATGTTCAGGCCCGGTACAGGACATTCACAATGATGAACAAAGCCAACCAGATCGGCGGCATGGTCCTGGGCACCGGCGACCTCTCGGAGATAGCTTTAGGCTGGAACACTTTCACCGGCGATCAGATCTCTCATTATAATGTAAATGCCGGGGTGCCTAAGACGCTGATCAAATATCTTGTCCGCTGGGCAGAAGGCCGCGATGAATTTAAAAAAGCTAAGGCTGTCTTAGATGACATACTCAACACGCCGATATCCCCGGAACTTAAGAGAGACGCCAAAGAAATATCCCAGAAGACCGAAGATATAATCGGACCGTACGAACTGCACGACTTTTTCCTGTACCATTTCGTCAGATGGAATTCGAGCCCTTCCAAAATCGTTTTCCTGACTCAAAAAGCATTCGGGGATAAATACCCTGTTCCGGTCATCAAAAAATGGTTAAAATTATTCATAAAGAGATTCTTCGGCAGCCAATGGAAACGCTCGGTCATGCCTGACGGTCCCAAAGTCGGCTCGGTCGCTTTGTCGCCAAGAGGAGACTGGCGCATGCCGTCAGATACGGAAGGCTCGCTCTGGATTAAAAACCTTAAATGAAAAAATCTTATCAATCCGTAACAACCGATGTAGTCATTTTTACCATCGAGAACGATGAGCTTAAAGTCCTCTTGATCAGGCGCGCCAATGAGCCATTCAAAGGCCAGTGGGCCTTGCCCGGAGGATTCCTATTCGAGAATGAACCGCCCGAAAAAGCCGCTTCCAGAATATTAAAAGACAAGGCGGGGATCCAGGATGTCTATCTCGAACAGCTTTATACATTCGGCGGCTCGGGACGAGATCCCAGAGGCAACATTTTGACCGTGTCCTATTTTGCCTTGGCCTCAAAAGATGAGATAAACATAGATGATAATGGCAAAGCCCAGACACCGACTTTCCGCTCCGTTAAAAGGCTGCCCGATATAGCTTTCGACCACAACAGGATAATAACCTACGCTTTAAAACGCCTCCAATCCAAGCTGGAATTCACCAATGTTGTCTATTCGCTTTTGCCTGAATATTTTACTTTTAACCAGCTCCAAAGGACTTATGAGATTATCCTTGATAAAAAACTGGATAAACGCAACTTCCGTAAAAAGTTCACGCTGCTCGGCCTTATCAAACCCACTAAAAAAATCCTCAAGGGTGAACGCCAGCGTCCGGCCAAACTCTACCGGTTCGCCTCGCGCAAACCGGCCGAACTCAAGAAGTTCTTTTAATGTTGACTATCACTATTTAAAGTGTTATCATCTTAACGCAGTTTTTTGACATAACACATGCCCGAAAAAGTTCGAGTTGCCATAAACGGGTTCGGCCGCGTAGGCCGGATTTTCTACAGAGTTGCCCATTTTAATCCAGACCTTTCGCTTGTGGCCGTAAATGACCTTGCGCCGGCAGAAGAATTAGTCAGGGCATTGGGAAGAGACAGCGTTTATGGCAGACCCGGTTTCGAGATAGAATATATCGCTGAAAAAATAAGGACTGAATTCCATCATACAAAAATCCTGGGCAAAAGAAATGTTCTCGAATTACCCTGGAAAGACATGGGCGTAGATATCGTAGTTGATTGTACGGGCATATTTACGACCAAAGAAACATTATCCAAGCATCTTGAAGCGGGAGCCAAGAGAGTTGTCCTAAGCGCTCCGCCCAAAGATGATATTGTGACTTTCACTCCGAGGATAAACGAGGAATCGGGGAGGAATGAGCAGATAACGGCAAATTCATCCTGCACAACTAATGCCGCAAACCCGATTATCTCTATATTGAAGAGGATGATGATCCTTGAGGAAGTGATGCTTACGACGGTGCATGCCTATACCGCCAGCCAATCCCTCGTTGACGGGTTAGGCAGCGAAAAGGATCCGAATCGGGGCCGGGCCGCCGCCCTGAATATCATCCCCTCCACGACCGGAGCCGCCAAAGAGATCGTAAAATTCCATCCTAAACTGATCGGCAAATCAAACGGCATCTCGGTAAGAGTTCCGGTGCCTACCGGATCCCTGCTGGACCTCGTCTTCCTTATGAAGGATGACTGCATGGCCCCGGGAGAGATAAACACTTTGCTGACAGACGCATCCAACACCGAGACCTGGCGCGACATAATTGAAGTAAGCCAGGATCCTCTTGTCTCCACGGATGTAGTTGGCAATCTCCATGCCTGCGTAGTGGATGCCAGTTTTACCCGGACCACTGAACGGCTGGGCAAGATTCTAGCCTGGTATGACAATGAGATGGGCTATTGCAGTATGCTCCTCAAACATGTTCTGAAAGTTGCTGAATTCTTAACTGGAAAAGTATAATTCAGCCGGCCGCCTTGAGCGGCTTTTTTTATTTCCAAAGTTCATTGACATACAGTTAATTTATGATAAAATATCGGCAACAATCCGAGGAAAGAACCTTGAAAAATTATCACTTCGAAGTAGCCATAATCGGCGGCGGCGTAACCGGACTGGCCCTGGCACATGTTCTAAGCCGATTCACCGGCATAAAGAAAGTATTGCTTATTGAAAAGAATTGGTGGGTAGCCGAAGTGAATTCCCATCCGCTTAATAATGCCCAAACATCCCACGACGGCAGCACCGAAACAAACTACAGTCTGGAGCATGCTCTGCAGGTCAAAGCTGCCGCAACGGCATTGCGCCGGTATGTTGACAGCAAAGGAGATCCCCTGCTTTCCCAAAAAGTAAAACGGATGGTTATTGCCATTAATGAGAAAGAGATAGAGAAACTTTTAAAGAGGTATAGGGAGTTCAAAGTCCATTATCCGGACCTCTGGCTTAAAAGCGGACTTGAATTAGCGAGAATAGAACCAAATTTGATGATCGGCCGATATCTAAAAGATCCTATCTGGGCTATGGGCAGCGATGAAGGCTATGTCGTTAATTATCAGAAATTAGCGGAATATTTTATGTTTGATGCCCGGTATAACAATCCTGAATTCACTTATTTCCTCAGCACTCCGTTGAAATCGATCTGCCGGACAGGAAATATCTACACCCTTGAAACTTCCCAAGGTATCTGCACCGCTGATGTTGTAGTTTTTGCAGCCGGATCATACAGCCTGTTCTTTGCCCAAAAACTCGGCTATGGATTGAATTACGGGATCCTGTCAGTCGCCGGAAGTTTTTATTCCGCCGGCCATCTGCTGGATAACAAGATCTATCGGATGCAAGTCGAAGGCAGGCCTTTCGCCGAGATACACGGTGATCCGGATATCTTGAATATGAATGACACGCGCTTTGGCCCCACCACTAAACCGCTGCCCTTGATGGAACGCCATCATAATGAAACTTTCAAAGACTATATGCAGCTGCCCCTGGCCTCCACCTTAAGAGGCGTGGCGAGCGTCCTGAAAATATTATGGAAACAAAGACTGATGTGGTATGTATTCAAAAATGCTCTATTCGATATTCCGGTCATCGGAAAAGCGCTGTTCCTGCTGGAGGCCCGCAAGATCGTGCCAACCCTGCGCTACGGAGATCTCAAGCTGCGCAAGCATGCCGGCGGAGTCAGGCCCCAGCTGGTAGACCTGGAAACCGGCGAACTAGAGATAGGCGATGCCAGCCTTGTCGGCGATAATATAATCTTCAATACTACGCCTTCGCCCGGCGCATCGGTATGCCTGGGCAACGCCCATCGCGATGCTATCAGAATCGTGGACTTCCTGAACAAGATGGGCAGGAATTATCATTTTGATGAAGAACAATTCCAGAAAGAACTCGGCAAAAAATCCTGATCCTTCCCGCGCATGAACGCGGGATTTTTATTTATGAACAGCCTGAGTATTTGACACCGCCTGCCATAGATATATACTTAGTGTATAAGATACACTAAGTATCTGTTAAACCCGGGGTTAGCATGATTCAAATCATGTACGAATTTTTCAGCATTAACAATGTGTTCTTTACAATTTGGGGTTATCCGATGAGTTATCTGGAGTTCTTCGGGACTATCTTTAATCTTTGGTGCGTCTGGCTGGTCGTTAAGAACAATATATGGAACTGGCCGATCGGCATCATCGGCGTTGTCTTATTCGGCTTTATGTTTTACCAGATCCGCCTGTATTCCGATCTTCTGGAGCAGGCCTATTATCTGATAACCGGTTTTTATGGCTGGTGGGCCTGGGCCCATTTGCGCAACGCTGATCAGGCCGACGCCAAAGAGCTGAGCATAGGCCACAGCGCTTTAAGGAGTAATTTGATCTACGTAGCGGCAATAATTTTAGGCACGGCCGCGCTCGGATATTTTACGGCTAATATCCATGTCTACTTCAAGGAATATTTTCCGGAACCGGCATCATTCCCCTATCTTGACGCCTTCACCACGATAATGAGCTTCGCAGCCACAATTTTGATGATCTATAAGAAGATCGAATGCTGGTATCTCTGGATTACCGTAGATATTATCGGGGTATGGCTTTACTTCGCAAAAGACGTAAAGTTCGTATCAATACTTTATTTCATATTCCTTATCCTGGCGACTAGAGGCTTACTCTCATGGAGAAAGATCTATTTGCTCCAATACCATGACTAAAGGAGTTATTGTCGGAAAATTCTTCCCGCCCCACAAAGGCCACCATTATCTGATCAATACCGGTTTAGAAAACTGCGATGAGCTGACCGTGATCGTTTGCGCCAAAAACGACCAGTTTATTTCCGGCCGGCAGAGAGCCGCCTGGCTGAAAGAGGTCCATCCCCGAGCCCGTGTCCTTATCGTGGATGACAATATTCCCGAGAACCAATCTCCCGAAGATTATTCTAAGGCTTGGGCAGATTATACGATCAAGCTTATTGGCTATGTCCCCGATGTTGCTTTTACTTCCGAAGAATACGGCCAAAGATGGGCACGATACATAGGATGCAGACATCATCTGGTGGATATGAAACGCCATACTGTCCCCTGCTCCGGCACCATGGTAAGAAGCGACCCTTTAAAATATCTGGATTTTCTGGAGCCGCCGGTCAGGGCTTATTTCGTAAAAAGGATCTGTGTCATTGGCGCGGAATCAACGGGAACGACAACAATGGCAAAGGCTTTAGCCGAACATTATAAGACCAACTGGGCGCCTGAGTACGGCCGGTATTATTCCGAAGGCAAGCTTTATAATCCCTCGGCAAGCTGGCAGAGCCAGGAATTTATCCGGATAGCCGAAAAGCAAAACGAAAATGAGGATATGCTGGCCGGTACCGCCAACAAACTTTTGGTCTGCGACACCGATTCGTTTGCTACCGGTGTCTGGCATGAAAGATATCTAGGCTTCCGGTCAGAAGAGGTGGAAAAGCTTTCCGCCGGCAGAAAATATGATCTGTATCTGGTTACGGACACGGATATTCCTTTTGTGCAGGACGGCACCCGCGACGGCGAAAATATCCGGGAATGGATGCATAAAACTTTTATAAACCGCCTCAGGGAAAAGAATAAAAAATTCGAGATCATGTCCGGTTCCCATAAAGCCAGGCTCAAAAAAGCGGTCAGCCTTATAGATCCGCTCTTGGTTTGACTTTTAGTAAATTTAGTGTATTATAAGCAAGCTGTTTAACAATACAAAATGCGGATCCAAACTCTCAGCATTATTGCCGGAAGCGAAGCCTGTAATGCCCGCTGCCCGTTCTGCGTTTCAAAGATGACTCCTCCAAACGGCGTAGAGCTTACTGAACCGGAAGTAAATTGGCGGAATTTTGATATCGCCTGCCGGCTGGCAAAGCAAAGCGGAGTGACCACGGCAATGTTCACCGGAAAGGGTGAACCGACATTGTTCCCCCGCCAGATAACGAAGTTCCTGGATAAAATGCAAAAATATGAGTTCCCCTTCATTGAGCTTCAGACAAACGGGATCAAACTGACCGAAGATTACGATAATTTTCTACATGAATGGAGAAATTGCGGAATGACAACTATTGCTATTTCGATCGTCCATTACCAGCCGATAGAAAACCGGAAAATCTATGTTCCCTACCGTGATAAGTATATCGATCTTAAATCTCTGGTTGCCAAGCTTCATGCCAGCGGCTTTTCCGTACGCCTGACATGCATCGGAGCAAGAGGATACATAGACAGCGTTGATCAATTAAAAAATCTGCTTTACTTCGCCAAAGGGTTAAAAGTTGAGCAGGTAACATTCACGCCGGTAAACAAACCCGAGGAATTAAGCCAGATCGAAGCCTGGGAATGGGCAAGGAAACATCACCTTTTACAGGAACAGCTGGATGCCATCGTGGAATTCCTCGAAACAAAAGGCCACCATGTGCTTACTTTGGCCCACGGCGCCAGAGTCTATGATCTGGAGGGCCAGAATATCTGCCTAAATCATTGCCTTACCGTCCAGCCTAATAGCGAAGAGATGCGTAATCTGATCTTTTTCCCCGACGGCCATCTCCGCTATCTATGGCAGTATCCGGGAGCAATCCTCCTCTGAACCAAAGCGGGCCTACAGCCCGTTTTTTTATTTGCCTGGAATTTTAAATTGTGATATGGTGTATTTAGTACACTAACACTTAGGAGATTATGGAGATCATCTATTCCCTTGAAGAAGCCCCGCACTCATTCAGCAAATCTATATTCCTGGCCGGACCGACACCGCGGCGTGCCGATGTTCAATCATGGAGACCTAAAGCTTTGGAACTGCTGGCGCAAAAAGGATATGACGGAGTCGTATTTGTCCCCGAAGAAAGGCCCGGAAGCGTTAATACGGTAATCCCCGACGGCGGTTATCCGAAATGGGAACACAAGGTAATGGGCATGTCCGATCTTATTCTTTTCTGGGTACCGCGGGATCTGGCCACTCTCCCCGCTTTTACCACCAACGTTGAATTCGGCCTTTTTGCCAATTCCGGAAAATCTTTATTCGGCCCGCCAAACGGAATAAAGAATGAATATCTGAGTTTCATAGCTGATAAATTCCGTATTCCTCAATTCGATACTTTTGAGATGATGGCTGATGAGGCTCTGGAGATCTTAGGCGAGGGTGCAATCAGGACGGGGGGCGAAATGAATATTCCGCTTTTTATATGGAGTACAAAGAGCTTCCAGGACTGGTATGGATCCCAGACTGAGGCGGGTAACCGCCTGGATAGCGCTGAAGTAAAGTGGATATTAAAAGTTGGCAGGAATAAAGACAGAATGTACTGCTGGATCATACACCCGAATATTTCCGTGGCCGGGGAGAACAGGAATAAATTGAATGAAATTGTAATTGCCAGGCCGGATATTTGCTCCGCGGTCCTGTATAAGCGCAGATCTGATATCGAGGATACTGAAATAGTTTTAGTTAGAGAATTCAGAAGCCCCGTACGGAATAAAACCGGGTTTATATGGGAACTGCCCGGAGGCTCTTCTCCGACCGCATGTGATCCGATCCAAATAATTTCTGACGAGGTCCAGGAAGAAGTCGGCATTAATATAGATACGATGCGTTTCAAACTGATCGCATCAAAGCAAATGGCCGGAACTTTTTCAAGCCATCATGGAATACTTTACTCCGCAGAATTAAATGAAGAAGAATTAGACTGGCTGAAGAGCCAGAAAGACATTCCCCATGGAGCAGATTATCCGCATAATCCGACTGGCGAAAGGGTCTATACCGAAGTGCTCACCCTCAAAGAAATAAGGCAGGGAGGCCTTGTCGATTGGTCAAATTATGGTATGATATGTGAAGTTATCCATAATTCGGAGGGTGGCCATGGCTGCTAATGACAGGCCTGTGCTTTTAGTCGTTGACGTTCAGAATGATTTTTGTCCCGGCGGAGCCTTAGCGGTTGCCGACGGTGATAAGGTTATAGAGCCCCTGAATAAAATTATCGACCGCTTTTACAGAGAAGGGATGCCTATCTTTTTCTCAAGGGATTGGCATTCAAGGTCAACCAGGCATTTTCAGGAAAATGGCGGGGAATGGCCCGTCCATTGCTTAGCCGGCACGGAAGGAGCTCAGTTCCATGCCAATCTGAAAATACCCAAAGGCGCGTTCATCATCGATAAGGGGACAGATGATTCCCAGGACGGTTATTCGCCGTTTGAAGGATGGGTAGCCCTGGCAGACCGTTCATTCGGAGATATGCTCCGCGACCTGGGAGCCACTGCGCTTTGTATCGGCGGTTTGGCTACCGATTACTGCGTGAAGAATGCGGCTCTCGATGCCGTAAAACTTTATCCGACATATCTTCTGCTTGATTGTTGCCGCCCCGTTGATCCCAATACTGGTTACTCAGCCCTGCGTGAGATGGAAGAAGCCGGAGTAACAATTACGAACACTGAGTCCTTTCTGGGATAATCAGATGCCCTCTCGCGAGGGCTTTTTTTATTTGACAAAATGGTTAAAATAAGCTACTCTATTGCCAGTTTCTTTGATAAAAATATGTCCGAAACAAAACTCTACGGCGACAGATACCACTATACCCAGCTGAACTTTGCCCTGAGCGAACATGCTAAAGACGTTAAGGGCGAACTTTTGGCGGACAAGCCTTCGGTTTTCTATGCGACTCAAAGAAAAAAGCGTTTTGCTCCCTGCGTTGGGCACGAACGCCTTAGAAGAAGTTTGGTTGAAATGGCACTTGAGGTTCCCAGATTAAGATTCCTAAGGGCTGATAAAGCCGGGCTTAATTTGGCGGCAGACAGGCTGGAAACACCTGAATTTAATTACCAGATAAGGACGGCTCTGCCCGGAACGATCATGTTTGCCGGCGAACCGTTCGCCGACACCGCTGGTCCGTTCGGGATGAACCAGATGAAAGAAATAAAGTTCGAGCATGCTTTTGACATGCCCATGACAGTTGCCGCGAATGCTCTTGAGATCCGCCTTGCCGCGGGCAACCGCCATGCATCTGATTTCTCCAACAGGCGGGACGGAAGCGAAGAGAACGCGCTCGATATAGCCATCTACAGCTACATCGGCGGACTGGACGACACCTCCAACATGGAAGCGGCATTCAAGGCCGACTTAAATGCTACCGGAACAATGGCCCATTATACCGTTGAGTCATTCACTCATCTGTTGCGCAACATTGTCCCCACAAAGCATGCCAACGGCAGGATCAAGCATCCGCAGGAAACTGCTTTTGAAAAATGGCTTGATGCCCATCCGCAAGGCACGACTCTGCTTCTCGATACTTATTCAGTGAAGATGGGCATAATTCAGGCCATAAGAGCGGCCAAGAGTTCTCCGGAGCGCAGGAATGCTTTGAAATTCGTGCGCATTGATTCCGAAGATTTGGTCGAGCATTCGTTGTTCGTCAGGAAGATGCTTGATGCGAATGATCTTGGCAATGTCGGCATAATTCTGACATCTGATCTGGACGAACGGAGAATCCGTGAGATCGTGGCTGCTTGTCCTTTTGTCAGCGGATTCGGAGTCGGCACCAAGATATACGCTGAAACCAAGGTTGCCGGCGTAATATTCAAGCTCTGCCAGATCGGCTACTGCTCAACAATGAAATGCTCGGGAAATAAAAGCACGCTGCCCGGATATAATCAGGTCTGGCGGTGCGTGGATAAGAGCGGCTATTACATAAAGGATATTATTTCCATGATCAATGAGCGGCCGCATGGAAATTTTGAAACAATCCCTTTGCTGCGGCAGTTCAATAAACCGGGCAATGCCATGAATATTCCCTCGCCGGCTAAACAAAGAGAGTTCGTATTCGAACAGCTGGCCAAATTCAGGGATATAACCGACTACCCCGTAGAATTGACTGGAGCGCTCAAGACAGAGCAAGAAAATCTCCTGAAGAAGCTCCGGCATGATGATATGGGCGAAGAAGGCGTCATAATGGCTTAAGGCCAAGGCTCCGCAAAGGCGGGGCTTTTTTGTACTTGACAATTCAAAAGATTCGGTGATATAGTGTAAATAGTACACTAACATTGAGAAAAATATGGATAGACTGCCTCTGCCCGGAGATATCCTTCCTGCCCGCGAAGCAATAGAACTTATACCCGTAACCGATCTGGAATCGCCTATTGAAGTACCCGCTATCCCGCCCGAAGCAGATCCGGACAACACGTCTAAAGAAGAAAAAGAATTTCTCCACGCCAAGATAAAGCTGCTGAAAAAAGAGCGTAATGCTTTGATACTCGCGCATAACTATGCCCCGCCCGATGTACAGGATGCGGCTGATTATATCGGCGATTCCCTTCATCTCGCCAAGACCGGCAGAGATTCCGAAGCTGACGTTCTGGTCGAGGCATCGGTTTTGTTCATGAATCAGATACTGGCCATCATGAAAAAACCCCATCAGAAGGTGCTCGCTCCCGATCTTGGAGCTCTCTGCTCCCTGGCTGCCCATGCCGATATCAATAAGATACTGGCATGGAAAGAAGCTAATCCGGACGGCAAGGTGATAAGCTACGTAAATACTTATATCGATGTAAAAGCCGTCAGTGATTACTGCTGCGCTTCCGCTAATGCCGGCAAGATCATTGAACATGTTGCCAAACTTTACCCCGATGCTCCCCTGCTATTTTTGCCGGATGTGCATCTGGGATTCTTTGCCGCCAAACTGCTTGAAGAACTGGGCCAACCGATAGACCGGCTATGGTTGATGATGGGCGCCTGCCATGTCCATAATGCCATCCGTCCGGGCCATATAAACGCAGCCAGGATTAATCACCCCGATGCCGCCGTAACCATTCACCCGGAATGCGGCTGCACTTCAAGCTGTATGCGCCAGGTGCAAACCGGCGAAATACCGCTGAGAATGGTCGGATTCCGTTCCACTGCAGGCATGTTCAAGTACGCGGAAGAGATCCCGCAGAGAGAAATAATCGTCGCGACTGAGGTCGGCAATCTGTATCCGCTATCCAAAGCTGTTCCCGGCAAAATTTTCATTCCCGCAAATCCCGAAGCAGTCTGCGCATTCATGAAACAGAATACCCTCCGCAATTTATACGAATCTTTGCGCGATATGAAATATGAGATAACCGTTGATCCTGAACTCGCCGAGAAAGCCAGGAAACCTATTGAAAGGATGCTTTCCATAACCTAAAGCCCCGCGCAATGCGGGATTTTATTTTGCCTGGAACCGGTTATTATTAACCCCTGCCGAACCGGCTCCGTATATACTTATTCACCTCGCTGAGCTTTAAGGCTGTCGTTCCGTTCCCCGTCCGGATGAAAAATTCTTCGTTCCGGTCGTCCAGCTTCAGATAAACAGGATTGGCGCTCGGAGCGACGCTTACGATGCAGCAAGGTTTTTTATCGGTATCAACATGGGTCAGGCTGATATAGTGCCTGAAAGTCGGGCCGATCATAGAATTAAAAATATTGGTAAAATGATTCTCGAATCCGTCAGTATTCTTCTTAGCCAAGGTTGCCAGATCATTATCGAATCCGAGAATATTTTTTCCGTCATCAACTCCGATCACCAGATGCCCGCCCCGGCTGTTTAAAAAAGCTGCTACCGTCTTCATAGCAGACCTTTCAATCATTTTGTTGACTTTAGCCTCTTTCATATCCCACCGGAAAGAAGACTTGAATTCAAGGTTATCGCTTTCTTCTCTGGCTAAAAGTTCTTTGAAATCAGGCGTTGTGCGAAAACTTTGGAAATTTTGATTTGCAGCTTTTAAGTTATTCAGATAATTAAGATATTTTCTGGCATCGGGAATATATTTTAGAACGATCTGCTTCCCGTTTTTATATTTCAATATCAGGTTGCCGTATTTGGCGATTCTGCCTAATGGCCCCTGCTTCCAGCTGAATTCCATGTCATCGTCCAGAGCTAAGATCTTTTCTTTTCTCTGCCAGATGCCGTATAGGTATGAGATTTGATTACTTCTAAAGACATAGGACTCAGAAGACCATTTAAGCAATATAAAAACCAGTATCAGAGTCTGGGCAATAAAAATGAACAAAGCCTGGGCAATTTGAAATGATATCAGATCAGAGAACGGTAAACTTCTGTATATCTTGGCGTAATGGGCAAGGAGCCCGGCGGCAATATATATTAAAACTGCCGATATTTCTATTAAAACTAAGCTTTTGACCACAATAAAGGGACTTTTTTTGATTGTTTTTGCGGTTTTTTCCACAATCTAAATATTACACAATCAAAAACTTATTTCCACTTTTTTAAAAGACCTAGTTGCCGAGGAGGAATCTAAGGACAGCTCCCATGTAGGGACTATTCAACAAAGAAGATGGCGCAGGCGCAGGCTGTTCAGGTGCAGGAGCAGATTCTGGAGCCGGGAGAGGAGCAACGGGTTCTAAGATCGGCGCCATCGGTTCAGGCTGCATATTCGAAGAAGGCTGAAGCTGCCCTTCCGGAGGAGGATTAAATTCAGGCGGAGGCGGATAACCGGATCTGTCGTCCGGAGGAGGATATTGGCCTTCGGGGGGCATCTGGCCGCCCGGGGGCGTCGGATAAGGATATGGATTATCGGGTCGAGGGGGCGGATAACCGGAAGCACTCGGCGGCGGGGGCGGAAGACCCGGACCATCGGGCCGAGGTCCGTATTGGCCTTCGGGGGGCATTTGCTGCTGCGGATCTCCGGGAGACATTTGATTTCCTTCCGGTGGTCTTGGGCCTTCGGGTCTGCGATCCTGAGGCGGACCCATGATCTCAAAACATTTTTGCATTTTCTCGCCTACATCCCGGCTCGGAAGAAAATTTCCTGATTCCATTTTTGAAAGGGTTTCCCGGCCAAGACTGGTTTCAAGACAGGTCCTTACCTGTTCAGGCATTCCCATGACGGATTCCTTTATTTTTTTCTTACTCTCATCTAGCTTTTGAATCTCTTCCGGAGGGATAAGGCCGTTATCTTTGCCGAAGTTAAAGCATGTCTCCTGATTCGCCGGATCCTGGCAGAATGACTCGCATGATTCTTTGCCTCTGCATCCACCCGGGCCTTTGCCGCCTGTCTTTTTCATCATTTCAGCTTCTTCGGGCTTGATCAGTCCGTACTGAAGAGCAAAGTCCGCACAGACTTCGGGCTTCTCATTGCACACCTGGTCGCATTCTTTCTTGCCTCTGCATCCACCCGGGCCTTTGCCGCCTGTCTTTTTCATCATTTCAAGTTCTTCAGACGAGATCATCCCTGCCGCTTGGGCAAAATCCATACATGCATTGATATTCTCGTCCCGCGTACAATAAGCATCGCAGGCTTCCTTTCCTGAACAGGGCGGCGGAGTTGCTCCATTTTTTATAGCCGTAAGGACTTTTTTAGCTTCCTGCAGTTCATCGCCCGAAAGGAATCCGGCCTGTTCGGCAAAATTGATGCATACTTCCATATTGTCCGGTTTGCTGCAATATGCGTCGCATTCTCTTTTATTCTTGCAGGCAGGCGGTTTTACGCCACTCTTTATGGCGGTATTAATTTTTTTGGCTTCTTCAAGCTCTTTTGGCGGCATGAGATCATTTTCTTCCGCATATTTTACGCATTCGTCGATATGGGCAATATCATCGCAATAACTCTCGCATGATTCTTTGCCCGTACAGCCGCCCGGCCCGGTACCGGATTGGATGAGCTGCCTGGCCTTTTGGAGCTCCGTGTCACTCATTAACTTATTTTTTTCCGCAAAGGCCAAGCATTTGCTTGTATTTTGAGGCTCGTCGCAAAAGCCTTTACAGGACTCCCTGTCTGTACAATTGCCAAGTTCCCGTATCGGATAACTTATTGATCCTCCCTGCTGATCTTGGGCTAAAACAATGCCTGAAACAGTTACACCGGCAAGAATTATGGCAAGCGAGTATAGGAAAGTCCTCATTTATTCGAATGGGTTAGTTTTTATATCCCGATAGGGATTGGTTTTGGAAACAGGATTAGTGTCGGGAGCATTCTTTAACGGATTCGTATTCAGGTCGGGCAGAGTCCCTTCAGAGGCTTTTTCTGTAATTGTATTTGCTCCTTTATCCGCGTCATCAATAGTTTTTTCCGATGATTTTTTAAATGGGTTTAAGATCCATAAGCCTGCTATCAGGGCGACGGCGATGACTACAACAATTAAAATTAAAAGATTGCGCTTTTGCATAAGCACATTATAGAACAATAAGAACTCCCTTACAAAGAGAAAAAGTCCACAGCCTATTTATGACACCAGGTTTTTCCTTTTTTCTTCAAATTCCTGGCTGTCGATCTCTCCGCGCGCATATCGCTGTTTGAGAATATCGAGAGCGGATTGATTACCGCGGCCACGGCGGTTGCCGATTAGCCACTTGATCAAGGCCACGAAAACAACAATTATCAAAACCCACCAGAAAATCATCATAGCTAATCCCATAAACCCAAAAGTAAATAAGTTCATCATTGTATTGCCTGTAGAGTTATATCCGAAGGGAGACGACCAGTTCCCTCCCATCATATTCATCGTGGACATCCAGCCAAAACCACTGGCCGGGTATGATGCCGAGGTGTCGCATCCCGAAAGCCGTTTGCCCATGACGATATGGATCTGTTCTTCGCCGTCTTCGCCATGCGCCTGGGCCATCATTGCATTCATAGCCGCATGCGAATCACCCATCATTTGACCCATAAAGTATTCGCCGAGAACTTCAAAATCATTATCGTTCAGGTTGGAACAGTTTATCTCTTTTGCTCTCAGCTTACTCCAGATTTCTTCTCCCTGTTTTTCTTCCTGCGCAGTTTCTGAAACTACCTTTTCCCAATCAGCATTAGTATTGGAAAAACCCCGCATCATCTGGGCATTCGCGTATAATGCTGAGGATGCCAGGACAAACAGAGATATGCATATCGCGATGATTTTTTTCATATAATAGATTATTTGATTTCTATCCTACAGAAATACGGGGAAGAAACCATGAAGCTTTAATTCCTGGGATTCAATAATCTGGAAAGCCAGACATATAAGAGCATGGCCTGAGTCCAGAACATAACTACATTGCTCCCTTTTGTGCCTGGACCGGTCCAGCCTGCGGCAAGATAAAAATTAGTATTCATGAGCATGCCGCCAATCAAAGCAACCGCGGCGACCAGCAAGACTAATTTATTCAAGGAGCCTCTTGTATAAAGTACCAGCACAGCGGTTACTAACAGCACTATGGCTATGGCTATCTGGGACCACTCAACGGTATATGCGAACCTTGTGGCATTCGGCAGGGCAAAATCATTCAGAAAATTCTTATACCAAGGGAATGGATTTTGACTGGCAAAGAATCCCAGCGTTTTATTTATTCCGTTTACAAAATCAGGGGTTGAAATCTTTTCCCAGCCTGCTGACCACCATTCATAAGCCATAACGCCCTGGATGAGAGCCAGGCCCATGAGGTAAAGCTTCTCTAAACTAAGCTTTTCCGAACCAAGTTTGGCATAAGCCCAGCATTTGCCGGACAGTAATTCAAAAACAGCAAGAATGCCAAAAGCGCTGAAAATAACTTTAGCTACCGGGTGATGCAATAGAACTGCAACTGCGAAAAATGCGAGAACCGCCAGAAACAGCCTAACGGCTCTTTCAAACTTTGTTAAATTCTTCATGCGTGCCATTAAAAAGATCACAATTTTTGCTAAGGCGCGAACCTTGGTAGCAAAGATTGGGATCATTTATTATTAAAATATAACTGCAGATATGCTTGTCCTGCCAAAACTATAGGTTAAGGCGGGATTCGACCCTTTTTAATAATACTGCATTTGTAGCAACAATAATAGATGAGGCCGACATCAGCAGAGCCGAGATCTCCGGCCTGAGCGACCAGCCCAGAGAATTATAGAAGACGCCGGCGGCTACGGGAATTGCTAAAATATTATATATCGCCGCCCAGAAAAGATTTTGCTTCATCTTTATTACGGTTGCTTTGCTGAGCCTTATAGCCGCGACAATATCGTAAGGATCTGATTTCATGAGCACGATGTTGCCTGTTTCAATAGCCACATCCGTTCCCGCTCCGATAGCGATCCCGATATCCGCCTGGGCAAGGGCCGGCGCATCATTAATGCCATCCCCAACCATCGCCACGAATTTGCCTTCATCCTGGAGTTTTTTCACATAAATTGCCTTATCAGCTGGTAATATTTCAGCAAATATCCTCTCTACGCCTAACTCCTTGCCTACCGCATCGGCTACGCCTTTATGGTCGCCTGTGATCATAGCAACCTCGATTCCCATGCTGTGCAATCCGGCAATTGATTTTTTAGCAGTCGGCTTAATGGTGTCCGCGGCGGCAATAACACCTGCAAGCTTGCCGTCTATCGCCAATAAGCTTAGGGTCTTTCCTTCATTTCCCAGTTTGTTTAAGATCTCGCTTCCGCTCTCTACGCTGATGCCGTTGTCTCTCAGCAATTTCTCTCTCCCGGCAAATACTTTTTTACCTTGGATTACAGCTTCTACGCCGTAACCGGCAAGTGATTGGAATTTTTCGATGGGTTTAAGAGGTAACGCGCCTCTTTTTTCCGTCTCCTCATAAATTGCTTTGGCCAAAGGATGGTTCGATCCGGCCTCAAGACTGGCTTCATAACGAAGCACATCATGTTCAGTGAATCCATTAAAAGCCGCTACATCGGTAACTTTGGGTTTGCCTTCTGTGAGCGTGCCTGTTTTATCGAGAACGATCGCATTTAGCCTTGATGTGTTTTCAAGAGTTGCGGCATCTTTGATAAGTATATTGTGTTTTGCGCCGATACCGGTACCCACCGCTACGGCAGTAGGAGTTGCCAATCCAAGAGCATCAGGACATGCGATAACTACTGTCGAAACGGCAAAGGTGAGAGCCGTAAGAAGACCCGCATCAGCCCAGAGGTACCACCCGAAAAAAGCCAGGAGGCCCGACCCGATGGCGACAACAACGAGCCACCCGGCTGCCTTATCGGCGATACGCTGGCCGGGAGCTTTTGAATTCTGGGCCGTTTCAACCATCTTGATAATTTGGGCGAGCACAGTTTCTGAACCGACTTGGGTTGCTTTGAACTTGATCGTGCCGGTTTGATTCACGGATCCGCCGATCACTTTAGCTCCTTTAGCCTTAACCACGGGAATAGATTCACCGGTAACAAGAGATTCGTCTATAGAAGTTTCACCCTCAATGATCTCCCCGTCTACCGGCACCTTATCGCCGGGCCGTAATACGACCACATCATCATGAACGATCTCTGCGCTGTGAATGCTTACTTCCTTTCCGTTCCTGATTACAGTGGCCTTAGGCGGCACAAGATTAAAAAGCGCCTGCAAGGCATCGGATGTACCGCGGCGCGAGCGCATTTCCATCCAATGGCCGAAAAGCACAAAGGTAACCAGAAGAGCCGCTGCTTCATAAAAAGTTTCCGAATGCGGACGGATTATGGTGAGCAAGACGCTAAAAAGATAAGCCGCCAGAACACCAGTAGCGATAAGCACCGCCATATTTAATTTTTTTGCCTTGAGCGAGTAATAAGTGCCGGTAATAAAGATCGAACCGGTCCAAAATACGATTGGCGTAGTCAATATTAAAGAGATCCAATTTACGGTTTGCGGGTCCGCGATATGCAGTTTAAGGATATTCGCTCCCACCGGAGAAAGCAGGATAATAGGGATTGATATTACAAATGATATCCAAAACCGGCGGCGCATATCCGCCTCCATCTGCTTAGCCGCCCTTGGGTCGGTCATGGCGGCTTCGTGGTCCTTATGGCTCATATTCTGCATGTCATGACCGGCGTGAGCGTCTTTTTTGGGGATCAGATCCATTCCGCAACCCGGACATTTGCCCGGCCCGGTATGCCTAACTTCCGGATGCATGGGACAGGTATAAATTTTATCGTGATTCATATTTATTATCTATTTAATTATTATTGCAGCTTTTTCCAAAGAAAATGTTCATAAACACTCGACCATAGAAAGCCTAGTCCGAAAGCGAACATCAATTCCTCGATAGGCACGCCCGCAAATCTAAATCCTGAAATGCCGGAGAAATTCCAAACCTGCCCGACATAGCCGGGATAAGCCGCTATCAGAGTGAGGAAATATACAAGATAAAGGCCGAGAAAGAGAAAAGCACTGACGATCATTTTATTTTTTAGGTCCGGGCGGCAATACCATGTTGCAAGCCCGCCGACAATCAATGCTATAAAAGATGAATATATGGGATTGAAGTTTGTAGCCAGAAGCAAAGTGAAAAAGGTTAAAGGCGCAGAAGAAAGGGTGGCAAAGTGAAATCTATGCCGGTGGCTATGCTTTTCCGGTCCGGTTATCATACTATGCTTATATTTAAAGATTGATTCATAAATTATGACCGCGATACCGCCCATCGCAAAGGAGAAGATTATGCTTTCGATGTCAAAACCCGTACGGTGGGCAAGGTCAAATAATGATGGCGGGTTCCAATATTCAGGAACAAAAAGAGGTTCCGTAAAGCCCAGGAGGGAGGTCCAGAGGCTTACTACGAGCATTTCCTTTCTTGCTTCCCGTCCTTTAATTACGAAATAAATAACTGCCCACACTCCCATGAGAGATAGGCTCCAAAGCAGCCAGACGAATTGTGGTTCATGGATATTCACTGATTTAAAGTTTAATCCCATGCGCAAGATGCGCATGGGGCTCTACTCTAATTATTTCACAGAGCGGTTATGAAGCCAACCGAATATGTAAGCTCCGATATAAGTATATACCCATGCCTGAACCAACCCGGCAATAAATCCTCCCACTGTTATCTGAACGTCTCCGGCAAATTTATCTACATTGACCAGATGAATAAGCCAGCCAAAAAGACGCAGCGAAAATTCAGGCCATAAAGCCACGAATGCCGCGCAGACAACATAAAGCAAGCCCATCGTATTTGCCGCCGCCCAGGAAAATTTCTTTATATTCAAATCCATAAATTACAAAATATTTTTTATTTTAAAATTTTTATGAGAAAGATCGACCTCTTTCCCCGATACAATTAAACGTATTGATATAGTTTGTCACTTTTTCTTAGAAAGCTTATAGATGGATAATATCTCCTTAACGGCTTTAGATTCCTTCCCTGACTTTATTTGCTCGATGACATGGGTAGCTAAATGGCTATTTAAGATCTCGTCTTCGATATTTGAAAGGGCGTTCTTTACTGCGAGAGATTGATTAATTATATCAATACAATAGTCGCCTCTCGCAACCATGTTCTGCAGCCCCCGGACCTGGCCTTCGGCAATTTTGAGCCTTTTAATTATTTTCTGGTTTTTATTCATAAAATGTGGAAGAGAACAGACAGCCGGGCTGTCTGTTCTCTTCGGATTAGGGGCAGGCCCCGAGGCCTGCCCCTAAGTACTGCAGCCCTCTTGGCAGTGGGCTACGGCGCGAAGGATCCATCTCCTGCGAATGGCCGCCATGGGAATCTCCTTTCATCATTAAGTATACCCCCGGGGGGTATATCTTGTCAAGAACCCCTGTGGATTACCGGTTTAGATCCCACTTAAAAACCCGCTCTTTTACTCCTCCGATATCCTTGAGTTTCAATTCTACGAATCTAGTATTGGCCGGCGGCATCTCGAAACTTAAGATACCTCCTCTGTGATGTCCTTCCGGCCCGCTGCCTTCCCAGGCCAGAGGCTTGTATATTTTCCCCCCGCTGTCGGTCATCTCACCGGCTTCAGCCATATCATTATTTAATTCCACTGAGTGGGTATTCATCTCCACCCTAAAATCGAGAGTCCCCGATCCCGGTAGCAAAGAAACACTCACATCCACTGAATTTTGGCTGTCTATTTGCGGGGTCGGACTATTAATAACAGCGGCAGGATTCGAATTCCTGTTTATGGCAATAATAGCGCCGGCAGCTACAGCCAATATTCCTATCCAAATTGTTATTATCTTATTTATTCTCATTTACTTTGTATCTGATGACTTTTTCGGATATATAAATTATTCCCGCCAGATTAAATAATAATCCTACCCAGAAAAATTCGATCTGGTATTGGGTTACAAAGGTTATCGCTCCCGAAACCGCCAGGAACGGCAGAATGTTCGCTAAATAATGAGCACAGCAGGATATCATCGCCGCCGTGGATGTTGTCCCCGAAACAGCCAGAACTCTTCCCTCATTTTCTCCCCGATGAATAATGCCTTTCAGATAGCTGTAAAGTCCGACCTGGACTCCAAAGCCGATAGCCAGAGGTATAATAAAGTACCAAAAGTCAGAGAATTGGGATTGGGCGAATGTCCAGCCGGAGACCAGGCTTAAAACTGAAAAATATATTCCCAGCAAGGCCGCCGTTCCGGCTAACCCTTTGATTATCGGCTTAAAAATCATTTGGATTTTGAGACTTCCAGGGCCAGCTGCTCATTGTGAATTGACATGTTCGGATCGTCAAAAATGTGCCTGACAATGCCTTCCTTGTCTATCAATATGAAAGTATGGCCGGGAAGTGAACCGGGATGCATAGAAGATGGAGTTGAAAGCACGCCAAACCGGCTTGAGATGGCGGCGCCGGAGTCAAAGACCACGATTGCCCGAGCCAGCTCAGGCATTTGATCAATCGCCTGCTGCCAATCCTCTTTCGAATCAACTACAACTGAAAGGGCAATAGTATCGCTGCTCTTAAAACGTTCATCTTTTCCAAAGGCGGCAATCTGATTCCAGCATGCCGGATAGCACATTAAGCCCTCATTGAAAAAGAGAACGACATTTTTTCCCTTTAGATTTTCGGATGAATATACCTTTCCGTCACGATCGGTTAGTGAAAAAGCGGGAGCTTGTTTGCCTGCCAGACTGTTTAAGAACGCTGCCGAGGTGTTCTTTCCGGCATTCGGATGGTGGGAATCCATGCCTGAATTTTGTGAATTCGCAACCGGATTTATCGCAGCCGTCCTGTTTCTCTCGGCAGAAGAAAACAGTGAAAAAACTACCAGGCCCACCGTTGCCAATGTTACGGTAAGTATAATTATTTTATTATTCATGATTTTCTTTTTTTAATTGTTTGATTGTTGTTTTTACTATATAGGCGACAACTGCGACCAACAGTACAGCCCATACATACTCCGGAATAATTTTTGTGAATCTATTTACCAGATTCAAAACCTTAGTTAAGAGAATATTAATGGTTATTTGATAACCGGAGTGCGCGAATAAGCGATCGGTGAAGGCTAGATATTCGATTATCAGCCCCATGATCAGGAAAGTTATGGAAGAGATCGTTTCAGCTACGGTAATACTGACTTTTCTGCCCATCAAAGGATATTCGATCGGTTTTTGGAAAATTTTACTCAATCTCTGGGTAAAATCCGCTTTATCGAGAAATACCGATATGAGAAACAGCGGAGCAACCATTCCCAGTACATAGCTTAAGGTATAAAGCCCGCCCCAGACTATTGAGCCCGGTAGCACCGCCAAAGCCATGACGCCAGCCAGTACCGGCGCGCAGCAAGTCGTAGCGATTCCCGAGAAAACCCCAAGAACAAAGACAGATGCCGCATTATGCTTTTTTAAAGCGGGATGAACCTTGAACGGCAGCGAGAAATGCCTCCCCGTAAGAAGCATGAGACCCATTAGGATCAGGAAAGCGCTTCCAATACTGAAGATCGTATTATGATACTGGCTGAATAATGATCCGAGCGCCGCAAACCCCAATCCTATAGGAAGGAATACGGCAAGTATCCCCAGAAAGAATACAAAAGTCATAAGATATATTTTGTATCTCTCCCTAAAGATGGATGCGAAATAAGCCGGGAGAAGGACCGTAATGCAGCAGGGCGCAAAGAGAGCCGCTATCCCGGCTACGAACGCCGCTATAAGTGATGCGCTTAGTAATAATTCCATAGTTTAAACTGGCTTTAATCTATACTCCGCAGCTTCCCCCGCCGTTTTTGGGAGTTACAGGCTGGATCTTCTGCAGGACCTGCTGATATCCGGATGAGCTTGAATATTCAGCGGAAAGGATCCCTTTGGGCGAAGCATCTTTCCAGTCAACGTCTTTCATTTTAAGAAGTTGGGCGATATTCATATAGTTCTCGGGGAACCAGAAAGAATTGACCAAAAGGGCAACCCGGTACATTTCTTCTTCGGAAACCCCCTGTGAGGCCATGAGTTCCAAGAGTCCTAGCATAGCCATACCGTGATTGCAGTCGGGGAAATATGTTGAATTGCCGCAGCAAGGACGGTAAATATTCTTACTGACCTCTTCGACCAACAGTTGCTGTTCGGCAGTCAGCTGGATCATATTATGCCGGCTGTAATGATTCATGGTTTTCCCGGAAGACAAAGTCCATCCGCCTGTTGAAGCAAACCTGTCCGCACCCCCGTATCTCTTATCGGTCATGGGGCCTTTTTCCAGAATTTCATTTTTATTTGCCAAGCCTACGGCCCAAAGCAAGTTCAACATCGTATTCGCATTATCTTTATTGATCACCGGCTGGCCATAATTGTCCTCAGTAAGCATTTTTTTAGTTTCATCGTCCAAGCCTCCGCGCTTAGCATAAAGATCATCCAGTTTTTTTCCGTCTATGACCCCCAGACTGATCATCTGCTTGCCCAGCGAACCCCAGTTTACCGGAAGCCTCACTCCTTCTTTCGGAAGAACTTTCTTCTCTAAATTAGCGATCTCTTTCTCGGACAAGCCTCCCGAGCTGGCATCTTTGATCTGGGCAGTATAGACCCAGGCTCCGCCGATAATTGCCGCCGCAACAAGAACACAGGTCCCAAGAAAACGATCTTTTTTGATCTTGGAAACGCCGGGAATGTCCGTTTTTTCTGCCAATCCGCCGCCTTCATGACAGCATGGCATTTCTTCTTCAATTTTTTTCTCCAATTCTTTTTCTTCGCTCATTTTAACAGCATTGCTTCATTTGTTCTTCGATACTGCGGATCCGCTCGGTCGAACCCGGCTTCCCGGATACCGGGAACCGCCGTATAAAGAAAAACTTTGCAATAATTAAGAGGGCGACCAGCTCAATAGCCACCACTCCCTTGTTTAAATTAATGACTGCCAGATAAGCCAGAATTATCCCCGGGAATATCACTAGAGATTTCCAGGGCAGCGGATTCCGGCTGGCCCACAAAAACCTCTTTTCTCCCTGATAAGCAATGCCGCTTACAGAACTTCCCATCAGCAAAGCTATGGGGAGCATAAAGATTGCTGGATCAAGATAACCCCAGGCTACGCCGGCGCTCAATAAGATCCAGGAGCCGCTTACAACAACACAAATTGGACATATGGATATTTTCATAGGCTTAAAAGAAGAAAATAATTATTCCTAGAGCGACCATGGCGATTCCCCCGCCCAATCTCATAAGCGGACGCTCTTCCTTCTGCCAGAATTTAACCTTTTCAAGCAGTCCTTTGTTGCTGGCAATGAGCAGAATGATTATGAGCGGAAGCACGAATATGACATTGTACATGATCAGATAGCCGACGCCTTTCAGATAAGTAAGTTTATCGTGGAGCAACCCAAGGACCATCAGATACGGGCCTCCGGTGCAGGGAAATTCACAGACGCCAACCAGTCCGCCCAGAAAGAACGCCGCCGGCAGCGATCCTTTGTCCATAAGCACTGCCATCTTCCGGTGCGCTGCCTCCGGAATACGCAACCTGACCGGGAAAGCGGGGAATAATTCGCCTAGCAGGTTAATCAGGCCTAATACTATAAGCAGGGAAGCTCCGACCTTGGCCATAAAATGAGGAGTATTGAATATATGGAGCGTCTGGATAATGCCAAAGCCGATAAGAAGATAGACAAGAAATATCCCGGCTATGTAAGAGAAACCGATCCTTAGAACGTTATTCCGGAGTTTTCCTATGCTGAACAGGAATGCTATCGTCAGCAAGAGGATCGAGAAAGCGCATGGGTTTATACTGTCAATAACAGCTGAAACGCCGACAAGCGGAAGCAGCCATGTTCCTTCATTGCTTATATTCCACAGCGTCTTTGTTCCGATATTCGTAGATTTCAGAAGCAAGGCCGAACCTGCCAGAACTGCGCCTATTATAACGAGTGTGATTAGTTTTTTGTTCATGTTATGGAGTTACCTTTGCGCTGAATGAGAATTCAACCGGACTCCCGGCGCTGTTCTCAAGAGTAACAACCCTCTCGATTAAGCCCACTCCTGCCGGCCCGTGAGCAGCCGGATCGAATATGACTTCGACCTCGGCCTCTTGATTCGGGGCGATATTAACCTTATTCAGAGAAACAGATACATGGCCCGGCATTCCGAACGGTCCGTATTTTTTATCTCCCAAGAGCAGATTTGCTTCCGTGCACATGCAGGAAGTGTACAGTTTTTTTAAGTTGACATCTTCCGCGCCGGTATTCTTAACCTTGAACTTATGCGTCACTTTGCCATTTGCCATTGAGATACTGCCGAAATCAAAGCTTGATTCTTCAGTTATTAAGACCGTATTGGGAACTCCTGCGGCTGCTTCTGTCTCGGTATTCCCCGTTGGCTGGCCGAACCATATCAGGCCGCCGATAAGAAAGAATGTCCCGATGAATATTGCGATAATGGATTTATTCATTTTTATTTTAGAGTTTAAATTAAAAAATCCCTTTTTCAGGGTTTGATAGCGCGGGTACGTTCCTGTATAGACTTACGCCAAATCTTGGCGATGGGAATCGTTACCGGCGCCTTTTATAAGAATGCGGGGCTATTTTCGTGCAAAGCAAACCAACTCATCCTTTGCCGTTGATAAATGGGAACGAATGATTCGCGCAAACTTTCCCCTCTAAACAGCGGCTCAAATTCAAGAATTCCCGCATTTTTACTGAATACGATAAATGCCAGCGCGGATAAGGATAATACCAGGAACAGGACAAAAGCATTGGCCTGAATCGCTGAAAAAGATTTAGAAAATTCGCTAATATGCAGGGCTAAAGAATCCAAAGAATTCTGAACTTGGCTGCAGTTGGCAAGCACCACTTTATCAAATGGACATCCTGTGTGGCCTTCATCGCCCATATGACTCATCAAGGCCAGGCCGGCAGTAGCGGATAGTAATAAGCTTATGACTAAGAATGGAATGAGGGTATTCTTCATTTCTTCCATTATATCACATAAGAGCCGAAAATAAAAGCTCCTGGGGTAATCTATAATATTAAAAGAGTTGCGGCGCTCCAGGCTTGTTTTCTGCAGGCCGCCTGCCCGCTCAAAGATTTATATTCTATATAAGATCCGTCAAAGCCAAAGAGCTCAAGAGGCGTTTTAAAATAATTAATGGCTGAGACTATAGCCCTGGAAACCCGTTCTGCCTGAGCATTGAATCCGAAATTGCGCAGACCCTGCAATATGATCCCGGAATCATGGGGCCAGATCGATCCGTTATGATAGCTGTTGGGATCGAATTTCACAGACATTGAGCTCAGCGTCCTTATACCCGCCAGAGGTTCGAATAAATCCGGTTCCAAAACTCTCTTTGCAAGAAGCGGAATGTATTTTTCGTGGAGAATTATATCCCCTTTATCCAATTCGGCCCATAAGCAATGGCCCATACTGGACCGTTCCGCCGTAATCAGGTTACCCCTATTATCGACTCCGCTCGCTAAATTGAATTTACCTTTTTTGAAATATATGAATTTATTATTGAAATCTCTTTTAAGCCGGTTCGCTCTGGCAATAAGCTTGGCTCCGTATCCCGGAAGAACAGGCGAAAAGTAATTGCCCCAAGCTTTCAGGGATGCATAGGCATAAGCCTGGACTTCAACCGGCGCTACCGGATAATTTATCAGTCTTCCGTCCTCGTGGAAAAGAGATTCATCGCTGTCCATCCAATTTTGGACGGCCAGGCCTCCGAAAGTTCTCTTGGGGTGCAGTCTGTAATCCAAAAAGCCGTCTTTGTTGTTATCCGCATACAATAGTATCCAATCCAGAGCGAATTTAATGTTCGGAAGGATCGCATTCAGGAATTTTTTATCTCTGGTTATTTTCCAATATTTATAAACAGCCATTAAGAATAAGGGCGTACTGTCCAGGCTGTCATAATTCCGGAGAGTGCCGTCCGGATAAGCATACCAGGGCTTCTTGGGTTTCTTTGTAAGATGATCGTGGTTATTCTTCCTAAACTCGTGTATGCACTTTCCAGGTTCTTCTCCGCTCTGTACATTGACCTCTTTCCCCTGAAAAGAAACGAGATTTAATAAGATCTTTTTTGCCAGCTGAAAGAAATATGCGTTCCGGCTGCCTTTATAAGCCTGTAAAAGCTGTAAAGCGGTGATCAAAGAATCCCGGCCAAAAATACAGCCATAGATCTCCTGGCGGGAAAAAGCCAAAATCCCTTTTTGTGTTTCCAGTTCTCTAATCGTTTCCAGTCCCAGAACTCTAAGGTCTGGGGCCGGTCCGGCGGAGGACTTCGTTGTATACCCTTTCATATCCATCGGCCATTTTCTGTGCATTAAAATTTGCTAGAGCATGCTCGCGGCATGCTTTCCTGTCTATTTTATCTATATTATAGACTGCGTCAAGCATTTCGTCAACGTTATTAACCACAAATCCCGTTTTCCCGTTCTTAACTATCTCCGGAATAGATCCCCTATTGAACCCGATGACCGGACATCCGCAAGCCATGGCTTCAATCAGAGTAAGGCCGAAAGGTTCGCTCCAGAGAGCCGGGTGCAAAAAGGCCATAGCCCGGCTGTAGAGCTTATTGCGGTCTTTTTCATCGACTTCCCCTATCCATCTGATCTGGTCCGTGAGCTCCGGTTCCACTTTTTCCCTGAAGTAAGCGAGATCTACCGCTTCCAGTTTAGCGGCGATTATAAGAGGCAAGTTTAGATCCTTTGCAACTTCGACTGCTAAATGGATGCCCTTTTCTTCGGATATCCGGCCAACAAAAAGCAGGTATCCGTCATGCTCAGCAGAGAACGGATAATCGTTCAGATCCAGTCCGTTATATACCGTACCGATATGGTTTATATCTGGTATTCTCTGGGCTTCCGAAATAGTTGCTATATACGGTTTATTAAGTTTTTTAAAAATAAATTTATTTTCAAAAGTAAAAGGCCCGTGCATGGTCATTACTACCGGTGTCTGGGCAATATTGGCCGTAGGCAAACTTAAATGCCCGCTGTGGTCATGGATAATATCGAACCGGTCCTGCATGCTGTAAGCAAGGCCTATATGAGACAACACCCAGGTATTCAATCCGTACATATCTTTAAGACGGGCTTCTCTCAAGCCTTTGGGATACACGGATATTAATTCCGCTGTTGTAATTGAATCCCCGCTCGCAAAAAGGGTTACTTCATGGCCCCTCCGGACCAGTTCTTCCGTCAAGGCATAAACCACCCTCTCCGTACCACCATATTTCTTAGGCGGAACACGCTCTACGATAGGGGCAATTTGGGCTATTTTCATGTCCAAGTCATAATATCATATCCGGCAGTGAATAGAAGATGAATGATCAGCAGATCATCAGAATCCTGGTTGGTAATCTTTGGAGATAGAAATTTTGATCTTTTCTACATTCTCGATATTAGAATCCTTGATTGCAACACGCAAAGCCAAGCCGCTCGTTGTTTCCTTTGAAAATGTCTGATCGAATACAAAATTACCCAAGCTATAGGCTATCCAGCCGTTTCTATACCGCTCGACCTCCTGGACAACATGGGGATGATGGCCGATGATCAGATCTGCCCCGGCATCAATGGCCGCTTTGGCAAACTGCTCCTGTTTTTGATTGTGCTTTGTCTGGTATTCCTCCCCCCAATGGAAAGACAGTACCACGAAATCGCTCTGCTGTTTTGCGGCCATGATATCTTTTTTTATTTGTTCCAGATTAAAATTCGTTACTCCCGCTGAATCCGCTCCCGCTTTGACATTTTGCAAAAATTCAGTATATGCCAGAAAGGCGACTTTCGTTCCTTTCACATCCTTGATCACCGGCCGATGCGCTTCTTCAATATCGTGTCCGCCGCCTGTAAAATCAATTCCGGCTTGGCTCAGATTAGACATGGTATCTAAAAAAGCCTGCCGGCCGTAATCCCACATATGATTATTAGCGATGGACAGAACATCGAATCCGGCATATGTCAGGCCTTGGATCACATTGGGATCAGCCCGGAAAGAATATTTGCTCCCGACGTTTATACCTCTTGAAGATATGGGATTCTCTAAATTGCCGAAAGCCAAGTCTGCGCTTCTTAAAAATTCCCCGACATTTAAAAATGGAAGGGTATAATTACCTTTCTCCTTCATTAATGCGCCGACTGAACGGGAAAGCATAATATCGCCCACAAAGATCATCGTTCCCGCATTGTCTTTAGGCTCTTCCGTTGCCTTAACCTCCGGAATCTCATTTTTTATATTATCCCGGTTCTGCCAATAAAAAACCCCGGTAAGGATAGTTGCCAAAAATACTGCCGGGATAAGAAGTTTGAGTTTCATCTTTTAATCCTTGCTTGGCTTGAAAGGCCGGGTTTGGCCGGGTTCAAGATCCCCAAGCCTGATATTTCCGATACGGATCCGCTTCAAAGATTCGATGGTATAGCGCAGTTCGCTCAGCATGACCCTGATCTGATGCCGCTTGCCCTCATTAAGAATGACTCTCATGGTGGTTTTATTAATTATCTTGGCTTTAGCAGGGAGTAATTTGCCCAAATTCCTTGTCTGCATGCCTGATCCGAAAATAGCTTCGATGCCTTTCCGGAGCGGTTCTTTTACTTTTACTATGTATTCTTTTTCGTATCTGGGATTATCCGAAAGCACTTCGGTCGTGAACCGGCCGTCATTGGTCAGGATCATCAGGCCCTCGGATTCTTTATCCAGCCTTCCGACCGGATACAATCCATTCTTAGCCCACTGGAAGATCACGCTTTCTTTGCCGGCCAGATCCTGAGTAGCCAAGCCCCTTGGCTTATAGTAGGCAAGATATTGGCAATTTTTTGCTTTTCCTTTTATCTCAACTTTGTCGTCTTCTTTTACCATCATGCCGTTCTCCGCTTTTTTACCGTTTAGAAGAACGAGTCCATCGTCAATGAGCTTGTCAGCCTCCCGCCTGGAAGCATACCCTTTATCACGCAGATATTTATTTATCCTAATTGGGTATTCCATTACTTAGAATCTTTTATTTTATTCAATATGTCCTGGACTTTCTTAAGGGCTGCCTCATCGTGGATAGAGAGGATAGAAGCATTTTTATTTAATTTCTTTAAAATAGCCATTTTTTTCTTGACATCTTTTTCGGGAAGAATGTCGTATTTACTGAGGAATAAATATTCTTTTTTCGATTCCAGTTCTTTGCTGTATTTTCCCAGTTCCCGGCGAATCACTTTATAATCCCCGGCGAGATTATCCGATTCAGCTGATATTAAATGGAACAAAATTTTGGTCCGCTCAATATGCTGGAGGAATTTGATTCCCAGCCCTCTTCCTTCGGACGCGCCTTCGATCAATCCCGGTATATCGGCAAGTATCAGTTCATAGTAGACGCCCAGGCTCGGTTCCAGCGTAGTGAAAGGATAATTAGCCACTTTGGCATGAGCGCCGGTCAGTTCATTCAATAAACTGGACTTGCCCGCATTCGGCAGCCCGATCAGGCCTACATCCGCGATCAGTTTTAATTCCAGCTTTATCCTGAATTCCTGACCCGGTTTGCCCGGCTGGAATTGCTTGGGGCTGGTATTCAAAGATGAGCGGAACTTGTAATTTCCTTTTCCTCCCCAGCCGCCCTGAGCCGCTTTGATCCGGTCTCCTACTTTGATTATCTCCTGAGTTTCTCCCGTTTCAAGTTTGGTGATCACCGTACCGACCGGGATTTTGAGTATCAGATCATCGCCATCCGGCCCGTCAACAAAATCCCCCCGGCCGTTCCCGCCGTCTTTAGCTGTTATGTCTTTTTTATTCCTGAATTGAGCAAGAGCTCCGAGATCGGAAACTCCCTCGAAATATATGCTGCCTCCGTTACCGCCGTTGCCCCCGACGGGACCCAGAGCCATTTTTGTTTTATTAAAAGCAACGGCGCCATCTCCGCCATCGCCTGCCTTAGCCCTGATTATTACATTATCGATTAGCATATTGCTTCTGAACCCTTAGCGTATAAAAAAAATGACCCAGCCGCAATAGCGATTCTGGGTCATTTTCGTTCAGAGATCGTGGGTTTGGCGCTGCAAGAACATAGCCCTCACAGTTTTTGTGCTGTAATAGAGGGCAAAAAGGAAAATAAGGGCTAAAATCTGATCTATCCAGAATAGCCAATCAGCTCCTGAATTAGTCTGGTAATTAACAACCGCATAATACTCAAAGATGATCGTGGCTAAGATGGAGACGACCATGTCAATAAAGATCGTCCATGATTTAATTGGATTGGTAAGTCCGGCAAAAAAGCCGACAGCTATAATGACAACCAGCGAACCTGATAGGGATACGGGCAGTCTTTCGCTAAAGAAAGGCAGACCGAACAGCATTAAAATAGCCGCAGAGAATAAAAGCTTTCTGACAATATCGCCGTAATAATGAGGTGCGGATGTTTGGGGCGTTGATGGGTGAATATAATACATAAAGTACCTAATATTACTTAGGCTCCAAAGTTAAAATGCCAATTTCTTATGAAATATCGATTAATGCAAAGATCGTAATTTGAAACACCTAAGAAATGCGCAATAGATTGATTACATTTTTTCCGGCCTTTTGTCTGCCCGCTTCAAAACCGATCGCAAACCCGACAAGAATATATAGAAATGGACTCATATAAATAAGTAATATGTTATTAATTTACAAGACTCTTCGCCAAATCTGACCAGGCTCACCGTCTGGAGCCACTGCTTCCCCGACTCTTTCAAAACCCAGCTTGTCGTGAAAGCCCCACGATTCCTTATGAGAATTGGGGCTATAGAGTACGGCTTCAGTAAATCCAAGCTTCTTTGCTTCTTCAATTCTCTTCAATCTCAGTTTCTTTCCAATCCCTCTATTCCTATACTTCGCCGCAAGGATATAGAACTCTACGGGGTTATTTGTTTTTGCGTACAGCTTCATATGGCTCGGCGCGCTTCTAAAACCTGCAATCCCCACAACTTCACCTTTTTCTTCTGCCACAAAAAATCTGTATTTTTTGTTGATGTATTCCTCGGTTTGGTCAATACACATCTTTAATTTCTGTGAAAGTCTTTTTAGGAATTCCGGGTCAGTCCAATACAGGGCAAAAATTCTTTCTACTGCTTCTAGATCATCTTTTTGAAAATCCCGTATAATCATCAGTTAATTTTAATGTAGCGAAAGGTCTCGGGCGAGCTATTTCTTAATAAATCTTAAAATTATTTCGCCCAACTTTTCTTCTTTCCCTTGAAAATCGTGGTCGCAGTCTTTTAATTGAAAAGTTTGAGTGTTTTTATTAGCTCGCCTCATCAAATCTAAAGCATTCTCAATGGGGATAGCGGTATACTCATCTTGATCGCCTATCACCGCTAGTATGGGAACACTAATTATGGAATAGGCTTCTAATTTTTCTGTTCTAAAGGGTAGTCCTTCTAAAACTTTGGAATTAGGTCCTAAAAAGTTTACAAAGGATTCGGCGCTTTTTGGCATTATACCTTCGTGCGACCCATAGGCATTTCTGGGAAGAAACTGATCACCTTTATTTTGTTGGATCAAACTATCAGATTCTTTTAACAATGTTTCTACCTCTAATGAACGCGGATTTATTTTGCCATCTAGTAATCGATGAGAACCGTGCGAGTCCGCAGGACCCAAAAGGACAATGGAAGAAATTTTATCTGCATATTTCCCATGATTCATATAGTACACGACTTTTTCTGCCCCCAAACTGTGCCCGGAAAGAATAATGTTCTTATGTCCTTCTTTAATCGCAAATTCAACCCAGGCGTTAATATCTATGAGGCAATCTTCAAATTTTTCTACTGCCGCGCCAGTTTTTTGATATGCGTCATAGACACCTGCCCCGCGATTATTTGTAGAAAGCATCGATATTCTATGGCTAAAAAATTTATCAGAAAGAACTTCTATAAAGTATTCTTCGTAAAAATTACTGGCCGTCCCGTGGACATTTATAAAGACTGTTTCGCTATTTTCTGGACACAAATAAAAACCATGGAGCCAAATATTATCTCGGGTTTTAATTTGTACAATTGGGTAATTCATAAGGGTCTTGCGCGGAGCTATTTTTGTCTTAAATCCACCAAGTGGTCACCAAAAAACTTTTCAGTAGCCTGAACTGTCGCATCTTTTACGCTAGGGTCACTAGCCGCTACCCATTTAGCAAAGTTATATAAGACCTGATTATCTACATTCAACCATTTCCCGTTTTTGTATAATAGATATAACATGGTCATCATTGCAATCCGCTTATTACCATTTTTGAAAGGATGATTTTTGATCATCAAATAAAATAGAACTGATGCTTTAAGCACCAGGCCTTCATAAAGAAATTTGCCACCAAATTTTTGGAAAGGTGTGGCCAAACAACTTTCTAAAATTGACGGGAAACGAGTACCAAAATCAGGGATTGGTTCATTATATCTTAAAAGGCCATCCGCTAACTGAAATGCCACTAACTCAACCTCGGCAATCGAAACAAAAATGGTTTTCATTATTCTTGGCCAAGTAAACGGAAGGTCTCACCGTATTGATGAATAGCTTTTTTAACGGCTTGGCTTATATCGTTTTTCTGTTCTTTGCTTACGACACTACCCAAAACAATGGGTAAATCCTTTTTGGAAATCATAAAATTACGACCAATCTTTTTGGCTCTTATTGCGCCGGATTTTATCCTTTTAAATACTGCTACCCGGCTAATTCCCAGTATTTTAGCTAACTCTGTTGTTGATATAAATTCCTTATTTTCCATAGTTTAATTATACTCTATGTTAACTTTCAAATCAATAGTTAACATGAACATAAACTTAATTGGTCAAGCCCGGTAAGGCTATTTTCAAAGACTTCATTTTATCAACTCGATGCTCTTCGAAACCTTGGCGAAGGATAACTGTGTGCTTCGGTCTGGAACCTTTGATATACAAGTATTCTAAGGCTTTTTGAGAGGCTCTTCCAGGGTCGGTTTTAGGGGTCTCGGTCGGGTCAGAATGAGACAATGAGACATTTTAGACCTGTCTCGAAAGACTCTTGGCTCTTATTGACAATTAATGTTTTATATTATAGAATCAATTAGCTACTGGGAGTTAGTCCAAGTGAGTCCTTTAGGAAAGGGGTCTAGAGATGCGCGATAAGAATCTCGTCGAAAAAGCAGTGAAAAGAACTGCCCAGCTTCTTCTTGAAACATTGAGAGAAGCTACAAAGCGGATACAACCAGCCCTAGGAGTCTTCCCTGACAAGTTGGCCATTTTCGACCTCATATTAGCTGCTCTCTACTTGGTCTGGGATGGCCTCTTGCCTGACCAAGGGTTCAGGAAACACGGGACCAGATTCGCGTGTAGCGCACTTGCCCGACTCCAAGACAAGCCAAAGTCAACCTACACTTTTGATCTTGATCTTGGCGACCGTGTAACCTCCCGAACTCTTGACATCCCAGACAAAGTCGACCCATTCGAATATTACTTGGGAACTCAGGTTTGGATAGACCACCCTAAATCGTCTGTCCCAATAAAGGCGTTCCGAAAACTGGAACCCGGAGAGGCAGTGAGAAAGGTTAAGCCCTTTAGCGAGCAGGAGCAGTGGATAGTCGATCAGTGCAATCGCAGCGGGATTGCGCAGGGTCTACTGACCATGACCCGTATCATCACGTCCTACCACATGAGTCCTCCTCGCAGCATCGAAAGTTTCTGTATCTCGATGTTGCGAAAGGCAGTCCCGTACGAACCTCTGAGTAACCGGAAGAGGGACGTCTTGAGGCAGATGGTTCGGGGTGACGAAAGTATCGAGGTGTTACGGTTTGGCTCAATCGTTCCGGTCTTAATAAAAGGTCGGGTGCATTGCTTTTTACCAATCAGCGTAGTCGAGAACACGACCAGTGAGTGGACTCGTTACGCGGTGATGTTGACGCCTAACGACTCGACACCCACTCTCAAAGCCATGCGGGAAAAACTTGCGGAATCCGACGAAGAAAAACAACGGCGGCGGCAAGCAGAACATCCATCATCTCTTTGAGCTGAACGCCGGCGTGAGTAGGAACTCACACCGGCGTTATTTTATTTAAAAAAGTGCCAACGAAGATGTTTCCCAACAGAAATAAGGCTAAAAAGTTTTGAAGTCTCATTAGGGATCTCAGTTGCACGATACTTCCAACCTTGGCTGGACACCTCGTTCTAGAACTTTTTAAAAGCTAGATCCCACAAGGGTTTTCGAGGTGTATTTTGAATCTTGATTTTGACCCTCCTCGGACTAACTATTTCTTTTGAGAATCAACATATGCCTTTCTATCCAGCAGTGTTTTTGAATCACTGATTCTATCAATGAAAACAACACCGTTCAGGTGGTCTATCTCGTGCTGAATAATTCTAGCAAGAAATCCAGATGCTTTAGTTACAAAATGCCTTCCATCTTTATCTAACGCTTCACACATAACGCTCTCTGCTCTTTTGACTATGCCGAATAATTGAGCTCCGGCAACACTACCGCATCCCTCATATCCATCCTGCTGTTTCTTTGATTGCCAAGTAACTCTTGGGTTAATAAAGACTCGTAAGGTGTCCGGATTGGCAATATTCTTGCGGTAAGTAGTTTGACGTATTTCGGTAACAAAAATTTGTAAGCTTTTACCGACCTGCGGAGCAGCCATGCCTACCAGATTATTATGGCGCATGGAATCTGTGAGATCCACAATGGTTTTTTGTACTTCAGACGCCAAAACATTTTTAACAGTTTCTGCTTTCTGTCTGATTATTTTAGCCCCAATTTGTACAGTTGGTTTAATGCTCATAGTATTGCTCTTCGGAAGCCGAACCTGTCTCAACGTAGCTGCCGGGCTTGGTATCCTGCGCTAAAGCTTCGGAGTACCTGAGCGGCCCAATTTATCCTTCTTCAAGGCCTCGGAATCAAGTAGCCTTTTATACGCAAAGGCTTTTCCTGAGCCTGTTTTTAAATATAGCTCAAAATCTTTAGCTTTTTTAATGGTATCAAAAGCTGAATAGAAAACTAGCCTCCATGGAATATATGGCGCCGTAGCTTTAGATAAGCCTTTATTATGCTCTGTGAATCTTTTCTTTAAATCTTCAGTATATCCGAAGTAAAAGTTATTAGATTTTGAGCTATATAAAATGTATGTGTAATACATCGTGGCATAGCCGTCTTACGCTGAAGCTTCAGAACGGCATAGCTATCCCGAAGCCTTGGCGAAGGATAGCTGCCGGGCTTGGACTCGGACCAAGATACCATCCTCCAGAGGGATGTGTCCTACCATTAGACGACCCGGCAATTATAAATTTTTTACAAAATACTGTGTCCTACCATTAGCCTGCCCGGCCAGGGACGACCCAGCAATTTATTCAAACTAACCTAGTTTACAACAAAAAAGGCGTTTTTTCAACGCCTTTAGCTCTCCGGCTTTGATTACCGCTATACCTTGAGGAATCGCCGGATGGCGACAAAACTTGAGACGGCGCCAAGCAGAATGCCCACAAGCAGGACTAGCCCCGCGAACTGGAGTATATTTGTAAGGAAGTAACCCAATAATCCGACTTCGGGCATTAAAGCTTCAACTTTAGGGGAAGCAAAGATAACCGCCGGATAGAACATAGCTATAGTGATAAGCCCGGCAAAGGCTCCGTATAATCCCCCTTCAACCAGATATGGCGCCTTAATGTGCCAGCTTGAGCCTCCGACCAGGCGCATTATTTCTATTTCCTGCTTTTGGTTATAGATAGTCAGCCGGATAGTATTGAATGTGACTAGAACGGCAACCAGGGCCAGAGCCATAGTTGCGATGAATCCCCAGTTCTGGATCCCTCTGTAAATGCCCTCGACTCTCTTGATAACTTGCTCATTCTCATAAAAATTTATCTTGTCTACCACGCTCCTGAGCTTGTTCTCTTCCAAAAAGCCGGCTATTGAAGCGTATTGGGAAGATTCATTGGCTTTAACATTAAGGGAAGCCTGAAGAGGATTCGATTCCAGCTCAGCCAGAGACTCCTGGATCAAAGCGTCTCCGGCATGCTTTTGTTTAAAATCTTCAAAAGCCTGGTCTTTGGAAATATAGGTGACAACCTTTACCTGGGATAAAGACTCTAGGTCGTTCTTAACCTGCAGGATTTCTTCTTCTTTTGCTTCATTCTTAAAATATACGCTCACATCCACTTTGTCCTGCAAGGTTGAAACGATCCGGCTGGAAATGTAGTTAACGGCCAGAAGGCCGGAGAACATCGATAAAACTAAAACCATGACTCCAGTTGTCCCCAGGCTTAGATAGGAATTGCGCTTAAAATTAGTCCAGCCCGTATCAAATATCCTTTTTAGTGAAGCTTTCATCTATATAATGTATTTGCCTTGTTCGGTCTGGTCTTTGACCACCCTGCCGCTTTCCATTGTTATGACCCTTCTTCCTACTGAATTAACTATCTCGCGGTTATGGGTGGCCAGAACGACCGTAGTCCCGAATTCATTTATTTTCATCAGTAATTTTACCACATCGTAGCTGTTCACCAAATCCAGATTGCCGGTCGGTTCGTCGGCCAGGATTATCTTCGGGCGGTGGATCAATGCCCTGGCTATGGCCAGCCTTTGCTTCTCTCCTCCCGACATCTGATGCGGGAATCTCTCCGTCTTATCATTCAGGCCGACAATGGTCAGAGCTTTGGGAACGTCCGCGTCTATTTCTTCTTTGGTCGCTCCGCAGACTTCAAGAGCAAAAGCGATATTCTCGAAAGCGTTCTTATTGGAAAGCAGCTTGAAGTCCTGGAAGACCATGCCTATTTTTCTTCTCAGAAAAGGCAGATCATTCATGGACAGCTTTGCAAGATCGACTCCATCAAGGATGATTACGCCTTTATTGGGTATCAGCTCCCGGGTAAGCAATCTCAGCAGTGTTGATTTTCCGGCGCCGGAAGGACCTACGAGCGATACGAACTCCCCCTGCTTTATTTCCAAATTAAGGCCGTCCAGAGCTATAAAATCATTATCGTAGATTGTAGAAACGTTTTTAAATTCTATCATTCGTTAGTTTTCAATAAATTTATCCAAATCGCCATCCAAAACTTTATCAGGCTGGGAAGATTTGATTCCCGTCCTGTGATCTTTGACCATTTGGTAAGGATTCAACACATAGGATCTGATCTGGCTTCCCCACTCCGGTTTTACATCTGTTTTCAATTCGGAAAGCTCCTGGATTTTCTCGTCCTCCATCTTCTTTGCCAAACGGGAATACAGGATCTGCATAGCTTTGTCTTTATTCTGGCTTTGAGATCTTTCAGTTTGCACCGCCGCGGAGATACCGGTGGGTATATGAGTAATTCTGACAGCAGTTTCGGTTTTTTGCAAATACTGTCCGCCCGGTCCCGAGGAACGGAAAGTATCGATCCTCAGATCATTGGGGTTTATCTTCAGGTCTTTGGGTATAATTTCAGGCATTACTTCGATCAGAGCAAAAGAAGTGTGGCGCAAACCCTTGGCGTTAAACGGGGATATTCTGACCAATCTGTGCACGCCTGATTCTTTTTTCAAAGTATCATAGCAGCCCGGCCCGCCTATTTCAGCGATAGCATTCTTAATCCCCTTCTGTTCTCCCAAAGACTGATGTAAAAGCGTAAAAGCCCAGCTCTTCCGCTGTGCATATTTCTGGTACATCCTTAAAAGCATTGAAGCCCAGTCCTGGGCATCCACTCCTCCCGCTCCCGAATGAATGTACATGAGTGCCTTGTCTTTCTGATATTCAAACACATTCACATTATACCCCGAATTTTGCATTTTTTCAATTTTTATGGTTATATTCACCAAAATTGGACATTAAAAATGAGAAGGAAAATTCTCCCCTTATTGGTCCTGATGACCTTTTTCTTCCTGGGCGGTAAAGCTTATGACGCATGGGTTGAAAGTTCTTCGACCGTCAGTGATCTGGCCTACAGCCAGCTGATCGAACTTATAGAAACCGGCAATATAGGAAGTATTTCCATTGACAGCCAGGGCTATGTTTCAGGCGATCTGAAAAGGCCTATCGGCAGGAAGGCGCATTTCAAAAGCCAGATCAGCCTTAAAGATGAGGAAGATCTGACTAAAAGGCTCTTGGCGATGAATTCCAGGCCGGTTATTAAGAAAGTGAGCGAGCAAGGAACAGGTCTTGTTCTTGGGATAATACTGCTCTCCATCCTGCTCATCTTTATTCTTCTCATTGTGAAGCTGGCCTCAGTTACAATGAAAGGAAGGGACTTTTCTACATTTGCAGGCAAGAGAGGGCACGCTACCGAAAAGCCGAAAGAAACCTTCAGAGATGTGGCCGGAGTTGATGAAGCCAAGGAAGAACTCCAAGATATAGTTGATTTCCTTGCCAACCCCGGGAAGCATACCACTCTGGGCGGAAGGATCCCCAAAGGCGTGCTATTGATCGGCCCTCCGGGAGTCGGGAAGACTCTCCTGGCCAGAGCCGTTGCCGGAGAAGCGAATGTCCCTTTCTTCTATATATCGGGTTCGGAATTCGTAGAAATGTTTGTCGGGGTAGGAGCTTCGCGGGTAAGAGGCCTGTTCGCTCAGGCAAGAAAAGCTGCTCCCTGCATTATTTTCATTGATGAGATAGACTCGCTTGGCAGCCGCGCTAACGGTGTCCAGACAGGCGGAAGCCAGGAGTATGACCAGACTTTGAATCAGATACTTATAGAAATGGACGGCTTTGAATCATCAAGCGGAGTAATAGTGATAGCGGCTACAAACCGTGAAGATAAACTGGATCCGGCCCTCCTTAGGCCCGGCCGGTTCGACAGAACGACTCATGTGTACCGCCCCGATGTCAACGGAAGAGAGCAAATATTAAAGATCCACACTAACTGCGTAAAGCTCGATGAAAATGTCAACTTAAAAATCATTGCCAAGCTTACTCCCGGTTTTACCGGAGCTGATCTGTCAAATTTAGTGAATGAAGCTGCGCTGGCGGCGGCTAAAAAGGGTAAGGAGTCGGTTTTCCTTGAGGATTTTGAAGGCGCAAAGGATAAGATAATCCTTGGAAAAGAGAATAAGTCGCTCTCCTCAGTCATGACTGAAAAAGAAAAGAGAACCACGGCTGTCCACGAAGCCGGCCACGCGATCATCGCTTTGACCATGCCGGAAAGCGATCCTCTCCACAAAGTATCCATCATCCCCCGGGGACAAGCGCTTGGAATTACCAGCCAGTTGCCGGAGGATAATATCTACAACCAGTCAAAGGAATATTTATCCTGCAATGTTCACATATTAATGGGCGGAAGGGCCGCGGAACAGATAATACTCGGGAGAATAACTGCCGGCGCCCAGAACGATATCGAAAGAGCCACGCATATAGCCAGAGTAATGGTCTGCAAACTGGGAATGTCCCGGCTTGGCCCGATAGATTACAGTTATGAAGATTCGAATAATATCATGATCAGCGAAGAAACCCAGAGGGAGATAGATCTCGAGATAAGAAAGATCATCATGGAAGCCGAAAAGAAGGTAAAAGAAATAATCGAAAAGCATAAAGACAAATTATTAAAGATAGTGGACGCTCTCATGGAAAAAGAAACTCTGACCGGCGAAGAGATAAAGAGATTGATAGAACCCTGACGGGTTCTTTTTTTTGAGCCGGAGGTGAGATTCGAACTCACGGTCTTCACTTTACGAAAGTGCTGCTTTGCCAGCTAAGCTACTCCGGCATTTTTTGTTATCAATAGACGACCCTCTCTTGCTCTTTTACTCGAAACTCGACTTGCTCTCCCCCTTCCTTTGTTGAGAGCGGCAAATGTAGGATTTAATGCGTCGCAATTCGGGCAAATTAGGCGAAGATTTACCTCGATATTATTTTGCCAATTCCCATCAATGTGATCAGCAACCAAGGGAACTTTTCCAGTTTTAATATTAATTTTTGACCAATTACATAAAGAACATTTGTCTTTAAATTTCCTTCGAAGATATTTTTTAATATGTGGAGAAACTAAGCCTATACTATTTAATCCCCTTACCCTACCTTCTTTCCATAGTCTAATATAGGTTTGGTATTGATATTCCTGCTGACATTTGTTACTACAGTATTTGTAGCAGGGACGCTCTGGCTCTTTATTACAAACGGGACACTTTATTCTTGGTTTTTTGGAATTCGGCATAACTGAATGATATCAAATTTGCAGACCAGTGTAAAGTTAAATGAGTGGTATTTATGCTTATATTTTTATAAATATTCTAGTATTATAAAAAGGCGGGGAGGAGCGTCAAAAAGACCATGCTGAGGACGACTAGGAGCACGATGACAGCCCAAATAATTTTTACGGCTTTCTTACCCATATAATAATATAGGATACCATGAATCGGATTCTTAACTCAAGGCTTTTCTCGGTTTTCTTGCTGTTCCTTATCTTTTGGCTCGGCAGTTCCCTGGTAAATTTAAACGGCCAGAGAAAGCTGACCAGCCGGGATATCAGAGCTAACGAAGAAAAGATATCCGAGGCCAGGAAGAACACGGACAGCCTGAACCAATTTTTAAAAAATATGGAAAACCCGTCTTTTCTGGAAAGAGAGGCCCGGATCAAATTCAATTACAAGAACCCTGACGAGCAGGTAGCGTTCATATACAGGGACACGGATAAGAAACCTGTTTCCCAAAGTTTCGAAAATTTATTAAGGTCAATGCCGAACTACAAAAAATGGTGGTACTGGCTGGTAGGATACTAAGCTACTTAATCTAGAGCGGGTGAAGGGAATCGGACCCTCGTCTATTGCTTGGGAAGCAATCGTACTGCCACTGTACTACACCCGCATCCTATTTCTTGAGCATTTTTAAAAAGACCTCCTGGGGAATACTAACTCTCCCCGCCTCCTTCATCTTCTTTTTTCCTTTTTTCTGCTTTTCTAAAAGTTTCATCTTTCTGGTAACATCTCCGCCGTACAGATAGCCGGTCACATCTTTCCTGCGGGCTCTGATGCTCTCTCTGGCAATAATCTTGCCGCCAATAGCCGCCTGGATAGCAACCTCGAACCATTGGGGCGGAATCACTTCTTTAAGCTTGGCAACAATTGCCCGGCCTTCATAATAAGCCTTTTCTTTCGGCACGATCCTTGAAAAAGGCTCGACAAGATCATTGGCTATCAGAATATCCAGCCTTACCAGATCGCCGGTCTGCATGCCCTTCGGCTCATAGCTCATCGAAGCATAGCCGGATGACACGCTTTTCAATTTATCATAAAAATCGGTGATTATTTCCGATAAAGGCGCCTCGTATTTTAATAAAGCGGTTTCTTTTCCAAGATAATCGGTGGCAATATACACATTCCTGAAAGTCGAGATCAATTCCATTACATTTCCGACATAAGCCGTCGGGGTAATTATCTCCAGATCCACAATCGGCTCCGCAATGCTTTCTATCCTGGAAAAATCCGGCAGCATTGAAGCTGAACGGATCTTAGCTTCTTCGCCGTTGGATAATCTTATTAGATATTCTACTGACGGGGAGGATATGATCAGATTAAGCCCGAACTCCCTTCTTAACCTCTCAGAAATTATTTCAACATGGAGCATGCCTAAGAATCCAACCCTGAATCCCCTCCCCAAACCGACTGATGATTCCGGCTCATATATTAAAGAAGCATCGGTTAATTTTAATTTACCCAAAGCATCTTTCAATGAATCGTAATCTTCCGCATTTTCCGGGAAGAAGCTGGCAAAGACCATCGGCCTCGGCTCTTTATATCCCGGCAGCGGCCCGAAATCACCAACAACATTAGAAGTGATCGTATCTCCGACCCTGATCTGGCCGGGATCTTTAAGCCCGGTGGCAATATATCCTATCTCTCCGGCTGCCAAGCCTCCGCTTTTCACAAGAGTAGGAGAGAAAAATCCCGCTTCCAGTACATCGGCATTCGTCTTAGCGGCATAAGCAAGTATTTTATCGCCGGGCTTAACCGAGCCCGCGAATACTCTTACGAAAGCAACGACGCCTTTGTAAGCATCAAATGACGAATCGAATATCAATGCTTTAAGGGCTGATTGATTCTGGAGATCGATTGCCGGCGGCGGCACATTCGATATAACCCGCCCCAGGACTTTTTCTACATTAATGCCGTTCTTAGCGGAAATTTCCAAGATCTCTTCCGGTTCCACTCCCAATAGATAAGATAACTCATCTTTCACCTGGGCCGTGCGGGCATTAGGCAGGTCTATCTTATTCAAGACCGGAATAATGGCAAGTTTCTGCTGTCTGGCTAAATGCAGATTAGCAAGAGTCTGAGCCTGGATGCCTTTGGTGGCATCAACCAGTAAAATAGCCCCTTCTACGGCGGCTAAGGACCTTGAAACCTCATAAGAAAAATCAACATGGCCGGGGGTATCTATCAGATTCAGGATATATTCCTCGCCATTATAACGGTAGCGCATTCTGACGGGCTGGAGTTTAATAGTGATTCCCCTTTCCCTTTCCAGTTCCATCTGATCAAGATATTGAGCCTGCATTTTTCTTTTCTCAACTGTTCCCGTTAATTCCAAGAATCTGTCGGCTAAAGTCGATTTCCCGTGATCTATGTGGGCGATTATGCAGAAATTCCTTATGTTTTGCATAGGGCAGATTTTAACATATTTTCCCGGCTATGGGAAAAGTTATTTAGTCTCGCTGTCGCTTAGCTTTATCCCGGCTTCTTCGGCCGAACCGACATTTCTTATTTTCTGGCCATCCGGATCATACAGTATCGCCCTGCCTGCCGTTTTGAACACGATCAGCTTGTCTCCTTTTTTGACTCCTTTAAAGAATGGGATATTTATGAGCGGCTCTTCATTATTTACAGTTGAAAAGGCGGGGCTTTCTTCCGGCAATATCATAGCTTGTGAGATCTTTTCGATAATTTGCATTTCAGACCGTATGCTTTCGAATTCTTTTATATCGGGATTAGCAGATTTTCTTAGCGAATAAAAGCTAAAGACCGTAAATAAAGCTACTATCGCTATCCCTGCCATCTGGAGAAAAAACTTTGGTTTTTGGATCCTCTTAATGGGATAGCTGACGCGTTCCAATAAATTTTCAGAATCAAATTCCATAATATTCAAAGGTTAGATTATGTTGCCGGGACGGGCGCGGGTTCTACCGGCTGAGGCGCTGGTTCTGGCGCAGGTGCCGGAGTAGGCTCAGCTTGTGGTAAGCTTGTCGAATCCGCTTGTGGTGAGCTTGTCGAATCCAGAGTTGGGGCCGGGGTTGGTTCAGGTGTTGGAGAAGGAGAAGCAACCGGAGTCGGAGTTAGCTCCGGGCTGGGAGTCGGGATTAGTCCTGGTAGAGGCGTGGCGGTTGGTGCTGGGGTTGGGATCGGTTCGCCGGAAGGTATAGGGCTTGGCTCGGGAGTAGCCATAGGTGTCAGGGTCTCGCTTATGGCAGGAGTAGGAGTTGGTTCGAGTACTGCCGGACTGGGTTCCGGGGTAAGGCTTGGCATAGGTGTAACTACCGGCATATTGTTCTTCTCAAGCAAGTCCTTTAACTGTGCCTCATTAACACAGGCAGTACCTACGCAGAGCTGCTTAGTCTCGACTTTATCCGTTATTAAGTTGGCTACCTTGATCAAGCCCTTTTCGATTATTATTCCCATCATATCGCTCAATTTATTCAACACTATATAAAAGATCGAATTTTGTTCGGCATCTGTAAAGGCTCCGGTCACATCGGCTGAATTGAATTGGATCGAAGATGAGGCCGGCGTCTTAATGCCCCCGAGCTCATCTACGCGCATAGACAGGGACGCAACATTGGCATTAAGCTCCTGTATGCCTTTGGTCAAAACCGCAGTAAGGAAGGCGTAATCTATATTTTCTATCTTGCCGTCCTGCCAGATTACCACCTCAGGAACAACTTCCTGCATTTCTTCCGCAATAAAGCCGATCCTCCTTTTGGTCCTGTCATCTTTTAATGCAAGATCAGCCGGCGCATCGGAATCTTTCAGGTAATTGAAGAATACGGGGTTAAGGCGCGCAATATCATCCAAACCATAAGAAAGTTCTTTTATATTTTCCTTGTAGCGCAATGATGAGGTTCCACAAGCGCCATTTACAAATTCGATATCTCCGGATGTTGAAAGCGTACAGAGAGTCCTGTCATCGGCAACCGCCGTAGAAGCGGTTATCCTAGCAGCTCCCTGCACATGGAAAAGCCGTGCCGGAGATGATGTCCCGACACCGACATTGCCGGAATTAATTATAGCTAATCTAGTAACCGGGTCACCGGCCACATTATCCGTTTTTGTGGCAAGAAATAAACTTCCGCCAAACCCGTTAGCTCCGCCGGTACCCGTCACAAGACCTACTATACCGGATACCAGGCGATTTCCTCCCGTATTGTTTTGCGAAGAAAAACGAATCACTCCCGTATAATCACTATTTGTGGTAGTGGGACGATTACTGCTGAGGCTTATTACGCCGGTAGAGTTAGCCGAATCAGAACCATCACCCGTAATTCCTAAGTAATGTGCCTGGGTCAGACTCGTTCCGGCCTGAATAGTCGGATCCGTAGTTCCTATACCAATACCGACAGCGGAAGCTATAGTGACAATCTTAGTGCCTAAGCCGTTCATAATATCAAGTCTTTCATAGCTGCCCCCCTGACCCCCGGCCCGGATGGTAAATTTACTTTGGTTATTAGCCGATGCTCCTCCGGCAGGCTGGAAAATAATGGATGCTGAGGAAGTTGCTCCGGTACTGCTGATTATAAGATCAGAAGCCGCGGAGGAAAGATCAAGGAGGCCAGCCGGAGAGCTAGTCCCTATTCCCACATTCCCAGTCTTACCTAGCGTGGATACATAGAGCGTGTTAGATATGGATGCTGGTCCGGCGAATGATACTGAACCATCCACTTCAAGGTCTCCTGAAATAAGGAGGTCATTTGCTCCGGTGATATAATGGGCTTCGGAAGTAGTAGCTGTTCCGAACCTTGAATAAGCTACCGATGAGTAGCCTCCAACCTGTAAGGTGTTGCCGGTCAGGAGGTAGGAAGCAGAGGCGGTGCCGCCGATTTCCAACCTTCCACCTTCCACATTCAACTTGCTTGTTGGGCTTGTCGTCCCGATACCGACATTGCCGTTCTGCTGAATTTTAAAGATATTACCCATAAGCCCGCTTGCCGTTGTGACCGCCAGCAAATCCCCTGTTTGATCAGATTTTCCCAAAATGTTGACTGTCGTAAGCGCATCTGAACTGGAATCAAGGTTGTTTGCGGTGCTGAAAGTATTAATAGCTACATCCGCGGTATTCCAACTGGCTCTCCAAAAGTAACCAGCAGCATTGTTAGCAGCACCCTGTTGGCCAATATAAATATTCGGAACTGCCTCTTTGCCTAAGCCAAGAGCCCAAGTAGCAATCGCATCCGAATCCTGCCAGTATTGCAAATCTTGCCCTGCGCTTGAACCTTTAATATGCAACTTTGCCCCCGGTCCCATCGTCCCTATTCCCACATTCCCAGTCTTACCTAGCGTGGATACATAGAGCGTGTTGGAAATGGATGCTGGTCCGGCGAATGATACTGAACCATCGACCTCAAGGTCTCCGGAGATAAGGAGATCATTGGCGCTATCGATGTAATGGGCTTCGGTGGTGGTATTAGTACCTAATCTAGAATAAGCAGCGGATGAAGGAGCTCCCATGGCGGCGAACTGGAAGGCTCCGGAAGCAAGAACATTTCCATTTGCCTCTATAAGAAGGGATGTATTTGATGCGGAATTGCCTCTTGTGAATCTTAAGAAGTTGCCGGAAAAGAATTCCTGGGAAGTAGAGGCAGCGGCATCAAGAGCAAGCAAGTCTCCGGCATAATATCCTTTGGATTGATTTATGGAAAATAAGGAATTCCTGGAAGCTGAAGCAATATTAAAAGATAAGGATGCCCCTATTGAAACTGGCCCGTCAGATAAAATACCCTGGGTACCGACATTTAATCCGGCTCCCACAAATAATCTATTGCCCACGATTATATCGTCCTGGACATTTAATCTGCCTGACTCGATCGAGCCAGCCAGCAATGACGTTGTTTCTACTCCCGACAGATCAACAACAACTAAATTAGCCTGGCTTGTGTTATTATCGGTCACCGCATAAGCATAGCGGCCGGAAACAGCCAAAAACGAATTGACATACTGTGAAGAATTAAATGTTACTGCGTCAACCCTTTTAAGATTTGCCGGATTAGATATATCTACGGCCACAATCCTACCCGGAAGCGTGTCTGATTGGGTTAAGATTCCTATATAGGCGTAGCGGCCGGAAAGTACGATTGAACGGGATTTATCTTCTCCGCTATTGAGTGTTATTGCGCCGACTCTTGTAGGGCTTGACGGATTAGATACATCAACAGAAATAACCTGGGTAGGGGAGGTATCAGTTGTAATGTACGCGTAGCGGCCTGAAGCTGCGATATGGTAACCGTTATTTTCTCCTCCGTTAAAAGTAACTCCGCCCATCCTCTGGGGTTTAAATGGGTTTGATATGTCTACAACTGCGACAGAAGCAGGCGTAGTATAACTTACTACATAGGCGTAACGGCCGTAGATAGCAATGGCAGCCGAATTCTCCGAGGAATTAAGGGTTGCTGTTCCGACCCGCTTAAGATTCGCCGGATTAGATATATCAATGACAATAACTTTACCCGGAGTTACATCTGGGGTGACATATGCATACCGGCCTGAAATGGCGATAGAACTGGCATTGTTCTCCCCGGAATTAAGGGAAAGCGCGCCTACTCTTCTGGGGTTTGCGGGGTTGGATATATCAACAGCGATAACCTTAGAAGGGGTGTCATGAGTGGAGATAAAAGCGTAACGGCCTGAAATGGCAATAGAAAGGCCTTCACCTTCTCCTGTATTGAATGTAAACCCGCCTATTCTTGCAGGATTCGCCGGATTAGATATATCGACTACGGTAAATTGACCCGGATTACTAAAATAAGTAATGTAGGCGTAACGGCCGGAGACAGCGATAGAACGGCCTCTGTTCTCTCCGGAATTAAGGGTTAAAGAGCCAGCTTCTCTCATTGAAGAATTTGAAGAAGCAAGCAGAGCCTGGATCGAACCCCCTACAACATCAAGCTTAGCCCTGGAAGAAGATGTGCCGATTGCCACAAAACCCTGAGAAGAGATGGTTACTAAAGGATTATTAAGATAGTTTGTTAATTGTAAAGATTCGGATGCGGTTGCTAAAGCATATCTCTGAGCGGCGGTGTTGTTCCCGATGAATTCCAAAGAAGCATTTCCACCATTATTGAATATCTCAAACTTAGAAGAAACGGAAGCTCCTATACCGGCATTTACAAAGAATGCGTTGGAAATACTTGCAGTTGTTCCCGATGAAGAAGCGATTTCAAAGAAAGCTTCCGGAGTGGTGTCTCCCATACCAAATCTACCCAGCGATACAGATGAGAATATAGCCAGCTTACCTCCTATATTATTCCAAATATCTATATCATTTGAGAAAGATGCGCCTTTTACGAATTCTGAAAGACCTCCAAAATTAGAGTCTCCGTCTACTTCAAGCTTTCCTGAGATTAAGAGGTCGTTGGATGCTGATAAGAAAGATGAAGTGGTGGTATTAGTGCCGAATCTTGAATAAGCTACCGATGAATAGCCTCCGACCTGCAATGTGTTGCCGGTCAGGAGGTAGGAAGCACTGGCGGTGCCCTGGACTTCAAATTTAGTTTGAGGAGTAGCGGTGCCGATACCAAGCTTGCCAAGGAAGTATGATATTCCTGTTCCATTGACCTGAAGATTATCGGCAGAGCCATTAAGACTCAGAGTATCATCCATGCCGATAACAGTTCCTCCCGGATCGGAGAGATCGCCGTTTGAATCTACCAGGAATCTGTCGTTACCAGCCATAAGAGTTCCCGCAACTGTCAGTTTGTTGCTGCTGGTTACGGTGGTGCCGATGCCGGTATTACCGGCGCTGTCGATATACAGACGGGCATCGCCATTGCCTCCGCCCCAGACATAGAAATTATCGCCGCCGTTCTTAGCATAATCAGATCCTACGCCCCAGATGGTGGCTACGCTCGGAGCGGCAAAGGCAATCTCAGCGTTCTTAGAGGTAGTGTGGGTATTCTCTATAAGAAGCCGGGCAACTGTTGCGGATGAATCTGAGATTTGGAGTTTAGCCGATGGTGATGTCGTCCCTATGCCCACATTCCCTGTCTTACCCAGCGTGGATACATAGAGCGTATTAGATATTGATGCCGGTCCGGCGAATGATACTGAACCATCCACTTCAAGGTCTCCGGAGATGAGAAGATCATTGGCGCTATTGATGTAATGGGCTTCGGAAGTGGTATTGGTACCGAACCTTGAATAAGCTACCGATGAATAGCCTCCGACCTGCAATGTGTTGCCGGTCAGGAGGTATGAAGCACTGGCGGTGCCTTGGACTTCAAAGATGGTGGTCGGAGCAGAACCAATGCCTATCTTGAAAGCTCCCGTTCCCCGGTTAATGGTTAGGTCGGCAT